>JAABUV010002983.1_pt1 | contig 22107 bp, 20 predicted proteins | sample 5559971 | NCBI WGS metagenome assembly JAABUV01 (sample SAMN10711881, study PRJNA513362) | rock metagenome | isolation source: Antarctica rocks | place: Antarctica: Victoria Land, Knobhead nord | collected 2015-12-19
CCGACAAGGCCGCCCCCGCCCCGCCGCCCGCGCCCGCCGGCCCGCCGACCGTGACCCTGAACCCGCAGCAGCTCGCCTACGCGCAGCTCGCGCTGGGGTCCGCCCAGACGGCGACCCTGCCCACGCGCCTGGCAACTTTAGGCACCATCGCGCCCAACATCAACGCCCAGGCCCAGGTGATCTCGCGCGTCTCGGGCAAGATCGTCCGCATCCCCGTCGGCGTCGGCCAATCGGTCAGCGAGGGGCAGATACTCGCCGTCGTTGCCAGCCCCGAGCTGGCCCAGGCGCAGGCCGCCTACCACGACGCCCTCCTGCGGCGCACGGCCGCGCTCCAGACGCTTTCCCGCGTGGTGCAGCTCGGCGGCCTGGGCGAGTTCGGACGCCCCGCCCTGCAAAGCGCCCGCGTCAGCGCCGCCCAGGCGCGCGGCGAGGTGCAGGCCAACCGCGACGGCGTCGTCAGCGCCCAGGCCCAGGTGGCGCAGGCACAGGCGCAGGTCAATTTGACCGGCAAGCAGTACGTCCGCGCCGGGCTTCTGTACCAGGCCCAGCTTCTTTCGCGTCAAGACCTGGAACAGTCCGAGGCGAGCAAGCAACAGGCCATCGCCGCCCTGGGCGTGGCCCAGACGGCGCAGAAAGCCGCCGGGGATCGCCTGGCCAATGCCCAAACGCGCGCAAAGATATTCGACCGCGACCTGGCCCGGCAGACGGCCATTTATCAGGGAGGTTACCTGACGGCGGCCCAGGTCGGCCCCGCCCGCAGCGCCGCCCTGATGGCGAGCCACGAGACCGAAGCGGCGGGGGCCGCCGTCCGGCAGCTCGGCGGGCCGCTGGTGGACGAGTCTTCCCCCCAGGGCGGCCTGCTGCCCATCCGTGCCCCCATCGCGGGCCGCATCAGCGCCCGCATGGTCTCGGCGGGCGAAGCCGTCATGCCGGACAAGCCGCTTTTGACCGTGACGAACTTAACGACCGTGATCGCGCAGTTGTCGGTGTACCAGGAAGACCTGGCGCACCTGCGGGTCGGCCAGCGGGTCGTCGTCGAGGCCAATACGGCTCCGGGCGTGACGTTCAGCGGCACCGTCTCGGCCATCGGCACGGCCGTCGATCCGGCCACGCGGGCGGTCCCCGTGTTCTGCGCCATCCAGAACACGCGCGGCGCGCTCCGCCCCGGCGTCTACGTCAGCGGCACCATCTATGGCGCGTCGCGCCGCAACGCCCTGACGGTCCCGCAGGACACCGTGCAGGGCCTGGACGCCGGCCCGTCCGTCTTCACGCCGGGCACCAAGCCGGGCGTCTATGTTGCCGTCCCCGTCAAGATCGGCGAGACCATCGACGGCACGACTGAGATCACGCAGGGGCTGACGGCGGGCCAGGCGGTCGTGACCAAGAACGCTTTTTTGCTGAAGTCCCAGCTCAGCAAATAGGCCCTGGCCCCCGATTTGTCCTTGCCCCTCCTTGACGGGGCGGGGGGCCTCCGATACGCGCCCCTCGCCTAGTTAGACCAACGCCCATGATCAACGCCATCGTCAGTTTCGCCATCAAGCAGCGCGTCGCCGTCCTCGTGCTGACGCTGTTCCTGCTCGGCTTCGGCGGCTGGCAGGCCAGCCGGCTGCCCATCGACGCCGAGCCGGACGTCACCAACACCCAGGTCGTCGTCAGCGCCCTGGACCCCAGCTTGGGGCCGCAGGAGCTGGAGCAGCGCGTCACGTTCCCGCTGGAGATCGCCCTGGCCGGGATGCCCCACCTCGACCGGACCGAGAGCATCTCCCAGTACGGGCTGTCGCAGGTGACGTGCTACTTCGACGAGCAGGTGGACCTCTACACCGCCCGCCAGTACGTCACGTCTCGCCTTCAGGACGCACAGGCCCAGCTCCCCAACGGCGTCAGCGCGACGATGCTGCCGGACACGACCGGCACGGGCGAGATCGCCCACATCAGCATTGCCGGCGGCCCCATGACCCTGACCCAGCGGCGCACCTACGCCGACTGGGTGGTCCGGCCCCAGCTCCTCCAGGTGCCCGGCATCGCCGACGTCAACGTCCTGGGCGGCAAGATCCGCCAGTGGCAGGTGTCCGTTAACGCCCAGGCGCTGTCCGCGCGCGGCCTGTCCGTCGCCGACGTAGACAAGGCGCTGGCCGCCAACAACGCCAACATCGGCGGCTCGTTTCTGAACCAGGGGCCGGCCGAGCGCATCGTGCGCGGCGTCGGCTATCTCCAGAGCCTGGACGACATCCGGCAGGTCGTCGTCGGCGCGCAGGGCGGCCTCCCCATCACATTGGCCCAGATCGCCGACGTGCGGGAAGGCTCGGCCCCGCGCCAGGGCACGGCGACCCAGGACAACCAGGGCGAGGCGGTGATCGTCCTGCCGCTGCTGCGCTACCACGCCGACACCCAGATCGCCCTCGACGGCGTCAAGGCGAAGCTCGCCAAGCTTACAAAGGACCTGCCGCCCGGTGCCCGCTTCCAGGTTGAGTTCGACCGGACCAAGCTGACCAAGGCCACGCTGGACACGGTCATCCACAACCTGGTCGAGGGCGGCGTCCTGGTCGTCGTCATCCTGTTCCTGTTCCTCCTGCAGATGCGCGCGGGCCTGATCGTCAGCGCGATTATTCCGCTGTCCATGATGATCGCCGTCATCGGCATGAGCATTTTCCACATCTCCGCCAACTTGATGAGCCTGGGGGCCATCGACTTCGGCATGATCGTGGACGGCGCGGTCATCATCGTCGAGAACTCCGTGCGCCGGCTGGCCGCCGAGCGCAAAGAAAGCCACGGCAAGGAGGGGAAAGGGAAAGAGCTGGACGACGACGCGCGGCACGAGATCATCCGCCAGTCCGCCGATGAGGTGCTGACCCCCAGCGTCTGGGGCATCGTCATCATCCTGGCGACCTACGTGCCCGTGCTGGCGCTTTCCAGCATCGAAGGCAAGCTGTTCAAGCCGATGGCGCTGACCGTCATGCTGGCCCTGTTCGGTTCGCTGCTGCTGTCTTTGACTTTGATCCCGGCCCTCTGCGCGTTCTTCCTGAAGGGCGGTGAGCCGGTCCGCAATAAGCCGCTGGAATGGCTCACCGAGCGCTACGGGCACGGCCTGGAGTGGGCCGTCGGGCACCGCATGGTCACAGCGGGCGTCGCCCTCGCGCTTGTCGCCGTGTCCGGGTTTCTGGCGACCAGGCTCGGGACTGAGTTCATCCCCACGCTGGAAGAAAACAACCTCGACATCTCGGTCTACTACGACCCCAGCACCAGCCTGCCCGAGATGATCTCCCGGTCGTCGCTTGCCGAGGGCGTTCTATTGCAGAAGTTCCCGCACGAGATACGCCACGTGCTGACGCGCATCGGGCGGCCCTACGTCCCCACCGACCCCATGCTCCAAAGCCAGGGCGACATCATGATCGAGCTGAGGGACCGCGGCCAGTGGACGGACGCCAAAAACCAGAAGGAGCTGACCGCTAAGATCACCAAGGTGATGGACGATCTGCCCGGCTTCTCCGCCGACTACACCCAGCCCATCCAGAGCCGCATGTATGAGATGATCTACGGCCAGGGCCAGGATTCGGACTTCGGCGTCAAAGTCTCCGGTCCTGATCTCGGCGTCATCCGCCAGCAGGCCGACAAGATCGTCGCCGTCCTCCAGACGATCAAGGGTGCCAAAGACGTCAAGGTGCAGACGACGACGGGCCTGCCCCAGCTCGTCCTGACCGCCCGGCGCGACGCCCTCGCCCGCGACGGCATCTCGCTCGCCGATGTCAACGCCGTGGTGGACTCGGCCATCGGCAGCCGGACGGCCACGACCGTCGTGGACGGCAACGAGCAGATCGACGTCGCCGTGCGCCTGGCGGCGTCGGCCCGGCAGACCCCGCAGGAGATCGGGCGCATCCTCGTTCCCGGACCGCACGGGCTGCAAGTGCCCCTGTCCGAGATTGTCAGCATCACCAACGTGGACGGCCCGGTGCAGATCGACCGCGAGAACGAGCGGCGTGGCATCATGGTGGACGCCAACGTCAGCGGCGGCGATCTGGGCGGCTTCGTCCAGTCCGCCAAGCAGAAGATCGGGTCGCAGGTGCAGATGCCGCCGGGCTACTCGCTTGCCTACGGCGGCGAATACGAGAGCCTCCGGTCGGGCCGCTCAAGGCTGATTCTGATGGTCCCCATCGCGCTGACCGCCATTCTCGGCCTTCTCCTGGTCGTCTTCGGCAAGATGCGGCAGGCGCTGATGATCTTCACCGGCATCCCGCTGGCCGTCAGCGGCGGCATCCTCGCCCTGATGGCGCGCGGCCTCCCGTTCTCCATGACCGCCGCCGTCGGCTTCATCGCCCTGGCCGGCATCGCCCTCCTGAACGGCATCGTCATGTTGTCGTTCATCAACGCCCTGCGTCAGGGCGGCAGACCCGTCGCCGAGGCCGTGAAAGAGGGCGCGCGCGAACGCCTCCGCCCCGTCCTGATGACCGGCACTGTCGCCACCATCGGCTTCATCCCGATGGCCCTCTCGACCGGCATGGGGGCCGAGGTCCAGCGCCCCCTCGCCACCGTCGTCATCGGCGGCCTGATCACGTCCACCCTGCTGACCCTGTTCGTCCTGCCCACGCTCTACGCCTGGTTCGAGCACGACGGTGACGGCAGGAAGCACAAGAAGCACGGCAAGAACAAGCACGGCAAGAACAAGCACGGCAAGAACAAGCGCGGCGGGACGAACGGCACCGACGGCAGCGGCCGCCCCGCCGCCCGCCCCGAAGACCATCAGCTCGTCCCCACCGAGGAGCACGGCCTGGTGCTCCGCGCCTCCAATCCTCAAGCCCTTCCCTGACAGGGGCCTTCCAGGGCGTCCATACTTGGGCGGGCGGCTTGCCGTCGGGAGGGGTTCTCAGCCGGGAGCGGTTCCGCCCACAAAACAAAAAACGCCCGCCTGATCCTGAAATCAAGCGGGCGTCTCCAAAGCGGCTGTCCACAGATGTGGAGGATAGCGGTCTCGAACCGCTGACCTTCTCAATGCCATTGAGACGCTCTACCAACTGAGCTAATCCCCCACGCGGCGACGAGGGACATGATACCCCCCCCCGCCCGAAAATGCAAGCCTCCCGCCCCGCTTTTTCGGGGACATCCCCCCGGACAGCGAAAACGCGCAAAAAAGCCGGCGCGCGAGGCTACACAAGTCAGCGGGGAATGCCGAAAATGCCCGTATGGCAGATTCCATCGACAGGCTCGTACACGCACGGATCGGGGACTACGCGCTGGTGCGGGTCATCGGGCGCGGCACCCACTACACGCTCTTCCAGGCGGTCGACCCGCACGTCCGGCGCATGGTCGTCATCAAAATCCTCCACGTCGCCGACGTGGCCGACGCCCCCGACGGGGCGGCCCCGACCCGCGAGTCGGCGCAGATCGCCGAAGCGCGCCTCCAGCGCGAAGCCCGCGCCCTGGCGAGCCTGTCTCACCCGAACATCCCCGCCCTCTACGGCAACGGCGAGGAAGGCGGGCAGTGCTTCTTAGTCATGGAGTACATCTACGGCCACCCCCTGCGCCAGCACCTGGACCTGAACCGCGTGTCGGACGCGGAAGCCGCCGGCATCCTGGAGCAGGTGGCCGGGGCCGTGGACGCGGCCCACGCCCAGAGCATCCTGCACCGCGACATCCGCGCCTCCAACGTCATCATCGCGCACGACGGCCAGGTCAAGCTGGTGGATTTCGGGCTGGCCCGCCAGCCCGGCGACGCCACGGTGACCATGATGGGCGATCTGGTCGGGGAACCGGCCTACATGGCCCCCGAGCAGCTCCTGAACAAGCCGGCCATCCCGGCCACCGACCTGTGGGCGTTGGGTGTGCTTCTATACGAGATGCTGGCCGGGCACGCCCCCTTCCAGGGGGCCAACTTTCCTCTCGTCGCGCACCAGGTCATCGGGGGACAGCCGCTGCCCGTGCCCGGCGTGTCCGCCGCCGTCCAGGCCGTGCTGGACAAGGCTTTGGAGAAAGACCCGGAGAAGCGGTATCGCCGAGGGGCGGACCTGGCCGGGGCCTTCCGCCAAGCCGCCGGGATCGCGTCCAGCGCGGCCCTGCACTTCGAGACGGTCCCCGGCCAGTCCGGGGCACCGAGGGCCGGCAGGCTACAGGGCGTGGGCCGGACCGGCGTGTTCCTCGGCGCGGGCGTCCTCGGCCTGGCCGCGTCCGTCCTGGTCGGCATCTCCCTGTCGCGCCCGCTGCCCGCCGACGTGCCGCCCGCCGCCGATCCGCCGCCTGCCATCGCCGCGCCCCTGTTTGTTCCCACACCCGTTCCTGTGCCTGCTCCCGTGATCCCCACCGTTCCCGTACCCGTCGCCGCCGTGTCCTACAGGCAGGCTTCCCCCTCTGTGGGTGCGCCCCCCCTCAAGAAGGCCGCCCCCGCGAAAGCGAAAGCCACGGCGAAAAGCGTCAGCGCCGGGCCGAAGGCGGCGATGCCCGGCGGCCCGCACACCTCGGGGATCGCACCCCGCCAGGAAAGACTCGCCGCGTGGCAGCCGGTCACGGCACGATCACGGCCTTGACCACCTGATGCGCTTCCACCGCCCTGAGGGCGGCGTCAGTCTCGTGCAGGCCGTACCGGCGCGAGATCATGTCCGTCCAGGGGAAGCGGTCGCCCAGCCGGCCCAGCACGTCCATCGCGCGCCAGACGTGGCTCATGTCGACGCCCCAGCAGCCGCGCACGTCCAGGTGCTTCTTGTTGATGTCTAGGTGGGGGTTGATCTCGACGGCTCCGTTGTCCGTGTACTGCCCGACGACCACGTAGCGCCCGCCGTCGCGGGCCAGCGCGCAGCCCTGCGGGATGGCGTGGGGGCTGCCGCTCGCCTCGATCACGACGTCCGCCCCGCGCCCGCCCGTCGCCTTCTTCACCTCGGCGACCGTCCCCGAGTCCAGCGGGATCAGCGCGTCCGCCCCCATCCGCCGCGCCGCCTCGCGCCGCAGCGGCACCCCGTCGATCACGCCGACCCAGCCCGCGCCGCTCGCCTGGGCCAGCGCACACAGGCTCAAACCCACCGGCCCCGCCCCCTGGATGACCACGCGGTCGCCCAGCCGAATCTGCGCCCTGTCTATCGCGTGCAGGGCCGTCGGCAGCCCGCACCCGCCCGCGATCCACCCGTCCGGCGTTACACCCCCGCGCAGCCGGACGATCTGGACGCCCGGACGGAGATAGATCCGCTCGCTCCAACCGCCCAGCAGCCCCTCGTCCGCCCCCAGCGTGATCCCGTACACCCGCCGGTGCGGGCAGCGCGTGGATTCTTTGGCGACCAGGCAGTACCAGCAGCGATGGCACGTGCCGACGACGTCGAGAAACGTCATCACGTCGCCCCGCGTAATCACGTTCCCCTCGATGTCGGCCACGGCCCCGCCCGTTTCCAGCACCTCACCCACGCTGAAGTGGCCGGGGATCAGCGGGTAGGGCACCCCGGCCAGCCGCCCGTGCCAGAGGTGGACGTCGGTGCCGCAGACCTCGGAAACCAGCGTCTTCAGTAACACCGCGCCGGGTTCCAGCGCCGGATCCGCGTATGTACGGACTTCCATGGGCATTCCCGGTGCGGGCATCACAGCAGCACGTACCATTGCTCTTTCTCCTGCGCGATAGGGAGTAGAACCAAAAAAGCCCTCCGTGGCAGCACACGCTGCGACGGAAGGCTTATTTGATTCTGTTAGCTTGAAAACGGGGATGATGGGACTTGAACCCACGGCCTCTGCCTTGACAGGGCAGCGCTCTAACCAATTGAGCTACACCCCCACGAGGGGAGGGGCTAACGAGGAAGACTATACCCGAACCGGCCAAGGAGTGTCAAGGGGGCGGCCTATTTTTCCACAATTGATCATCCTGCGAGCAGGGCGCGGGCGCGCAGCATCGCGCCTTCCACGGGAGAAAGCTTGGCGGGCGAGAAGACGGCGGCGGGCGCGAAGCGGCGCAGGGAGCGCACGAAGACGTCCGTGAGGTCGCCGCCCGCCTCCCACAGCCCGCCGACGGGCGATACCGGGAATGGGGCGGCATCGGGGAAGAGCGGCACCGTCACGCCGCGCGCCAGATGCGCCAGCGCGCCGCCGGCCCGCAGCAGCAAGCCGCGCGCGACGGCATCGCCGTCCTCGCGCGCGGACAGGGCGACGGCGCGGGACAAGGCGGCGATCTGGACGCGGCTGATCGTGCCGCCGTAGACGCCGGGGACGATGTCCGCGCGCGAAGACAAGCCCAGCGCGTCCAGCAGGCGCGCGGCCAGGGCGGTCGGCTCGCCCGTCCCGTCGGCCGCCCGCAGGACGGCGGCCAGGGCGGCCCGGCCCACGCCGTAGCCGCTGCCGGCGTCGTCCAGCAGATAGCCGTAAGCGCCCGCTTTGTGCTGCTCGCCGCGCGCGTTCTCGCCGTAGGCGACGGAGCCGGTGCCGGCAATGACGATCACGCCCGGCATACCCCCCGCCGCGCCGGCCAGGGCGACGGCGTAGTCCGGCTCGATCTTCACCTGGGCTTGGGGGAAAGCGGCTTCGAGGCCCGCCGCGAAGGCCGCGCGCCGCGCAAGGAACGAGAAGCCCGCCACTCCCGCGCAGACGGCCAGGACGTCGCCCCGCCCCGCCCCGGCCTCGCCCAGAGCCGCATCGGCGGCGGCCAGCGCGGCGGCCAGCGCGTCGGGCGGCGGCACGGCGGCGAGGTTGCACGCCCCGCCCTCGCCCCGGCCTGTGGTCGATCCCGACGGGCCGGCCACGGCGGCGCGGGTACGTGTGCCGCCGCCGTCCAGCCCCAAGGCCAACCCGCTCACTGGCTTTCCCCGGCGTCGCCCAGCGTATCCAGATGCCCCTTATCGTTCAGCAGCGATACACGGCTGTCGCCGGGTGCGCGGAAGTGGAGGCGGCTGACCGAGGCGTTGTCCAGGTGCAGGCAGAGCAGGGTGGCGAGCGGCGCTTGCAGGGCTTCCAGAAGCAGCGTCCGGCCCGACCCGCCGTGGCCGACGACGAGCACGGCCTCGTCACGTCCCGGATGGGCCGCCAAGATGTGCGCCAGCGCGCCCCGGACGCGCATCCCGACCTCGGCCCAGGTTTCGCCGCCCGGAACGGGCGCGTCAAGGTCGCGCCGCACGTGGAACCTGTGCCACGGCGCGGCATGGTCGCGCTCCAGGTCCGCCTGCGTCAGTCCCTCCCAGTCCCCGAAGCGCCGCTCCCGCAGTCCGGGCAAAGTCTGGACCTCCAGCCCCAGACGCTCGGCGGCGGGCCGGGCGGTCTCGACGGCCCGTGACAGATCGCTGGCGTAGACGGCCTTGAGGGGCAAGCCCGCAAGCCGGTCAGCGAGCGCCGCCGCCTGCGCCCGCCCGCGCTCCGAAAGCGGCGTATCGGTCCAGCCCTGGACGCGCAGCACGGCGTTCCACTCGGTCTCGCCGTGGCGGGCGAACAGTATCTGTGTCACGTTATGGAAGCTCCTGTTTGGCTTCGCACCGCGCCGCCTGAACATTCTTGTGGTATTTGCTTCCGTAAATCTGGGCGAACAGCAACAGTGCCGTGGGCGTACCGTCAAAAACAAGTTCCGGCACAGGTATGTGTTTGATTCCTGAAAACATACGGTAGCTCAAATCTGCGACGGCGATCATTTGCAGTATCCAGCCTGCTTTCCAACATTGACCAACGAGTGAACCTTCGCGGTAGTAAAAAGCACGTTGCTTACCAAACACAAGAAACAAGCAGCCCGCGATCAACAAAAGCACGAATAAACCGCCGAGAACCTTCCCCAAGCAGCCAGCGACGACTTGGGCTGATGGATGCTGGATAAAGAAGTTAGATAAGCCATCAATGAGATAATCCACTTAGCCTCCTGTCAATCATATGGTTCTCCTGGACAGGCTAACAATTTCTTTGCCGGTGCCAGCCCGCAGTCAGGGACATCGCCCTTGACAGCGGGCGGCAGCCGTGCTATAATCAAATCGTCGGGCGGGATGTAGCGCAGTTTGGTTAGCGCACCGAGCTGGGGGCCCGGGGGTCGCAGGTTCGAATCCTGTCATCCCGACCACGAAGAGACGAACGAAGAGCGGCATCGTGAGGGTCATCCTCGCGGTGCCGCTCTTTCCGTCGTCGGTGCCCATTGTCGTTTCCCGTCGTCAGCGCCAGGTCCGCGTGGGGGCCGGGTTGGGGGACGAGGGGAGGCAGGCTTCGGCCCAGTTGCCGGTCCACTCCAGGCGCTTGGCGGCCAGCCGCGCCGTCTCCTGGCCCTCGTAGCGTGCGATGATCGCCAGGGCGAGGTCAAGCCCCGCCGACATCCCCGCCGACGACATGATCACGCCGCCGCCGTTCACCACGCGCGCGCCCTTGACAACCCTGACCTTGGGGTACATCTTCGCCAGTGCCTCGACCTGGGCCGAGTGCGTCGTGACCGGATGCCCGTCGAGCAGGCCCGCCTTGGCGAGGATGAACGCGCCGGTGCAGACCGAGGCGATGACCTCGGCGGTGTCGGCGGCGCTGCGGAGGAACTCCATCAGGTGCAGCGGCAGGTTTTCCTTGCGCGCCCCCGGCCCGCCCGGCACGATGATGATGTCGGCCTCGAACGCCTGGGCCAGCGACTTCTCCGGCAGCACGCACAGGCCGTGCGAGCACTGCACCGTTGCCCGCCGGTCGGCGACGGTCTGGACGTGGAAGGCGGGCTTGTCCGACCACTTGCCGTCCACGACCTTGCGGCACGAGGCCAGCGCCTCGAAAGGGCCGCAGAAGTCAAGTTCGTTCACCCCGTCAAACAGCAGCACGTCCACGGTCTTCATGGCGGTGTCTCCCAATGTCGCTTTGATTCAGTGCCTAGATATTAAACTTCCTAGATGTCGGTCAGGCCCACGGCCTCGTCGGGGGTGGTTTCGCCCAGGAACCGGGACAGCGCCTGCTCGGTGCTGAGGTAGGCCCGGTCCGGCACGGTCTCGTATATGTAGACGCCGGCCCGCTCGCGCATGGCCTGGTACTCGTCCGCCCCCGCCCCTGTCGCCCCGCGCCGTGCTCGCTCCAGGCTGGACAGGACAAAAGCCTGTCCGGCCACCGCCCGGCGCAGCTCTACCTGGCAGACGACGTGCCGGCTGAGGGCCAGCAGCGTCTCCTGCTGCTCCGGGGTCAGCGAGCGCGGGCGGCGGTCCAGTACGCACAGCGTCCCCAGCACATGCCCGTCGGGCGTCACCAGCGGGGCACCCGCGTAGAAGCGCACCGCCTCGGCCCCCGTCACGAAGGGGTTGTCGGCGAACCGGACATCCGCCTGGGCGTCCTCGGCGATGGTGACGCCGCGCTCCAGGATGGCGTGGGCGCAGAAGGACTCGTCGCGCGGCACCTCGCGCATATCCGTGCCCACACGCGACTTGAGCCACTGCCGGTCGGCATCCAGTAGGGACATCAGGGAAATGGACGTCCCGCACAGGTGGGCCGCCAGGCGCGTGATGTTGTCGTAGACCTCTTCGTCATCGGTGTCCAAGAGGTGATAGCGTCGCAAGGCTGCGAGCCGAGCTTCTTCGTCGGATGGCAGGAGGGCGATCATGGTAGGTCTCCCAACACAGTCAATAGCCGGGCCATTCCATGCGGCGGGCCGTCAGGCGGGCGGCCGGGCGGCCCTCGAATCGCTCCACCAGCGCCAGCGCGAGGTCGATTCCCGCCGAGATGCCTGAAGATGAGATGAGATTGCTGCCGTCGGCGACCACGCGCTGGCCCGGCACGACCTGGACGTCCGGGTACTGCTGGGCGAGCTGCCCGGTCAGGGCGTGGTGGGTCGCCAGCCGCCGTCCGTCGGCCAGGCCCGCCTTGGCGACGATGAACGCGCCGGTGCAGACCGAGGCGACCAGGTCCGCCGTCAGGCTGGAGCGGACCAGGAATTCGATCAACGCCGGCGGCAGGTGCTCACTGCGCGCCCCCGGCCCACCCGGCACCAGGATGATATCCGACTCACGCGCCAGCGTCACGGGCTTGCCGACCAAGACCGAGACTCCGTGCGCGCAGCGGATGCTCCCCGCGCGGGCCGCCACCGTCTCGACTAGAAAGGCGGGCTTGTCCGACCACTTGCCGTCCACCACCTTGCGGCACGAGGCAAGCACCTCCAAGGGGCCGCAGAAGTCCATCTCGTCCACGCCCTCGTACAGCAGCACGTTCACGGTCTTCATAAACTAAAGCTCGCCTCGCAGGAGCGACTCGAACACGGCCCGCCCGTCTGAAGACCCCAGGGCGGGGTCGGACGCCCGCTCGGGGTGGGGCATCAGGCCCAGCACGTTGAACCCGACATTGGCGATGCCGGCGATATGGTCGCGCGACCCGTTCGGATTGGCTGCGTCCGTGGCCGATCCGTCCGCGTCGCAGTAGCGGAAAAGCACACGGTTGGCCGCCGTCAGCTCTTGGTGGGTGGCGTCGTCACACACGTACTTGCCCTCGCCGTGCGCGACCGGGACTTGCAGGACCTGACCACCCGACAGCGCCCGCGTCCAGGGCGTATCGACGTTCTCGGCCCGCAGGTGGATCTGCTTGCAGACGAAGCGCTGCCCGTCGTTGCGGACCAGCGCGCCCGGCAGTAAATGGCACTCGCACAGGACCTGGAAGCCGTTACAGATGCCCAGGACCAGCCCGCCGCGCGCGGCGTGCTCCTGCGTCGCCTGCATCGCGGGCGCGAACCGGGCGATGGCCCCGCAGCGGAGATAATCGCCGTAGGAGAACCCGCCCGGTACCACCACGCAGTCCACGCCCTTGAGGCCCGTGTCGGCATGCCACAGGTACTCGACCGGCTGGCCCAGCACGTCCTTGAGCGTGTAGTAGGCGTCCTGGTCGCAGTTCGACCCTGGAAATTTAAGAACGCCGAACTTCACGCGCCCACCTCATAATGGTAGTCCTCGATGACGGGGTTCGCCAGAAGCCGGTCGCACATCTCCCGCACCCGCGCGTCCAGGCCTTCGCCGTCCTCGACCGTCATTTCGACGTACTTGCCGATCCGCACCTGCTCCACGCCCGCGTAGCCGAGCTGCAACAGCGCCCCCTGGACGACCTTGCCCTGCGCGTCCAGCAGGGACGGCTTGAGCGTCACGTAAACTTTAACCCGCGCCATTCTTGCTCCTGTTGGGCATCACTACGCCGCGATTCCTATTTCACGCACGTCAAATTGAAAGCCCGTGTCAATAAAAGCGGCCTTGTATTCCCCGATGGCCTCCCGGATGTTGTCTATCGCTTCCTGTTCCGTGTCACCCTGCGACCAGCACCCAGGCAGAGTGGGGCAGGAGACGCTGTAGCCCTCTTCGGACTTGACAAGAACTATCCGGTAGATCATCGCCGCCTCCTCGCTTCTGCAACCAATAGGACTAATGCCATTATACCATTCATCTGGGCGACTCGACGTGCCGCACCAATTCCGACGCCAGGCCGGTATAAGTGGCCGGGGTCAGGGCCAGAAGGCGCTGCTTGTCGTCTTCGGGCAGGTCCAGGTCGGCGATGAACGACTGGATGCCCTCGCGGGTGATGCCCGCGCCGCGCGTCAGGTCTTTCAGCCGTTCGTAGGCGTTCTCGTAGCCGACGCGGCGCATGACGGTCTGGACCGGCTCGGCCAGCACCTCCCAGGCGTCGTCCAGGTCGCGGCCCAGGGCGGCTTGATTGATCCCCAAAACGCCCAGCCCGCGCACGGTGGCTTGAAGGGCGACGAACGAATGGGCGACGGCCGTTCCCAGGTTCCGCAGGGCGGACGAATCCGTCAAGTCGCGCTGCAAGCGCGAAACCGGCAGCTTGACGGCCAGGTGGGCGAGCAGGGCGCTGCTGACGCCCAGATTGGCCTCGGAGTTCTCAAAGTTGATGGGGTTGACCTTGTGCGGCATGGTGGAAGAGCCGACTTCGCCCGGCACGGCCCGCTGCTTGAAGTAGCCCAGGGAGATGTAGGTCCAGATGTCCTGGTCGAAGCCCAGCAGGATCGTGTTGAAGCGGATCAGGGCGTGGGCCAGCTCGGCGACAAAGTCATGGGACTCGATCTGGGTCGTTAAGGGGTTCCACGTCAGCCCCAGGCGCTCAACGAAGGCCCGCGACAGCGCCTCCCAGTCCAGGCCGGGATAGGCGGACGTATGCGTGTGGTAGTTGCCGACCGTGCCGCTGAACTTGCCCAGGTACTCGACGCCCGCGATCTGGGTGAGCTGCCGCCGCCAGCGGTGGACGAACACGGCCAGTTCTTTGCCCACCGTGGTCGGGCTGGCCGGCTGCCCGTGCGTCCGCGACAGCATGGCGACGTCGCGCGTCTCGCCCGCCAGCGTCGCCACGCGGTCCACCATCAGGTGCGCCTGCGGCAGCCAGACATCGCCGATGCCGTGCTTGAGCATCAGGCCGTAGGCGAGATTGTTGATGTCCTCGGACGTGCAGCAGAAGTGGATGAACGGCAGCACGTCGGCCAGCGTCGTCGCCCGCAGCGTCTCTTGCAGGTAATACTCCACGGCCTTGACGTCGTGCCGCGTGGTCCGCTCGATCTCCTTCACGCGGTCCGCGGACGCGGGGGTGAAGCCGGCCGTGACCGTCCGCAGCCGCGCCTGCTCTTCACCTGTGAACGCCCGCACCGCGTCGATCTCGGGCCGCTCCGACAGAAACAGCAGCCACTCGACCTCGACACGCACCCGGTACTTGATCAGGGCGTACTCGGAGAACTCCGCCGCCAGCGGCCCGGTCTGCGCCGCGTAGCGCCCGTCGAGAGGGGAAATGGCGGTCACTGACATAGAAAATAAGTCCTTTGCTGCGCGTGTCACGCCCCATTATACCTGCCTCACACCGCGCCGCTTCCTCAACAATCGCGGCTCGCGGCCCTCACTCCAACTTGACGCAGGGGGCGATCTTGGCGAACTTCTTGGGGCCGATGCCTTGCACCAACCGCAGGTCTTCGACTCGGGTGAAGCTGCCGGACTGTTGCCGGTAGGCCAGGATGCGCCCGGCCATGCTCGGGCCGACGCCCGGCAGGCGCTCTAGCTGTTCCAGGGTGGCCGAGTTCAGCCCGATCTGCTCGCCCCCGTCTGGGCTGACTTTGTCCACGTGGCCCGCGCGCCCACTCCTACCGGCGCGGGCAGTGTGCGTGGGAGCGGGAACAGACTCAGAAGCAGGAGAGGCCGGCGGCTGTTCCAAAGCGGCGCGGGCCGGGGCGGGTGTGAGAGAAGGCAGGGCGGGCGGGGCCGCGCCGCGGCGGGGCACGAAGATCTTCTCGCCGTCGGTGACTTTCTGCGCCAGGTTGACAGAGGCGAGGTCGGCTTCTTGAGTCGGCCCGCCCGCGGCGACCAGGGCCTGCATGACGCGGCCATCGGCGGGGAGGACGTACAGCGAGGGGCGTCGGACTTCGCCGCCGACGTCCACGTAGACGCGGTCAGGGCGGGGGGGAGCCGCCGAGGAGGTCTGCGCCCGTGCCCGCACCGGTTCCGGGGCCGGGGCGGAGGTCGTCGGCGCGGCCTCGGTGTCCTCGCCCTTCCCCTCGGCGGGCGGGGGCGTGATCGAAACGGGCGGCGGGGCGGGGCGGTGGCCCGTCAGCAGGACCCAGCCGCTCCCCAGCAGGCAGACGAGACAGATGGCGAGCAGCGCGTACCGGACCTTCGCATCCTGCATGGTCGTTTCCTCCGTGAGCGCCCGGCGGCGCAACTTTTCCGCGCGTCCCGTGTCTCCGTTTTTAGGAGGGCACCTTGATGACTGGATTCACCGAGACGCAGAGATTCCCCGTGGTTGCCTACGGTGCGCTGGGCTTGTCGGCCGTGGCGGTTGCCGTCGCCATCGCCGAAGCAGGTCTGGCGTGGCCTGTGCTGCCGCTGGGCCTGGCGCTGAACCTGCTGTGCCTGCGGACCGTCACCACCGAGCGGGAGCTGGTCGTGACCCTCGGCGCGTTGTTCCCGCTCTACCGGCGGCGCATCCCGCTGGCCGAAATCACTGGGGCCGAGGCCGTGACCTATTCCCCTCTCGCAGACTACGGCGGCTGGGGCATCAGGTGGGGCCGGAACGGGGCCGCCGTCAACGCGCGCGGCAGCCGGGGCGTCCTCTTGACGCTCCGCGGCGGCAAGCGTCTCCTGATCGGCTCACAACGCCCGGACGCGCTGGCCGCCGCACTCACAGCACCACGTTGACCAGCTTGCCGGGCACGACGATGACTTTCTTCGGCTCGACCCCGTTCAGCATCTCGACGACTCGGGGACTCGCCAGGGCCATGGCCTGCAAAGCGGCCTGGTCGGCGTCGGCGGGGGCGGTCATCTTGTCGCGCACCTTGCCGTTGACCTGCACCACCAGGGTGATCTCGTCGCTCCGCGCCACGTCCGGGTCGGCCTGGGGCCACGGGTGCCGGTACAGGAAGCCGGACTGGCCCAGCCCTTCGGTCCACAGCTCGTCGGCCAGGTGCGGCGCGAAGGGGGCCAGAGCCAGCGTCAGACACTCCAGCGCTTCGTCCAGTGCGGGCGAGCGCGTACCCACGGGCAGCGCGTTGGCGACGTCATAGGCCGCGTTGACCCACTCCATCAGGCCGGCGACGGCGGTGTTGAACCGGAAGTTCTCTAAATCGTCCGCCACGCGCAGCAGCGTCGCGTGAGTCTTCCGCCGCAAGTCTCGGTCTTTGCCCGATGCCTCGTCGATGTTCGCGCACCAGTCAGGCGTCCAGCCGACGCCCCAGGCGGCGACCAAGCGGTAGACGCGGGCGAGGAACTTGGACGAGCCTCGGATGCCCTCCTCGCTCCACTGCACGGTCTCTTCAAAGGGCGCGACGAACATCTCGTAGACGCGCAGGCTGTCCGCGCCGAACCGCTCGGCAGCCTCGTCGGGTGTGACCACGTTGCCCGCCGACTTGGACATCTTGGCCCACCGATAGACGATGTCAGACGCGGCGTACTTGCCTAAATCCTCGGGCTTGACCGGCACCCAGTCGTCGATCTTCTCGTCGTCACCTTCTTCGGCTGATTCGTCCTGAGACGGGCGGCGGCCCGGCGTATGCGCCAGCATCATGCCCTGGTTGCGATAGCGCTTGAACGGCTCATCGGCGGACAGCAGGCCCGCATCGTGCAGCACCTTGGTCCAGAACCGGGCGTAGAGCAGGTGCCCGACCGCGTGCTCCGCGCCGCCGACGTAGGTGTCCACGGGCAGCCAGTGGTCGGCGGCCTCGCGCGAGAACGGGAGCGCGTCGTTGTGCGGGTCCGTGTAGCGCAAAAAGTACCACGAGGAACAGGCCGACCCCGCCATCGTGTCTGTCTCGCGTCGGGCCGGGCCGCCGCACGTCGGGCAGGTCGTGTTGACGAAGCTCTCAATGGCGGCCAGCGGCCCCTCGCCGGTGCCCGTGGGCTGGTACTTCTCGACGTCCGGCAGCAGCACGGGCAACTGGTCATCGGGCACGGCCACGCCGCCGCAGGTCGGGCAGTGGATGATCGGGATGGGCACCCCCCAGTAGCGCTGCCGTGAGAGCAGCCAGTCCCGGAACCGATAGGTGACCACGGGCCGCCCGGTGCCCTCGGCTTCGAGCCAGGCGGCGACCTTTGCCACCGTTTCTTTGCTGTAGGCCAGCCCGTTGAACCGCCCCGAGCCGACCAGGACGCCCTTGTCCGTGGTCGCTGCCGTCATGTCCGCGCCCGACACTTCCTGCCCGGCCTCCTGATACACGGGAACAATCGGCAGGCCGAACTTGCGGGCGAACGCGAAGTCGCGCGCGTCATGGGCGGGCACGGCCATGATCGCGCCGGTCCCGTAGCCCATCAGCACGTAGTCGGCGATCCAGATGGGGACGGCGTCGCCGTTGACGGGGTTCCGGGCATAAGCCCCCGTGAACACGCCGGTCTTTTCACGCCCTTCGGCCTGCCGGTCCATCTCGGTCTCGCGCCCCGCCCGCGCCGCATAGGCCGCCACGGCGTCTTGCTGCTCGGGCGTCGTCAGCGTGGCGACCAGGGGGTGCTCGGGGGCCAGGACGAGAAACGTCGCCCCCCAGAGCGTGTCCGGGCGCGTCGTGAAGACGGTGATGGAGGAACCCCTCCCGGCTCGTTCCTCGCCACCCTCCCCGCCCTCCGGGTCTGCCAGTGCAGAGCGGAGAGGGACAGAGGGGGAAGCCCCCGAAGTCTGCACTTCTCCACCCCCCCCCGTTGCGGGAGGGGTGGAGAACTTGTGAGCCGGGGTGGGTTCCTGTATCTGAAATACGACCTCCGCGCCTTCGCTGCGCCCGATCCAGTTGCGCTGTTGCTGGCGGACGCCTTCGGGCCAGTCCACTTTGTCCAGGTCGTGCAGCAGCCGCTCGGCGTAAGCCGTGATCTTGAGGTACCACTGCGGGATGTACCGCTTTTCGACCAACGCCCCCGACCGCCAGCCGCGCCCGTTGACGACCTCTTCGTTCGCCAGCACGGTCTTGTCCACGGGGTCCCAGTTCACCGGTGCGCTCTTACGATAAGCGAGGCCCTGACGGTACAGCAGCAGGAAAATCCACTGCGTCCACTTGTAGTAGGCCGGGTCGCTGGAGTTGACCTCGCGGCCCCAGTCGTAGCCCATGCCGATCAGGTCCATCTGCCGCTTGTAGTTGGCGGCGAACTCCTGGACCATCGGGCCGGGGTTGCGCCCGCGCTTGATCGCCTCGTTCTCGGCGGGCTGCCCGAAGGCGTCCCAGCCCATCGGGTGCAGCACGTCGAAGCCCTGCATAGCCTTGAGCCGCAGGAACGCGTCGGTCGGCGCGTAATTCTTGAAGTGCCCCACGGACAGGCCGGCCCCGGACGGGTAGGGGAACATCTCCAGCCCGTAATACTTGGGCTTGCCCGAGTCCGGCTCGGTCCGGTACAGGTCGGCCTCGGCCCACCGCCCCTGCCACTTGGCCTCGATCTCGCGGAAGTTGTATCTCTCGTCCAACGCCATTGTGTGTCTGTGCCCGGTTCCTGAAGAGTTATGCTCAGTATACTGCCGGGGTGGGGGATAGTCAAGGCGCTTCCTGGAATCCTCTGTGCCGGACATTCAGGGTATTTTCGTTTCCCGTCAGAAACCGGCAAGCTTGCTTGGCGGGATTGTCTGTTTAACATGATAAACTAGGGGGCATCTTGTTCTGACTCTTTCCGACCCCGGCTCTTCAAGGAGACCACTTCTCATGGCTGCTTCTGGCTCGACGCCGGCGGATGCCGGTGCCGCCACCGGTTCCCCCTGTGATGACGTCCCACACTACCCCGATTCCGACGTCTGGCAGCGGCTACGGCTGCGTACGACGCAGGAGCGGGCACCCGTCAAGAACGCGAACGATCTCCAACAGAGCGAACTGAAGCCGCTCGACAGGCTGGCCGTCGCCATCACCGACCGGGTCGGCTCGATGGGGTTCTTTCTGGCGATTTTGGGCTGGACGATCCTGTGGACCGGCTACAACATCCTGGCGTCCGACGTGCCCCGCCTGCGCTGGCACCCGTTCGACCCGTTCCCGGCGTTCGTGGCCTATCTGCTGATCAGCAACGTCATCCAGATTTTGCTGATGCCGCTGATCATGGTGGGGCAGAACGTCCAGGGGCGGCACTCCGAGATCCGCGCGCAGCTCGACTACGAGATCAACCAGAAGGCGGAGAAGGAGGTCATCGCCGTCCTGCACCACCTGGAGCACAACACGGATTTGATTCTCCAGATCATGCGCCACCTCCAATGCCGCATTTCGGAGGAAGAGCTGCGCGCCCTGGCGGTGGAGAAGGAACTGGCGGAGCGGCTGGAAAACAGCGGCCCACAGCCTGCCGCCGCCTGAGCACGTCCACCCAAGCCCATGCCTGCCCGGTTTCACGGCGACGCCGCTGGGGAACAAGACGCCGAATCGCTTTCGAGGGGGCGTTCAATGGCATCATGGACGGCGACAAATGCGGGGGCGCTCACGCCCGCTGCGGCGGGGACGAAGCGGGCCGTGCTGGTGACGGGCGCGGCGGGCAACATCGGGTCGTACTTTGCCGGGCACGCCGGGGGCAAGTACGACCTGCGGCTGATGGTGCGGGGCGACGAGGCGGGCATCGACGCTCTCGGGGCGTTCGGCGAGGTGGTCACGGCGGACCTAGCCGACCTGGACCGGCTGAAGGAAGTCTGCGGGGGCATGGACACCATCGTCCACATGGCCGGCGACCCCGGCCCGTCGTCGCTCTGGCATGACCTGCTGGATGCCAACATCATCGGCACCTACAACGTCTTCGCGGCCGCCAAGGCGGCGGGTGTGCGGCGCGTGATCTACGCCTCGTCCATCCACGCCGTCTCGGGCTACCCTGTCGACGTCCAGGTCAAGACAAACGAGCCGGTCAACCCAGGCGACCTCTACGGCGTTTCCAAGTGCTTCGGCGAGGCGCTGTGCCGGTACATGGCCGAAAAAGAAGGCGTCAGCGCCGTCGCCCTTCGGATCGGGGCGTTCCAGCCTCTGGAGAGCGTCCAGGACGACAAAGGCATCGGGATGCTGGACGCCTTCGTGTCGCGTCGTGACCTGGACCAGCTCATCCACCGCTGCATTGACGCCGAGAACTTGCAGTTCGCCATCTTCCACGGCCTGTCCGACAACCGCTTCAAGCGGCTGGACATCTCTGACGCCCGCGCCCTAGTCGGCTACGCCCCCCAAGACGACTCGACCGAGGAGCTGCCCGGCATCAAAGACCGGCACCTGCGCGACGCGGTGGTTACCAACAGCGGCGTGGCCGACGGCGGCCCGTCCGGCATCCGGGCCGACGTCGGCTGACTTATGATCGGCTGACGGAAAGAGTTTGCGTCCAAGTCGGGCGCGGGTAAAACGAGGCAGCACAAGGAGACGCATACGCCCGTGGAACTCGCCAAAGACACGCCGACGACCGACGGCAACCATCCGCACCCCGACGACCCCCACCAGACCGGCAGCGGCAACTCGACCTCACCCGGCGGCAAGGACGCGCCCGCCCAGAGCGCCTACGATATGTCGCACGGCCAGGAAGAATACCCCGGCCCCAGCGCGGGCGGCGAGTCGGCCAAGACGGGAGAGCAGCCCAATGGCACCGCCTAATACCGGAGAGCCGACCTCCCAGGCGGCGGACGGCCCCATCCCGAACACGACCACGGAGTCTACGACCACCGCGGGTGACCAGCTCCCCGCCGGCGACACAGACCCCGGCGGCACCCGCTCGGCGGACGAGACCGGCCAGGGCGGGGACCCGACGGACCCCGCCAAGAACAAAGCCCACCCCTGGAACGGGTAACGAAACAGCCCCAGCCGCTCGGCCGGGGCTGTTTTACGTTCAGCCGCCTCTAAATCTGGTGTCTTTACAAGGCTTATAACTTTTTGGGAAGCCGGTTGAGAGGATGTCGCCTTTGTCATCCTCACTGATACGCGGTCTGCCATCCGTATCGGACGGGTGGTTGCAGGGTCCCCGATATTCGTCAATGGCTTTTCCGCCGTCGTCCCTGCCGTCTGGGCCGACGCTGTAAAGAACGTATCTGTCGCCGGTGAGTTTGTATCGTAGCGGATTGGACTGGGCGAATGGATCTGCGGGGACCGACTTCAAGTAGATTGGCGATAGTGCAGACAGGGCGGCGGGGTAGGTGCCGTGGTCCAGCTTGTAGGCGCGTAGGGCCATCGTCGCAAGCAGGAGTGTATCCTGCGTGTCTTTGTTGGTTTTGTCAAAGTAATCCTTCGTGTAGTCGGGAAGCAAGTTCTCAGGAAGGGACCCGTCATCTGTTTGTGAGACCAAAGCCTTTGAGGCGTAGGGCAGGCGGGCGCTGGCGATAGCCTCATCCATGGTACGCGTGAATCTCACCATAACTGCCCGCTTGCTGGTGAAGCGCAGCCGTGTCAGCCCCATCCTCCAAAGCCAGGCAGGGCCGTTCTCGTCTTCCCCATGCTCCTCAACTAGGGTTCGGCGCCAGTTCCGGTCGTGCATTACTTCCAGCAGGCAAGACTGACCGCCCCACTTTTCTTCCCGAACCGCTTCCGCGAAGGGAACATCTGCCGCTTGTAGGGATTCTAGGCGCTGGCTCGCCGCTTTTGCCTGGTACGCAGTCAGATGCGCCACGGTCTGCCACGCCTGAAGCCGGGCCATTTTCTGCCACTCAATGCCGGCTCTCATATCCTCCGTTGCGCCGCCACACGGAACCGTCGCCGAGAGTTGCATTAGAGACTGTGTAGAAAGGCTTGCTTTGTTCCGAAGATGAAGGCATGGAACAGCCACCCTGCCCTCAAAAAACTGGCCGCAAAGCCTACTCAACCGA
>JAABUV010002985.1_pt1 | contig 22098 bp, 22 predicted proteins | sample 5559971 | NCBI WGS metagenome assembly JAABUV01 (sample SAMN10711881, study PRJNA513362) | rock metagenome | isolation source: Antarctica rocks | place: Antarctica: Victoria Land, Knobhead nord | collected 2015-12-19
ATCCATGGTATCCCCACCGGCCCACGGCTGTGGCGCGATGTGATCCCCCGCCTACGGGGAGCACGGGTGCTGGCCTGGGAGATGGTGGGGTACGGCTCCTCGATCACGGAAGGGCGTGGCCACGATATCTCTGTCGCGCGGCAGGCCGACTATCTGACCGCGTGGATGCGTGCGATCGGCCTGCAGCAGGCCATCCTGGTCGGCCATGATCTTGGCGGCGGCGTGGCCCAGAACGTGGCGGTGCGCTCCCCAGAACTGGTCCGGGGTCTCGTGCTGATGAACTGTATTGCCTATGACTCCTGGCCCATCCCCAGCGTCAAGGCGATGCGGGCACTTGGCGCGGTGGTGGAGCGTCTGCCCACCCCCCTGTTTCGCCTGATCTTCGGCCTGTTCTTGACGCAGGGGCACACCTCCCGTGCCGGGGCACGCGCGGCAATGGCCGAACACTGGCCGCCCTACGCCGTGGCCGGTGGGGCGGCGGCCTTTATCCACCAAGTCCGTTCACTCCACGTGCAGGATACGCTCGCCGTGGCCGGGCAGCTGCCCCACCTCACCGTGCCGACGCGCCTCGCCTGGGGCACCGCGGATCGTTTTCAGAAGATCGGCTATGGCTACCGTTTGGCCCATGACCTGAAGGCGCGCCTGGACCGTATCGAGGGGGGCAAGCACTTTGTACCCGAAGATGACGCCGAGGCCGTGGCGGTGACGGTCAACGCGCTGCTCGACGAGGTCGCTCCACAACGGTAGGGTGGGCGCCAATCCTCCGCCGCCGTCGCCCCCCGCGTGTCCCCATCCAGCACCTGCCGCGCGGTCGCGGGGAGGGGACACCTGCTGCCCGCCTGGACGGCCCGGTGTCACGATAGCTGTCACCAGCCGCAATCTGTGGCTGGTGTAAGTGCCTATTTTCACCCTGCACTCAGTACTCAGGCCCGTTTTTGTGTCCTTCCGCATCATGAGGGCAGCCTGAAACGCCATTTGAACGGGCGAAGTTCCCTCTCTAGCCCTTCTCGGCACTTTGACGACAACCTTGAGCCTCTCCCTATAAAGCTAGTTTGCCCCTGGTCGCAGCTTCGCTCTTTCCACCCCTATATAGGTTGGCAAGATTTCGGGAGTCGAATCGTGCCTTGCAGGCGTGGTCCTGGTTATTTGCGACCCATTTGCTTGCCAAGGCAAACAGGCTCTGCGCCATTCTCGGTGAAGCCAAAATGACCGCAAAGCCCCCGGCTTGAGCGCGCTGCCCCCCTCTTTATAGGCCCGCGAGGTCGCGACGCAGTGAGGGGTTGATAGAGAGTGGGCGAGGTATGCGCATCCGTTGGCCAGGACACAAGATGTCGTGTCCACGGCCGTCTTTCCCCCACATATAGCCAGCCAAGCTCCCACATCAGCTTCACCGAGAATGGCGCAGAACCGGCAAACAGGACGGATGTGTCACCGAAGTGATGACGAGGCGTGATGTCGCCGCCCGACCCAATTCACGGATGAAGCCCTCATTGCGATGTCACGGCAGGCGCATGTGGTGATCGTGGGCCGCCTTCCTCGTCATGGTCTTCGACCGGGACGCGCCGACCGCTATAGCTTGTCAGATAATGTTTGAGAGAGTCGGGCAAGTGGCTGAGCGTCGAAATAGCCTGCGGATTCTCATTCTTTATCTGAACGTCTATAGCGCGGCGCCAGCGCCCCCCCAGTATCCGGCGCGTCGACGACAGCGCGGCCGTCACGCGCGCGACCTGCTCGACCAGCTCGGTGTGGTGCGCCACCATGCCCACCCACCGCCCCACGGCCTTGCACAAGCGCAGGTCCTCGACGGAGAACGCGTCGGGCCGGACAGACTACTAGTGTTCAACGTCGGGGCCGAACGGGTCGGCCTCGTCCTCCAACGACGTGGGGACCCCTGCGGCGACGAGCGCCACATCCCGCGTCGCGCCGTCCGTCGAGGTGTCGGCCGCGTCGGTGCCCGTGCCGTCGGCGTCGTGGTCGTGCTCCGGCTGGGCCGTTTGGCCCTCAACCGGTGCGGGCAGCCGTCAGTTCCAACGGCGGCGGCGTGAGCGGGCCGTCCGGGCGCTGCGGGCCGAGCGGCGGCACCCAATACTGGCCCCTGGCCGGCGCACGGCGCTTGACCTCGGGATCGTCGTAGTAACGGCGCTGGGTGAGGCGCGCGGCCGGGCGCTGGGGCATCTTTACCAGTAGCTCGTCCTCCCGAATGTTCATCACCTCGTCGGGCGCCAGCAGCGCCCACTTGGTCTCGCTCTGGCTCGCCCCTGCGGTGGCAGTGACGTGGAAACGGCCGCGCTATGTCGTGGCCGCTTCGGCGCCCATAGCGTCCGCTGTGTCTTTGGGCAGCGCGGCGACGATGAGCTCGGAGACGTCCTTGACCTGCATCGCGCCGTCCCAGCCCTTGGTCTTGATACCGTCCTCAAACATGGTGATGCAGAAGGGGCAGCCAGCCGCGACCGTGCCGGCGCCGGTCTCGCGCGCCTGGTCGAGCCGCACGCCGCTGATGCGCTTGCCCTGCGACTCTTCCATGAAGGCGCGCCCGCCGCCGCCGCCGCAGCAGAAGCTCTGCCGCTTGTTCCGCTCCATCTCCACCACCTCTCCGCCGGCCATGGGCAGGCTCTTCAACAGCGCGCGCGGCTCCTCGGTGGAGTCGTTGTAGCGCGCCATGTAGCAGGGGTCGTGGTACGTCACCCCCGTATTGCCGCCGGCGCCTGTACCCAGGATCGTCGCCAGATCGGCGTTACCATTTAGCTTTAAGCGCCCCGAGGCGACGAGTTCGGCCAGGTACTGCGTGTGGTGCAGCACCTGGTAGTCGCCGCCGAACTGCGGATATTCGTTCTTGATCGTATTGAAGCAGTGCGCGCAGGCCGTCAGCACCGTCGTGACACCGTATTTGTTGAGCGTGTCGATGTTCTCTTGCGCCAGCGTCTGGTAGAGGTACTCGTTGCCGATGCGCCGCGCCGGGTCGCCGTTGCACGCTTCCTCCTTGCCCAGGATGGCGAAGTGCACCCCGGCGGCCTGTAGCGCCGTCGCCACGGCCGTGGCGACCTTTTTGTTGCGGCTGTCGTAGGAGCCCATGCAGCCGACGAAGTAGAGCACGTCGATCTCCTCGCCGCTCTTCGTCACGTCGGCCATGGTCTTGACGCCGAGCGCTTTGGCCCAGTCGCCGCGCTGGCTGCGCTTCATTTGCCAGGGGTTGGCGTTTTTCTCCAGGTTGTTGAAGACCGGGATGATCTCTTGGGGGAAGCGCGCCTCCTCCAGCACGAGGTTGCGGCGCATCTCCACGATCTTCGGCACATGCTCGATCATCACCGGACAGGCCTCGACGCACCAGCCGCAGGTCGTGCACGACCACAGCGTTTCGTCGGCGATGACGCCGCCGATCAGCGGCGCGCGGTCGGGCAGCGCATGGCCGTCCGCGCCGGCTTTGCGCGCCGCTACGAGCGCGTCGCCCTGGTCGAATAACTCGTACTTGAGGTTTTGTATTAGCTCTTTGGGCGAGAGCGGCTTGTCGCTGAGCAGCGCCGGGCAGTTGCGGTCGCAGCGGCCGCACTGCGTGCACGAGTAAAGGTCGAGCAGACCTTTCCAGGAGAATTCCTCGATCTTGCCGACGCCGAAATGCTCCTGTTCCTCGATGTTTTCGATCTTCGGCAGCGCGCCCTTGGGCTCGGACTGGCGGAAGTAGGTGTTGGGGACGGCCGCGACGAGGTGCAGGTGCTTGGAGGACGGCAGGTAGATGGCGAAGCCAAACACGGTCAGGATGTGTACCCACCAGCAGACGGCGTAGAGGGTCGTGGCGGCCGCTATGCTAATGCCGCCAAGCAGCAGGGCCAGACCACCGCCGACGGGTGAGGACGCGGCGGTCGTGCTGCCGCCCGCGCGGATGGCGAAGGCCTCGGCCAGCAGCAGTGAGACCATCAGCAGCGCGATCAAGCCCAGGATGAAGAAGGCGTCGCCGCTGTTGTCGAGGCGCGGCGGCCGCATCACCACACGGCGGTAGACGGCCACGGCGCACGAGACGAGCACGAGCACGGCGAAGACATCGAGCACGACTTGATACACGGGGTCGCCGCCGACGAGGGGCAGCCCCAGGCTCGTCGCGAGGCCGCCCAGGATGAGCTGGATCGTGCCGAGCGTGATGACGATAAAGCCGTAGAAGATGAGCAGGTGAACCGTCCCGGCCAGCCGGTTGTTGAGCAGACGCCGCTGCAGCAGGACGTTGATGGCGACCGTCTTGAGCCGGCCGAGCGGGTCGTCGAAGCGGTTGTCAGACACGCCCAGGCGTAGGAAGCCGACCAGACGGCGCGTGCGCACGGTCACGAGGATGACGGTCGCGAGCAGGATCGCGATGAAGATGAGATGGCCTACGAGGCCGCCGGTTGGCGTCACTGATGTCTCCTTTGGCATCGGCGCATGCTGTCTACCCGCATTCTAGCGTACCGACGAACCGCGCGACATAGACGGCACGTACCCCCTGCGGATCAGCACCGTCGAGGATATCGTCGCGGAGAAGCTGCGCGCCCTCCTGCAGCAGCCGATCCGTAAGCGCGCACGCCCCCAAGACCTGCTCGATATCGCGGTCGTCCTGCGCCAGGGGCTGCCGCTCGACCGTGCTCTTGTCACGGATTTTCTGCTGCGTAAGGCAGCAGCACGCACTATCTCCGTCTCACACGCCGCTTTTCATCATCCCGAGATTATGGAGCGAGCAAGACGGGGATACGACGAATTGAAGGGAACAACACGCGTACTCTTCGTCCCTTTCGAGGAGGCGTGCGACCTGCTCTACGGCTTGGTGGACACGTTGACCATCCCCAGGGAATGACGATGGGTGGCGCGCTATTCCGGCATCTCCTGGCCAACCGTACGTGCTGGCCATGGCGGCACTCGGCGCGGGAAAAGGTGTAGATTGCTGTGAGCGTCGTCGTGGGAAGCGCAGGGTGAAGCTATCCTTGTGACTTACAGGGCGGTCCATCGAGTATCATGCTTGGATTGAGGGCTGTGCTGGCCGTTTAATTTATCCATGCGACGATATTCATCCATTCGTCGCACGGAACGCGGGCCGCGCTATGTAACCGATACACGGTGGCGCGGGAGTGCGCGGTGCGCCGCGTCGGTCGCGGGGCTGGGCTAGGGGCGCTAACAGGAGCAATGTGCTGGTACAGGGCACGCGCCGTCGGGCCGATGGTCTGTGCTCGGCACCGGGAGTCAACCGCGCGAGCGATCCCCACCCACCGTCGTTAGTACCCGCTTGGCGTCTTACACTCGAAGTGCGAGACGACCTGATGCGCGTGCTGCTGCCCGCATTTCGGGCAGGTCGGCGGTTGCTCCTTCAAGCGGTCGTGCTCGTGCATCGGCACCGTGACCTGAAAGCGCTCGCCGCACGCCGGGCACTCGAATTCGTACATAGCCATGTCTCGCCCCTCCTTTCCCGGTATCTCGTCCTCCGTCCACCATCAGTAAACACCCGCGCGAGTGGTTGGTCAAGGGTGTGACGTGGCGGTCAGGGCTACCGCGACCCACAACGTCAGAGTTGTTGCGCCGATCCGCGCTTTCCGTCAAAGTGGGCGCGCCAATCCGCGCGCGCTGTGTCCGCGTCGTTCTCATGTGGGACGTGTCCGTAACGCGCAGTGTGAGCGTGGAATAGTGGACCTGCTTGTATATATGGCCCTGGCTCGCGAAGAGGCAGGTGTAGAGCCAGCCTTCGGCCGAGAGCTGGGCGCGCGTGCAGGTGCGGCAGAACGGCTGCGTGACCGAGGCGATCACGCCGATCTCTCCGCTGCCGTCCACATACCGCCAGCGGGTGGCGACCTCGCCCGTGTACGTGGGTTCGACGGGTGCGAGCCGAGCGGCCACGCGGCGTTGATCCGCGCGACGATTGCAGCCGCGGGGACGACATCCTCCATCCGCCACCCGTTGGTCGTCCTCACGTCCATGTACTCAATGAAGCGCAGGATGTGCCCGCTACCCCGGAAGTAGCGCGCCATGGCGAGGATGCTGCCCTCGTTGACGCCGCGTTTGACCACCATGTTGATCTTGACGGGGGCCAGACCGGCGGCCACCGCGGCCTCAATGGCCGCCAGGACCTTGGCGACGGGAAAGCCCACGTCGTTCATGGCCATAAAGATGGCGTCGTCGAGGGCGTCCAGGCTGATGGTGATGCGCTGCAAGCCCGCGTCTTTGAGCCCGCGTCTTTGAGCGCGCGGGCTTTCGTTGGCGTGAGCAGCGCTCCATTCGTGGTCAGCGTCAGGTCGGCGAGTCCGTCGATCGGGGCCAGCAGCGCGACTAACTGCTCCAGGTCGCGGCGCACCAGCGGCTCGCCACCCGTTAGGCGAATCTTCTGCACGCCCTGAGCGACGGCGAGGCGCGCCAGCCGCGCGATCTCGTCGAAGGTGAGCAACGCGGACCGCGGCAGGAACTGGAAGTCGCGCCCGAAGACCTCCTTGGGCATACCGTAGGTGCAGCGGAAGGTGCAGCGGAAGGTGCAGCGGTCGGTGACCGAGACGCGCAGGTCCCGCAGCGGTCGGTGACCGAGACGCGCAGGTCCCGCAGCGGTCGGTGACCGAGACGCGCAGGTCCCGCAGCGGTCGGTGACCGAGACGCGCAGGTCCCGCAGCGGTCGGTGACCGAGACGCGCAGGTCCCGCAGCGGTCGGTCACCGAGACGCGCAGCGTCATGTCCACAGCGTATCTCCTGCGGCGCGAGGACGGCGCGACGCCCTAGCGTCGCGCCGTCCTCGCGCCGCAGGTGGTCCCGTATAATCAGCCCCAGGTCCAGGACATAGAGTACGATCACGACGTCCCCCCGCACCGTGGCCAGGCGCCCGGACGGCATGAGGTGGTCGATGCCCCCGTAGGATGAACGCCGTGCCCCGCACCACGCGCTTGAGCAACTCCAGTGGCCGCGGCCGCACCAGCGGCGGTAAGGCCAGGTAGGTCAGGCCGACAGCGGCGCGTGGCTGAGGCGGGAGACGACACGGGGAGGCCAGCGACGATGAGCAACGCGGCGCAGCTCACGACGACCAGCCCGGCCAGACCGCCGCTGAGCCCGCACAGCGGCGTATGCAGCAGCGCCGACAGCCGGCATCCTGCCGGACGGCACGGGCCGTCCGGTCCAACCGGATGCACGTAGGAGGGCGCGGCCTGGGGCCGGCGCCGGGGCGGAGGGGCACGGTGGTCAGCGATGGGGACAGCGCTTCTTTCTCGGGCGCGGCCAGGGGCCGGCGGTGCGGCCGTTGTTAGCGGTCTTTGAAGTAGTCGGCGTTGATCTGGATGAAGTTCTGCCACTGCGTCGGCACCTCGTCCTCGGCGAAGATGGCGTTGACCGGGCACTCCGGCTCGCAGGCGCCGCAGTCGATGCACTCGTCGGGGTTGATGTAGTACTGCTCGTCGTCGTTGGTCGCGTAGATGCAATCGACGGGGCAGACGGCCACGCAACTGGCGTCCTTGACTCCGATGCAGGGCTCCGTGATGACGTAGGTCACCTTGATCCTCCCCTCCCCGCGGTAGCGGGGCTGCTTGCGCGCCCGGCGCAGAAAGTCGTCGAGGGCGGCGCGGTCGCGCTCCAGCACGTCCTCCCAGCGGGCCAGCGTCGCGCGCCCCGCCGCCGTCAGCAGGTACGCGCGCCGCTCCGGTCCGCCGTGGCCGGCCTGCCGCGTCGAGCGAATCAGGCCGTCGCGCTCCAGCCGGTGCAGCAGGCGATACAGGTTGCCGCGATCCGCAGCCGACCCGACGCCCCAGCTGGTCAGGCGCGCCAGGAGCCGATAGCCGTGCGCGGGCACCTGACTCTCGCTCAACAACAACAGCACACAGGGCTCAAAGAAGCCGTGCAGCAGGCCGCTGCCACGCATCCGCCGCGAGGGCTCGACCGGACCCAACGACATGCCCACACGCTCCTCGGCGTATCTGTCAACGACATCTACTCTAGCACGGGGACGGGATGATGGTCAACTTGTAAGGCGTCGGAGTCAGGGCAATCGCATTTAAATTATGACATAACTATGTCATAATTATGGCATTGGGAGGCCCAAATCCAGGACGTCGTGCGACAGTAACGCATCATGCATTGCGTTCCTGTTACACGTAGAATTGCGGTTGGGGAGTCGAATGGGCCAATTGCGAGATGTTCGACCGGATGAGCCGCATCATTACCATTTATTTCGGAAAATTGTGGCGCTAAAGCGAATTTAAATGCGATTGCCCTAGCGTCGGAGTCGGTGAGCCGGTCCCACATGTCCCGGCTACCACGCTCATCCGGGCGTACCAATGGATGAGCGTGGTAGCCGGGACAGCTCGCTCCACACACGTCCATGCCGGCGCGCACGCGCGTGCAGTCTGTCGTCATCATGGCTGTCTTCTCCGTCTCGTCGGTGTGATCGTGTCATCGTGTGGTGGTGACTGTCGCTCCCGGCGCGGCTGGCGCGGCCGGGGTGATCCGTCCCGCGGCGACAGATGACGGGCCGTGGCGCGACACGCCGCTGGGGGAGGGGGGCTGGCGCCTCGTCGGCGCAGGGCTCTGACGGGTGAGCCAGCGCCGCGCCGAGTGCGGAGTGCGGCGCCCGATAGCGCGTCAACAGGCGCGCGTCGTCGGACGTCAGCACCTCGACGGTGCGGGCGCCGTCCCCGCGTGGACGATCCAGGAGCAGGGACGGCACCCGGACCCGCAGGGCATGCACGGCGCGGTCGGTGCGGGTCGTGCGGGTGGGTAGCGTGGCCGGCATCAGGGGGCCATCTGCTAGCTTTTCTCCATCCAGTCGTCCTCGCGCAGGCCGTACGCGAACCGCGCATTCAACTGTGCGTCGAGGCCCAGGTCGTGTGCGTTGCGGCCACTCGCGCCCTTGTCCTGCTCCGTGATGGCTTCGTCGGCGCGCGACGACAGCGCCGGCGAAGGCGCTATCAGGGTGTGTCCCTCCCGCGTCGTGGTCGAGCTGTGGCGTGCCATGCGTGTACCTCCTTGCCTATTGTGACGGACCCTCTGCGGTCCATCGGGCCGGTGTCCGGTGACAGGCCGGAATCTACCGTGCCTGGCGCGTACCATACGTTGTGCCATCGGGGCCTGTGCATACAGCCCACCGGCCCCAGGATCGCGGCGTTGGCGCGTCGGCACACGCGCCCCCCGTCGCCCGTAAGCCGAGGCGTAAAAGGGCGGGGCGCGGAATCCATAGGACAGGCTCCGCGCCCCGCCCCGCGGTCGTCCAGGGGAGTAGACACCCGCACGGTCGTGCCGCGTGTCGCGTTAGTAGAAGGTGGAGGTATCGGGCACGGTATAGCCCTCGACCAGGGGGAGCTCGTCCTGCGTGTTGTCCAGGAGGAGCTGCTCCGGCATGCGGTGGTCTGCGTCGGGCTCCCTGGTCACGACGACCTGCCCCTCCTGGATCGCGTGGATCGCGGTGAAGGGCACGTACAGATCGCGCTGCACATGCACCACGACGCCGGTCGCCCCGACCTCCGTCACCTGGCCGATCCGCTCGGTGTTCTCTCCCTGCACGTCCATCCCGGCCACGATGTCGCTACCTGTTGTCGTCATAGATGGGGCCTCCTTGTCGCGCTAGCGGTGGCATGTGTCATCTGGACCCATACGTGAGGGGGCGGCACAGACGATGCCGCGTGTGGGTGGGAGCGGGCGGTGCGGGCGCGTGCCTCGTGGCACGCCGTGGGCATCCCGCCGCGCCCCTGAGCCTAGCTGCTGGTAGTGTACCATGACAGCGCCGCATCATGTCAACAGCGCGTAAAAGGACTTTGCATCATCGAAGAGGCGCGGCACGCGCCACAGGTGGGGTCACACGGGGATAGCGGCGTCGATCAGACCGTGCCCGTGCTGGCCCGGTTGCACGCGGACACGCCCGCCACATGCGGCGCGAACGCGCCCTCCGGGACAAACGTTCGATCGCGGGTGGCTTGGGGACGCCCATCACACGGGCCTTGATGATGCTGGCCGCGCACAGCGCCCGTGGCCCACGCGCGCGGCAGCTGCAGCAGGGGGCGGTGGTGGAAGCGGGGGCGTTGCGGTGGTGAGGGGAGGGCGTGCGGTGTCGCGCGCTCAGAGTGGGATGGCCAGCTGGGTGACGGCCGCGTAGGCGAGCCAGAGGGCAGCGGCAATGGCGGCGAGGAGAGAGAGAGCCAGGATGAGTTGGGCGAGGAGGCTGACCAGGCGCATCCAACGAATCGCTGCAATCATAATCTCTATTATAGCGCGTCGCTGCGACGATTGTCTGGCCCCCGTGTAAGAATGCACATAAGATGATAGCGGTGGTGACGTCATTGTGGAGTTCGCAGCGACGGGTGAAATCGGCTCGCCGTGAGCGCGAATAGCTCATGGATGCGAACGCAAAACGACGTCGCCACCCCTATCAAGAACTCTGACGCCTGACACTTTCGGCCGTCTCTTGGTAGCCAGACATCCTATGAAGGGGGGGCGCGGTCAGGGCCGGTGTGCACGGGCATAGGCGTCGGCCTGCCCCCACAACAGACGGAGCGCGCGGGCGAGCCAGCGCTGTTCGGGGGCACAGGTCCGCGGCGCGTGGTCGCTGTAGAGCGCGAGCGTGAATTGGACGTTGTGGTACGTCTCCCCAGCCACCAGCGTGCAATGGGTCGGCGTGCGATAGCCGCGCGCCCAGGCCGTCGGGGCGAGGGCCGTGCGGTTCCCGAGCGCGAGCAGGGGCAGGACGGTGCCGCCCTCGCCGCGCACGCTCTGGGCGCGGGCCTGGGCGTTGTGCCGGGCGGCCAGCGCAAGTGTCGGCCAGACCGCCGCGTCGAGGAAGGCGCCGGACGGAGCCAGCCCGACGGGAATGACGCCCCAGCGGTACGCGGTGTCGCCCTGCGCATCGCGGATGACGATGGAGGGGCGCGGCCCGTCGGGGGCGGCCGGACCAGGGCGGCCGAGCGTGGCGGTACGCCAGAGCGCAGGGGCGGGGTGGATCGTCCGGGCCTGATCGCCGGGCGACACGCCGAGGGCCAGCGCCGACGCGAGGAGAGGCAGCGTCCACACGCCCCAGCTCTGTCCCATGCCCACTCCTCGTCCTCCTCCCTCTGGTCTGATGGCCGTACGCTAGGGGTGCGCGCCCGGATGCGCGCCCACGCCGCCCTCCCTTGCTGGGACGATACAGGGCCTCGCGCCTCGGTGCCATAGCCCGTTCGGTGCGCGCCACGCCCGCGCGGCCCAGGGTCTCTCGACGGCGCTGTGTGTTAAGCCTCTATATAGAACCGATGTCCTAGTATACATGGCGCAGGCGGGTGACTGCGGTGGCGTCGTCGCCGGCGAGCGGGCGCGCTGTGCGGCGGATGGGAGGAGGGTGAGGGAGCGAAGGCGGATAGTGTTGATCAGGATGCGCTGGTGGCAGGCGGCGCAGGTGTAGACGAGGGTGAGGTGGGCGGGGAAGACACGGGCGAGCCAGCGGAGGGCGCGGGGCGGGCGATGGCGGTAGGAGGCGTGGAAGGCGAGGGCGTCGTCGGCGCCGCAGTCGGGGCAGGGGGGGCGCGGGTACGGGCGAAACATGGTGGCAGCCTTGGCGCGTAGGTCCGGGCGTCCTGCGGTGTGGCGAGGGGCGGCACCGGGAAGACACGGGACGTGGACGATGGAGGCTGCTGGGGGGACTATAGCAGGTGCGGGCGGGTGTCGTCAGGGTGCGACGAGCGGGCACCGTGGGTGAGGGCGATGCGACGACGGGAGGGACGGCGACTGGTCACGACGCGGGCGGCCCTAGCGGCGCGCTAGGAAGCGGGCGGAGTGTCAGGCGGCGGGTGTGGGGGAGCGGCTGCGAGGGGTGGAGGAACATACTGGGCCATGACGGCGTCCTCGAAGCGGTCCCGATCCTGCTGGGCGCGGCGATCGGCCACGCGACGGTCCTGCACGATCCCCACCGCGTCACGAGTGCGGCGATCGGCCACGCGACGGTCCTGGATGTCCTCCCGGTTTGCAATGTCCTGTTGTGCATCCTCCCGGTTTGCAATGTCCTGTTGTGCATCCTGATAGGCCTGGAGCGCGTGGGGATGCCGCGCCGGCGCGTCCGGCGCCATCTCCGGTGCCACGGGGTTCGGCAGCGCGGCGTGGAGGGCACGTAGCGCGGTGGCCAGGCGCTCGATGGTGGTAGTTTGCTGGGCGATGGTCTGGGCCAAGGGGGCCACGGCGCGCTGCACGGCGTGGTCGATGAGCGGGTGCAAGCGCGCGGTGACGTCCCGCGCGATGGCCGCGGGGTCAGGCCACGGCGCGTGGTACGACGCGTCGTCGACGCCGGCGCGCTCCGCAGCGAGGGGCAGGGGAGCGGAGGCAGCGGGTGGGGCCAGGGGCTCGCAGGGGGGATGCTCGGCCATAATGCATGTAGTGTAGCGCAGCGGCGTGTCGGCCCACACGCATCCGGCCGGGGAGGAGGGATGGGCCTGCCAGGCACGAAGGGGAGAGGGAGTGTCATGGGACGCAGGACGCCTGCGCGGTGGGGGGGGAGGGCGTGGGGCTATCGGCCGCTGCGGGAGATCGTGGGCGCGCGCCCCATGTCGCGTGCCGGCGGTGCCCGTGGGTGGGCGTGGGTCGCACGGGCGCAGTGGCGGTGGGTCCGGCGGCGCGCTGACCATGGCGAGCATGTCGCTGGCGATCCGGAGGCTAGGGCGGGAGATCACGCCCCGACCTGCAGGAGGGTAGGGAGGTGGCCACTCGCCGCTGGCGGTGCGCCATCAAGCGCTATCTCTCGGGGCAGGGGGATGACCGCGACGGCGGTGCTGGTGGCGCGGGCACGCCGCCGGGCAGCCGGGCCAGCGTGGAGCGGTACCGGCGGGCGTGCGAGGCGAGCGGGGGTGATATCCGGTCCCACTGCGCACCAGCGCCATGTCGGGCACCCGTCGGCTGCCTCACGGCGACGGGCCGTCGTGCGTGGACGAACGCCACGGCCCGCACACCCCTCACCCTCGACGCACCCTGCTGCTGTCCCTACATCGCTGCCACATCGTGCCCCACCAGGTGACTGCGCAGCGTGCGCAGCCCGAGGCGGAGGCGCCCCTTGACCGTGCCGAGGGGGACGCCCTGCGCGCGGGCGATCTGCGGGTGGGTGTAGCCCGCGGCGTAGGCGAGGGCGAGCGACGCGCGTTGGGCAGCGGGCAGGCGGACGAGCGCGTCGCGCACGAGCTGGACCTCGGCGTGCTGGCGGGCCAGTTCGTGCGTGTCAGTGCCGTCGGAGACCTCAGCCAGGGCCGCGACATCGACCCAGCGGTCGTCGTGGCGGCGGCGGTGATCGTCGATGGCGCGGTGGCGCACGATGGTCAGCAGCCAGGAGCGGACGCTGCCGCGCGCGGGGTCGTAGGAGGGGGCGCGGTGCCAGACGGCCAGGAACGCCTCCTGCACGGCATCCTCCACGAGCCCGCGCGCGTAGAGGATGCCCAGGGCAAGCACCGTGGCCAGGTGCGCGTAGCGCGCATAGAGAGCGTCGAACGCGGCGCCGTCGCCGCCCGCGACGCGGGAGAGCAACGCACCATCAGAGTCGGGGGAGATGTACATACTGTCCTTCTAACCATGACCGAGCTAAGCAGGTGTCCACAAGTCTGGCATGGCCTATCTGGGTGTGATCCAGACGCGAAAAACGTGCCGAACTTATGGTCATGTGCTTAGTCGTGTGTCGAGGACAGGGTAGACACGAGGACGCACCAACGGTATAGCCCCTATGGGGGGAGGTGACACGCGCCACGATGATCTTATGGCGGTGCTGGGTGGAATGGCCGCCCCGTGGTGCACCTGGGCACGGCAGACAGGTGCCGACAGAGCTAGCCTGGATTATTCATGAGCGTTTCTGTCGAATCAGATCGACAGTATTCGGTTGCACGCCGCGCGATATAGGGCGTCTGAAGGGGCCTCAGAGCCGATTTTGGCACCAAAAGTGGCCTATAAGAGTCCACGGAGGACCGATCAGCAGCCAATCCAATTCGATGAATGTTTTCATGAATAATCCAGGCTAGCCTATCTCGCCTATTTCTGCTCCTCTCGAGCCGCCAGTGTGTCGCGCGCGGCCGTGGCGCGCCGCTGCTCGTCCCCGAGCGCGCGCAGCACGTCGAGGAGGCGTTGCGCGGCTTCGTAGGCCGTCTCATCGCCGGCGTCGTGCGCGCGCTCGTCCAACCAGTCAATGATCTGGTGCACCTGGAACTGCTGCCGCGCGTTGGCCGCGATCCACTCCTGAAGCACACGGTGCGCGAGGGCGTCGCGCTGCTCAGGCGGGCGGGTGTCATCCATGCAGCCTACCTGTGCTAGCCGTTTAGTCCATCACACGGACAAGAAGGCGTGAGCGTCTGCCGACAGGCCGGTGAGACCACCACTCATCGGCCCGTCGACGTTGCTCCAGGAGGCGGGTCAGAACGGGATCTCGTCCATAGCACCGGCGGCCGCCGACGCGGGCGTACTCTGACGACCATAAGCGGGCGCCGCGTCGTCGCTGCCGTCGGTCTCCGCGCCCCGGTCGCCCGCCTTATCAAGCATGCGCATCTCGCGGGCGCGCACCTCCAGGCTTTGCCGCACCTGGCCCTCGCGGTTGGTGTACTCGTTCTGCGCGAGCGCGCCCTCGATGTAGACGTAGCTGCCCTTGTGCAAGTACTGCTGACAGGTATCGGCGAGCTTGCCGAACGCGCTGACGCGGAACCAGGTCGTCACGTCGCCATTCTTGCTGCGCTCGGTCGTGGCTACACTGAACGTGGCTACGTTGTCGCCGCTGGGGAGCAGGCGTGTCTCGGGATCGCGTCCCACGTTGCCGATGATGATGAGCTTGTTATAGGAGCCTGCCATGGTGTCGCCTCCTTCCTACTGGTTGATACCTTACCGTGTCGTCTGGGTGATCCGGCTGTCATTAGTATAGGACGAGCGTTCGTGTCAAGGGGCGCGATTATCCCGTGAGCTAACTACTTTCGTCGTCTGACCCCCTTGGACAACGAAAGTAGCCAACGCAGCAGCTAATGTGACGCATCCCGCGCAACTACTCTGACGCACGGCGCACGTCATGTGACGCCTTACCCCAGGTGGCGGGACCGGGCGTGGCGACGAGCGGCCAAGAGGGGGCGGCGGCGAGGGTGTGGAGGATGGCACCGGGGCGTGGGTCGAGCGTGTACACGGCGACGTAGAATTGACCCATCTGCGCCAATTTGGCTTGACCCATCTTTTTCAAGTAGCTCGTTCCTGGCGTGTGCCCTCATCTCTGGTAGATGCGGATCGAGGCCTTTGCCATCTGGCCTAATAAGGGTCAAGCTACATTGGCGATTGCTGGGTCAAATCTCACCGGCGTTGACAAGCGGCAGGGCGCGTCTGTCGCACCTTCGGAAATGGGCGCGGTCGCGGCGGACAGCGTCCGACTGCGCCACCGGAGAGCTCAAGCCCGAGAGTCCTCTCACAGGAGATGCGGCCGTTAGCCGTGCGGGCTGGGACGCGATCCGGGGTGTGAGATCCCCGTCACGGTGAGGCGATCCCACGCGTGGTAACGGATGCTGTCCGGTGCCAATCTGGCGCGGTTTCCCTGGTAAGCCGCGCCGCTATAGATAGTGCAACCGCCACTAGAGGGTGGGTGCCGATGGGTGGCCGCTCGGTCGGATCGGCGTCGCGTGCCCGGCACGGGCGGCGCAGCTGGGGGTCCACGCCTCACCTCACAGGGAACCTCCTAGCCGTCGAAGACGTCGCTGCGGCGGAGGATCGCCGGCGTACGGGGCGGTGGGGGTAGCCGCCCCGCCCCGGGGGCACGTCCGCTACCCCTCTTGGTCCAGAATCGCGTTGAGCGACCAGCGGGCGCGGCGCAAGATCTCCGCCAGCTCGCCCTGCGTCGCGACGAGCTGGGCCTGCAGCCGGCGCTCCTGAGTCACCAGGGCGCGATAGCGCGCCGCGTCTAGTGCTGACGCGAAGGTAATCCCGTCTGCGGTCACTCCGGTGGAGCCCGGCGCGCGCTCGTCGTCCTCTTCGTCGAGCCTCATTGTCCATGCCTTCATGCCTTCGACGCCCCTCGCGGGGGACAGCGTGGGATGCGCGCCGCAGTTCTACAGGTGTAGCGTAACAGGGGCCGGGTGAACAGCGCGTGAACGGCGCGGCCGACATGGGGCTGCACCTTGCCTGCGCAGTGGTCGGTGGCGGCTCGGGGCGGATGCCATCCTTCACGCGCGGGTTCCGTTGGGTCCTGCTGATGTCTCTGAAGACTGTTCGTTTCGACCGTTCGGCGGCATCGATTTTCTGCCCTTTGTAGCCTCCAGGATCGTCAAAGCGGTTGAAATCACCGGGATCTACGCGCCTCACCTGAAGGTCTTTCGGCAATAACATGTCAAGTCAGCAGGACCCAACGGAACCCATCAACGTGGTGATCACCTTCCTGGTCATCGCCGCGGTGGTGTTCTTCTTCGTGGTCAAGCCGGTCAACGGGCTCATGGCGCGCTTTAAGCCGACGACGGACCAACCCGCGCCCACGCGCGACTGCCCCTACTGCAAGAGCAGCGTGGCCATCGACGCCATGCGCTGCGCCTTCTGCACCTCAGAGCTGACGCAGGCGGGGGCGCCGCCGAGGGACGACGTGCGTTCGAGGGGGGGGCCGGCGTAAGGGCGCACCGCCCGGCCTCAGCGCCCCGCGTCGTCGGGCCCGCGCTCCGCGCGCACCCGTACCAGGCCCACCGCCTGAGAGAACCGCCGGCCTGCGCGGTCGGCGGAGGGCGGCGCTTGGCTGGGCGTCGTCCCGGCGTCGCCGCTCGTCGGCGAGGGGGTGGCCGGAGCGCAGGCGGTGCGTGTGCTCTGTGTGCGGAGCGCGCCGCAGCGCGACCAGGCCGCACCGCGCCGCCGGCCGCGGACGCCACGATGCCGTCCATCCCCCGTCCAGCAGCGTGCGCCGGGGCGTCCCGCGCTCCAGCGGGGCAGACGCGATCATGACGCCTGCGCCCAGCGGGCCACCGTCGCATACAACACGGTGAGGTCGAACGGCTTGGGCAAGCGGTCGTTGACCGGCATGAGCGGCCCCGTGGCGCGCAAACGATCTTGCGCCGACATCACGATGATCGGAATATGCGCGGTGGCGGGATCGTCGCGCAACCGCTGGCTCACCTCGATGCCGTCCATCCCCGGCATGTTGATGTCTAGCAGGATGACGGCGGGTTGTAAGTCGCGGGCGAGCGGCAAGGCGGCGGCCCCCACCGTGGCGAACACCTGGTACCCTTCATCCTCCAAGGCGGTCTCCAAGAGATCGACAATGGCCACATCGTCATCCACGACAAGCACACGCCGTTGCGTCGTCATTGGCTTACAGTTCCCCCCACCGCCACGGTCCTTCTCTCGTTATACGTTTGTGAAACGATCCCGGATCAGTGTCGCAACGGTGCATGGGCAGCGGTGTAACCGCGGCTGCTCCTCGCGCGTTTCTATCAATGGATCGGGGGACGGGCAGAGGCCGGCGCCGGTTGTCTTTGGGCTGATGGGCAGCGGGGCCGTGAGCTTCTTGCTTGGTCCCCCGCCGTTCGTCGCGCGGGCGTGTGCTCTGGTCCTCACCCTCCGCCCCGTCGCTGCGCGCGGGGCCGGCCTCACGCCCGGTCTGCGCGGGCGTCTGGCGCGGCGATGGTACCAGAGCGGGGCTGGTACTGGCGCGGCGATGGTACTGGCGCGGCGATGGTACTAGCGCGCTGATGGTACTAGAGCTACGGGTAGTACCCACCCCAAGATAAAGAGTAGCTCCACGGTAGTCCCAAAGCCCCATTTTCCCGTGTGAATCGTAGCTCTATCGTAGCTCCATGCCTTTGGAGCTAGAGCTACGGATGGTACTACGTTTCGCGGCCCGATGGTACCACGATCCGCGGCCCGTTGGAGCCCCCGTCGTACCAAAATAGCGCCACGATCTGAGGCCCCTGGATGGGCTCGTCGCACCTGTACACGGCGACGTAGAATTGACCCATCTGCGCCAAGATAACATGACCCTTCTTTTTCAAGCAGTTCGTACCTGGCGTGTGCTCTCATCTCTGGTGGATGCTGAGCGACGCGGTCGCCAGGCGAGCTCACGGGGGGTCAAGCTAACTTGGCGATCACTGGGTCAAATCTCACTGGCGTTGACACACCACGCCGGGCGGCGCTGTGGCGCGTCCAGGAGGGCTAGCGGTGGCCGTCCAGACGAGGCCGCACGACACGCAGGACGGCGAGGATGAGCAGGACCGCCAGGGCCACATAGGCGCCGACGAGGGCGGCGGCGAGGACCGCGGCCAGGATAGTGAGGGTCGGCGCGGAGGCATGGGCCAGCGGGGTGAGGAGGCCGGCGACGGGGCCGGTGAGAGCCGCGAGCACGAGGGCGGCGAGGCAGAGCGTCCAGACGCGGGCGCGGGCCTGAGCGTCGGTCATGTGTCCCTCCCCTGGTTCATCTGTCCCGTGCGCGACCTCGCGCCGTCCACGCGTCCCCAGGCGGCGCGAGGTCCCTGTGGTGGCTACGTAACTCATCCGGGCTGTTTTTATAGTCCGGATGAGTTACGTAGCCACCACAGTGCTTGATTGGTTGGCGGCGCAGGGGGCTATGCAGCCGCAAACATCAATTACGGAGTCTCTCCGCGCCAATTTGGCTTGACCCATCTTTTTCAAGTAGATCGTTCCTGGCGTGCGCCCTCATCTCTGGTAGACGCTGATCGACGCCTTTGCCAGGTGGCCTAACGAGGGTCAAGCTAGATTGGCGATCGCGAGACTCCGTAATTGACGTTTGCGGCTGTATAGACCCATGTGCCGCCAGCCAATCAAGCACGCTTTGTAGGGCCGCCAAGCCTTCTGGCACCTCCATTGACTCCATTGACACGTCCCACTTGAAGACCTAATGGGTTCTGCAAACGTCAATTACGGAGTCTCGCGATCGCTGGGTCAAATCTCACTGGCGTTGACATGACTGCTATGTCACCCACGACGATGTGGTGGATGGCGAGGGGAGCCAGCACAGGCCTCTATTATATGCTGCGACGACAGGAGCGACGACACACCCTACGCGTCGGATGAGCGGTGGGCGCACGCCACGATTGATCGTGCTGGCGCCAGCGCGGGGGTGTTGATGGGACGTGAACGAGGCATACGGAGTCTGCCGCCGTGGGATGTCAGGTGGAGGAGCCTGACCATGTCTGTCCACCCTGAGCCTGCCGGCTCCGTTCCGGACGAGACGATCGTCCTACGGACAGCACGTCTGTGGGCCACGCGGTTCCCGACGAACGGTCAATTCATCTCTCGCCATCGTCTATCCTATATCCTACATAGTGGACGCCCCATGCGTCAGTTGTCTGGAACCAAGGGGGGACGATGATGGAGGAGGCGACGGAGCGGATGATCGCGATGCGGGGGGACATCTACGCGATGGTTGAGGATGTGGCGCGGCGTGATGACGTGCCACCGGATGCCGTGGTGGGTGTAGCGGTCGAGCGCTACTGGAGACAACGACGCCAGGAGGACGCGGATGCGCTCCATGCACCGGCGCTGGATGACGCGCCGATGGGAGCGATGGGCGACGCGGGAACGGCGCGGGTCGACGTGGTCGAGCAGGTCCAATCCACGTGGAATGACGTCTTGTCTGACCATCTGGACAACGCGTGAGCGTCTCACGCTCCATCGGCGCATGTCCCGTCCCGGTTCCGCGTCTTCGTTGCGTCTACCACTCAGAGCCGACCATCGGATACTGGCGTCAATCCTTTGCCCCGCCCACACGTCAGTAGGCGCGAATAGGGGATACGTTGTCCCGTGGACAGGGCCTATGTTCCCCGTGCGCCGGGATTATCGGGCGCGGCTTCCCATAGGTCCAGGAACTCGCGCGCGCCTGCCGAGTTGTGCAGGGACGCGAACTGGGCGACCTGTCGCCCCACCGCCATCAGGCGCTGCCGCAGACGCTCGTCGGTCAAGCGCCCCTCGGCGTCGACATGGCGCCGGATCTCGGCGACGGCCGCCTGCTCCGGCACGACCCAGGCGTGGAGAGCGCGCCCGACCGTGCGCAGCGCGTCGATGGCGTGCAGCGCGCCCATCTGCCCACCCGACACGCCGACCAGGCCGACCATTTTGCCCGCGAACTCCTCGAACCCAAGCCAATCTAGGGCTGTCTTGAGCGCCCCTGAGTAGCTGCCGTGGTACTCGGGTGTGCCCAGGATGATCCCCTGGACGGCGCGCAGGTCGTGCCGCAGCCGCAGCACTCCTGGGGGCGCGTCCGCGTCGGGGTGGACGCCATCGCAGAGCGGCAAGTCGTATGACGCCAGATCAAGCATGACGGTCCGGACGCCGGACTCGGCGGCTCCCTCCAGCGCGGCGTGGACGACCAGGTGCGTGCTTCCACCGGGGCGAATGCTGCCGGGCACGCCGGCAATCGTGATCGCCGAGCGCGCGTCCGCGACGTCGGCCTGCGCATGCGCGTGCGCGATGGGCATTGTTGTCCTCTCCTCTTTACAGAAATTTCCGAGAAAGTCCACGGCTGAAGCCGTGTGGAGTGTTAAAAGTCATCCCTGTCATGTGCGCACCCCTGGTTCGCCTACTAACGGTGCGCGGTGAAAAAGTCTAATTCCAGGGTCAGCGCGCGGCGATAGGCGATGCGCGCGGCCTCGTTGTCCGTCGCGTACCGATCCAACAAACCTTCCAGGTGGGCGGCGAGCGCCTCGAACGCGGGATTGGCATAGGTCTCGATCCACTCCTGATAAGGGTTAGCCGCGTTGTCTCCGTCCGCGGCCAGCGTTTGCCCAATGTACGCGTAGAGGCGCATGCAGGGGGTCAGCGTGGCGCAGGTTTCGCCGACCGTACGCAACGCCGCCGTCGCCAGCAGGAAGTCGGTGTAGGCCAGCGTGGCCTGGTGCGGTGTCACGTCCCCCAACCGCACGCCCCAGCGCGCGGCGTCGGCGTCGTGCAGCGCCAATTCATCCAGCGCGTCGGACAGCACGGTGAAGAAATCGCGCACGCCCTGGCGGTCGGGGCTGCGCGCCAGGGCGAGGGCGTACGCGCGGGCGAAGGCGTCCAGGAAGTACGCATCCTGCGCGATATAGCGCTGGAAGGCGGGGAGCGGCAGCGTCCCGTCCGCCACCCCTCGCACGAAGGGGTGCGCCAGCGCCGCCCCGGTCAGGTCGACGTTTTCCGCCCACAGCGCCGCCGCCAGGCTCATCGATCACCCCCGGCCCAGGACATCGCCCAGAACGCCTGCTCCAGCCGGGCGACAGCGAGAAAGGCCTGCGCGGCCGCGTCCGCCGCGTCGTCGACCGCCAAGGCCCTATCCGCGGCCGCCTTGATCCCCGTGACGTACGCCGCGAACGCCGGCGTCGTCCCGTGATCAACGAACTCTCGGTACGCCTGCCGGCCTGGCGCGGCGCCGCGCCAGGCCTCGCGGTACGCCCGCTCCAACGCCCACAGCGCGACGAGGGCCGCGGCGTACGTGTCCCGCGCGAGATCGTGCAGGGCGGCGCGGTAGGCCACGGTCGTCGGATGGCGTGGCGCCGCGAGGGCGATACCCCACCGCCCCGCTTGCCCCTCGAACCACCCGAGTTCGGCCTCGACGGCGACCAGGCCACCGGCTAAGACGCCTTGGTCCGGACGCGGGGCGCGCGCCAACAGGCGCGCCTGGGCGGCGCGCACGTCCCCCACGAACAGGTAGTCCTGGGTCACCCACGCGGCGAACGCGCCGGCGGGGAGCGTGCCGTCACGCACGGCGTCCAAGAACGGATGGCGGGTCGCCGCGCGCCACGCCTCGGGGTGGCGCGCGATCACATGGGCCGCTGTCACGTCACAATCCTCCCTTGGTCGTTTCCCCGATCGCCCGCAGGACGGTGGCCATCTCGATGGCGCTGACGGCGTACTCATAGCCCTTGTTGCCCGCTTTGGTCCCGGCGCGCTCCAGCGCCTGCTCGATGCTCTCCGTCGTCAGGACGCCGAAGATGACCGGGACCCCAGTCTCCGCGCTCACGGTGGCGATGCCGGCCACGGTCTGGCCAGCCACATGGTCATAGTGTGTCGTGGCGCCGCGGATGACCGCGCCCAGGCACAGCACCGCGTCGTAGCGCCGGCTCTCCGCCAACGCGCGCGCCACGAGCGGGATCTCGAACGAGCCCGGAACCCAGGCCTCGTCCACATCGTCCGCGGCCACGCCGTGCCGGCGCAACCCGTCGCGCGCCCCCTCCAATAGGCTGCGCGTGATCAGGTCGTTGA
>JAABUV010002986.1_pt1 | contig 22094 bp, 20 predicted proteins | sample 5559971 | NCBI WGS metagenome assembly JAABUV01 (sample SAMN10711881, study PRJNA513362) | rock metagenome | isolation source: Antarctica rocks | place: Antarctica: Victoria Land, Knobhead nord | collected 2015-12-19
TTAATGAGATGGTCCGCCGCTTGATTACTTCCACGGGATGATGATCTTTGGCACCCTAGTCTCAGGAGGATTACGGACATGCAGATTCGCTCGGTAGGCATTGATCTTGGCAAGACCACCTTTCACCTCGTTGCGCTTGGCGATAGCGGCAAGGTGCTGATCAGGAAGAAGTTCAACCAGAAGCAGCTCATCACGTTCACGGCTAACCTGCAGACCTCCTTGATCGGGATGGAAGCATGCTCCGGAGCACACTTTCTTGGCCGAGCGTTGCGCTCGCAGGGCCACGACGTGAAGCTGATCCCGGCTCAGTTCGTAAAACCATTCGTAAAGTCGAACAAGAACGACTTTCTGGATGCGGAAGCGATTGCCGAAGCGGTTGAACGGAAGAACATGCGCTTTGTTCCGATCAAGACGGACGATCAACTGGACTTGCAGGCCTTGCATCGCGTTCGAGACCGGCTCATCGCACGGCGAACGTCCGTGATCAACCAGTTACGGGCTTTCTTGCTTGAGCGCGGCATGACGTTTGCCAAGATGCCTACCAAGCTCAAGTTGGCGATGCCCGAGATTCTCGAAAACGCCGATTCGAACCTGACCCCGCGCATGCGCAACCTCGTTTGGCTCCTGTGGAGTGAGTGGAAGGAACTCGAGCAACAGATCATAGCGATGAACACAGAAGTAGAGCAGATCGCTCCCTCAGACCCCGCATGCCAGAGATTGCGACAGATTCCCGGCATCGGACCCCTGATCGCCACCGCCGTCGTCGCCTCGATCGGCAACGGTGCCGCTTTCCGAAAAGGTCGAGATTTCGCATCTTGGCTCGGTCTTGTGCCGCGGCAGTACTCTACCGGCGGCAAGGCCAAGCTGCTCGGGATCAGTAAACGCGGCAACTCTTACCTGCGCAAGATATTGATCCACGGGGCGAGAGCTGCTGTCGTGCGCGTGAAGAGAGAACGGTCGCCATTCGGTTCATGGCTGGATGCTCTCCAGACAAGAGCACCCCTCAACGTCGTCGTAACCGCGACTGCGAATAAGCTGGCGCGTATCGTCTGGGCGGTTCTGTCGACCGGGGAGGAATTCAGGCCTGGAGGTCGCCTGCTCGCCTCCTAAAACGCTTGTCAGCGTTGGCCGCCCATCGAGCCCATCACTCAACCAATATTCCACGAGGTCTGCATCGGACAGCAAAGACGAAAGAACAGTCACAACGGCGTGCTTCAAACCTGATCACTGAAATGGCCCTTCAAGGCCGTACCGTTTATGAGGCAAGCACGCGGCGCAGCTCATCATGGCTAGGAGAATTTACCTCTCCATCAAAAGCCGAATACATTTGCGCAGACCTGTCTCTCGTCCAACGCTTTTCCCTTGCAGTCGCGCGGCGGACCATACATTCAGTGAGTACAAGATGCGCCAAGTGTCGGAGATGCCCGCTTTTCCGCCCATGTGGTCTGATGGAGAGAGTTATCGATGAGGAGAGAGGAATGATTTATTTCGGGCCCGTTGCCGAAGCCGCGCATGGTGGCCAGAGCAGTCCTACTTTTGATCTAGTTGTTGGTTTCGTCGTACCTGCAATCACTTGGATCAGTCATTTTAGAAAATCCGAGCACGGAAGAGCAGCATTTGGATTTCGATTGGCATAAGCGCAATCTGTGCAGTTTTCCTCTTCTCTGGACTTTCGGCCCTGATTAGTGGAGCAGCTAGATAGCGCGCCGCCATAACGGGCGAGAAGTCTTCATCTCGTACAGTTGCCCACGACAACTCCGGTTGGCGGGGGTAAGGTTTGCCAAAATCCCTTCTAAACCTCCGGTCGAAACTTCACCCATAATAACCAAGTAGGTTATTATGGGTTATGGGAGAAGCGTTCGCCTCACTGTCAGCTTTCGGTCATCAAGGCGCTGATTGGGGAAGGGAAGGTCCGCTCCACGTTCTCTGCGCTCACAGGCGGTGCGGCGCTGGGTTTTGATTTTCAGGGGATCGTGGCAGTCGTCCTGGCTCTGACTCCGAAAGACTTCTATAAATCCATGACGACGCACGCCGATCATCGGGTTTGGCAGGACGTGTATCGACCTACGACTCCAGCCGGCGAGGTCTACCTGAAACTGACCGTTGTCGATGACGTACTGATCGTGTCTTTCAAGGAGCTATGACGATGAAATGTCCAATTTGTGCGGAAGCAGACCTGGTGCATGACACTCGCGATATTCCTTACATGTATAAGGGCGAGAGCACGGTCATTCCAGGCGTGACGGGATATTTCTGCCCGGCCTGTGGCGAGTCCATCCTGGATGCGATTGAATCGGCTCGCACGAGCGCCATGATGCTGGACTTCAACAAGCAGGTGAACGCATCCATCGTCGATCCCGAGTTCATTGTGAGCGTACGCAAGAAACTCGCGCTCGATCAGCGGGAAGCGGCTGAGATCTTCGGAGGTGGCGTTAATGCGTTCTCGCGTTATGAGAACGGGAAGACCAAACCTCCGCTCGCCCTGGTCAAACTGCTTAGAGTTTTGGAGCGACACCCGGATCTGCTGGCTGAGGTCAGGACAGCTTAGCCACGATGGTCGGTTTGAGTTGCGGGCTGATTTGGACGTTTCAGAGAGTACAGATCCGACATTTGAAAGCAGAACAGCCACCTTTTCTCGAATGTTGGTACAGTTGTGCCGTGAAAAAGACACTCCTGTTCATTCTCCTGGCAGCCGCGACCGCGCCTGGACTTCCTCAGAACGCATCCGTTCAAAAACCCGTCCCTGACGTGGCGGCAGGCCGAAGCATTCATCAGATGTTCGAAGACGATCAATCAGAAGTACCCGCCAACATGCCTAACGGCGTTTCTCCGATCACATACGAAGAGTTTAGTCGTCGGAGACAGCTGAGATGTGCTCGCATTCAACTTCTACTTGATAGCGGTCTCACTTTGAGCGCGCAGGACTTTCATGATGCCGCGTATCTCTTTCAGCACGGCGAAACTGCCGACGACTATCTCATGGCCCATATTCTCGCTGTCGAGGCAGTGATACGAGGTGACCAAACATCAAAATGGATTGCAGCATCCACGCTGGATCGATACTTGCAGATAATCCATCGACCCCAGGTATTCGGCACACAGTATCCCCGTGACGAGAAAGCTTATGAGCAGATCAAAGGGAACAATTTTCAAGGACGCACACAGAATCCCTTTGACGATAAGTTTCTTCCGAACGCCGTACGCCTCGACTTTTGTGTGCCGAGCCTTGAACAGCAGAAAAAGAATCTCGCGAGCCTGAATGCTGGAGCTTACCCAGACGCTACGATGGTGGCTCCAGGATGCAAGCGGTAGCCTCCCGTCCGACTCTGAAAGGCTTAAAGCTTGTTACTGGTAGCTTGATGGCTACAGTGATTCCGAATCTCTCACCGTAAGCAGGTCAGGAAGATTGTAGCGATCTCTGGCCGATCGGGCTGAACATGAGTAGGCATTGAACGACAGAATCGAGGCGTAAGTGACATTATCCCTTCGAGGGAGCCTTCTACGGTTGGCGCGGGCTGGGATCTTCCTAGTACCGATCTTATTCTGTTCTGGGCGAGCGGACGCGTTCCCTGCGAAGGGTACGCCTGCTCCGACTCTCACGGCGATCCATCTGCTTCAAGCACCGAAAGGCTCGCAGACATCGTGGGATAGTCTTCGTGGAAAAGTTGTTGTGTTGGAATTCTGGGCCACTTGGTGCGCACCATGCATCGCCAGCCTTCCTCATTTCAATCAGCTCGTAGAGAGTCTTGATCCGGCTCGGTTCCAATTCATTTCCGTCGATGACGAAGATCCGAAGGTGGTGCAGGCATTTCTTGCCCGGAAAAGGATTGCGGGCTGGGTCGGCGTAGACACCTCAGGCAGTGTTTTTGCGCGGTACGGTGTGAAGTCGCGGCCCACCACCATTGTTGTGGATACGCGTGGAAGGATTGTTGCAGCAACAGAAGCGGACAACCTGAAAGCCGCCGACCTGGAGGCAGTGGCCTCAGGAACTAGCGTCGTCTTAAAGCCGACGATGGAGATCGTGACGCAGAATGCGGCTATCGCCACGCCCAATGTCGCCCATCCCTTGTTTTCTGTGTCCTTTGGGAAGGCCGCTGCTGGTGCGAAATTCGCTATGGTGAAGCATCCCCCGACGGGTACAGACTTTGTGGGGATCGATGCAGCAACTCTATTGACGTATATCTACAATCCGATTGAGCAGCGTGTCGTCATTGGAACTCCACTGCCCGAAGAACCTTACAGTCTGCGGGTTGAATTGCCTGGAGTGCCCGACGCCCAGATGACGACTATCGCTCAAACAGCAGTCTTCTGCGGCTTGCACCTCCAGGTGCAGCCGAAGACTATTCGCAAGCGCGAGTACATCCTCAAAGTCACCGAAGCAAGTAAAAAGCTGTTAGTCCCGTCGGCCTCTAATCGCGGGACGTTGCGTGGCTATTGGAACGGCAGGCTCGTTATCTCAGAAGGATCGATGGACGATCTTGCCGTCGCATTGGAAACAGGACTTGAGAATCCGGTGGTGAACGGCACCGGCATTAACGGCAAGTTTGATGCACGCTTCAATTTCAAGCAGGAAGATTTAGCCGATGCAAACGCTGTATTGGCTAGGAATCTTGGTCTCGAACTTGTGCCAGGGAAAGAGGACAAGACTATAAATTTATTCGAACTCGTAAAGCAGGAGGAGGGCCAGCCTTGTACAGCGATGCCGGAGAAAAGCGTGAACTGAGCCGCCGCGACGTTATAGCCGCAGTCGAGGCTGTGGGTTTGTGGGACGTGGACTTCATCCGCGTTCCAAGCTCGAAGAGCGTCAAATCCATAGCCTGCCTTGGGCTACGCTCATTGCTCTCCGGGTCGCCTATTTCGCCTTTCCCTTGCGAGCCGGGGCATGCACATCTGGCGCTGCGGGAGCTGTTACCGGCTGCGGTTGGGCTGCCAGGTACTGCTCGATCCGGTTCAACTGCTCCTGCATATTGTTCTGGCTGCTCCGCAAAGGCCAATAGCCGAGCATCAGCCCAATCACCAGCCCTCCAGCGAACATCAGGCCGATCATCGTTTGCGCAACCGCGATGCTATCGTCTATAGCAATCTAGGCTCTCGCGCAATTGGGCGAGGAGATATTCCCACGACAACGTGTTCAGAGCCATGCCAGAGATTGCGCGTGGACGATTTGGTGAAGATATCTGGCGCCGTGATAGCAACCAGAGATATCCAGAAAATGTCGGCCGCCAAAAGATGAACTACCTGAATCCATGTGGGAGCCAACAGAAGGACATCTGCAATACCCACCGCTACCTGCATAGCTAAAAGGCAAGAGAGTCCGAGCACCTCGGTGCGTCGGCCGAGCTTTACGTTTCGTTGGATTAGAACCCCGCAGGCTGCAATGAGCAACACAGCGCACGCAGGATGGAGCCACCGCATGTGTACCAGTGTTGGAGATGCGGAGGAGAAGTCAGCAAAAAGCGCATTGTGAAGGGAGCTGGCAGGGAAAATTGTATCTGCTAGAGCAGCCAGTGAACCGGCCGCCCCGGTAAGCAGGGTAGCGCCTAACGTTATCAGTGAAATTGACCGGAGTGTCGGATCAGGTTCTACCTCTTTGCCTCGCTGCTTGAGGAAAACCGCTGTTAGTGTAGCGGCCGCGAGAAGCAGCATCGTATTCGTGAAGTGAATTGACTGCACGAATACACGTTGAATGGACGTATTCCTCTCGACGAGATGACGCAAAACCAAAACTGCCCCTAAAAGAGACTCCGTGAACAGTAGTGCGGCGGTCCAGAGGGCAGCCCAGCGCGCTGGATGTTTCTTTGGCGTTGCATAGAACGTCCATACGATCATGACTGTGAAGAGCAATACCGCAACGAATGTGGTGGACCGATGAGTAAATTCTATAATCGACGTGAGTCGCGGATGATGAGGGATGAACTCGCCATTACATAGTGGCCACCGATCACCGCAGCCTGCCCCAGCACCAGCCGTTCGTACGATCGCTCCACCTAATACCACCACCACAAAATATGCTAGGGCTATCCACGACCACAGGCGCACTGCATGAGTGCGACGTGACACCTGATTCAGAGTGCTGCCTTCTTTCTCCACCTCTATACGTTAGCGTACTATTTCTGACGTTTGGTGTAGTGAGCCCTATTGGTGTAGCCATCACTCCCGAATCGTGAACTCATTTCGTCCCCCTTGAGTAAATGGCTTTACCTTTTCAGATCGCATAGTCACCGTTTATATCCCCTCGCCTATTCCTCTAAAAGCGGTCGAGGCGGCGGCATCGAATCAAGCAGCCTCTTACGTTCCGCCGCAGCTCCCTTGTCCCATTGTTGGTTCGTGCTACAGATGGCATCTATCGCCGTTCGCGCAAGGAATGCCACTTGATCTCCGGTATATGGGTCTTTACCGTCCACAAGGCCAAGAGCTACACCGATGCGAACGATGTAGTGGGCGAATTGATTGCGTTGAACTTTAGCGAGTTCTGCTTCTGGATTCCCGTCTGCCATTGCCACTTCGGACCTCTCTCAAACGACCGTTTCTAACGTGTCTTTTAGGAAACTGTTTTGGTTGGCGACCCCCCCCCAACCCGTCACAACCCGACATGACAATCAAGGTCATCTTTGAGGGCTTGCTGAACTTTGGCCGCGATCTGCCAGTCGGTTACCTGCGTGGTCTTGCGAGTTTTGTAGCGTGAGGCGGGGGGGTGGGGCTTCATGACGTGTCCACTTTCTAGGCTCCTGAAGCCTGGTTGGTGATCCCTAGAGGCTGAGACCTTGGCTGATTTGCAACTTTCGCTCCGGGGGTGGGGCGGGTGCTGCACTTGGCGTAACGAGTCTCTCAAACTCGGCCTTGGCGGGCGGGGAATCAATGGATTTGTCGAGTGCAAGCCGCCCGACGCTTTGCGAGTGAACCTTCTCGGCGGCTACCTTCTCTTGGACAGAGCCGGGGTCTGAGGCGTAGATCGTTGTGTTTTGAGAGACACGCGAGACGGCTTTGTAGAGGGGGTCTTCCCTCGAAATGTGGCCGGCACCTTCGATGCTCACCAAGACACGCTCTGCGTAGACGGCTTTCTGGCCGTCCACCGCATATCCGTGCTCGATGTGTTTGGCCTTAGTGGGATCTAGCTCGACGGTCTTCCCGTTGTCGAGACGGACGGAAAGGGCGTTGTTTTCTGCGATCGCACTGATGGTGCCGAAATCGCGGGTTCGGATGCCTTGCTCTTTGTTTGGAGCGGTGAACTGGATGCGGTCGCCGGTGGCCAGCTCACGGGATTCTTCCCTATAGACGATGCTTTGGTTGGTTTGCGACTTCAGGTGGACCGGATTGTAAGCAACCTGGCTGCCGTCTGCGGTCTGGATCGTAAGAACGTTCTTCTTCACATCAGTGGCTATCACGGTCGCTGCGCTGTTGCTGGCGATGCCGTGCGCTGGGTCTCCTGCGCGGTACTGGATGATGTCTCCCAGCGTGTAGTTCGCGGCAACCTTCCGATTGCTCAACTCTCGGTCGATAAGAATGGGAGCCGTTCGACCCTCGGACGTTAAGACCTCCTTGGTTCCGCAGATCGGCACGGATGAGCTGGGTAAGCTCTCGACGCTCGGCCTGGTCGGGGGCGACGATCACAGTGTTTCCGGGCCGGGCGACATAATCGGATGCGACGGCGGCGGTGCGGTGGTTGGGGTCGGCGAACTCACGAATATGCGCTGGCCGTATTGCTGGTTCGATCTTCTGGGGGGCGGGCGCCTGATTCTCGACGCTGCCATGAGAGAGCAGGTTGATGACACGCTTTATCCTGGCTGGCTCTGAGTCGAGCGCGAGGGTGAGAGCTTTGTCGAAGACGTTGCCCTTGAGCGGGGCTGGCTGGATCGCTTCGCCGGGCGTGATCTCCGCTTTGTAGTCCTTCAGCCATTCTTTCGGTAGGTCTGAGAGAGAATGCTTTGGACCGGCGTTGTGGCTTTGCTGGCGGAAGTCAACCGCGGCGGTCTTGCTGATCTCGGTCGCTAGCCGTTTGCCGAGTGATTCGGCGTCGTTGGTGTAGATGCGGAGATCATCAGACGGACGTGAGAAAGCGACGTATCCAAGGCGCGTGTTGATGAGTGCGCGCGCGGTTTCGGTGTCGATATTGGCGATCACCTTGCGCTCTGTAAGCCCCTGGGAGCTGTGCGAGGTCACGGCATAGCCGTGATCTAAATGCCTCATCTTGGTTGGATCGAAGGTGACGCTGCGTTCCTCTTTTCCGTCCATGCGGATGGTGATTTGGTTCGGCTCGATCTTGGTAACGGTGCCTAGATCGCGATTGGAGACGCCAAGGGTCTTGTCTGAGGTCGTGAACTGGACGCGCTCTCCGGTGGCGAACTCGCGTGAGGTCTCGGCATAGGCGTTCACCCCTTTTAGCCGTTTTGGATCGTACGTTACACTCTGGCCGTCGGCTCGTTGGACGGTGACGGTGTTGTCCTTGGCATTGGTGGAGAGCACTGTCGCATAGCTTCCTCGCTGTAGGCCCTCGGCCTTGCTGCCGGTCGTGTATTTGAGCACGTCGCCTGCATGGTAACGAGCTGCCCATTCTCGATCCGCGCCGGTCATGTCGGACCTGTGGACTAAGGTGTTGAGCGTCTGACCTTCCTTCGCAACCGTTCCGGTCGTCTGTAATTCAGCACGGACGGCCTGATTGATTGCTTGCCGACTCCGATTATCCGGCGAAACGATTATGGTGTTGTCCGGCCTGGTTGCGTAGTCCTTCGCGATGGCCTGAATGCGCTCTATCGGGTCTGCGACCTGCACGATCCGGCCTTGGTCGGCTAACATCTTGACACCGATTTCAGTCTCTTTCTTGGCAAGATGCTCTACGGCTTTTAGTAGCTCTGGGTCTTTCTGGCGCATGATCTTGTCGAGTCGTGAGGTTCGCATTCCGGCATCCTGCATCTGCTCGAAAGGTCGTCCGGCGTCCACTCCTTGATGCTGGCCGGTGTCCCCTATGACGAGCACCCGGTCTTGCGGTTTTACCTTGTCAAGGAACGCACGCATCTGTTTCGTGCTGGCGAGACTCGACTCATCGAGCATGTAAAGGTGCCGCTCGGCTGGATCAGCGGGGGTTTTTTCCTTCGCGCGAACTAAGAAGCTCTGAAGGGTGTTCGCACTGATGCTTGCCTCTCGAAGTGCGCCCGCCGCTTTGGATGATGGGGCGAACCCCTCGACCTTGTAACCGTTCTTTTCTGCTCCCTCGCGGATGACTTCCAGAGAGCTCGTCTTGCCGGTTCCGGCCAACCCTTGCAAGCCGTGGATACGGTCGCGAGAGGTCAATACCTCCTCGATCACCTGACGCTGCGCGGGGTTTAGAAACGCTCTGGTTCCGGCCTGGGCGGTAGCCTGCTGAGCCGTCATTATCGGCTCGAAGGTGTTCTGGCCGCGCATCACATGGGCCACGTTCGCCCGCTCCTGGGCGATGGTCTCAGGCGTTGTGAAGCTGCGCCCGGTGTCATGTTTCTTGCCTTCCGTCTGGCGGAAGTCGCCTCGGCTTTGCCGTGCGTCGAACTCTGCTCGAACCTGAGCATAGGTTGTCTCACCCATCCCGCGACGGAGTGCATCGCGTAGGATTGTGCGCTCGTCCGTGACCGCCTCGCGCTCGAAGTTGCTGGCCCGCGCGTAGCTGATTGCCTCTTTCGCCCGGTTGGTCTCTTCGGGCCTGTGCTCCTGGCTCTGGGCGCGTTGGCGGGCTTCAGCGACAACGTTTTGCGCTTGGTTCCCGAACGTCGCCGCCATCTCTTTGTGCGCTGTAAGGACTTCTTGAGGGGTAAGAAGCTGCTTGCTGTCGCGGGTCGCGTGGGCGGCAATCTGAGCCGCCTCTGGACCCTGCTTTCCGGTCTTTTCCAGGTGCTCTCGAATTTGCTGGGAGCGGGGACTGGATGCGTCAAGATACTCTTGCGAATAGCCTTTGATCTCCGGTGCGCCGCTCTTCCCGGCCTCGATCTCGTACCCTCTGCTTCGCAGCTCGTAGGTGAGGGCCGATTGATACACGGCGGTCGCAAAGTTCTGGGAATCGAAGTAGCTCTGAGGCTGGATAGCGCGAGTGGATCCGTTCGCCCGCTCCGTCACATTGAAGATAACGGCATGGGTGTGAAGCTGCGGCGCGGCGTATCCATCTACCGGACGAGCAGTGTCGTGCTCGAACTTTGCAGCGATAAATTTACCGGTGGTCTCGGCCTGATTGTTGCCGCCGATCCGCGCCTGGGTGTATCTCTCAAGCTCCGTAAGGGCGGTCGTTACGGCTGCGCGGTGCGCTTCCCTGACTTGTTCGTCACCGCCAACCAGAGCTGTGAGCGAGACGGATTTCGGTGCGGAGAAGGTCGCGTCCCACCCGGCCCGATGCTCGACCGCTTTGGTCGTTGTGCCGTCCGCATTCATGTACTCCAGGACCGCCCGATGCTTCACCATCTGCTCTTCAGTCTGGGGGTGCTTGCCCTCGGTGAGGAGCGCGAAGTCTGAGGCTTTCACCTCACCCGTCAGACCGAACTTCTCGGCAAGCTGGCCCTGCCATTCCCCTTCGACCGCGCCGCCTTGTTTGTAGTAGCTCTGGGTCTCCGACGTGAACTCCAGCTTGTGGTACGTCTGCGCCTGGGTTGAACTGAGCGGCTTCGAGATGGATAGCATGGGTCTAGAGGTCTCCTGGGCCGGAGGACCGGAACGCCGGGGTCAACACCGCTTCTGGTGCTTCTGTTTTGTCCGCCTCGGCTGGCGACGGTGCGGGCCTTGTCTTCGACGTGAGGTGCAAACCCGCATGCCCGTCCGCTTGCTCGTCGGTGCCTGGCGGTGCCGGTGTTGGCGGTGTTGGGGTCTTCTCTTCTTCAGGAAGGGTCAGCCAGAATGCATCTTTGTCGGTGTCGCGGGCAACGAAGGCTTTTGCGATGATCGGTGCGTTCATGTGAGGGAAAGCGAAGCGCGAGACGTAGTTTCCTACCTTCATAAAGGCGTGTAGATCGTCGAGGCCCTGAATCTCGGAATCCATCACGAGCGGCTCTATCTGGCGGTCCATGGTGAAGCTCGATCCCGCACGTTTGCCGTGGGCGATGCTCTCGCGGACACGCTCAATTTCTACATTACCGATAAGCTCTGAAGCCCATTTCGCGGCCTTCGGTTCGGCTGTCTTGGCGACTATCTTGATCGCAGGCTGAGACAGCATCACCTCTGCAAGGTGGCCGTAGATCACCTCAAGTTGGGCCTTACCCTGATAACCAAAGATGATTGGGTTGTTGCTTTTGCGGCTCTTGGTGAGCGCGGTATGGAACTGCGGTAGGAGCTGCAACGTGGCAAGCTCGTCGATCACAAACCATGCCCGCTTTTGACCTGGCTTGGGGAGAGTGAGTAGGCGGAGAATAAGAAGGTCGATCCAGAACGATTGAAGCGGGCGAAGGGCTTCCTGCTCGGTTTCGCTAGACGTAAGAAAGATCCATCCCTTACGTTTGTCGGCCCATTCGGTCGCACTCCACTCACGCCCGTCTGACTGTTCTTTCGTTGGTAGGAGTCTTAGACTGTCCGCTATTAGGCCCATGGAGCCGAGTACGCCGCTCCGCTGCTCCGTCGCTCCTTTAGCAATCATGTACTGCATTTCGGTTCCTTTGACGCGCCGGTCGATCTCGTCTTCATTCGAGAGCCAAGCGACCAGGTCTTCGGCGGAAGGACGGTACTTCAGCAGATGGGCGAACACTTTCTGGGGGGTCTCGGTGAAGAACTCGCCCTTTCTGTCTTTGGTCGGTTGATAGAGCGAAGCGGCAATGGTCCGGGCTTCGGTAGGGCTGCGAAGTTCGCTCGATGGTGTCCAGTAGGAGCATCGGGCATCGAACGGATTCAGAATCCAATCGCCTCGGTCTTTCCGGAAGAATCGCTGGGTGAACTCTCCTGCTGGATCGTAAACAATTGCCAACTCGCCCCGGTCCTCGATCTGCTGGAGCATCTGCGTGAGCAGGGTTGTCTTCCCTACGCCTGTATCCCCCATGACCTGAATGTGGGCAGGTTCGGAGCGTTTGGGGATGCGGATGAGCAGTCCCTTATCGTCCGTCTTGATCGCAAGGCCGTCCGTCTTCAGAACCTTGTTGAACTCCTTCGGCGTCACCATCACTGGACCCTTCAGCCGTCGCCCGTACTTGATCTCTTTGAACCGCTTTATATCGGCGGGGATGGCACAGAAGAGAGCGAGTAGGAGCACGCCTAGCCCTTCTGCAAGGGGAACGGAGTAGAGGGCGAGATGCCCTTTGCCCCCGAAGATCGTGCGCTGTAGCCAACCGAACATGGAAGCGTCCAAGTAGCTCTGCTCGGCTCCGCGTTTCCAGTAACGGTAGCCCTCGCCGGTCGCCTGCTGAGCCAGCACGACGGGGATTGTCTTACCGTCTGGAAGGGTCGTTAGTCCAGTCTCGAAGTCGGTTGGGAGTGCAAACCGGGGAGCTTTTTTTCCGCCTTCTAAGTAGAGGAGACTGTACTTTCCGTGCTGGTGGAAGAGTTGTCCGATCTCTGATCGCACGTAATCCGCGCTGTAGGATCGCTGCAAGGTGGACAGACTAATGAGCCTTTCCCACCCGAACAGCACAGTGCAGAGAAAGGTTAGAAGCACCGCGCCATACGTCCAGATAGGAACGTGCGGCGGCCAGAAGATCGTCTCTTTGCGTCCCCACTCACTTGCCATCACTGCTCCTTTTGCTCTGCTTCGGTGTATTGCCGCATCACTTCTCGCGCGGCGTTTCGCTTGCCGAGTCTCACATTCGCCATGATCTCTACGTAGTTCTTCTCCGTCACCGTCTGACCCCCGGCGATTGGTCCCAGGAGATTGTTGAGGAGCATCCTGATCGCGATTACCTCCGTGAAAAGAGCGTCGTCCTTCGATCGCCGCGCTTCGCGTAAAAGCGTCTCGCGCGCCCACTCTCGGAGGGTTGTTCCCTTCTCATCGGCGGCTGTTTCGAGTGAGGCCAATTCGGCTTCGGTGAAGCGAATTGCCACGCTCTCAATACGCGACGGACGCCCAATTCTCTGCCTCAATCGCTCGTCCAAGTTCAATGCCTGATCTGCCATGTGATCCCCTGCTTGTAGATCGTCCTGTGCCGTTTCCGCCCGGAAACCTATTGTTTCCGGGCGGAAACTTTGTAGCGCTAAGTCGTTGCTTCTAGGGATGTTTCCGGCGGGAAACATTTTCGGTTGAAACTCAACCCTGGAAGGGGTGGAGTGTCAACCTTCTCCATGTGCGAAGCACATCGCTTTTGTCTTCGCATTTGCTGTTGCTGTTGTTGTTGCTGTTCCATGACGCCTAAAGCGTCATCATTCATGTGGAGCGATTAGCTCCGCATGAATTGCCTTCACGCAGGAAGTGATCTCAGTCTGCGGCGACTAATGACGGCTTGCGCCCTCTCTTTGCACCAACTGCGGCGATGATCGGCTTCTTTATCCTGAGAGCTGCCGGTGCTTTCTCGTTCGGGTTTGCCTCCCTGAACTGCTGAAAGTCACGGTCTTTGGTAAACACATACTCAAGCGCCTTATTCACCACATCATCCGCTGGAACCTTTGCGAATGCTGCGTACTGGTCAACCTGAATTGCGGTTGACTCTTCAAGTGAGCAAGTGATGGTCACCTTCCTCGTAATCTGTATGTTCAGCAATGCTGCCATGGTCTTTTGCTCCTCTCTCGGTTAGGCTGCGTGGGCGTTGGAAGCTCGGTACAGCTCTTCAGTCTGGAAGGTGTTGTCATCGTGCGAATACCCGCTCACGGTGATGAGTTCACGCACTCGACGCTTGCCGCTCTGATCCCGTTCGCAATACAGAACGAAGTCAATAGCCTCGGCGGTCTCGGAACGGATAAAGGAATGATTCAGGTTGGCTCGTGCGCTCAGTGCGAGGTTCGAGAGTCGATTCAGAGCATCCCATGCTGACTTCGCGTGGATCGTAGAGAGTGTGCCGCCGTGTCCGGTGTTCATCGCTTGGAGTAGGTCGTAGCCGCATTCGTTCCGAATCTCACCCATGATGATTCGATCTGGACGATGCCGGAGAGCCGCAGCTAGAAGCTCGCTCGGTGTGATGGCGACCTGGCCGGGGATTTCCTCGACCGCTTCCCACCGCACGGCGTTCGGGTGTAGGACTTTCAGTTCTGCGGGCTGCTCGATGATGCAGAGACGTTCGTGAATTGGGATGTGGTCAAGAAATGCCTTCATGAGCGTTGTCTTCCCTGATCCTGTCCCGCCGCTGATGATGCCGTTCTTTTTGTCTGCAATGAAGCTGACAACTGTATCTCGGACCTCCTGCGGCATAGTCCCTGAAGCAATCAGCTCGTCGCTCGTAAACCAGCGGTTGAATTTGCGGATGGTGAGCGTAGGGCCGTTGATAGAGGATGGTGCGCCCACAACCGCAACACGCGAACCGTCCGGTAGACGTGTGTTGAGGATTGGATTCTGAGCGGTCATATCCTGGCCTAGCAGTCTTGCAATTCGCTCGATTGCAGCTCGAAGTGTGTCGTTCGTGTAGGGCTGTGAGAGAGGAATGTGCACCACCTGGCCGTCTCGATCTGCGTATACCCCGGTGATGCCGTTTATCATCAGGTCGGAGATGGTCGGGTCTAGTAATAGCCGACGCAGCTCCTCGGGAAAGAATGGAAGAATCAGCTCGTAGCTCATCGGCTCACTCCATGAACTCGCGGTGATGCAACGATCGGTAACGCTGCGGTTGCGAGATTGCCGGTCGCCTGGATCGGATCGACCGACATCCGGTTCTCGTGAAATTCGGTGATGGTCATGCCGAGTGGGTTGATCGTCTCGAACTGAGGGAAGATGCGCGATTGTTCGCTCACCTGTCTCGGATTGAGGTAGTAGGTGACGCTGAGCAACCAATGTTCCGTGCGCGGCTCCCGAGAATTACGGGCCGAATAGAGCTTGTCGATGTTCACCAAAGCTGTTCCGCGCGACATCCTTGCACCCGCCACCGTCTCATCAGACATCGAAGTGATAGTGACGTTCTTTACGTCAACTTCGCTCTGTTCCGTCTGGCCTGCAATCACCTGAGAAACGACGTGGTTAGTGTTGTCCTCGGTCATCAGTTGCGACGCCAAGTTCCCCGAAAGAAAGTAATAATTTAGCGCGTACTTCTTCCCTACGGTCTCGCGATTGATCGTGTATCGGTAGTTTGCCCAGTCTGTGAGGTACGTTCTCACCTCACCCTCGCGCGGACTGTAATTGAGGTCGGTGTACTGGATCGCTTGAGCCCGGCCCATCTCGTCGATGCGAATGTATCGGTTCACACTCGGTCTGTGGGAGAGTGAGAGGATCAATCCGAACGCTCCAAAAAGCAGAACGGCTTCGGTTCCGATGATGAATCTGCTTAGCTTCCTCTCCGCATAGTGCGATGCGTAGACCTCATTTCCGATGTGGTCAGTGAGGATCGCTTGTTGTGGGGTTAGCTGTGGTTCGATGGTTGCGAGGTGCGTTGACATGTGCTTTATTCCTTTCCATAAGGCTGATCGAGCGGTGACAAGAGTGGACCATCGAAGCGACTATCGCTACTGCGAAGCAGGATCGGACAGGAAATTTCCATGGACGGGACGGCTTGTAGGGAAGGACCTGGACTATGGGAGCGAATGCAAAGAACATCGGACCTCAAATCATCGCGGCGAGTTTTACCGCAACCTGTTCGGCTCTTCCGGCCATCCCCGCACTACCGCCAAATATCATTTGCGTGATGCTGGGAATGAAAAGCATGTTGATGTCGAAGGCAGCGAAGACCATGAAGCATGGAATGAGATTCGCGAGCCAGTTGTCCATCGAGTAGTTGTTGTTGAACGTCTGTTGAATGAAGCCGTTCATGAAGCCCGCCCACACGAATATGAACGCTGCTGCGACTGCTTGGATCATTGCGAATCCCAGAAGCACGTCGATGAAGTTGAGAAACTTGCCCCGGAAGGTTCTCGTCATGTAGAGAGGGATAAAAATTGGTCCGAAAAGGGCTGTTACTCCGTACAAGATGAAGCCGCTGACATTCACCAAGAAAAGAATGGCTGAGGCAAATCCGAGAAGGATTTGAACGAGGAAGTAACAGAGGATTTGGACCGGGGCCATCAATGATGGTGCACTTGTCTGTTTGCCTGCGTCTGCTAGCAGGCTCTGAAGGGTAGTGAGGGAATTCTGGTCGAGGGCTACTACGATCTCATGCGATAGATAAGAGAAGAGATGATTGAACCCGAAACTGGCTCCGGGAAAGGGATTTACCCAGTAGTTCTCCAGCAACAGGCAGAAGATAAGACGCATGAGGAAGTGGATCAAATCTCCTGCCCGCACAGGATGCCTGTGCAAGCTGAGAGTCATGGTCGCCGTGCTCCAGTTGACGACCATTCCAACCAGCACCATGAGCGATACAAAGCTCAGTTCCGTAAGGCCGAGCTGGGTGAGTGCGCCGCCGTTCTGGGTGGTGAGGTTGGTTAGGTTGTTCGTGAATTGCTGGAGCCAGTCAACGGTTGAGGTCGGTGGAACTGCTTGCGCCAACACTGCAACGGATGCTGTCATGATGCGGACCATAGGTTTGTACTCTCTACCTCAGAGCTTCTGAGGTCTGGGTTTACGGCACGTACGACTTCCACGTCTTCGAGCCACCGCCGTTGTATGCATGGCTCTTCTTCTTGTCTGCTTCAACCTTCTTCCAGAACTCTGCGTCCTGCTTCTTCTGGTCTTCAGTCGCTTTCTGCTGTTGTTGCAAGATCGCTGCTGCCTTCGCCGCGTCTGCTGCTGCCTTCTCGTTTACGTTGTGGTTATGGACAAGCAACGCTCCAATTGCGGTGAGAGCTGCGAGAATCGCGATGAGGAGTTTGGTGTTGATAGCGTTGAGCATGACTTGATTTGACTCCTAGGGAATGTAGGACGTCCACGTGCTGGAGCCATTCCCAGAGAAAGTTGGATTTGCTGCCTGTTGTGCCTTCACGTAGCCCCAGGTATTTAGGTCTTGCGCGGCTGCATTTCGCTGCTGCATGTTCGCAACGGTGAGCTGCGAGGCTTGGCAGGCTTGTAGAACTCCTTGTGTTTGCATCTCGGTCATCTTCTGGGCCTCCGATGCGTTCAAAAGGTTTAGCTGTTCAACTTCGCTGTTCGTGCTGTCGCTGGTGTCGAGCTGCTGTTGGGCGAGGTCCGCGTTGGCGGTTGCGCTGGCGGTTCGAGCGGCTCGGTACTGCCCTACTGCTGTCAGACAGTCTGGGGAAACGGAATCGGACGCCTCAATCATGGCAAGCTGTGAGAGTTGGGCGCTGTTGCCGACTTGCTGTCCTTGTAGGTAGGCCGTTGTGTTGCCGCCTATTTGCACGTTCGACATGCTCCACGCTGTTGATGAGGTTCCCGGCGAATTGTTGTTGAGGGCGGTCGTCATGCCGCCTGTTTCACCGAATAGGTTTCTGACGTTAGCTTGCTTCATCTGCGTCTCGGTGGTTGCCCAAAGGTTCTTCAATGAGAAGTGCTGGATGTTCGCTTCCATCGTTTTGAGCTGGTTATAGGCCGTTGTGGCTTGAGTGATGAGTTCGCCGTAGCTGGTTGGATCGAAGACGATCCCGCCAAACTGAGCGACGCTGGTTGTCGCCGTCGCCAGCACCACCCCCCCCACGATGAGGTACTTCCGCTGCTTCTTGACATCAAACTTCATAAAGCCTCCTGGAACTGGATGACGGTTAGAGGGTGGGACTGACGCGGTGTTCTGCGTAGGACGGAATCAAAATGTCCCGTCCGATGTACACACGGGCGCGGGAACCTTCCTTGAGCGTGATGACGGGCAAGCGATCAAGGAAGTGATTCAGTATCTTCTCGGCCTCCTGACCGCTCTGCGACGTGACTCCGTTGCGAATCTGAGAAGAGGTGTCGAGTACGCTGCCGCTATTGCCGACCTGGGTGAGTGCCCCCAGCCCGCCCACTGCCGCCGCCGCTCCGAAAGCCTGGAGATAGCCGTGGTCAACCTTGCTGGCGAGGCCGGTTGTCCCGATTGGGTCAAGCCCGATGTACTTATCGAAATCGAGCGAGAAGCCGTCTGGACACACCGCGCGATGGAAGGTGACGAAGACTTTACGCTGCTGGGCGTTCCCTACGCTTCCCACGGTTCCTATGAGCCGTGTCCCTTGGGGCATGAGGAGCTGCTGGTGGTCGTGGGAGTAGTAGTCGGTGGTGAGCATAAGCAGGATCGGCCCGGCAAAGCCGCCGTCGATATGGTTGGTGACGACTGCCTCAAGCACGGTTCCTTCGAACACGCGATAGAGCTGACCGTCGTATTCATCGAAGTCATATGCGCCCATGGGGTTAGTTTTTGCTCTGGAACGCTGGTCAGAGACGTTTTGCAAGCTGGCTGGGCGCTGGGAGTTCCCTTCTCCGGCTGCCGGGATCGCCCCTCCGTCTGCGCTGGGGGAATCTTCGTCGCGTTCGCCCGTGACTGCTGAAGCCATCTCTGTGGGGCCGGGGGTTGCTGTTGCTGGCCCTGCGGTCGGGTGAGCAAAGTCGATGGCAACGGTGTCGCTGTTGAGGGCGTCCTGATGCTGTTTCTCCCGCGCCAGGGCCCGCTGCTTGGCCTCCGCGTTTGCCTGGGATGCATTGGAGGTCTGCTTCGGAGCGTTGGGGCTGTTGGGGCCGTAGATTGCCTGGCGTTGGGCGGACGTCATGGGGGCTGCGGCGTCCGTTTCCGGGCCGGGGTTCTGCTCTGCCTGCATCTGCTGGAGTTGGGCGGCGGTGACTTGCTGCTGTCGCGCCCGCTCTTCCTGGTCCTTGGCGGTCTGCAAAGCTTGTTGGTTCTGGAAGCTTGATACCTGTTGGGGATTGGCCGCTGAAGGGCGCTGCGGCATCGCGCTCCTCGGTGCTTCCTTCCCTTTGCCACGGATAAAGCCGGAGAGGTTGGTGATTCCGATAAGCGCAATCACTCCCACCAGGATGTAGAGCAGCGGTCGGCCCTTCTTCATGGGGGCGGTTGCCTCCGGTTGTGCTGGCACTGTTGCCGGTTTGATAACCTCTGGCTCCTGCATGGCTAGTTCCCTCCCCCGACGCGCTTGAAATCGACCTTCTGTTTCCCGATCGCGAGATAGCCCATCTCTACGGTCTTCGGAACGGTGTAGAGGCCGTTTGAGAAATCGAAGTTGATGAGGGAGCCTTTACCGTCCTTCAGCTCGTACAGGGCGGGTGTCTCCTGGAAGTGGCCACGTAGATAGGTGAACTTGTCGTCCCGCCATATCTGCTGGATTCCGAGCGTGTTCCCCTTCTTCTGATCCCACGAGTAATCGAAGTGGAGCTGGCCGGGGTAGGAGCTGCGGTACTGCGCGGCCTCGGTCGCTGCCGCCCTCTGCTCGGTCGCGGCTGCCGCTTTTGCGACGGTAACTTCCTTCTGTAACCGGTCTTCCTTCTCCTTGGCCTCGGCTGCCGGCACAAATACCGGAAGCTCGGCCAGCTTCTCTTTACCCGCCTTATCGCCTGGGGTGATGAACACCTTCGAATCAAAGTGGGCGTCACCGTCGCTGGAGATTTCGCGGAGCTGAAGGGTGTACTCGTTCCCGTGATCGGAGACGATGTGGATGTCGGTGGTGCTGTTCGCCAGCTTTGGCTTGATGCTGATATACCGGCTGGCGACGTGGCCCCCGTCGAACACCCATGAAACCGTGTCTCCACCGAAGACGGTTGCAACCTTCTCCTCGGCTGGGAGCATGATGAGAGTGGATTGAAGAAGTCCGGCCCGGATCACCGGGGGCGTCTCGCTGTCGAGCACAATGATGGTGCGCGGAGCGTTGGGTTGGAGGTGTTTGGTCTGAGCACTGGCGATGCCCGTTGCGGCAAACGCAAGGCCAGTGGTTGCAAGCAAGAGCAGGGCTGGTTTCATGGCTGGTCCTCTTTCAGTGGGTACTGTGTTTGCTTTCCTGGGCTGTGCTGGGGGTATGAACGATGGGGCTGTATCGTACGAAACAATGGCTGCGAAGGTCATAAGCCCTCCCCATTCGCGAAACGCTCGATGCCCTCGGCCCGCCCGTACTTCTGAACCAACTTCTCCCGTCGCACCTTGTCCTTGGGCTTGGTCGAGAACTTCGCGTAGCTGCGTTTGTCCAGATTCAAGGTGACGACTTTGCTCACGCCGTCGCGCTGGACGTACAAGGCTTCACGCTCCCGCAAGCCTTCGAAAAGGTTGATCTGCTGGTCATTGAGTTTGAAAAGTTCGCGGTAGGTGTCCCGGTTGAATCTGCTGTCGGGCAGGAAAAGGAACGAGGAACAGGCATTGACGATCAGTTCCCCGTTCGGCCCTAGATCCTTTGCTGATTGGCCGATGAGGGTGACGCCTCCAAGGTTCTTCCGCACCGTCTTGATAGAGTCCAGCGCACTGTTGAGAAGATCGGCGTTCTTCATGTTGGTGAAGATTTCCTCGATCAGCACGTGCTTTGGGACTCCAAGGTTGGCGGGGTCGTAAATGATCTCGTCGATGCGCCGGAGCAGCCAGATCATCAACGGCTCGACTAGATCGGGATAGTTCTTCGGCACTCCCTGAAAGTCGAAGCATTGCAGCCGGGAGAGGGAAAGGGAGTCCTCCACGTTGTCGAAGACGGCGTTGTAGATGCCCTTGCCAACCCATTTCACGAGATACCGGTCGAGATGCTTGGGCAGGAAGAGATTTGCGAGACGGCGGTTCTGCCGGTCGAGCATGTACATACCCTGCACCGCTTTGAAAATAACGTCGTCGTCTTCGGGTTGTAGCTCCGCGCCTCCGTTCGTGAGGAGCAACTTCACGAAGGAATATAGAAATTTGATGTTGGGTTCGGTCGGCTCCAGCGCGAACGGGTTGATGTGGGGGCCGTCCTTGCCTACCTTGTCCACCCGCCCGCCATACAGCTCCACAACGCTTTCGTAGGAGCCGCCGATATCGAAAATGTAGGTGAAACCGCGGTACTTCTGCTCAAGGGCGCAGAGCTGGTTGCCATGGACGGATTTACCGGCATTGGGGGGGCCAAGGATGAGCATGACCCGCAGCCCGCCGATGTAGACATCCTGAAAGAACGGCGTCCCGGTGCGGGTCTCAAGGATGTTGAGGTACTCGCTGCCGAGATCATCGGACTCAGGGTTTCCGATGTGTGGCGCGAACACAAAGGAAAGCCGTGCATGGTGATCCTCGCCCAACCAGAGCGGAAAGACGTTGAACTTCTGGTTAGCCGGGAACATGGCATAAAAAGCCGAGAGGTTGCCGTAGGTCTCTTCGATCACCTGGGCGCGGGCATCGACGAAGATGCGATGCACGGCGGGGATGGTGTCACGGAGCTGGTCGGTGCTCTTCCCCGCCAGCAGCAGACGGAGTGAGTATTCACCCTGAGCCTTCTTGTCGAGTAATCGAATCACGTCGGTGAGGTCGTCCACGCTGCCGGTCGCTGCCTTGGCTCCGGCTCCGGTGTCGAGCGATGCTATGTTCTTCCCGGCCATAACGCGGGAGAGAACCCCAACTTTGAAGAACTCGATGAACTTCTCTTGCTGGTCGATCTCTTTTCGGGCGGATGCGGTGGACTTCGGCCTCCAGGTTGAACACAACACGCTGTCGCAATCGAGCGACATCAATCCTGAGAAGAGGCATGGCCGGGAAGCCTCGGGGGTGTGAGTGAGGGTGAACATCTGGACATGACGCTTCCCTACCCGCAGGCGGTGCTCGGTGTCCCACGACACCGGGCTTTTGACGATCTGCCGGTCAACGCCGGTGTCCCCCTGGAGGTGGTCGTGCTGTGCCCATTGCTCGAGGTTGAAGAGATAGGAGAAGAAGCGGAAGGTCTCTTTTTTGTCGAGCAACTTGAGGCCGAACGCTGCACCGAGATGGGACTGAAGGATGATCGCGGCCTTCTGTAGATCGGCCAGCAACCTTGAATTGTCACTGGCGTTTTCCTTCGGCTTGCGCTGAAATGTGCTCGGTTTCAATGGTTCGAAGAGTAGGCACCAGTGGAGGTCGATTCGGCGAAAGTTCGCTGTCTGGTCAAGGAAGCTGAGGCGGTCGTTGACGAAGGATTCTGTCACGTCGTTCTCGTACTTCTTCCGCCTGGGAAGCTCGTACCCGGAGAGGACGCGGGTGTATTGGTAGAGGCTCGAACCTTCGGGAAGCCCTCGCAACGCGCCCTCG
>JAABUV010002987.1_pt1 | contig 22091 bp, 20 predicted proteins | sample 5559971 | NCBI WGS metagenome assembly JAABUV01 (sample SAMN10711881, study PRJNA513362) | rock metagenome | isolation source: Antarctica rocks | place: Antarctica: Victoria Land, Knobhead nord | collected 2015-12-19
CGGCGCTGAACACCTGCTGCACTGGTCCGGATGGCGAAGACGGCATCAGTTCCATGCGCTGCGCTGTCACTACAGAAAGCGTGGCTCACCGCTTCCGGTCTTCTATCTACAACTGTAGTACTAGAGCCTTTCCCTCTTCAATGGAGGCTTCTATACTACTTTGATTTTGCCTAGCTACACAGACGTTTAGAACTGCTTGATTCAACTTGTTAGTAGGTCCTTCTTCCTCCGCCAAAGTATCAAGTAAGTGTGCCGACGCATCGGCATTTGGAGTGCTTCCAGTAATTTCCGCACTTCGAGCATGTACGACCCCAACAAAATTCCAATAAGCGTCTGAGCTCTGATCAGAGAGGCATTTCGCATTGACAGCCGCGTGCATGGCCCAAGGGTGTATGCCTATAAGTGGATATGCCTTATAAACAACCTTAACAAGACCTTTGTAACGGGTCATCACATCAGGCAATATTTTCGCGTCCATTTGAGCGCAAAAAGGACATTCCATGTCATCAAAGTCAATGATCTCGATGGGAGCGGTCTGGGGGCCTCGGACTGGAAGGCCGTCCGTTCTTATGTGTGTTCCCTGCACATTCCTAAGAGTAAAGTTCGATAGTCTAGCCAGGTGCTCGCGATCTTTTGAAATTAGAAAGGGGATCGTTTGCTGATGGTCGCTCCCGGCTTCCGAGCCAAAACGAATATCGATGGCGTCATACCCTGGAATGGAACTAGGCCTGGGTTCCTCAGGTGTTACTGTCCAATTCGCAGGTACGTTCACTTGCGCACGCACTACCAGTTCGACATTTCGCGTCAGCTGTGGGGTAAGTGTATCCGGCTGTGAGTGACACCCTTGGAAGCTGAGTAGAAAGCAGCATGCACCGACACAAAGCACAAAGTTTTCTAACAACGCATGACAACCGGAAGCTCGCAAGTGGACCTCAGCAGCAGCAGAAAATACTATGCGAAATGACCGACTGGGTAGAAGGAGGAGCCTATTACCGGGCACTGGAGCCATGAAGCACACCCTTTTGGCGAAAGGGACTCCTACCCTGCCTACATTGGCCGACAGAATGTTGGCCTTGCAACGGACATTTCAGAGATGACAGAATTCACATTGGTGATTCGTCCTCAGATAAAGCGGCCGTTCAGAGAGTACAGGGCAAGCCGCTCTCAGATTGCCCCCGTGACAGCAATGTTGGGTTTCGACATAGAAGAAGTTATGGGTGGCTCGAATTTTCAAAACTTCTGTTGTCCACCACCAACATCCGAACCTTACGTTTGCAGGGCGTCAAAATCAGGCCGTACTTCTGCCGGAGAGCATCTGTCAGAATCTTTCGATTATCAGCACGGTACTGGGTAAACAGAATACCAGCGCAGTGCTTTAAAGATGCGATGCAGCTCGATAGAGCGCATCTGGCGATCCCACCCATGACGCCGCCTCTTGGAGGAGGCCGCGACCGTTGGGTTTCATAACCCAAAGGCGGGCGGGGCTTAAAGCTGGGGTGTCCAGGATGATCGATAACGTCCTTTATCATATATGAACTGCCGTAGATAAAAGGATCGTATTGCCGGAACCCGTCGCGGCCTCAAAGGCCGTCCCGTTTATGAGGTAAGCACGAAGCGCAACTCATCATGGCTAGGAGAACTGAACCCCTCCGCTAAAGGCCGAATACATTGGCGCAGACCTGTCTTCCGTCCCACGCTTTTCCCCTTGCAGTCGCGCGGCGGACCATACATTCAGTGAGTACAAGATGCCATGCAGCTCTAGACGAGTATCCGGCAGCTACTCGAACCCACAACGTGGCGGCGATGGGACGAAGCGGCAATGGAGTTTTCAATGTAATCTTCAGGTGCGCTCGGTCCCTAGAACCAGACCGCACGATGTCCGCAGAAGCCATCAATGTCTATATAGCTAATGCCGAAACCCCCTTCAGCACCTAAATCGACGTTCAATTCCAGCGCGCAGATTGCCGCCATCTTGGTCAGTGGCGTCCTGCTTCTCGTGATAGTTTGGAGCGTTTGGGACCACTGGAGCCGACATCACGAGGTTCTTGCCTGTGACGATGGAAAGAGATACGCCATCGACACACGTCAGTTCGATACACAGTACCTGGCCTACTCGCTCAAACTTGAAGCGAGCATGGACGATAAGCGCAAGCTTTCCCTCGCGCTCGCTCCGGAGCAGCAGGCAAAGCTATCAGAAGCCATCATGAGTGCGAACGAGTTCCGAAAATTTCTGGTAGCTGGGTTTGATTCCTGTGCAGTCACCAAGATTCAGTACGCGCGATATGGCGTGCGTTTTCAGGCGCTCGACAGCTTTGCACATCAGATCGACGAGCTTTCGGTCAAGGCCACGCGGTCCCCAGCTGAAAGCGCCAGCCTGTCTACACTCATCACTCGATATTCTGATTTGGCCCACCAACTCGGGACGAACTAGAAAGCGAGGCTAGAGTGTGTTTCATCTTTGGCGTTCGAACAGTTTCCGGCATACTGGTGCCGTCATTCTCCTGGGATTGGCATCGGTTACAAGGGCTGTAGCTCAAAAAAGAATCCCCTGCCCAGACGGCGAGCACATAGAGATCGACGTACGGCAGATTTCAATTCAGTATGGTGCCTCCACCTTTGCCGGAACTCTTGGCAGCCTAAGCGCGCTTGGGGCGCGCTTAGAGATCACGCCTAAGCGGCTTCAGGAAGTGGCTGTTGCGACCCAGCAATGGGACGAATTTTTGAAAGGGCTTGCTGCCGGTTACAACACCTGCGCTGTGACTCGAGAGCAATATGCCGATGGTCTCAACCGTATCTACCCACGGCTGCAGGAAGATGGAAGCAGCCTGGAGCAGGTGCGTAAGGCAATAGCTAACGGGCAGAAGATCGACGCCCAACACCTGCAGCGCCTGATTGACAGCTTCTCCGCCGATCTCCGCCAGTTCGCCCAGCTGAGTGGCAAAGAAATCATCCTTGAGAGGATCTCCGCCCTTGCTGATCAACAAAAGGCCTTATCCGATCAAGAAAAGAGCAATACTGAGCGTATTTTGGCCAAACTTGACGAACTGAAGCAAATGAATCTACAGGCTCCTCTCGCCACACCTCCGGAGATAAAGCAGCAGATAAGTGACATCAGAAGGGGTCTGCTCACCAAAGCGGACAACGCGGAAGTGGCTTACAACAAAGGCTATGCACTCTTGAACCAATACCACTTTGCCGAAGCAATTCCTTATTTACAGCAGGCCGTAGCCGACGTCCCGCTGCCCGATTTTTACCTAGCGCTCGGTCGTTCTTACTATGAACTCTCAAACCTTGGTGATGCAGAAAGGGTGATTCGCGAAGGGCTAAAGGCCACACCCACGAGCGACGAAGAGTACGTAGCCAGATTGGAGAGCCACATGGGCGTGATTCTTGAAGCCAAGGGCGACCTCGGCGGTGCGCTGCAATACACTCAACGCGCGCTAAAGATCGGTGAAAGGCTGTACGGACCCGACCATCCCATAGTGGCCGTAAGAGCCAACAACATCGGCCAAATTCTCCAGGACAAGGGCGACCTCGGCGGAGCGCTGCAGTACACTCAGCGCGCACTGAAGATCGACGAAAAGGTATACGGACCTGACAACCCTGACCTGGCCGTTGAATTGAACAATATTGGCCAAATTCTCAAAGACAAGGGCAACTTAGACGGGGCGCTGCAATACACTCGACGCGCGCTAAAGATCGATGAGAAGGTGTATGGACCCGACCATCCCATAGTGGCCGTAAAAGCCAACAACATCGGCGCAATTCTCCAGGATAAGGGCGAACTGGACGGGGCACTGCAGTATTCGCACCGCGCACTAAAGATCGATGAGAAGGTGTATGGACCCGACCATCCCATAGTGGCCAGAGACGATAACAACATCGGCTTGATTCTCAAGGCCAAGGGCGACCTGAACAGTGCACTGCAATATGTCAAGAGAGCGCTAAAGATCGATGAGAAGGTGTACGGGCCCGACCATCACTCAGTGGCCATAAACGCCAACAACATCGGCTTGATTCTCACGGCTAAGGGCGACCTGGACGGCGCACTGCAGTATTTTCAGCGCGCGCTGAAGATTGACGAAAAGGTGTATGGCCCTGATTATCCTGCAGTGGCCATCCGCGCCAACAACATAAGCCAGATTCTCAAGGCCAAGGGCGACCTGGACGGCGCGCTGCAATATGCTCAGCGTGCGCTCAGGATAGATGAGAAGGTGTACGGGCCCGACCACCCAAGCACAAAGGCCGTTGCTAGTAATGTTGCTGAGATTAGAAAGCTTAGAAGCAAATAGAAAGACTTGCGAGAAAGGAACAGTTCGTACTTTACTGAAACGGTGGCTTCAGTGAATACAGAAATCTGCGCATGTCAGAGGATGCTCGTGTCTCGGACACGGGACTGATCTATAAAGACAGCATGCTTCGTTACGCAGCAGCTCTCGCTCTCTTCGCTAGCATCGCCTCGAGAGCGCAGGCCATCGAAGCGCCTTGTGGCTTGAGTTCGATGATCGAGACGACCGCGCCCACTTATCTCCCGCTCGGCAGAGTCGCTCGAGTCCAGGGTGCCGTTGTTCTGATGGCGGACTTGGGAACGGACGGAAGAATCGCCAGAGTCAATGTGATCAGCGGTCCCGTGATGCTCCAGAGCGGTGCCGTGGATTTCGTAAAGGGATGGAGGGCTAATACGTACACAGGGCCGCGCACCTGTCCTCTAGTGGTCACGTACGTCCTTGGATCAGGCACCGAAACTCTGGGTCTGCGCAGCGATCCACAACATTACACAGTCACCGGAGCTACTCCTCCTTGCCTTTGCGATCCAGGAGCTGAGCTTGGACGTAAACGGAAGCGTTTCCTGCTCTTCTAAAGCTGCCTGCGATTCAATGGGCGTAGCTTACCCACGACAACTCCGGTTGTGGAGGCTGAATTGGTGTTGGGCGCGACGGCATCTAAGGATGAGCTTGAATCATTGCCGCCTCGAAAGGAAGCTGACACTCCCATGCAAGAAGGTTCTGATCGGCACACCGGGACTGGAAGGATGCAGTTGATGGGAATGAGGAACACGTTTTTCGATGTCAATTACGACGTCATCGTTCACATCCGTACGGAGATCAAGCAGGCGTATCCCCATTCACAGGCTTGCTGCGGTGAGGTGCTCTCGATCGAACAGATGAATGGCCATCATCTTCCAGATGGCGAGTATCGCCTGGATTGCATCCAAGAAATCGGTCTGTTTAACAATGCCGGGACGTGGCAGATTCACTATCTGACAGCCTGAGCAAACTTGAGCAAACTCTTGAGTAACCGATCTGTTCAAGCACCCGGAGCGAAGCTCCAGAAAAGGAAATTTGACATGGCACAGGAAGCGCAGCAAGCACATCAGGAAGCAGCAAAGCATCACACCGCAGCCGCAGCGAAGCACACAGAAGCTGCCGATAAGCATGGTAAAAGCGATCATGCAGCAGCCGGGAAGGCATCGGAGGATGCGCACACGCATTCCACCACGGCCCACGGCAAATCGACCGAAGCTCACACCAAATCAAAGAGCTCTAAGTAATGTCGTGAGGGGCCGCCGGAGACGGTGGTCTCTTTACGGTTCTGGACAGCTCGGTGGCAAACTCAAGCAAGGCGTAGGCGAAGCCATCGGGGACGGGAAGCTACAGGGCAGCGGAGTCGTCGACCAGGTAAAAGGCGCAGCTCAGGATCTGGCCGGAAAAGCAGCTAAGACTGTGCGTGATACTTCGCAGGAGCTGAAGAGCTAACCGTGAGTATCCCCACATTCTTCCTCAAAGCCCTTCGTCTGGAGGGGTACACCGACAGCACTGGAACTACTCCTCATAACGACACGCTCGCCGACCAACGCGCGACTATCTGCAGGGCAGGGAATTATTGTAACTGCCTGACTGGCGAAGGCTTCGGAGCCGCAAAACCGGTCGATACCAACGCCACCGAACAGGGCAAGGCAGATAACCGCCGTGTCGAACTCTTCTCGCAACAGTAGCCCCAAATTCTTTGCTCCAGGAGACTTATCTATGAAGACCGTCGTCGGACTTTTCAGCACCACCGCCCAGGCAGAGCAGGTCAAGAAAGCCCTCGTTGCCGATGGCTACGAAGCACAGCACATCAAGGTTGTTGAGAACGATCAGGGCACTATGGCTGGAGACGCAAGCGCCACCTCGTCGGATAAAAACTACACCGATATCGGCAGCGGTGGTGGCACGGGTATCGGGGAGAAGGTAAGCAGCTTCTTTCGCAATCTCTCTGGCGGCGATGAGCACGCGCACAACCACTACGCGACCGGCGTCAATCAGGGCGGTGCCCTCTTAGCCGCAACCGTGGAAGACGACGAAGCGGCGAAAGTCGCAGCGGCGTTGAAGCATCACGGAGCCCGCGATATCGAAGGCGATTCCAGACAGATGAAGACTTCGGGGAACGGCAAGAACATGACCGGCGAAACCTCGATCCCCGTTGTCGAAGAGGAGTTGGTCGTCGGCAAGCGTGAGGTAGATCGTGGCGGCGTTCGGGTCTATTCGCACATCGTAGAGCGCCCGGCCGAAGCGGACGTGACTCTGCGCAATGAACAAATCAACGTCGAGCGTCGTCCGGTCAATCGTATCGCCACCGCAGCCGATTTCGGAACCGGAGAGAAGTCTTTCGAGCTTCGTGCCAGCGGCGAAGAGGCTGTAGTCGGAAAGAACAGCCGTGTGGTCGAAGAAGTTCTCTTAGGAAAGAAGGCAAGCGAGCACACCGAAGCCATCCATGACACGGTTCGCAAGACTGAGGTCGAGGTCGAGCAACTCGCGGGCAACACGCAAAACCAGCCCCGGAAATAACATCGATCACCCACTCAGAAGGGCCGGACAAAGCCTCGTCCGGCCCTTTTCTTTGCAGTTAGCCCTCCCGAGATCTTCGGGCAGGGGAGGCCGCCACTCCATAGTCAAAGTCCTAAGCCAAGCCCATACCCAATGCTGTGCTCGTGCTCCACATCCCGTGAATGCGAGTGCACCTGTCCTGCCGGCATGGCATGGTCCAACGCTTCTTTCGCGCTGATCTCATTCCGGTCCTGATCGTAGAATTCACCCGTTCCTCCCTCGATATGGAGGTGCCGGCCGGTCTCAAGATGCCGGTAGCTCTGGATGGTTCCGGTCTCTGCTCGCCAGACGAACTGCTTGGCTTCATTTGGAGTGAGCGCGTCGTTCAACGGAGTCCAGTGCCGCTCATGCTCAGCCCGGGTGTAGATCTTCTCGGAAGACTCCGCGTTCCGCTTAGATTCTGCGATTGTGTCCTGCATGGCCGCGACCTCCCGCTCTGGCACCCTGACCACCTGCTCCTGCTTCATCTCCGGCACATGCGCACTCGTGTGCGAGACATCGCGGCCAAGCGCCTGCGGGAGCTGCCGGCGGTCATTGGTGAAGATCTGCGCATCCTGCGCCCCGCGTGAGACCGCGACATACGCCATGCGGTTGTTGAGCAAGTCCTTGGCTCCGAGAGCTGTATCTATATGGATGAGCACACGATCAGCAGTCTGCCCCTGACTGGAGTGGCTGGTCACGGTGTACCCGTGATCGAGATGCGGATACTCGCGCGGATCGATGCTGACGCTCCGGCCGCCATCCGTCTTCAAGCCGATCCGCCCATCGTCCGTGATGCTCTGCACCGTCCCAAGCTCCCGGTTTGCAACCTTCAGGTCGTTTGCCGGCGCGGTGAACTGGATGCGATCGCCGACCGAGAAAGCCTTCTCCTCAGTCCGGTAGACCGAGACACCCTGTTGCCGGCGTGGATCGTAGGTCTGTTCCGAGCCGTTGGCCCGCACCACGGTGAGGAGATTGTTGGGAGCGTCGACACTTTTTACCCGGGCGTACTCACCCTTTTCGAGGCCGGTCTCCTTGGAGGTCCGCGAGTAGAGCAGCACATCGTTGAACTGGTACCGCTCGGCCCAGGTGCGGTCGGCTCCGGTCAGGTCCTGCCGTGGCACCAGTGCCTCGACGCGGTGCTCTTCTCTGCTGACGACACCTCGCTCCTGCAGCTCCGCGTGAATCCGACCATTGATCTCGGCGCGGGAGCGATTGTCGGGCGAGACGACCAGCGTGCTCTCAGGCGATTTCGCATACTCCTTCGCGATCGCCGCGATGCGGGCTTCAGGATCTGCGATCTCATGGACCCTACCTTGCCGCTCGAGCCCCTGTACGGCCTCTCCGACCTGCCCTCGGGCGAGCTGCTCGACCACCTGCTTCAGCTCTAGATCTTTCTGGCGAACGATCTCTTCGAGCTTCACCGTATTCATGCCGGCTTCCTGCAGCTGGGCGAACGGCCGGCCTGCCTCGACCGCCTCATGCTGCCGGGTATCGCCGACCAGCAGAACCCGGTCGTTCGGATGGAGCCGCCCCACAAAGTCATGCATCTGCTTGGTCGAAGCGAGCGAGCTCTCGTCGAGCACATAGAACCGCTTGTCTCCGGTATCGGCCTTTTGGCCGCGGACGAGATGGGCCTGCAAAGTTGAAGTCTCAATGCCCGCCCCACTCAGCTGCTGTGCTGCCCGGCTGGTCGGGGCGAAGCCCTCGACCTTGTATCCCTCCCGCTCGACACCCTCACGGATCACGGCAAGGGTGGTCGTCTTCCCTGCCCCGGCGACACCATCCAGACCGACGATCTTTTCCCGGCTCTCGAGGACCTGATCGATCGCTCCCCGCTGCGCCTGGTTGAGCTCCAGATGGGCCTGCTTCATCTCGGTACGGATCTCTCCGGAAGCCAGCGAGAAAGTATCCTGCCGGTTTCCTTGCTGCATCCTGCCGACGATTTCGCGCTCCATCCGAATCATGGCTGCGGTGGTGAACTGCTGAGCCGAGGCATGCGGTCCATGCTGAACGGTGCGGAACTCGCCCTGGGCCGTTCGTCTCTCGAACTCCTGCCGCACCTGACTGGAACTCGCCTGTCCCATACTCCGGTCCATTGCTGCCTGGAGGATCGCTCGTTCATCCTGCACGGCCGATCGCTCGAAGACGTGATCGCGGGCGTAGGTCACGGCCTGCTGGGCGGCCTTCGGTGGATCGAACTCCTGGCGGTGATGATTCGAGAGCGCCCGCGTCACCACCCAATCCGCCTGATGGCCATGCTCGGCGGCCAGCTCGCGATGCCGGTGCAGCACCTCGGCGGGCGATTGCAGTTCCTTCGAATCGCGGGTCCGGTGGGCCGCGACCTGGGCCGCTCCCGCTCCCTCGCGACCGATCTCTGCTAGATGGGACTGGATCTGCTCCCGGCGTGGGCTCGACGCTTCGAGATACTCCCGGGTGTAGCCCTTGATCTCCGGCTGGCCGTGCTTGCCTCGTTCGATCTCGTATCCGAGCTCCTGCAGCCGTGAGGCAAGCTCCGTCCGGTAGACGCCGGTGGCGAACTGCTGGGACTGGAAGAGGCCGCGCTCCTGCAGAGCTCGCGTCTCTCCGTTCTCCCGCTCGGTCACGTTGAAGATGACGGCATGGGTGTGGAGCTGCGGCGCGGCATAGCCGTTTACCGGCCGGGCGGTGTCATGCTCAAAGGTCGCGGCGGCGAACTTGCCGGTTACTTCTGGTGCCTGGATGTTGCCGATCCGCGCCTGGGTGTACCGCTCGAGCTCGCCCAAGGCAACATGGACACTCTCCCGATGCGCTTCTCGCACCCGCTCGTCTCCCCCGACTAGGGCCGTCAGCGAGACCGACTTCGGCGCGGAGAACGTCGCGTCCCATCCGGCCCGGTGCTGGACTGATGTGATCTCTTTGCCATACTCGTTCTCGTAAGTTTTCGCCGGCTGATGCCGGACCATCTGCTCTTGGGTCTCGGGATGCTGGCCCTCGGTCAAGCGGGCGAAGTGCTCGGAGCCGACTGAACCCTCGAGACCCCACTGCTGCGCCAGCTTGCCCTGCCACTCGCTGTGGCCCTGCTGGTCCTGGCTCCAGTAGTTCGCCTTCTCGGACGCGAACTCGCGGGCGTGGTACGTTCGCGCCTGGCCGCCCGAGAGAGATTTAGAAATCGTCAGCATGGAGGGATCTTCTTTTCAATCTACGCTTTGCTCCTCGGTGGAACTCTACCTTTCAGCTGCCTAGATACCTCTTGCGTGCAAGGAAAAATGTGTCACGAATCACCTTTGTAAGCTGTTCACTGGTGGCAGTAAGGTATTCCATCAACTGATTTTGTGGCATTTGCTCGCTTGGATTTGCTAACAAGATAACGAGGTTTTCCAGTGCTTCTGATAGATCGCAGGCAGGCTGTAGAGAACCTGCAATAAGCCGCGCAAAACCAAGTGGGTCTCCGTTCTCTTTGAGCGCCTGCTGGGCCATATGCTGGTCGTGAACGTTGATGGTTAGTGCGACGATCTGAGCCTCGCCTCCAGCGATGGCCTGTTGCAAAGAATAATGTTCGCTTACCCAGCGGAAGCCGCCAGACGGTAAGAGCGTACGGCGAGTCAGATCGACTTTTAGATGAGCACCGGATCGAAGCTGGTCCAGGGCATTACCGACCGCTTGGCGGTCTTCCTGATGGGTGACGTCTGCGAGGTAAGAAAGCGGAGCTTCGGCAGGAGATCGACCGACCAGATGGTCATAAGCCTGATTGAAGGCCACAAATTGACATCGGAGGGTGAGTAGCGACACTCCAATGCCCATGCTGTCGATGGCTGAGCGGAGAGTGCTGTCATGAACAGCGGGCGGAACCCCTGCTTGCTGAAATAGCACCCTGTTACCTCCATGCTGCGCGTGAAACGCTATCCTCAATGCCTTCGCAGACATCGTAAGCTCCTGTGGTGAAGGGGGACCCTAATCGATCCATTGCGACTCATCCCATTCGCGTGGCTTCTGGGAGACGGTTCCCTGCTTCCGACCGAAGGCTGATTTGGGCTTTGCCGGCGGCACGGGCTCCTTTGGAACGGCTGGTTTCGCCACAGGAGCTGCAGCCTTCGGCGGCTCCGGAAAGACTGGCGGAGGCATCGGCCTGGGCTCCGGGATCACCATCTTGCGCTCAACAAACTCCGGCTGTCGGGCCTTCTTCGGCACCAACTGGAACTTCACCGGCATCACCCGATTCTCCTGCTTGATGTAGCCACGGAGCGGCTCGAGGCCGGCTATCTCGGAGGCCATGACCAGAGGTTTGGTGGCAATCTCCATGGCGAAATGCTTCTTCGAACGGAGCAGACCAGGCGTCCGGGACTCCTTGAGCCGCTCGACTTCGATCTCGCCCAGGGTCTCTGAGATCCATTTCGCCGCTCGCGGCTCGGAGGTCTTGAAGAAGATCTTGGTCGCAGGCTGCGAGAGCATGGCTTCGGCATCCTGACCGTAGCGCTTCTCGAGCTGGCTGCGACCCTGGAAGCCGAGCACCACCGGGTTGCCGTACTTGCGATTCTCGGTCACGGCGGTGTGGAGCTGCGGGAGCTTGTTGAGGCTGGCGAGCTCGTCGAGGACGAACCAGACTGGCTTCGCGGGGTTCGCGCAGGGCTCCATCATGCGCAGAATCAGCAGGTCGAGCCACACCGAATGGAGCGGCAGTACCCGCTCCCGCACCGAAGGTTTCGAGGTTAGAAACACCCATCGCGTACGGAAGAACCCCCACTGTTCCGTCGCGAAGTGTTCCCGCTTTTCGTCCTCTGCGGAAAGCAGCGCCAGGCTATCGGCGATCATATTGAGGCTCGATAGAACACCCGCGCGCTGCGGTCCGGCGGCCTTGTCGAGGTACGCCGCCTGTGGCGTTCCCTCCAACCGTTTCTCGATCTCAGACGGATCGGACATCCAGAAAAGCAGCTGCTTAATCGATGGCCGGGAGCTCAGCAGACGAGCCAGAACCCGTCGCGGTGCATCGGTAAAGAATGCTTTCTCAAATTCCTTCTCCGGAAGCATTGCGGCTGCGATGGCATCCGCGGTTCCGGGATACGAGAGCTCCCCTGAGAGATCCCAGTACGGGCACCGCTCATCGAGCGGATTGAGGATCAGATCGCCTCGCTCCGGACGGTAGAACTCCTGCACGAACTCCCCTGCCGGGTCGTAGACGATGCCCGCTTCACCCCGCTCTTCGAGCTGCCGGAGGATCTGCCGGATCGCATTCGATTTGCCACTTCCGGTGTCACCCATGAGCAGGATGTGGCTCGATTCGAGCTTCTTCGGGATGCAGAAGCTGCGTCCCAGCGGACCCAATCTTGACCTCAACTGGAACCGAATTCCATCCGCTTTTGCGCTCCGGTTCCATTCGAAAGCCGACATCAGTTCGGGGCCTTTGGTGCGTCGGCCGTGCCGGTCTTCGCGCTTCGATCCCCATCCAAACCAGCTCCATCCTCCCCCCGCCAGAACCAGGAAAAGGACCATTCCAAGCGCCGGTGTGAGCAGCATTTGCGCGAGACTTTTCCCGTCAAAATACTGCGCCTGGAGAAAAGGTACGAGGTCTTCCGAGCGGTAGAGATGTCGATCTCCCCACCTAAGCGCGGTCCATCCCGCCGACCGCGCTGCCGGAGACAGCGCCAGGGGAAGAGTTGGATCCGGAGCTGGGGAAAGTTCGACCACATCGGCATCGTGGGCCAGGGCCGGCTTACGCTTCGGACCGGTCAGGAGAATGGACCGCAGCGTGACATCCTTGGCCATGCCGCTGAGCATGGAAGAGGACATGTATGTGCCCAGATATTGCTTCTGCAAGGGGGTCAGGAGGAACGAAAACCAGACCGCATACGGGACCGCAACCGCGACCGGAAGCAGCAGGGCGAGCATGGCAATGAGCCACGGAAAGCTCCTCCGAAACTGCAGAGGGCGGGGCACTATTTGGCCTCGTTCTGATCGTGCACACGACGCAAGATCTCCTCGGCTTTACCCTGCTTGGTCGAGTCCGCCAGGGTCACAATTCGCTGCACGGCGTCTTTGGAAAGCTCCGGGGCGGCAGCCGAAAGCAGGTTGATCAACAGGGTGCGAATCCCCAGAAGCTCAGCCAGAAGGGTCGGGTCGGGCGCCGCTTTCCGGGTCCGGACGGGCCGGTTCAGGTGCGCGATCGCCGCCTCCCGAAGCCACTCCGAGCAGGTCTTGCCGGCAGCGAGAACTGCCGCTTCGACCGCCTTCATCTCCTCAGGCGGGAGCCGAGTGGCTATGGTTTTAGCGCGGCTATTGGGCTGCGGTTCGGGGTCAGAGGTCGATTGAGAGAGGGGAGGAGGTATGCGGGAGATGCTCATCAGGGCCCGTTTCAGATCTCGAAAATAGGCCAGACCTTCCTCTGAGTCAAGCCGAGCGGCTGTTTACACGCGTAAACAGCTGCCGCTAAGTTGCTGGTTCTTCGTTCCCTATTGCGTTTACGAATGTAAACGGAAGTGTTTACACGTGTTTACATTTGGTTCCGGGCGGAACCGGAAAATAGATAAGTAGTTGATCCTGAGCACGTTCCCGCTTGGGAACATTCCGTATACAACGGTAAACCCTTTGGGGATGACGTGTCAGAGCTTCTTCCGATGCGAAGCAGCGAGTCTTGCACTTTGCCGTTGCCCGCGAACGATGCGTGGGTATGCACGAGCTAGTGTGCTGCACCATGCGCTCCGTGTGCCGCAAACTACACTAGCGATGAGGCCCGTCACGCATGTCCTTGAACGCCGAACCATCGTTGAGCTGCCCCAAATGCGGCGCTTCCATTGCACTCACCGAGTCCCTCGCCGCACCGCTGGTCGCCGCTACACGAACTCAGTATGAGCAGCGGCTCAATGCCCAGGCTAACGCCTTTGCCGCCGAGAAGCAGGCGCTTAGTATCCAGCAGGAAGCGAACGAACGGAAAGCCGCAGAGCTCGAAGCCACTGCCCGTAAGCAACAACGGGAGATGGCCATAGCCGTACAGGACGGCGTGCAGAAGCAGCTCGTCACCGAGCGTAAGGCGATCGCTGAACAGGAGTCCGTCCGGGCGCGGCAACGGGTGGAGGACGAGCTTAGGACTCAACGAGAGGCGGCGGAGTCCCAAAGCAAACGCATCCAGGCACTGACGCAAAAGTTGACGGCAGCTCAGGCATCGCAAGCCGATCTGCTGAAGAAGGAACAGTTGCTCGAAGATAGGGAGCGAGAGCTCACGCTCGACGTCCAGAAAGGCATCACAGGCGGACTGGCTGAAGCTCGTGCCAAGGCTCTTGCCGAAGCCCAGGCCGGACTCGACCTCAAAGGTGCAGGATCGCGACAACACCATCACCCAGCTGCGCGACCAGATCACCAGCCTGCAGCGAAAGGCAGAACGGGGCTCCCAGCAGGCTCAGGGCGAGTCGCTCGAGGTCGCGCTCGAACACCAACTGCGTTCCCAGTTCCCTTTCGATGTCATCGAGCCGGTCGCAAAAGGGGAGTTCGGCGGAGACGTTCTACAGCACGTCCGGGATCACACCGGTCAGATCTGCGGCAAGATTCTTTGGGAGTCGAAACGCACCAAGGCCTGGTCGGATAGCTGGCTCACGAAACTGAAGGGCGACCAGCGGGCCGCTCACGCTGAACTGGCTATCATCGTGTCCCAGACCATGCCGAAGGATGTCACGCACTTCGAGCAGATGGATGGCATTTGGGTATCAAGTCTGAGCTGCATCCTGCCGGTCGCCAGTGCTCTGCGTGTGAGCCTCATCGAGCTCGCCGGCGTACGACGGTCAAGCGAGGGCCAGGAGACCAAGGCACAGCAAATCTATGCGTACCTCACCGGCCCTCGGTTCAAACACCGCGTCGAGTGCATCGCTGATAAGTTCACCGAGTTGAGCAAGGACCTGGAGAATGAGCGCAAGTGGATGACCAAGCAATGGGCCAAGCGCGACCGCGACCTCCTCATTGTTCTGGAAGCCACCTCCGGCATGTACGGCGACCTCCAGGGCATTGCCGGACGAAGCCTGCAGGAGATTGATGCGCTGCAAGGGCCGCTGCAACTGGAGCTCAGTACCTAACGCGGATCGCTCTCCGTGACGGGCGAAGTAGCGGAGTAGAACCCGCTGATGCGCCGATTGAGCTGTTCCATCAACAGACTGGTAATGAACCTTGGTCAGCCGTCTATCGCAGGGAGAGTGTCTCGGACTTAACACCGCTAAGGCAGCGCATACCAGCTTCCCTTCCCTGTTCCATGCCGGTCGAGATGCCGTTTGTCGACCAATTGTGCGAGATGCTCCTTGAGGGTATTGCGACTGGCTCCGGTGAGCCGCATCATCTCGCCCATGGTTGCGCGGCCATGCTGCCGGACATAGTCGACGATCTGGAGGGAGAGACCGGGCAGCGCGGCAACGATTAGCTTCTCGCGCTCCATCTTGGCGGCTAGCCGGCGCTTCTGCTGGTCCAAAGACTGCAAAAAGAAGAGTAGCCAAGGCTGCCAGTTCGGTTCAGGTCCGCGGATCGTCGCCTGGGTCTGCCGAAGTGCAAGGTAGTAGCCCTCCTTGCTGTTCTCAATCACGCTTTCAAGTGAGCTGTAGGGCACGTAGGCATACCCGGCCTGCAACAGGAGCAGCGTGGTCAGTACCCGGCTCAAGCGGCCGTTGCCATCCTGGAAGGGATGAATTTCGAGAAAGACGACAGTGAAGACGGCGATCAGGAGCAAGGGGTGGAGATGCTCGTCTTCGCGCGCTTGGTTGAGCCAATCGACCAACTCCGCCATTAACTGCGGCGTGTCGAATGGCGAGGCGGTCTCGAAAACGATGCCAATCTGCCTTCCCTGCTCATCCATGGCCGCGACACTGTTCGGCAGTTTCTTGTACTCGCCGCGATGCCGGGTGTCTTTCCCGCTATGACGGAGCATATCCTGGTGGAACTGCTTGATGTAATTCTCGGTGAACGGGAGATCTTCCCATGCCCGGAAGACGGTCTCCATGACTTCGGCGTAGCCTGCGACCTCCTGCTCGTCGCGGCTGGCGAACGATCCCATTTCGAGGTTCGACAGCAGCCGCTCGACCTCCCGATCCGATAGCTTGCTGCCTTCGATCCGGGTAGAAGAGCCGATGCTCTCAATGGTGGCTACATGACGGAGGGCGCGGAGCCGCTCGGGGGCAAGCGTCCCCAAAGCTCTCCAGGCGCCTTTGAACTCGTCGATCCCCGCGATCAGGTTGAGGACTTCAGGCGTGATCTGGAGAGTGTCAAGCGAAAACATCTACCATATGTACACCCATAAACACCCATACGCCAGGGACTAGGTTTGTAGTTCATCGGCCAGTCCGGCCCCTATACCCGTCGTCGGCGCGCATGCTCATCACGTTTCTGGACGACCCTGCCCATCAGCTCAGGTGCATGTGGGGGCAAGGAGGGGCTCCGGCGAGGTCGTGAAGGGTACCGACAAGGCCTTCAGGAAGGTCTTACGAATTCGAGGGAATCGGTGTCGAGTGACGTGCTCGCAGAGCGGCCTGTGGCTGACGGGGCGAACTCTTTGAGATTCTCGATCGGGCAGACAAAGCGAGATCAACGTCATGGGTTTGTCGGGCTGCATGTTGCGCTTGATGCGTTCAGTCACTTTCATAGCGTCTCCTTTCCGCCAGCTCCGCAACACGTGCGGAGATGAGGGGGAGCACATCACCTTCCCGAACTACATGGACAACGTACAGCAGCCGGTATTCGTTGGTGAAGCCACGCTCGTCTTTCGGATCTTGGCACTTCAGCGGCGTTGAGTTCGGGGCTAACGAGATTTAAGGGTATTACGCGCCGCCCTGGTCAGTGTGTCTGCAAAATCCCTGGCTTTGCGACAGAATGACATCGCTGTTCTTTCCATCGCGCCGGACGTAAACCTCATTGCTGGTGAAACGAAACTGTGCTGGGATGCGCACGGCCTGACTCCTTCGACTCATGAACACCTTTGCTTTTCGAGCTGAGCCTTCGCGTTACTTCCAGCAGAATCCTGCCATCTTATTACCCCCTGCAAACGTTTCATCCCCTGGGCACCTTTGACCGCTTGACCCTGTATACCTTTCGTATACTGGCTAGGCAACGCTTCATCCCCTGCCCTACACATGGTGCATCCCTACCCCCTGGGCACATATCATCCCCCCACTTTAGAACAAACTTAGGGCAATTGGTAAATTGTAACGAGTTAACACGATTAGCCACGACGCCGTCGTTCTCTGTGTTTTTCATCCAGTTATGCACAGGAAGCTAAACCTACAGTTTTGAGGGGGTATCTAGTTTTGTCATGGGTTGTGTACTATCCGCTTGTTGCCCCACGTCGGTGCATTACCCTAAACATATGAGAAAGCCTTCTCCCCCCAAAACCTTTACCTGGTTAAGAACGACGGAGGTGGCATCGATTCTTGGCATCTCGCAGCGAACCCTTATACGCAAACTAGTGGCCGGAATGCTACCCGAACCCGCGCGCGACGCCAGCAACAACTATCGGCTCTGGCGACCGGAAGAGGTCGCAGCCATTCACCAGCAACTCCTGAAGGACAAAGAATGATACGTCTTGTGATCTCAAATCAGCGTGGCGGCGTTTCCAAGACTACGACCACCACTACTCTAGCCCGCGAGTTCGCCGACCGCGGGAAACGTGTTCTGCTCATCGATACGGACCCGCAAGGTTCGATCAGTAGTGTGCTGAGCCTCAAGCCGGAGTATGGACTCTACAACTTCGTCATTCAGAAGCTCCGGTTCGACGATTGCATTGTGAAGATCAGCGATAAGGTACACGTTCTGTGCTCGAGCCGTGAGACAACGAAGGTTGAGACGATCCTCATGGGCAATGTTGCCCGCGAGCATGCCTTTTCTCAGCTTTTCTCGCAGGTCGAGAAGGACTATGACGTGGTTCTCATCGACGTTAGTCCCTCGATCACATTGCTTCAGACTTGCGCGATGGTATACGCGGAGCGTGTTCTGATCCCGATCGGCATGGATACCCTTTCTTTCCAGGGAGCAATGGCCTCGATCGAAGCCTCCAAGTCACTGAATCAGCTCCTGAAGGCCCACATTCGGACTGTGGGATTGCTGCCCGTGATGGTTGACCGGCGCTTGGCCATGACCACTACCGTTCTTGAGGGACTTGATGGGCTCTCTAAGGGCATGAAGATTCCCCTGCTCCACGGTATTCGGACGGATCAGAGTGTGTCGAAAGCCGCGCGTGCCGGCCAGTTCCTCACCGACTTCGATCCGAAGTGCAAAGCTGCCGAGGATTACCACGCAGTGGCGGATGAGTTACTAGCTCTTCTGAAAGATGATCTGAATGCCACAGTCGCAGCGTAGTTCGCGCAGATACAAGATCGAGCCGCTGAACTATCAGGAAGCGGCGCTCTCCCCTGCCCTGAAGGGCATGACGTCGTTCCTCGACGTTAGTGCGGAGGATGTACGGAACGGAAATTTCGATAGCTTTGGCCCTGGCTCGGAAACCGCTACATCACCAGGTGCGGTTGCAGGACCAGGTGCTTTATCAGCCTCTGCGTATGTTTCATGCTCAGGGGATGAAACCATGCCCCTTGCAGAACCTAGTTCCCTTGGTGTCCGTGGAATAGGCGCAGTTACTCCCATCTTCGCTAAAGTTAACCCTGTAAAGAGCCCTAATGGTAGAACAACCCCAGACACCAGACAAACTCCTGACCTCGTAACGTACCCAGGGGATGAAACGTGGCCGCCGGCTAAATCGTGGCCGCCGTATAAATCTACTGTAGCGTCAGGGGATTCGCCAACTCGCGTAGAAGGCGTTACGCCTGGCCGAGGCAGATCCAAGGTGCGCAGGGCGGTTCTTGCTCAGGATGGCCACTCCTTGGGTGAGGAGGCTATCTACCAAATCATGTGGCGTGGCGGCCGTCCTGAGAGTGGCGACCCCAACTCGTCCCGCACCATTCGGATCGGCGCTGCTGACATCGGATACAAGGTGAATATGGCAAAGAAGAATGTGCGCCAGAACGTCTCTCGACTGTTCGAGAAGCTGGCGATCGAAATTCTCGAAGACTTTGAGACAATGAGTTCCCAAGCGCGGCTTTACAAGGTCTATTCGTACAAGCAGATACTTGATCGGCGCCGCGCAGCCGGCCTGGAATATGTGCTTCGAAATAAGGGTGTCGTATTCTGCACGCCAAGCGGGGAGGAGGTTGTTTCATCCCCTGCGTATGTTCCAACCCCAGGGGATGAAACATCCATACGCCCTGCCGCTCCAAAGAGGCGTCGTCCGAGTCTTCCCTCGTCAGTCGTACAGTTTCAGCAGCCGATCACGCCAGCTCCGTCAACAGGAGAGGACTCTGAAAGCGAGGAGTTGCAAATCGTCGCGCAGGCGCTAAATCGATACTGGCCTGTAGATGAACCAGCTGCAGTTCAGCTGCTGAGAAACTGCCGCCGCGTCCGCGCGGACGCGCGGCCGGAGGAGATTGCCTTTTTCGTACGCGAGAAGCTGGAATTGACTCGTCAAACCCGCAACATCACGAATCCTACCGGTCTCATTCTCGCCACCGTGCCGCAGTCCTTCATTGGATCCACGTTCGAGGAGTTCCGAAAGCGCATGGAACGGCAGGCTGCGCTCGCTGCCGAAGAGAAGCAACGGAAGGAGCAGCAGCACGCTGAATTGTTGAAGTGGTTTCAAGCCGAACGCGATAAGTGCGAAACCATCGCCGGAGATGCAAGCCTTCCGCAAAAAGAGCGTGACGCGGCCGAAAAACTCTTGCGCCAGCTTGGATCTCGGAAGACTTAGCACATTTTGCTCAGGGACCAACTCTGTCCAGCTCCACTTATGTGAGGAGTTGGGGGCTGATCTGCAGCCTTAGACGTTACCGGAGACGCTGTAGGGACGGCCTAGGACCGCCCCGTGCCCAAGACGGTAAACCTCAACAGAAAGCGGTGAAGGCAACAGGGAAGCGTTGGATGATCTCGCTCTGCCCTGGGTGCCATGCCAAGGTGCATCGGACCCACGTGGGACGATCCATGATGGCGCCGCTGCTACTCGAATTGTGGCGGGAGGAGCACCCGCGCGGCCATGAGCAGCCCGCTCTCGATTTTGGAGCGCCGCCGCCCGGCAGCGGTTCCGATTCCGCTGATTCCGCGTCAGTTACCGGATAGGATGGGAAGCTGAGGACGACAGGGATGACCACCCATGAGATTGTGGCGGCGCTGGACGAGGAGATTGGGGTTCTGGAGCGGGCCAAAGCCCTTCTGACCGAAGCGGAGCCGGTCGCACGGCGACGCGGACGGCCGAAGGGCTCGACCAATAAGCAAACCAGCTTCAACCCCTCGGAGTTTGCGGGAAAACCCCGGCGCAAGCTCAGCAGGGCAGCGCGGGAGCGCATCTCCGCCGCCCAATGGCTGCGCTGGGCCAAGCTGAAGGGAACTGCGGCCGAGAAGAAGACATCAGCTAAGAAGCTCACCGCCAAGAAGGGCGCCGAAACAGCCGGGGCAGGGAAGCGCCCGATGCCGGTTCCGGTCAAGAGAGCCGCTCGGCCGAAGCCTGCAAAGGCCGCGTCCAAGAGAGTGGCGACGCGATCGCAGACAATGCCTGAGGCCGCTGCGCCGGCTACCGCGTAAAGGCTACCGCATGGCCGCGTGCTCGGCTTCCGTCTGCTCCAGCTCCCTGAACATGGCCCCGACCTCGCGGGTAGCGTTATCGGTCTCGGCTGGGGGCAGAGCCTCCGGTTCGTAGGCCTGGGCGAAGCCGTCGAGGTCGCCGTCGAGCAGGCGGGCGAGGTAGACGAGGCCCTCGGCGAGCTGTTCGAGGTTGCGGAAGCTGATCTCCAGCCGTCCGCGATCGAGGCTCATGCCCTCGGGCGTGATGGTGAGGCTGGCGGGCTCGGCGTCATGGCGGACCAGGGTGCGTAGGCTGCGGCGAGAGGGAGCGGCCTTCTCCTGGCGTAACTGCTCGATCAGACTCGAGGTGTCTTCCGCATCCTGCACGCGCTCAAGAAAGCTGGCCAGCGCCTCGCGCTCGACCAGGCGGGAGGTGCCAATAGTCACAGCAGGAAGCATCTCGATGAGCTTCTGGGCAGCGCGGGGCTGCAGCTCGAAGAGCCGTTGGAGGTCGTGGCGGTCGTAGTGCGATCGAACGGAGCTGTCGACCGAGCGGCGGATCTCGTGCAAGCGGGGAAGCCAGGAGACGGGGCGAGGCATAGCTAGCTCCTGGCCTTTGACTCCCAGCTGCGAGCCCAAAAGCCTTTCTGTGATGGAGTTTAGAGGTTTTGGAGAGGGAAGGGAATAGCTGCGCGATCGCGCATTTATTCAGTTTGGTTCGGGGCAGGATTACCCACGACAAGGTATCTTCTAGAAGGTAGATTGTCAGCATGCCCGATTCCGCTGAAACACGACTAAAGATCTCGGAAGGGCAGGGAAGCGGCCCGGGTCTGGCCCTGCTGGTCCCGGAGCTGCCCGCTCACGCCCTCACCCCGGCCCAGCAGCTGCTTCGTCGCTTGGTGCTGGACTCAGTTGCGGCCCCGACCTCGAAGCTCGCCTACGGCCATGCCCTCGATCAGCTGTTCGGTTTTTTGGCCGGCCGGCCGCTCGACCGGGCTCTGCTGCAGGAGTGGCGAGCTTCGATGGACGGCCTGGCGCCGTCCACCATCAACGTCCGGCTGTCGGCGGTGCGCAAGCTGGTAGCGGAGGCCCGGGCCGGCGGAATGCTCGGGGTCGACGAGGCCGCCCGTCTCACCGACGTCCCCAACATCAGGCAGCAGGGAACCCGCCTGGGCAACTGGCTCACCCGGGAACAGGCAAGAGAGCTGCTGGCCGTCCCCGATCGATCGACCCTCAAAGGAAAGCGCGACTATGTCATCTTGGCCCTCCTGGTCGGCTGCGCCCTCCGCCGGCAGGAGCTCGCCACCCTCGACGTCCAGACCATCCAGATGCGGGAGGGCCGCTGGGTGCTGGCCGATCTGGTGGGGAAGGGAAGACGGGTCCGCACGGTTGCGGTTCCGCTCTGGGTCAAGCAGGCCATCAATGTCTGGCAGACTGCGGCCGGAATCGAGGAGGGCCGGTTGCTCCGCTCCATCCGCAAAGGCGGGGAGGTGGGGACAAGCCTGAGCGATTGGGCGGTATGGGATGTGGTCCAGCGGTCGGCCAACGAGATCGGAATCGAGCGCTTCGGCGCCCACGATCTCCGCCGCACCTGCGCGAATGTATGGTCCGCCGCCTTGTCGCAAGCGAAAAGTGATCTGACAGGGTGGTCTGCGCAAATGTATTCGACCTTTAGCGGAGTGTACGACTCCTGGCCAGGATGGAATG
>JAABUV010001443.1_pt1 | contig 22084 bp, 20 predicted proteins | sample 5559971 | NCBI WGS metagenome assembly JAABUV01 (sample SAMN10711881, study PRJNA513362) | rock metagenome | isolation source: Antarctica rocks | place: Antarctica: Victoria Land, Knobhead nord | collected 2015-12-19
CGCAGCGGGCAGGCCGCCAGCACCAGCGCCCGCGGCGGGGGCTGGCGCGGCGCGGGGCCGGGGGCGGGACCGGCGCGGGCGGGCACGGTGTCACTGTTCGCCGGTGTGGGCCTCGTGCGCGGCTCCCAGGTGGAGGGCGAGTGGCAGGCGCGCCCGCGCGACGCGCTCTGCGCCTGTTGGGGCTGGCTGGGCAGCTGTATATTGTCTGCATGCGCAGGGGTGTGCCTCCTGCTGTGACATGCAGCAGGCGCGCTCGATCTGGCAAAGCAAATCAATTGTCATCTTCTTCCAAATAATAGTTGGAATTCCAATCTTACCCAGTGATCCTCTTTACTTTTTACTGTGTCCTGTTCACGTGCAGCCAGTTCGACATGTGCGACAACGTGCCCTGTAGAGAAATGATTTCGCCAAGACCAAGGCTGAGGCTGCTCTTGCAGGAGCTGGAGCTGAAGATCCGCCAGTTCGAGACGCTGCTGCGCGCGCCGGCCGCGCTGGCGGACGCGCCCAACCTCAACGCGCTCTGGGCGGGCCTGCTCGTGGAGGAGCTCTGCCGCCAGGGCTGCTCGACGTTCTGCATTGCGCCGGGCGCGCCTCCGGCTGGGTTTAGGGTAGGACCCTAAGCGCAACAGGGCGCTGCGCGCGGCGTGCTGCGCTGCGCGACCTGATTGCGCAGGGCCCGGGGGTGCTCAGCATGCTCGGGCGCGCGCGCGGCGTGGCGCATGCTGCAGCGTGCAAGCTCTGGTGAAAGGCGGGGCGCGGTACGCTCATGTGGGCCATTAGCCTGCGCTTGCCTCTTTTGGCTGCTGGGAAACGAGGCTGGGTCGGTCAGGCATGTCTAGGGATACCAGGTACTGCGGGAACCCAACAGGGCAGGCTGGCAGCCGCGCGTCAGTGCCTGGCTGCTGACACAGGCCTGGCCGCGCACATGCCGCCCGCCCTCGCCCTGCAGAGAAGCTCACCCTAACCCCTCCCCCTGGTGCCTGGCAGGCTCGCGGTCCTCGCCGCTGGCGGCGGCGGTGGCGGCGCAGCCGCGCGCGCGCGTCGTGCCCTGCATCGACGAGCGCTCGCTCGCGTTCTGGGCGCTCGGCTTCGGGCGCGCGGCCGGGCGCCCGTGCGTCGTCATCACGTCGTCCGGCACGGCCGTCGCGAACCTGCTGCCGGCCGTCGTGGAGGCCTCGGCCGCCGGCGTGCCGCTGCTGCTGCTCACGGCGGACCGGCCCGCCGAGCTGCGCGACACGGGCGCCAACCAGACCATTGACCAGGTGCAATGACAGGGCATTGCAGGGTTGCATGCGGCGGAGGCCGTCGTAGACCGGCTGAGCACGCCCTTTGGGTGCCTGCGGCGACATGGGTGGAGCTCAAGGCTGTATGGGAGGGAGGGACAGGAGTAGGCAAGCCCCTGCGTCTGCTCGTGACCGTCCAAGCCTTCTGAGCTGCTCAGCACCGGCGCCCGCACAAGGCATGCCTCCGGCTCGGCGCACTCCGCCCTGCATGGCAGCGCGCATCATGGGCTGCCGAGGAGGCAGTAATTGATGACACTACGAAGTTTGTGTGTCCAGCAAGAGTGGCCAGGCTGCTGCGGCGCCAGGCGGCGGCAGCACAGCCGCCCGCCTGGCCGCGCGGGCATGCGCGGCAAGCCCTGCGCCCCACCCGGCGCAGGTGAAGATCTTCGGCGGCTGCGCGCGCTGGGCGGCGGACCTGGGGCCGCCAGACCCCGGCGTGCCCGCGCGCGGCGCGCTGGCGGCCGCGGGCGAGGCCGTGCGCCGCGCGACCGGGGCCGCCGCGGGCCCCGTGCACCTCAACATTCAGTTCCGCGAGCCGCTCGCGCCGCTGCGCGCGGCGTGGCCGGCCTCCGCGCTGCGGGTGCGGGGCCGATCGAGCGGAAACGTGCATGCAGTGCTTGACGCATGTCGGGTCGCGCATGAGCAGCCCTACTTTGCTTGTGGCCTGGCCCACAGCAGCTGTTCCATGTCTTCCTCATCGTGCTGTTTCAGCAAGCCGCTCCTCGCAGTTGGGCCGCCAGTGGCGCTGCTGATGAGAGTGTTCATTACGAGAGTGTGCGTTTGCTGCAAACTATTGTTTGAGCTTGCTTTGCAACAAACTGTGAACATCATCGCTCGGCATCACACACCCGAACGCGGCAGGGCACGGAGCGGTGGGAGGCGTCGCGGCAGCCATACACTGCGCACGCTGCGCCGCCGGCCGGCGCGCCCGCCAGTGCCGGCGCGTGCGGCGGCGCGCTCCAGGACGCCGTGGCGACCCTGGCGCGCGCGCGCCGCGGCCTGCTGGTGCTCGGCGAGCTGCCGGGCGCGGCGGACGCGGCGGCGGCGCTGCGCGTCGGCGCGGCGCTCGGCTGGCCCGTCGCCGCAGACGTGCTGTCTGGCGCGCGCGTGGGCGCCGTGCAGCCGAGCCCCGACCCTGAAGGCCACCCCGCTGTGCTCCACCACTTCGACCACCTGCTGCTGGACGCGGCGGCCGGCGCCGCTGCCGCGGGGGGCGGCAAGCACCCTGATGGTGTCCAGGCCCTGCGCGCCGCGCTGCGCCCCGATGCAGTGTTGCAGCTGGGCGGCCGCCTGACGTCCAAGCGCCTGCAGGCCTTCCTGGAAGGCTCTGCTATGCCGGACGCGGAGAGCGGCCGGTGCGGGCACGCGCGCCGCTGGTTTTGTTGCTTGCCCCCTATATGGGAAGCGCTGGCTGCCGCGCTGGCACCTGCCGGCGGCGCTTACTCCGCGCAGGGATGCACCTGCTCACATCCTTCTTTTTTTTTTTTTCATTTTTTTTCCTTTTTTTCCAAATTATTATTTTATTGGGTTGGAAGCTGATTGACCGTGTGAGCTCTGTGTGCCGCAGGGCCGCTGTGCCCTGGCTCTTCGGCGGGCCGAGCGGCCAGCGGCACGACCAGGCGCACCTGCTGTCGCACGTGCTCCAGCTGCCACTGCCGTCGCTCGCGGCCCTGCTCGAGCGCGCGCTGCCGGCAGCGCGCGGCGCTGCGGGCGCGCGCGCGGCGGCCGGCGCCGCCGGCGCGCGCGCCGCCTACGCGCAGCTGCTGCGCCTGCTCGACGGCGTGGCCGCGGACGAGATCGATGCGGCGCTGGACGCCCTGGCGCCCGACATGGCCGAGCCGTTTGTGGCGCGGGAGCTGTCGCGCGTGCTGCCGGCCGGCGACGGGCTGTTCCTGGGCAACAGCATGCCCATCCGCGACATGGACATGTATGCTGCGCCGCCGCAGCGCGCGCGCGCGCCGCCGGCCCTAGGGTCTCCACGCCCCGGCGGCCTGGCGAGCGGCGACCCGCGCAGCGGCCGCCTGGACGGCCTGACCGCGGCCCTACCATACCCTTACCCTGGAAGCCCGGACGTCGACGTGGACGACGAGCGCGGGCGTCCGAGCGGGGCGCCGGGCGCGCCGGCGCCGTGCGCGTCTGGTGCGAATGGCTACTGGACGGGGCGGGGCGGCGGGGCCGACGCGGAAGCCGCGCAGGGCGCGGTCGCGGCCGGCGTCGGCGCGCCCGTCGCGGCCAACCGCGGCGCGAGCGGCATCGACGGCGTGCTCAGCACCGCGGCCGGGTGCGTGCCGAGCGCGCCATGGCGCGCCGGGTGCCCGCCCTGGCTCGGATGCGCATGTCTCTATGGAAAGCTCGGGTGCCTCGTCCAGGTAGCTCGTCTCTACCCTAAACTTACCATAAATCAAACTGAGGTTACAGACGGCAGCATCGCCAGCAGTGCCTCCGGCGGCATGACAGCATGATGCGCGATCCAGGCGCCCGGCGAGCGCTGCGGATCACACGAGGCGGCGCGCGCGCAGGTGGGCGGCCGGCCTGGGGCGCGCCGCGACGCTGCTGCTCGGCGACATCTCCTTCCTGCACGACGTCAACGGCCTCAACCTCCTGCGCACAGGTGCCCTAACCTGTGAGTGTGCTGTGCGCGCACGTGTGTGCGCCCGTGTGTGTAGTGTGTGCGTGTGGGTCCCTCTGTGTGTGTATACACTCGCACCTTTCAAATACACAGCGCTCCCACTTGGCTCAGACCCGCCGTGCGCTAGTGTCTCAGGGCTACAGCAGTGCTTTTGGCCCTCATGCAGTCTGTGGGCTTGACGTGATTCTGTATGCTCCGTGCCAGTGGTAACAGAACCTCACTCGTTTCTCAGGTTGCGTCGTGGCAGCCCTGCAGGGCGCCCTGACTGGCTCACCAGAAACCGAGGCGCGAAGTCGAGCCGCCAACGCCGCCGCGCGAGCAGGGAGCGCGCCCGCCGCACCGCCCGCCGCGCTGCAGCCTGAGTTGCCTGGTTACAAGGGGTGGGGTTGCCGGCCGCAGGCGAGCTGCAGGCGCCGCTGACGGTCGTGCTGGTCAACAACGGCGGCGGCGGCATCTTCAGCTTCCTGCCGGTGGCCGACGCGGTGCCCGAGCACGCCTTCACGCCGCTGTGGGCGACGCCGCAGAACGTGGACCTGGCAGGTGCCTCACAGCTCCTGATGGAGTCCCCGGTCCGGCGCGCGTGGTGCTAGGCGTGGGCCTGCTCCATTGACCAGAAGTTTCTGGTTGTGATGCGGTGCTGCAGGGGGCAGGCCGCGTGCGCCCATGCACAGCCTGGCGCCCCTTGTACGATCATCGCAGAGCCAGGCGCTCCGGTCGATCAGCGTTTAACACTAGTTATCATCTATTGCCCGGATGCCTAGCGCCCCGCTCACCTGCAGCTGCCAGCCGCGCGCGCGCTGCCGCCGCCAAGGCATGGGGCCCACCCCGCCCTGACCCTGCCGCCGCCGCAGGCATGTGCCGCGCTCACGGCATCGCGCACCAGCGCGTGACCGAGCCGGGCGCGCTGCGCGGCGCGCTGGCGGCCGCCTGGGGCTTGAACAGGCACTCCGTCGTGGAGGTGGCTACCGCGCGCCGCGCCAACGTAGCGCACCATCGCACGGTGCAGGCCGCGGTGGGCGCGGCGGTGCTGCGCGCGCTGCGGCTGGCGACGGCGCCCGGCGCAGGTGACGCGGCTGACGTGTGCTTAGGACTCATAGTCAGACTGTGCTGCACAGGCATGCATGGTCATCCCCACCGACATGCGGAGCATGCTGCGGCTGTTGAGGGGGTCCCTGGTCAGGTGCAGAGCCTGCTACATGACCAGGGACTCCTTGGCACCATGCGAGCCCCGTGGCTTGCCCTGCACCTTGACTATGCATGCGAGCGGCATTGTGGATACCTGCAGCCCCGCGCTGCTTCTCCTCCCGCTCTCCTACGCTTCGCGGTGACGCCCAGACAGTGCGTGACTTGTGCACGGGCTGCGCAGGCCTGCACGAGCTGCCGCTGGCGCTGCCGCTGCTGCGCATCAGCCGTGCGAGCCTGCAGCGCTACTCGCTGCCGCTGGCGGCCCCCACGACCGCGCGCGGCGCGCCGGACGCCCCGGACCGTGCATCTGGCGCCGCCCCGCCTGCGCGCCAGCGCGAAGGCCTGCTGCTGCGGCTGAGCATCGCCGTGCCTGGCAGCGGGGAGGTCTGCGGCATCGGCGAGATCGCACCCCTGCCTGGTGCGCATCAAACAGCCCCGACAACACCTAGGCGTGTAGAAAAGGGGAAGGCTCTGCAAATCCAATGGCATGCTGTGGGACTGGTGCAGCCCGTGCGTCGGAGCGCCTCAGGCGGCCCGCTCGGCGCTCCTGCCGGGCGCGCGGTCTGTGCAAGTTCAGTCAAACCATCCCGCCCTGCTGCTGTGTCTTCCATGGTTCTGATCTTGCAGACATGTCACGCCCCTGCAGGAGTGACAGCGGGCACACGATGCATGCGATGCGTGACCTCCCCTACCTGGCGTGCAGGCGTGCACCTGGAGAGCCTGGCCGAGGCGGAGGCCGCGGCGCGCGTGCTGCTGCACCGGCTGCCCACGCTGACCCTGCCGTACACCCTGCCGCTGCTGGGCGGGCGCATGCGCGCGTGGCTGGCCGGCGCGGCCGACCTGGCCGGCGGGCTTGGGGGAGGTGGCGGCCCTGCAGGGTCCGGCGAGGGCCTGCCGCCCTCGGTGCGCTGCGCGCTCGAGGCCGCCGCGCTGAGCGCGCTGGCCGCCGCGCGGGGCGTCCCGCTGGCTGAGATGCTGCTGGGCGGCGGGGAGCTTGGGATGCAGCACGTACACACGCATCCGGCGCGGCGGCCGGCGGCGAGCCCTGCAGGCGGCGTATCACTGGGGCAGCAAGGCGGTGATGAGCCAGGCGGCGACGGCGGCGGCCCGGCTTGCAGCGAGCCGGCGGTGGCGGTGAACGGGCTGGTGGCGGCGGAGGGCGCGGCGGCGTGCGCCGCCGAGGCCGCCGCGCTGGCGGCGGCGGGCTTCACGACGCTGAAGATTAAGGCGCGCCACCCGCTCGCACGTGGCGGAGCCGCACGTGCCCGGCGGCATCGCTGCGCGCATGCAGTGTATTTTTGTAGGGTGAAGGGGCCAGGAGGGGCTCTGCCAGCGGTCACTGTCACCCCTGATCTCTCAGTCCCAGGTCCCGCCTGTGTCATCCACGGGCCCGCCTGCCCGTTGCTCAGCCTGGCTGGGCAGCCAGCGTCCGCCCTGTGCACGACAGGGTCAGGGCTAGGGCGCGCGAGCGCCCTGCGCGGCCAGCCGCCGCCCGTCGCTCGACCTGGGCCGCTCACCCGGTCCGGGTGAGCGGCTGTGAGCTTTCAGGTCCAGGTGCGGGCGTGCTGCGAGGCAGCCGTGCCGCTCGGGGGCCGCCGCCCAGGTCGCGTGCAGGGGCGCTCGCTGCGAGGCAGCCGCGATTGAGATAGGGTGGGACAGGGAGAGACCCTAACCTCGGAAGGGCGACCGCCCAGGTGGGCCGCCTGCCGGACCCGCTGGACGACGCGGCGGTGGTGGCCGCCGTGCGGCGCGCCGTGGGGCCGGCCGTGGCGCTGCGCGCGGACGCCAACCGGCGCTGGACGCTGCACCAGGCCATCGCGTTCGGGCGCGCGGTGGCTGAGCACGACCTGCAGGCGTGCCCGCGGCCGCCAGGGTGTTGCATGGGACCCCGACGCGCGCTGCACAACCCCTGTGCCGCGCTCCAGCCGACAGCGGGACGCAGTGCCCCGCTGCCCGGTGCCGCTAAAGGGACAGTGCGCAAGGGCACGCACTCTGCATGTGTGCTGGCGGGCGTGCAGTGCCGTGCTCCAGACCGATCATTAAACCAAGCTGACACGGTGTCAAGCGGACGCGGCGCGCTCTGCGGCCGGCTGCGCAGCGCGGCGCACGCGCTCGCACGACCGCGGCCATTGCAACCCTAACCCTAGCCCGCGCGGCGCAGTTTGTGGAGGAGCCCGTGCGCGACCCGGCCGACCTGCCCGCCTTCCACGCCGCGTGCGGCGTCGCCACCGCGCTCGACGAGACGCTGGACGCGCTGCTGGCTGGCCAGGGGCTGGGGCTGGGCGCAGGGCCGGACGGAGGCGTAGGGTTAGGGTCCGGCGCCCCCGCCGCCTGGGCGCGCGAGCTCGGCGCGCTGCAGGCGGCCGGTGCGGGGCTGGCCGCGGTGGTGGTCAAGCCCGCCGCGCTCGGCGGCTTTGAGGCCGCGGCGGCTGCCGCGCGCGGCGCCGCGCGCGCCGGCGTGCGCGCGGTGGTGAGTGCCGCGTTCGAGAGCAGCGTCGCGCTGGCGCAGTACGCGCACCTGGCGGCTGCGCTGGACGCTGAGCACGTCGGCGCGCGCCCGGCCGCCCCGGCCGACAGCCAGTCCGCGGCCGCCTTGAGCGCCTGGCGCACGGGCGGCGCGCAGCCGCAGCGGCCCGCCGCGCCCGGCGGCGACCCCGCGGCAGGGCCGCAGCACGGGGCTGCCGCGCCCGCGCGCGCCGCGCCGCTCGCCCATGGGCTCGGCACCGCCGGCTGGTTCCTGGGCGAGCCTGCGCCGCTGCGCCTGCAGCGCGTGTGCGGCCCAGCGCCCGCGCGCCCGCATGCGCAGCGCAGCGCCGAGGGTCACGGCCGCGACGCTGCCGCCGACCGCGTGGCGGGCGGCGAGGCTGGCGCGCTCGGCGTGTCCCTCGCAAGCGCGCAGCGTCTGTGGAAGGGCGCTGCAGCGCAGGGCCAGCCCGAGGCGGCGGCCGCGGCAGAGGGGCGGGAGCGGGCGTGGCGCCTGGGGCCGGTGCTGGTGCCGGACCCGAGCCCGGGGGTGGACGTCCGCACCGTGGCCACGGCCGCCGGCCGCTTCACGTTCCGCGCCGTGGAGCTCGGCCGCTTGGCGCCCGAGCAGGACGGGCCTGCCGCCGCCGAGCCGAGCCGCCCGGGCTCAATTGAGCGAGCGGCGCGCCTGGTGAACGGAGCTGCCGCCCGGCACACAGCGGGCTCCCCGGGCAGCCGCGATGGGCCGGTCCGCTCGCGCGTGGCGGCCCAGGGCGCCGCGGAACCCTGCTCAGGGTCAGGCAGCGGCGCGCCCAGCAGGGCCTGGGGCGCCGACCCGCGGCCGACCGTGCTGCTGCTGCACGGCTTCCTGGGCGCGGCGGAGGACTGGGCGCCCGCGGCGGCGGGGCTGGCGGCGGGGGCTGCTGAGGGTTTTGCGCCCTGTCAGGGCTCTGCGGGCGGCGGCGCGCACGACTTGCCAGCCGCGGAGCAGATGCTGGAGGGCCGGGCGGAGGAGTCCGGTGGCTGCAGCGGCGGCTGGCGGTGCCTCGCGCTCGATCTCCCTGGCCATGGCGGGACGCGCGTGGAGCCCTCCGGCACGGGTGCGCGCCTGGGACGCCCCCACAGCTCGCACATCCGCCGGGCGCCGGGCCGAACACCGTGTCTCATCTCCGTCACACCCTGGTGTGCTTGCAAGCAGCGCCCTGCTTGGCGTCCTGCGTAACCGCCAGGACACAGCCTGGTGCTCCTGCCAATATGTCTCATGCTGTGTCCCGCCGCAGGGCCCTGTCCTGCGTTCCCAGGACGTGAGCACGCTCGCCCTGCCAGGGGGCAAAAACCCAGCAGTGCGCGTGCTCACGCCCTAGACAGCGGTACAGGCCCGATTGCCCTGGAGAACAGGACAGGCCCTTCACGGGTCTGAGCGCTCTGGGCCTGCTATGGCAGGGCGCGAGGGCGCGTACAGCTTGGAGGCCGCGGCCGACGCGGTTGCAGCGTACCTGGCGGCCGCGGGCGTGGCGGGCTGCGCGCCGCGTGGCGCGGAGTGCCCGAACCCTGCAGGGCAGCCGCGCCTGGCGCTGGTCGGCTACTCGCTGGGCGCGCGGCTGGCGCTCGTGCTCGCTGCGCGCCACGGGAGCCTGTTTGATGCGGTGCGCCGGGGCTGCTGGCCCTGCAAGGGTGTGCAAGGGTGTCGAACCTGCGCTCTGCATGTCACCCGGTATTCCCTGTGATGCGTGCGCTGTGTAATGCTGCCATGCACACTGGACAGGGTGCTGGCAAGCCAGGATGTCTGGAAGGACAGTGGTGTTATTGCCTGTCCAGCGCTCTCGGCGGTCCGTGACATGCAATGCAGGCATACGTGCGGCGCACGCATGCCGCGCGCCATTCTGGGGTAGGCCCGGCGGGCCTGCGTGGTGCAGGGAAACGCGCGGCAGCACTTGGGCTTGTGCACGACGACGCAGCACCTGCAAGTGACAAGTGGGGGGCGCTCAGCGGGCCTGCGCGGCGGCGCGGGCGAGCGCATGGCCAAGGGAGCCCGCTTGCGTCATCTCAGGGGACACCGTTTGCGGCCAGGTGGCCGTCGTGGGGGGCTCGGCGGGCCTGCGCGGCGCGGGCGAGCGCGCGACCCGGCGCGTGCGCGACGACGCCGCCGCTGCGGCCCTGGCCGCCGGCGGCGTGCCGGCCTTTGTGGACGACTGGTACCGCGCGCCGCTGTGGGCGCCGCTGCGCGCGCACCCCAGGTGCCACTCCATGCGCGGACGCTGTTCAGAGAGAGACCTTACAGATATTGTAGTGTATAGGATATCGGCCACACGCTATCTCGAAAGTGTGCGCACGCATCCGATGCTGACGCCGCCTCGATGCGGCAGGTTCCCAGAGGTGCAGGCGCGGCGCGCGCGTGGCGGCGGCGCGGCCGCGCTGGCGGCCGCGCTGGCTGGCGCGTCGCCCGGCCGCGCGCCGGACCTCTGGGCCGCGCTGCCGCGCCTGCGGCCGCGCCTGCTGTTCGTCGCGGGCGCGCTCGATGGGCAGTATGCGGCGCTGGCGCACCGCATGGCCGCGGCCGCAAACGGTGAGCTGCGTGACGGGGCTGATGCGGAGGCGGCCGCGGGGGAGGGGCTTGGCGGGCTCGCGCGGGCGGCTACGCGGCGCGACGCAGCATCCGCGTTGTGCAGCATGGGCAGCAATGGCGCCGTAGCTACGGGGGCGGCTGTGGCTGGACGAGCCGCTGCGCCAGGGAGGCGGGCTGAGGTCGCGGTGGTGCCCGGCTGCGGCCATGCCGTGCCCGTCGAGAGCCCGGGGGCGCTGGCGTCCGTCCTCGCTAACTTTTTGGCCGGCCTGTAGTGGTCTGATACAGTGACTGTCGATCATGCCAGGCTTTGTCCTGGGTTGGTGACGTGACACGTGCTTCTACTCCCTGTGTGTGACATGCGCACATGCTTTATGTATTGCACTATGGCCTACTGATGGGCGCACAATACTCGCAGCGTACTATTTGCGTGATCACTGTGATACCCTGTCTCAGCTTGCTAGTCTGTGTGTTTTGAGCTGTCAGTGTGCGTGAGCTGTGAGGCATTCCGTGGAGCGTGGCTTTTTGGGATCAATTGAACGCCAGGTAGACACAGCATAGGCATGCGTTGCAAGCACGCATCGAGTGGCCTGCTTGCACTGGAACAATGCATTCATGCTCAGGTGTGCTTCAGCGCAAGCGCTCTAGGTGCACAACTGACACAGAGGAAACTTCTATGGTCTTTGTGTAACATGTGCTCCACATTGCAGGCCAACTGCCTTGGCGATGTTGCTTTCAGGCGGTGGAGCATGCCTCACGGTCCTCGCTCACCTACGCAGACAAGCCACACGCACCTCTTGAGACCGCGGGGCATGCCGTTACAGCGAAAGCAGAGGCGCCCACAGCACAGCGGCGGCGGCACACTCCCTCGCAGGCAAGCCCCCATAATTATCAAGCCGATCAGAATCATGACACCTTCAAGCAACCTCCCCCAGGACTCGACAACTCAGGTGGGCGGCTGCGCAACATGCAGGACAGCATGTTCAAACATGCCAGCCATGCCACCCCGACCAAGGGGTGGCCTGGTACATACACAAGCAGTAGTGGTGGATCCCATACTACACATCTCAGTAACACTTATCCTCGGGCAGCGCGCCGATCTTCTTTGGTCCGCGCTCCAGCCTGCGCCCAGTTCAGCATGCCGCAATCAATGCCCCGGTACACTGGATTCGTAGCATCCCCGTGGCGTAAACGGCTCAAGCATCAGTGTGTCCCACACCGCTTGGGCAACCTGCATGGCTTATGCAAAACTCGAGCGGCCGGACATGCATCACCAGATAGCACATGGTAGGGCCCTTCTCTTAGTGCATGGGGCATCAGCACATCATTTGCGCAACCTCATTCCAGCATATGCCCAGCGCACATGTAGCGCACGTGCGCCAGCATGCACTCGCTCGCGCACTGTGCGGACGCGGCATAGCAGGGGGCCGCACGGGCTGGCCCACCTGAGGAGCCAGGACGGGTCGTTGCGCAGCACCAGCCCGGCGTCGGCGCCAGGCAGCAGCCGCCGCAGCTCCTTCACCACCTCCACCATGCCCTCTGCGTCCAGAAACCTGCGCGGGCGCCTCCGACTGTCTCGACCGGGCCGCGCTCGCTTTGCCCTTGGAATGTGCCTTCGTAAGTCTGCAATACCTCCATGTCCCTCCCTTCCTCCCCTAAATACTTCCGTATGGCAGCCTGCCAGACTCTGCTGCCAAAGGCGCTGTCGCATGTCTCGGCACGGGTTTGCATGCATGCAGGTCCATCCTCGGTCTGGCGCGCTGCAGGCTCCCCTGCCTGTCTGGCAGCAGCCTTGGGGCCTGGGGCGAGGGTCCCGGCCGGCAGCCCGGGCGCGCCTGGGCTGCAGCGAGATGAGCTCCTGCATGATGCGGTCGTCTAAACCCAGGATGGCGGCCACCGCGCTGACCTCTGCCACGACGTCTTCGACCTCCTGGCGCGGCGCACACCCAGGTCTCAGCACATTACACAGAGTGCGGCACACCTGGGTCTGGGCACTACTGAGCGTGCCGCGACGGGCGGCGCCGCGCAGAGGTCGCCGCGCTTCAGACATGGCACACACTTCCGACCAAAAGGCCCGAGCTTCAGCAACGCCGTCCCCGTGCAGGTGGCCGCGCGCGCCGGGCAGGCCGCAGCAAGAAAGGCTTGTCCCTGCACTCAACCAAGCACCCCGTCCTCCACAGCCCCGCGCGCGTGCGGCTTCGAGATCTTGACGCGCGTGCGCCCCGGCCTGTGCGGCGCGCACCCGCAGGAGCAGCGCGGGGTCGCGCAGCACGAGCTCCTTGACGTCGCACGCCGGCAGCGCGCACCGCAGCCCGACCAGGCGCTGCGCGACGGCGCCGGGCGCGCGCAGCAGCGCCGCCAGCAGCGCGGGCTTCAGCGTCGCCACGCGGCCGCCTGCGCGCCGCGCCGACCTCGCGCCGTGCCGCACCCCGCGCTTGTCTGACTCAGAGCGAGGCTAAGGCGCGGGTACGTTGCGGCACGGCGGTTTGCTGCTGCTCCCGCGGGGGCGCCCGAGTTGCTGGCCACAGCGAGTGCTGTGGGGGGCGCGGGGCACGGGCGCACCCAGCTCGGGCAGGAGCACGAGCAGCTGCGCCAGGCGCGCGTCCACCTGCTCCAGGCTCAGGCTGAGGTCCTCCGCGGCGAAGGACTTGACCAGCCGCGCCTGCAGGCCGGCGCTCCAGACCAGGCGCCGCTCGTGCGCGCTGAACAGCGGCTGCCAGGGCAGCGGCCGGCCCGTGCCGGGCACGTCGGCCCAGTGGCTGCCGACGCTCTCGCCGCTCGGCACGTCCGCCGCGCAGCAGGCTGCTTGTTTCGCTATTTGAGTGCGGAGCGCCCTGCTGGTGCGCGGGTGCGTCCTGAGGCGGTGCTTGCGTGCCGCAGGCGCTGGGCACGGGGTGCACTGCCAAGCAGTGCACAGGCTCGATGAGGAGTCAGACACGCGAAGAGACGCATCAGGGGCTGGAGTGGTGCGCATGGCTCCGCGAACGCTGCGTGTGTTTGCCTGGGCCATGCTCCTACTGATGCATGGATCGAACTAAAGCACTTGTGAAAGGTCACAGGTGTCCTATACTGGCAGCTCAAAGCTCAGGGCTGTCAGATATCTGAGCGCGCTGCACGGAACAGATCTCTCTTTACGAAGAGCTGAAGTTGGTCTGCTGGTCCAACGCACAGGCATCCAGGCCCTACGTAGGAGCCCCCTTCGGGGTATGCTTTCGATCTCCAGCGACATCGACCAGCCTGCTCCTGCTCCTGCGTACCGCAGGCCAGAGCAGGGCGTTCAAGGTGCTGCCGGCCTATGAGGGGCAGATGACTTTGGGCGCCTGTCCTCTCGCCGCCGCTGAGAGCCTGCTGCACGCGCGGCGGCTGTCTGGACAGGCCGCAGGCTGCCGCTCTCGCGAGGCGCCCGGCCGGCCGTCCGGCCGGGCGGCAGGCTTTGGCGCGCGGCCCCGCCTGCCCAGAAGACGGTGCGCCAGAGCCAGGCGCCGGCTGCTGCAGGAGATACAGGCTGCCTTCTCGCCAGGCCTGCAAGGTCCGCCCTTCTTTCCCTGGCCGATATTTCGATCACCGCGCTGCCCTGCGCTTTGACCATATAACTATCACGCACATCGGGCGCTGGCAAGCATACCAGCGCCGCAGCTGCAGGCTGGGAGGTGTGGCCGCATGCCTGCTCGGCTGTAACCGCCGTGGGCAGCGCGTGTCACACCGTACCGCGTGGTGTCAACCGTACTGTAACGTGACACGCGGCGCCGACACCTGTGCGCGCCGCGGCGCAGGCGGAGGGGCCTTGGCAGGGCATGGCGTCAAGGTGGTGCAGGTGGACCACGCGCAGCGCAGCAAGCGCGTGCTGGCGGAGGCGGCGGTGCTCGCCAGCGTCGAGCAGGTGCCGCCCCATGGCGGCCGGCGCAGCGCGCCCGCCGAGCGCGCTGGGGCGCCGTTCAGCAGGGCTGCCAAGAGAGCGTTGGCTTGCGGCCGCACCGTGGCGGCGTTGCCTGTGTCCCTGGGGCGCCTGAACCGCTCGAGGCAAATGCGCAGCGTAGAGCGCAGAGCAGGCGCCCACAAAGACGCAGCGTGCTGTCGGCAACTGCTGACGGCCGCTGGGTCCAGGTGTGGGCGGTGCTGACCGACTATGAGCACCTGGCGGACTTCGTGCCCAACCTGGAGAGCTGCGAGCGGCTGCCCGGCGGGCGGCCCACGCGCTACCGCCTGCGCCAGCGCGGCTGCAGCCAGAGCCTGTACTGGCGCCTGGAGGCGGGCGCGGTTTTAGACGTGCAGGCGCGCGCTGTGCCGCGCCGGCCCGCCCTGCCCCCGGCTGGCGCGGTGGTGTGTGCAGTGCGCGCGGGCGGCGTATCGTGCCGCAGCTGCGCCGGGAGAGCCTGTTCAGAGCGCCAATGGTATTGCCGAGGAAGCGCATATGACATCGCTGGTTGCTTGTGGATGCCTCTTAGAGCTGTGTGGCTGTTGCGGCGCGAGATGCATATGGGCTGCGCTCGTGGCCTGCATGGTGACTGTACGGCGGTGGTCCTGCATCCAAGGCCTCGCTGGTGGGTGCACGCTGACGTGCACGCTACATGCACACAAGCGAGCGTCCTGGAACGGGGTTGGGCTTGCAGCACCGGGGCTCTCGCTCCAGGCTGCGCCCCTGAGCTCGGGCGCAGAGCACGCAGGCAAGTCAGCAGCTGCGGCTTGCCCATGCCTGCGGCGCGCCCTCGTTATGGTGGCACCGGCCAGGGCGGCTGCGGAGTGAGGGCTGGCATGGCTGCAGGCCCGGCTCGGATTTTGATTGTCCCTCTTATATGATCTGCTCGTATCAACGACTGCCGACAGCGCAGCGGGCGGCGGCGCAGGAGGTGGTGTGCGACCTGGGGCGGCGCGAGCTGCGCTTTAGCCAGGTGTCCGGCGACTTCAAGGTGCGCGCCGGGGCCTGCCAACCCAGTGGCTGTACATCGTATCTCGATGCTGTATCAGCCATTCGAAGACAGCCATTCGAAGGCACTCCTTGTTTGCGCTACTCGATGTAAGCGCCTGGCGCACGTCTTGTCGCTGGCTACCGTGCAATCGGTGCCCTGTGCCAAGCACAGGGCCGCGGTCGCCCGTCTGAGCTCAGCCGCGGGGCTCAGGTGTTCTCAGGGCGTGGGTTGTGGAGCCGGACCCGACCGTGCAGAACGGCCTGGAGCTCGCGGCGGTGCTGCGCTACGAGCTGAGCCTGCTGCCGCGGTGGCCGCTGCCGGCCGCGCTGGTCACGCACGTGGTGCAGGCGGGCCTGCCGGCCAACATACGCGCGGTCGCGCGGCGCGCCGAGCAGGTGCGGCGCGGCCGCCCCAGCCCCAGCCTGTCCACACGCCGCTCTGTGATTGTGTGTGTGGTCGTGCGTTCCCCCACGGGGCATGTCCAGAAACATGCCAGCATGCGTCAAAGGAGGGCGCATGCATGCGGTGCTGCTGCACCCACCGAGCCTGGATCTGGGCCGCGCCGCGCCGTGTGCGCGTGCACAGCGGGGCCGCGGCGGCTCTGACCGCGACCGGCTGCCGCGGCAGCTGGCGCAGCACCGCGCGGAGGCGCCCGGCTTTGTGGCGGCCTCGCTGCTGGACGACAGCGTGGTCGCGCTGCCTGCGCCCGCCCCTGTACCTGGCGGCGCCGGCGGCGCGGCCGGCCGCCCAGACGCCGCGCGGCTCGCGGAGGAGATCCCCGCCAAGGGCCCCGCGCGGCGGCTCTGGCCGGTGCTCCGGCTGCCTGTGCCCAGCCTGGCGGCCGGCGGCGGCGCCAAGCCGTACCTCGGCGTCGCGTCGGTGCCGCTGCCGCCGGCCGCGGGCGCGCGGGGCGCGGAGGCGGCCGGCCCGAGCGCGCGCGCGCAGGAGCGGCGGAAGCGGCAGGAGGAGGTCGAGGTGCGCGCGCTGCTCTGTGCTGCTGCATCAAGTCCGCTGCATGGCGCCAGCTGCCTGCATGCGAATGGCTCAGCTTGTGCTGCTGTCTTTGCGAGCTTCTGCTCATCTTATCGATGCGTGTTTAGATCAGCAGTAGTCATGGCTTTTACCTGGTTGCATGCTTATGCTTGTGTAGCCTGCACTCAAGCGGAGGGAGCTGGCGGTGGCAAGTGATGCGCCTCTGGCGTGCACAGCGAAGCTGCGCGCTGAGGCACGCGAGCGCGCCGGCCAGGCGAGCTACCCCGCGTTTGGCGTGGAGGTGCAGCTGGAGGCGGGCGCGCTGGAGGCGCTGGGCGAGGTGCACCTGCGCCGTCTGGACAGCCCCGCGCTGCTGCACCGGCGCGCGGTGATTGTCATCAGCATCGAGGCCACGCCGCAGGAGGCGCGCCGCGCTGCGGGTGCCACCTGCTTGATGCGCCGGGCCGATGCGCTGCTGCCAAAGCCTTCCTGGAGACAGGGACATGCTGTGGCATTCCCAATGCCCGTTTTTATAGCTCTATGTGCTACATCTGGGCTGGCCTGCTGAAAAGCTGCTGGCCAGCCATAATTACTATGTAGAGGTGGTGATGTTGTGATGGGTGTGGAGCCTGGTGCACTTACATGCAGCATCCGTCCTGTCTCTCGAGCACCGTGGCCTTCGAAGCAAGTTGCCTCATGTCGTGTGAGCTGACTCTGTTGCCGCCATCCATACATCAACAGTGTTGTGATAGGTGATCTGTGGCGCTATCCTGTGACACGTGTGATGCTTGCATTTGCATATACATTTATGTGCAGGTCTCTGGCGCATGATACGATTGTGGGTGGATTCAGGCTTTGTTGAAACATGCGCAGGTGTGGGATGTGCTTACCGCATATGAGCAGCTGCCATCCTTTGTGCCCAACCTGATGCTCTGCGAGCGGCTGCCCGTGCCCTTCGAATACGCCGGTCGTGTCGTGCGGCTGCGACAGGTGTGCTCCCACCTGCATATTATGGCAAGCACCCGTATACTGTGCTGCAACCTCAGCCTGCTCTTTCACACTTGGCGCCATAATGCTATGCCGACCTGGTCAACAATGGCTGCTTTTTCGACCAGTGCGGCATGAGGTGCATGCTCTCACCATGGACAAGTGCCTTGCACCTTAATGCTCACTTCTTCGCCTTGATGCCCTGTTGCTGGAGTGCTTGCCAAGCATGCTGTTTGAAGGATCCTTTATGCAAGGCGTGCACCGTGCCACAAGGCTGGCACCATACCTTGATACGCTGCCAGCCGGGGCACAAACCCATGCGCTGCATGCCGTGGCGCGTGAATCCGGCCTCACGCAGCGCGCGCCTGTCCTTCTTCCTCGCTCGTGTGAGGCTGACCCTGTGCCTGCGCCTGCTGCGCTGCCAGGTGGGGCACAAGGGCATGCGGTACGTGCAGCTGCACGCGGAGGCTGTGCTGGACCTCGTGGAGCGCGCGCCGCGCGAGGTGCAGTTCCGCGCGGTCTCCGGCGACTTCCAGATGCTGCAGGGCAAGTTTATGCTCAGCCAGCCGTTCGAGGTGCGGCCGGGACCTGGCGCGCCTTTGTCAATGCTGGGTAATAAGGGGTGTAACATGATGGCAGGCAGAGAGGCAAGGCTGTCAGATGCAGGTGCAATTGTTATTCATCCTTTAGAATGGCACCGCACCGAAGATCAGTGCTTCATCTGCACAATCTAGTCCTGCTCTGGTGACAGCCAGAAGCGGTGCTCTCTTGTGTCCAAGGCCTGCCTGCTGATGGGGAGTGCAGGGCAGTAGTACATGCTGTAATCATGCGTCAGTGGCCCTGCTCCTGGTGATCAGTGGCCTGGCATGGGCTGCAAGGAGCGCCGAAACGCAGTTGGAGGCAGCTGCTGCGGCCTGTGCAGATCGCCTGACGACGCGCGCCCTGCGACGGCGCAGGACGAGATGCCCGACGTGCTGCCGCTGCGGCCGGTGACGCACCTCAAGTACGCAGTGGAGGTGCAGATCCCGCGCGGCACGCCGATGCTGGGCCTGCTCGAGCCGCTGCTCGAGCGCGTGGTGTTCGAGGACGTGCCGCACAACCTGGCCGCGCTCAAGCGCCGTGTGGAGGACGCGCAGCAGCGCCGCGCGGACGAGGTCCTGCAGCGCCGCATGGCCAGCGACGGTGCGCCGCCTGGCGCAAGTGTTGTATTGTAAATTGGTGGTGTGCTGCTTGCGCAGTTGCCTGCGCACCTGCAGCATACTGCATCAAGCGTCACCTACCAAAGTGCGCCACCTGGCTCCTCCTCAAGTATGCCAAAGAGTTGCCGTGTTCGCTCCTCACCGTGCCTGCCCGTGTGCGCCAGGAAGTCCCCAGAGGCGCTGGCAGCTGTCATGTTGCGGAAGCCATGCATGCTGTATTTCTGAGCTGGAGCTGTTCAGGCGGCGAGGAGTCCGAGGACGGCCGCGGCGCGCGGCCGCGGCTGGGCGACATGCAGCGCGATTTCGGGCTGCTGGCGGCGGAGCTGGAGCGCGAGTATGGCGTGGAGCGCGTGCTGCCCGGCCGCGCGGCGCTGCGCGCCGCCAAGCGCGTCGACCTGGAGAAGGCGCGCCGCGTGGGGCTCTTGGCAGCAGCCGCTGCGTGTGTGACAGCCATGGCTCTGGCTGTGTGGCTGTATGGCGGAGGCCGCGCCTCCATGAAGGGCCACCTGGCCCCTTTGTTGCACGACTTTGCAAAGGGAGTGGCAGCTGTCAGGAGAAGGCGTCGGCACTGTAACGCGTGTGCGCGCCCATGCGGCGTGCGTGTCCTTGCATGGCATGGGCTGTGCAGCCCAGAACCGCATGTGGCTGCCCGCGGGGTGGGGCTGTGGCTCTGTACCAGTGCATCTGTGTCAAGCTTGTCGTGGTGCAGGTCACACCCATGCACCGCATGCTGTGGGGTTCCTGCAATGGCCCAGGACAGAGGCATGCATCTTGCGGGGCGCAGGCCATTGCCATGCACGGCGGCTCTGCCGCGGTCGCGCAGCAGCTAGGCTGGAAGGCTCGCAGCCGGAAGCCGCACGGCTACTGGGAGTCGCTGCCAAACGTGCGGCGCGAGTTCCTCGCCTTTTGCAAGGAGCAGGCGCGCCGCGGCCCGCCTGCTCGCCTGGCACATGTCTGCTGTCTGCCACGGTCGGTTCCGCGTGCTGTCAGCGCCGCAGTGCCATGAAGCTCTGCTGTGTGACCACATGCTGTCAGCAACTGTGCACTTGGAAGCTTGTGTCAAGGAACTGGAAGGATGGTCTGAGCTTTGTGCTACAACACTGTTATGCGGCAGCTTATCTGGCATCTCAATGTAAAAGAACTGGCCTTGTCGTGACCCCCCTTGACGCTGTTTGCAGGGCCTGCCCCCATCTGTCATGCCCACCAAGAGGGAGCTGGTCAGCGCCAACCGGAACGACCTCGCGCGCGTGGTGGAGCGCTACGGCGGCCTGTATGAGCTAGCGCAGATGCTCAACTTTGAGGTGGGCTGGTGCCCTAGCTGGCAGATGCGGGGGCCTCTTGTGTGTGCCGTTTGCTGGGTGCCAGGGGCGTGCTCCTCAGCATCAGGTGGGCCTGTACTGCTGTGCAAGATTAGCAGCTTGCAGGGCGACAGTGATGTGCTCTGCCTTTATCTGTGATGTGCAGCATGTTGTTGGTAGCTGCTTGGCTCAGGATTGTCAATTGGGTGGAAAGGGGCGCTGCCATGCATAAGTGATTCATTTTCCTGCATGGCATCTGGGCCCACCTGCACTGGCGGTTTTGCTGAGATAAGCGCAGTTCGTGCCGCCAGTCCATTGCTCACATTCCGCTGCTGCCCATCGAGCTGTGATGTAAAAGGTGCAAGTTCGACGCACGGCGCACTGATGCGCTCGGGCATGCAGGTGGCGCCCGCCAGCCGCCGTGCCAACGCGTGGAACAGCCACGTCGAGCGCACCGCGACCGCGACGGGCCTGTCGGGCAAGGAGGGCCTGTTCAGCATCGCGGCCGCGAGCTACGCGCAATTCAAGCTCGCGGGCGCCGACGGCCTGGAGCTGCCGGTTGAGGCGCTGTTCGGCGAGGCGGGCGGCGGCGGCGGCGGCGGCGGCCCCGCGCTGCGCGCCGCGAGCGAGATGTCGGCCGCGCTGGCCGACGCGGCGCGGCCAGACGCAAATTGGGAGCATGCTGCGGGGGCCTGGGACGACGGCGACGCCGGCCTTGGGGCTGCGCGGACGCGCGGCGAGGGCAACGGGGTGCGAGTAGGCAGGGGCCGCGCGCCTGGCGAGGCAGCAGACGGCGGCGGCGCCCCGGCGGAGGAAGCGCCTGGCGGAGTCGGGAAGAAGTCCGCGGCAAACATCAGGGACGAGATTGACACCTGGTGACGCGGCAGTCTGCCCTTTTCTTTCGAGCAGGGTTGTGAGGAGCGCTCAGCTGCCACAGGCGATCATGCCTCCTTTGCGTGCAGCGAGCAGTGAGCGAGTGTGAATGTATGATATCCAGGTCCAGCAAACGCATGAGAAACGCTAGAGCAGGTGAAAGCAGTGCGCCAGTATGGGAGTCATCGCAGCAACGTGCGTAGTGTTCGCTGAGTCTGGTGTAGTGAGGGCCGCTCATGTCAAGCACTCCAGCGGCTGGAGTCCAGCGTCGTGATGGGTTATGTGGTCCTTGGCTGCTAGCACTGGTGTGACGTGATGCGACACCCGCCGATTTTGGTGGCGGCGTGCGGAGCCTTGTTTGCATTCCAGTACTGTGCTTCGGTCTGATGTGGTGCGCATGGTACTTTGCAGAATTTGAAGAGTCGGCGAGCCCGCATTTTACAAGGGTGCTCTGTTACGGCATGCGTGCTTTCGGCTCAGGTCTGCATGCACAGCTATTCTGCCCTGTACATGTAGGCATGCTGCCAGGGGCGCAGTGCTTGCTGATCTGCCTTGAGACCGTGACGACGATGATGACGACAATGTCAATGCATGTTGGGCTGTTGGGTTTGCTTAGGCAGCCGGCCCCCTTGGGCTTGACAGGCTGAGTGTGCGCCTCTGGCGCCACTGACGTAAAGCGCCAGCATAGAGTCGCATGCAGCAGGCGACGGCGCCCCACTGTCATGCTGCGTCTATTCTTTGCATGCTTTTAAGACATGCTGCAACAGGTTTTCAGCACGTTCTGCCTTGAGGCACGGGAGAGCTTGCAGGCACTACAGCCTCCCCATGCCCCCAAGTGCTCGAACACCTGCTCTGCTGCAAATGCCTGCACATACACGACAGGTCCGCTGGGGAAAAGAGCTTGCATACTCTCAGTTTCTCAGAAAGAGCAGATGGATCAAGCAACCATCAAGGAACAGATTGCCATCAGATTAACAGGAAGGCCGCACGAGTGCGAATGGAAAAGAAGATCATGCAAACAGAAAAGTGGACTTTCAGAGGTCAGACTGACGTTATTAACATGAGCTTGTTGGTGTCTCCAAGTTGTGGTAGGCAAGATCTGTGGCACAAACAAACAATCATCCAGAGCAGGCATGCTAGTACTTTGGTTGCGCACAAGGTAGCTCGGCCTTACATGCACACGTCTTTGCCTTCCAGCATGAGCCAGGTGGTGTTGAGAAAACACCGGTGGTTTTGGTGTGCTTGGTGGCTGTGCGCGATACGCTCACGCACGCTCGCCGCGGATGCGGCGCGCGAGCTGGATGTCCTTGGGCATGATGGTCACGCGCTTGGCGTGGATCGCGCACAGGTTGGTGTCCTCGAACAGGCCGACCAGGTAGGCCTCGGCGGCCTCCTGCAGCGCCATCACGGCGCTGCTCTGGAAGCGCAGGTCGGTCTTGAAGTCCTGCGCGATCTCGCGCACGAGCCGCTGGAAGGGCAGCTTGCGGATGAGCAGCTCGGTCGACTTCTGGTACTTGCGGATCTCGCGCAGCGCCACCGTGCCGGGGCGGTACCTGCCGCAGGCCGCAGACTCAGTCTCCTGGCCCAGCAGATAACAACGCCAGGCTGAAACGATGGCAGGCACGTTCAGCAGGCAGCAGGCAGGCTGCGTGCACCCAGGAAGCGCACCTGTGCGGCTTCTTAACGCCGCCGGTGGCGGGCGCGGACTTGCGCGCGGCCTTGGTG
>JAABUV010002988.1_pt1 | contig 22084 bp, 20 predicted proteins | sample 5559971 | NCBI WGS metagenome assembly JAABUV01 (sample SAMN10711881, study PRJNA513362) | rock metagenome | isolation source: Antarctica rocks | place: Antarctica: Victoria Land, Knobhead nord | collected 2015-12-19
CGCGGGGCGCGTTCACCATGTCTACGAGATCGGGCGGCAGCTTCGTCCACGCGCCCAAGTCTCCGGCCGCGGTGACGTTGTTCGCCCTCCAGTGCGAGACCACCCGCTCTGGACCGCCCTCGGTGAGCCGCACCCACTCCGCCCAGATTGCGTGCTCGAACGCGACCCGGACGTTCACCGTGGCCGAGTAGGGCGCGCCGCTGTCATGCAGCAAGACGGCCGCGGCGTCCTGGTTCAACGCGTACATCGTCAGCGGATAGCAAACCCGGAACGGGATCTCGTCCTCCGGATCCACCACGAGCGGTGCGCGCTGCACCGTGAACATCTCCAGCACCTCGCGGGCGGCCCGCAGGTAACCTCGGTTCAAATCTTCGACGTCGCTCTCATCCACTCGTGGATCGTGCACGCCGGGTCCAGCGCAGAGCAGCCCCACCCCGACACGTATAGCAGCTCCGCATGAGCGGGCGGTGTGCCGTCCCGGGCTGGTCCTATTTTGGCGGGATCCCTTGGCGAGGGGACGGCGATAGGACGCTGCGCTTGCTCAGGGAGATTGCGTTTGAATGACGATCGCGATGCCCGGTCAGAGCGCGGCCCCGGTCGGCAGCGGTGTAAGCAGCGATGGGGCGAGGACGGCGATGACGGGGTCCTGGCCTCCACCGTTGAGCGTGATGAGGGTGCTCCAGTTGCTGACAGGCTGCTTGCCGGAGGCAGTGACCCGGTACACGGTGGGGTTGCCCTCAGCACGGGCGAACACCTCGGTAGCCACCGTCGTGGTGGCCGCCGAGGACACCGGCAACCGCAGCGCGGCGCAGGTGAGGCTCGTCAGCGCCGTCGTGGGTAGGGCCGTTGAACTCGTCAGGCTCTGCAGCGTCCCGCCGCGACCGAGGTAGGTCACGCTGCCGCACGTCACCAGGGCCGAGAGGTCCGCCGCCCTTGACGGGTAGGCCGCCGCGTCGCCGGGGGCGAGCTGGCTCCACGACGCTGGCAGGCCGAGGTTCGCTGCGGTCGCGAAGGACGGCAGGTGGACCAGACCGGTGGTGCCGTCCACCAGCGACACCGCCCCCGTGCCCGGGTCGAGCACGAACCCGCCGGGCTGCAGCAGCCGGGGGCCGGTGGTCAGCGCCGCCGCGACGTCGTCGGTGACGGTGGTGATGGCCGGCACGGCACCGCCGGCGAGCGCGACGAGCGCGGGGAAGGTCGACACGGGCCGGGCCACGGCGGCGGTCAGCCGCGTGACGACGTCGGTCGAGGCCCCCTTGAGGTAGCCGGGGCTGGTGACCGGGCCGCCGTCGGGCAGGCTCCCCAGCAGAGCGTCGGAGAAGCTCGCCCACGATGTCGACCACTGCGCCGGGTCGGTGATGTCCAGCCTGGAGGTGGGGGTGATGAGGTAGTAGCGGGCGTGGTCCACGCTGCGGACGAAGCCGTTGTAGGGCACGTCGTGACCCAGCGCGTTGATCGAGTCGGGGTCGAGCAGTCCGGTGGTGAGCTGGCGGGACCAGGTGTTCTGGGCGTTGATCGTCCGGGGGACGTTGGTCAGGCCCCCGTTGCGGCTGAGCCACACGCTGGCGTCGGCGCGGGAGACGGCCAGCACGTCGTCGCGGATCACGGGCGGACCGTAGGGGCGCGCGGACAAGGCGGCCTCATCGAGGGCCACCCGGGGCCCGCTCATCCCGGCCTGGGTCAGCGAGGCGTCGTCGAAGGCCTCGCGCTTGGTGCCGCCGGCCATCCAGAAGGTCTTGCCGGAGTAGGCGGAGACGATCTGGGCTAGCGGGGTGCTGCGGGCGAAGAGAGCGATCTGGGTGCTGGTCAGCGGCACGGTGCTGCCGCAGTCGTCGCCGAAGTCGTAGACCATGGCGCAGGTGGGGGCCTGGTGCAGGCCCGTGCCGTCCAGCAGGTAGACGGCGCCGTCGGGGCCGCGCACGAAGCGGCCCAGGGCGCGCCCGGTAGTGAAGCCAGCCAGGTAAGCGGCCGAGACCACGCCGACGGAACCGAGCGGGGCGAGCGCCTGCAGCGTGGCCAGGTCGGTCACCGCGTAGCGGGCCTGCCCGCTGACGAGGTACACGGCCGGGTCGGCGGCGGTGCGCACCAGGTCGCTATGGAACGGGTGGTTGCCGGCCACCGCGAAGGTGGCCAAGTCGGCGGCCGTGCCGTTGAAGACGTTCCCGTCGACGACACCGGCTCCACCGATCGCGGCGTTGTCGGTGTACTGCCAGAACGTGTAGTCGCTCCACCCTGCAGGCAACGGGCGTGGGTCGCTGTTCCAGTTCGCGATGTCCAGAGGGAGGTTGCCGAAGGAGGCGTCGTTACCGGTGCACGGGTTCCACCAATTGACGTTGGTGTAGATGACGGGGTCCCGCCCGGTGACCTGCTGGATTTCCGTCACGTACTGCCGGATCCACGCCGACATCTGTGCAGGCGAGAGGCCGTAGCACCCGGTCGACCCCACCGCCGTGCCCCACTCCAGGTCCAGCATCGGAGGCAGCGACTGGGCGTCGGGGGTGTAGTTCGCTGCTCGCAGGAAAAAGTCCGCCTGCGCGACCGGGTTCGGGTAGTCCGGCCGCAACCACGCGTACGGTCCAACGACCAGGCCGTTGGCCTTGGCGGCGGCAACGTCGGATGTGTAATAAGGGTTGGTGTAGTAGTCGGCCTCGGTGGCCTTGATGTAGGCGAACTTGCTACCCCCAGCGGCCACCGTCGGCCAGCTGACCGGCGCATTGTGCGACGACACGTCAGGACCAGCCACGGGAAAACCGGCCGGAACCGGCTGCTGTGCGGTCATCGCACGGACAGTGCCCGGCGCAACGCCCGCATGCGGTACCGCGTCCGACGTCGAGGGTGGGGTGGGTGCTACCGACCGTGCCGGTTCCGCTGATGCCGTCGCAGCCGCTGCCGTCGTGACCGAGGTTGGGGTCGCACCCACCGCGGGTGCCACCTGAACCCCAAGGAGGACCCCGACCAGCACAGCTGCCGCCGTCCACCTCGATCGAGGAGCACGGCGCTCGTCGAGGTTCCCGCGTGCCATTGAACGGAGGTGCATACGTGAGTTCCTTCGTGTCTTCAGCAGTGAAAGAAGCAAGAGGCAGGGGTTTCTGCCCGCCTCCCTGGATGACTGTTGTGCTCGACTAAGGATGTCGGCACCCCTGCGCCCGACCTTGACCGTCGCATCGCGCACAACAGTGTCACCAGGGTCAGCAGCCGCCCGTGTCGACCGGGGCGGGGAGAGCGGCGGCGGTCGGCGTCGCCTAGTACAGCAGCGCCGTGCTCGGCCGCATGATCCGCGACGAAGGCGCCCGGGAGGGCATCACCAACGGCGAGGTCTGGGCCAACGTCCGACGCGCCCTGCTCCTGCAAGCCGGGGGCCGAGAAGGCCGGGTGTGCCGGTCAGAGCTCCCGAAGAATGCGTTCCCGCTGAGCGTCGTGCTCGGGCTGGGTGATGGTGTGGTCGGTGAGCAGGTCGTCCAGGCGGCCCAACCGCTCCTCGATCGAGACGTCGGGGGCACCGTCGACCCGCACACCGCCACGACCGCCCCATTGGGCGACGAACCCATTCACGACGGACGAGATGACGGTCGTCGGGCCGACGACGATCAAGGCCACGACAACAGCCTGAACAGCCTGTCCCACGTCTCGCCGCTCCTCGGGCGACTCGTAGGTGACCGCCGCGCCCCGTTTCCTGAGGCCTCGGGCTAGCTCTCCGACAAGTGGAGCGGGACCGTGGTACGTCAACGTCGTCGACATGGGCTTCACCGTAAGGCGTGAAAATCGTTCGTGAGTGACGTCGTTCCGACCTACGCGGGCCGGATCGACGCCGCTGGCATCCACTGCATCATTGGCACCTGTCCCCGCTTGCTCACCGGCTCCACCACGAACCGCACGCACGCGATCCACGCCCCGCTGGAGCTGCGCGCCCACGCCAGCAGCTCACCCGTTGCGTACCCGGTGAGCGCCAGCCCACCCTTGGTGATCTTCAGCGGCTGGGTGTTCGGCAGACCGGGTCCGAGGGGGAACAGCGACGCCAGGTCCACGATCACCGGCAGGGGCGGGTCCACGACCCGGCCGTTGCCCATCGTGTCGGGCCACGAGGCCAGCGGATCGAACACATGTGCGACCGTACTCGGTCGCGCGTCGACATGTGGCCCATGGAGTCCGGAGCGGACGGGGGGGCGAAGGGCGGGTTGCTCACGCACGACGGACACCCGTGCCCTAGTGTCCCAGGAAATTTACCCAGGGGGACGACTGACTGTGAATAATCTCTGCGGGTGGTCCTCATGAGTGCTACCCAGTTCCCGACCGAGCACGCCTCAGGCGCGTTGTACGGAGAGCTTGACCCTAATGAGTGTCGCCAACAGCTGAGTTACGCATACGTACACGCGGTGGCGACTGCTGCGCGTTGCCATCTAAACCGGCCGAGTGTTGACTACCAAACGATTGATGCCACTGTCGGCCAGACCGGGCGACATTCGCGCATCGAGATGCCAAAGGTCGATCTGCAACTCAAGTGCACGTCGAAAGGCGTCCTGAAAGATCAGTACTTGCACTACCAGCTTGAGAAGAAGTACTATGATGCTCTCCGTTCAACCATGCGCGGCGATGACATAATTTTGGTGGTGATGCTTGTGCCCACCGAAATTGAAGACTGGCTGCTACAGGCTGAACCAAGTCTAATTCTGCATAAGGCGGCATACTGGATCTCTCTGCGGGATGCGCCACCGATCTTATCGGAGTCGAAGACTGTCAAGATCCCCCGCTCGAACGTGTTCAATGTCGAGCAACTATTGGAAATTCTGGGTCGAATTGGTAGCGGGGGCCATCCGTGAGTGTTGTGGACGATTCCGAGCTCGAATTCGATCTTAAGCCGCAATCTGTTTCCGCTTATCTGCTCGCGACAGGCTGGACGCTATCAAACGCTAGACCGGGTATCGAGACCTGGGACCTCCTCGAAGGTTCGAAGTTGAGCGCACGCGTGTCGCTTCCTACCAATCCGAAGTTTGACGATTTTCGGCTTCGCTACGATGAAGCGCTCGAACGACTTCGCGTCGTCAACGACTGGACCTCCACCAAGCTGGTTTCGGCCATAAGCACTTCGCGTAGCGACATGATGTACATCCGGGCGGATCAGGCTGTTCTGGATGGAACAATTCCATTGAAGCAGGCCGCGGAGCTATTGTCAGGAGCGCGAATGCTGCTGACAAATGCCGCATCAGCCGCGTTGTCGCCCCGAGCGCATTACCTTGGCCGGCGGGCAGACTTGGTCAACGAGTTTGTCGATGAGGACATCCGTATGGGTCACACAAAGCGTGGAAGTTTCATCATCACCATCCTCGCCAGGCTGGACGACCCCGAAGAAGTTGTCGCTCCGGTAGAGACTGAGGGAGAGGTTAGCGAGGAGACCGATGCGGTGGCTCCCTTTCAGCGCCGGGTGATGGCCAAGCTGGCTACCGGGGTGCAGGCTGCGCGGAGCATCTCCCTTTCTCCTTCTGGCCTAACTTTGGACGAAGCCATTGACGACGGCCTAAGTGCAAATACCGTTGAGGCGCTGCCGAAAATGACCAGGTTCCAGGGACTCCACTCGCTTGACCTCTCGTTCTCCTGGGCAGTGGCGGAGAAGGCCGAACCGCCCGATGTCGACGTCGTCGCGATTTCGCGTGATGTAATCCCGAACCTTGAAGGTGTCCGCCAGCGTCTTGTTCGTCGTCCGGCTTCCCCCACGACGGAGACAATTACTGGTCGTGTTACTCGCCTAGAACGGGGCGAGGATGATGCGGAAGGAACCGTGACCATAATAGGCATCACAGACCGCTCTACACATAGGCAGATCCGGGTTGCATTGACGGGCGTCGACTACAACACCGCGATTTCTGCTCATCGTCGCAAGTCGATTGTTTCGGCAACGGGAATTCTCGAGCGTCGATCGAACGCGATGTGGTTGACCGGACGGGTGACGTTAAGCGTGCTTCGGCGCTAACCCGGCAAGGAGTTCGTCATGCCGAGACGCACGGGTGCTTGATCTTAATCTGCTCGTGGGCACACACGGACCTATGACTTTGCGCGCCGCTACACAAGTGCTGGTGTTGTGGTGAGCGAGGACGCCGCCGCTGCCCGGCGCATCGCGCCGTCGGGCACCTTCGTGTAGACCGTCGTCGTCTCGATCTTCTGGTGCCCGAGCAGCTCCTGCACTGCCCGCAGGTCCCGCTCCACGGCGTAGGCAAGGGTACCGAAGCGGTGCCGCACGGTGTGTGCCGTCCAGCCGTCACCCAACGCGGCGCTGATGAGCTTGCCGAGGTGGGCCGGGCTGAGGTGCCCGCGTGGTGCGCCGCGGGTGTCGCCGCGGTGGTGGGCGGGGAACACCCAGCCACGGGGGATGAGGGTGAGGAGCTGGCCGAGGCTGTCACCGACTGGTACACGGCGCTCATGGCGACCTTTGCCCATCACCCGCAACGACCACCCGTTGCAGTCCTGTAGTAGGTCGTCGGTGTGCGCCGCGGCCAGCTCGGCGCGGCGGATACCGGTCTCGGCGAGCAGCAGCAGCGCCAGGCGTACCCGTGGGTCGGCGGCAGCTGTTGCCGCCGCGAGGCGGTCGGACGGTACCGGTCGGGGTAGGCCACGCTCCGGGGTGATCGGCGGCAGCGTCGCCGCGGGGGACACCGCGATGTGCCCCGCGGCCTGACCCCAGGCGTAGAAGCTGCGCAGACTGGATCGGTAGCTGCGCCGGGTTTCCCGCGACCACGACCACCCGGCCAACCAGTCGACCAGCTCGGTGCGGGTGATACTCCACGGGTCGCGGTCAGGGAAGTCGTCGGCCAGTCGCCGCAGGTGGTAGCCGCGGAGGTAGCGGGTCGTCGCCGGACGGTCCGCGGCCTGCAACTCCAGCTCCCACCCCGCCAACGCTCGCGCCCACCGCTCGGTGACGGTGAGGTCCCGCCCAGCGTGCGGGGTCGTCGCGGTCATGACGAGGGCACCGGTACGAGCAGGTTAAACAACCGCTCGACCGCCTCGGCCACCCGCACCGGCTCGTGCAACGGTCCACCGTTGCGGACCTCCGCGCGCATCCAGCCGGCCCTAATGAGCAGGTGGTCGGCGCCGCGTTCCAAGAGGTCATAGGCCATCGCGGCAACAGCGCGGCGAGCGTCGTTCCAGTCGAGCCCGTCGAGCACCCCTTCCCTGCCCATCATGGCCGCGATGTCCTCGTACACGGTCGCAATCTCCGAGTCCGGTTCCCGCCCGATGATGACCGGCATCCGGGCGAACAGGTCCAGCGCCGCCGCTACCGGATCGGCGGGGGTGTGGTTCGGGTCGAAGGTCTCCCCGGTGCTCATTCCGGTCGCCGCCCGCTGCATTGCCCTGATGGCGGCCAGGTCGGCATCGGTGACCGAGCGCAGCAGGGCACGAAAACCCGCCGCGTCGAGCCCGAGGCGCGCCGCCCCCTGCTCGACGTTGTGGTCCGCGGCCAACACCTCGCCCAGTGCGGCCAGCTCTGCGGTGCTCATCGCGCACCCGCAGCGATCAGGGCCAGAATCGCATCGCGACGGGCGATCCACGCCTCGGTGACGTCATCCGGGGTGTCCCGGGTCGGTATCTCGCGGAGCAGGGCGGCCACCTCGGCGGTGCTCGGGGTGTCACTCATCCACGCGGGGACGGTGTCGGGGAAAGTCATGGTGGGCCTCTCAGGTTCCGAGGCCCCACCTCAGTCCAGGGTATTACGCCCTCGACGCTCCGTGCCGACCAGCGTTTATGCAGGTCAAGCACAGTGTTTGGGCGATCCTAGTGCGCGACTACCTGGACTGACGGGGTTGGGGCCTACCTCTGGGCGAGCAGGCAGGCCTCACGGCCGTGCCGGGGTGTCCGGGTGCGACCCGGCGGCCTCCGCCGAGTGCGGCGTCACGGCCGGCAGCTGGGTCGGCGGCCGGAACACCCCGTCGGCACCGGGCAGGTAGGCGACCACGGCCACCGCCGCCGAGGTGGGCAGCGGGCCGTACAGGTGCGGAAAGCGCATCGACCCAGGATCCGTCGCGACCCCGGGCTCCCAACGCACCTCCCCGCCTAGCCGGGCGGGATCCAGGCACACCAGTACCAGGTCGGTGCGGCCCTGATACAGCCGGTTGGCCGGCAGGTGCACCTGCTGCGGGGTGGACAGATGGACGAAGCCCTGGGTGTGCAGCGAGTCCGGGCGCAGCTCACCGACCTGCAGTGCGGCGCGCCATTGGGCGACGGTGCTCATGTGCAGCAGTGCTTCGGATGTCATCGGCCCAGCCTGGCAGAGCCGCGCAGGACCGTTTGGGTCCCCTGATTCGACGGGGTCTGCGCGCTGCGCTCGACCTGTGAGGACCACCGCGGCCACCACCAGGGTGATGCCGGCTGCTTCCGGCCAGGTCGGCACCTGCGCCAGCACGAGGAGCCCGACGGCGGCGGCGGTAGCCGGCAACAGCGCCAGCAGCAGGGCGAAGCGAGCCCGGCCCACCCGTGCCAGCACCACCTGGTCCAACGCGTAGGGCACCACCGAGGACAGCACCCCCACCCCGACCCCTAGCACCAACAACCACGGTGACGTCCACACCGCCCCGGTGCCCGCCGCCAGCGGACTCAGTACCACGGCGCCGACGGCGAGGCCGACGGCTAGGTCGTCCAGGCCCGACCCGCCGTCGGACACCCGCTTGCCCAGCACGATGTAGCCCGCCCACAGCGCCGCGGCCAGCAGGATGAACATCAGCCCCACCGGGTTGGCGGTGAGCTGGACGTCGGCGATCAGCGCGACCCCGGCCACCACCATCGCCAACGCCACCACGTCGCGTGGGCGACGTGAACCCAGCGCCGCCACCGCGATCGGGCCGAGGAACTCCACCGCCACCGCAGTGCCCAACGGGACCCGCGCGATCCCCTCGTAGAACACCACGTTCATCCCCGCGGCGACGGTGCCGAACACCCCGGCCCGCAGCAGCCGGCGCCCCCGCCACGCGGCTCGGCCAGGTCGCCGCCACGCCAGCAGTACCAGCGCGGCGCCCGTGGTACGCAACCACGCCACGCCCGACGGGCTCACGGTGTCGAAGAGGAATACCCCCAGCGACGCACCCAGGTACAACGAGGTGCCGCCCAGGACGAACAACACCGGCGCTGGCACCTGCCCGCGCGTTCTGCCCACCGCCTGCACCCAAGCGACCCTACGGGCGCAGGTTGCAAGTGGGTGACAACACGTTGGCGGCCGTGGGGGAACACAGCGGCCACGCCCAGCGTCTGACAGAGTGCTTCTACGGAGTCGTCATGACTGCGGTGGAGTGAGCACCACTGACGGCGTCTGCTTACGCGGACGTCAGGACGGAGGAGTCATGACCAGCACACTGACCATCCCCGAGATCACCACTGCCGACCGCTGCGACCGCTGCGGCGCGGCTGCCCGTGTCCGCGTGCTACTGCCCTCTGGCGGCGAGCTGCTGTTCTGCGGGCACCACGGCAACGAGCACGAGGCCCGGCTGCGCGACCTCGACGCCACGATCGTGGCAGGTGCCCCGGTGGGCTGAGCACCAACCGACCCCACTGAGGGCGACCACCTCACCGGTGGTCGCCCTCAGCGCATTTAGGGGGATGGCCCTGCTCACCACGCCCGCAGCGTCGCGATCCGGGCGCTGAGCTGCTCGGCCGTCGCCATCGGGGTCGGCGGCCCACCGCAGCGGCGCCGGATCTCGCCATGGATGGTGCCGTGCGACTGACCGGTGCGGTGGTGGCGCATCGCGACCAGGCTGTTCAGCTCGCGGCGCAGGGCCTGCAGGCTCGCTGACACCCGCGCCGGGGGCGCCGCGGGGTGAGCGATCGTGGTGGACGGTGTGGGTTGCGCGGCGGCGTCGAGCTGGGCAGCCTGGCGGGTGCGTAGCAGTGCCCGCATCTGCTCGGGGTCCAGCAAACCGGGCAAGCCCAGGTAATCCTGCTCCTCCGCGCTGCCGGTGAACGCGGCCGTGCCGTAGGTGGCGCCGTCATAAATCAGGTGATCGAGTTCGGCGTCGGCACCCAGCGACGTGTACGCCTTGTCCAGCTCGCCCGGTTCGTCCTGCCGGGCGTTGGCCTGGGCCATGAGCAGCTCGGCGAAGTCCTGGGCGTCGCGGTGCGGGCGGCCCAGCACATGGTCGCGCTGGGCCTCCAGCGCACTGGCCAGCTCCAGCAGCACCGGCACTGACGGCAAGAACACACTGGCGGTCTCCCCCGCCCGGCGGGCACGGACGAAGCGGCCCACGGCCTGCGCGAAGTACAGCGGGGTCGCCGCACTCGTCGCGTACACCCCGACCGCCAACCGGGGAACGTCGACTCCCTCACTGACCATCCGTACCGCGACCATCCAGCGTTCCTCGCCGGTCCGAAACGCCTCGATCCGCTCCGAGGACCCAGGGTCGTCGGAGAGCACCAGTGCCGGCGCGACACCGGTCAGCGACCCCAGCAGCCCGGCATACGCCCGCGCAGTCGGCTGGTCGGTGGCGATCACCAGACCGCCAGCGTCGGGAACCCCCCCGGCGCGCAACTGGGTGAGCCGGGTGTCGGCGGCGTGCAGCACCGCAGGCACCCAATCCCCGGTCGGGTCGAGTGCAGTGCGCCAGGCGCGGCCAGTCTGCTCGGCGGTCAACGGCTCCCCCAGCCGCGCGGTGAACTCCTCCCCCGCGCTGGTACGCCACCGGGCCTGCCCGGAGTACGCCAGGAACACCACCGGCCGCACCACCCCGTCGGCGAGTGCGTCGGCGTAGCCGTAGGAGTGGTCGGCCCGGGAACGGGCGAAGCCGTCCAGGCCCGGCTCGTAGGACACGAACGGGATGGCGCTGTCGTCGGAACGGAACGGGGTCCCGGTCAGCGCCAGGCGCCGGGTAGCGGGGTCGAACGCCTCGCGCACCGCGTCGCCCCAGCTCTTGGCGTCTCCTGCGTGGTGTATTTCGTCCAAGATGACCAGGGTGCGCCGGGCCTCGGTCCTGGCGCGGTGGCGGGCCGGGTGGGCGGCGACCTGGGCATAGGTGAGTACCACGCCGGTGTAGTCCCGCGACGTCTGACCGGTGGAGTTGCTGAACCGGGCGTCCAGATCGAGGCCCACCTCGGCCGCAGCCGCCGCCCACTGGTACTTGAGGTGCTCGGTGGGGGCGACGACGCTGACCTGGTCCACCGTGCGGTCGGCGAGCAGTTCGGCTGCCACCCGCAGACCGAAGGTGGTCTTGCCGGCACCCGGGGTCGCCACGGCCAGGAAATCCCGCGGCGACGTGGCCAGGTAACGAGTCAGTGCCCGCCGCTGCCACGCTCGCAACGGCGTCGCTGCCGCCACCTCGGGGTCCGACTCGTACTCCGACACCGCCGCTCGAACTGGCCGCACCCGCACCCCCTTCACTGCCCATCGGATCCGAGGCCAGGGTATCGGCGCCGGCCCGGCCCCCCACGCACGACCACCCCGCCCCGCCCCCGCGCGCCGCAACCCGCTGAATCAGCGCTGATGAGGCAGGCTGGCGTGGGAGATGACCGAGTACCGACCCAACACACCTAGGAACCCGCGCCGGCCGCCGGGCTCGCCCACCGCGCTGCGGGTCGCCGGGCGCACGATCAGCAAGGCGTGGGACGACTCCATCTTCGGGATGTCCGCACAGGCCGCGTTCTGGCAGACGCTGTCGCTGCCCCCGCTGCTACTAGGCCTGCTGGGCAGCATCGGGTACGTGGGCACCTGGTTCGGCCCGCGGACCCCGGCCATCGTGGAGGACCGGATCCTGCTGTTCTCCCGCAGCGTGTTCAGCCAGCCGGTGGTGGATCAGATCATCGCGCCGACGGTGCGCGACATCCTGCAGGAGGGCCGCGGTGGGATCGTGTCGGTGGGCTTCGTGCTGTCGCTGTGGGCAGGTTCGTCGGCAATCTCGTCCTTCGTGGACTCCATCGTCGTGGCCCACGGCCAAGACAGCCACCGCCACCCGGTGTGGCAACGGATCTTCGCCCTGTTGCTGTACGCGGTGGGTCTGCTCCTCGCGGTGTTCACCCTGCCGCTGGTCGCCGTCGGGCCCGACTTGCTGTCCGCGGTGCTGCCGGACTCCTGGCAGGCCGGCACCGACACCCTCGTGCAGGCGTTGTATTACCCCGCGGTCGTTGTGGTGCTGCTGCTCGCCCTGACGTCGCTGTACAAGCTGGCGCTGCCCCGCCCGCTGCCGTGGCACCGGCTCGTCGGGGGCGCCGTGCTGGCCGTGGTGTTCTTCGTCGCCGCCAGCGGTGTGCTGCGGTGGTACCTGGCATGGGTGACGAGCACCGGGTACTCCTACGGCGCGCTCGCGGCACCGATCGCCTACCTGCTATTCACGTTCTTCCTGGGCTTCGCCATCGTGCTCGGCGCCGAGTTCAACGCCACCGTGCAGGAGTTCTGGCCGGCCCGAGCCACCCGGCTGGCGATTCTGCGCGAGCGGGTGCAGCAGGAGGCCGCAGGGTCGGACGCCGTTGCAGTGCCGCGAACCGGCCCGATGACGGGCCCGCTGAGCACCCACATGGTCCGGCTCGGCAGCAAAGTTCCGGCGTGGCGCGCCCGCCCTCCAGGTGCCGAACCGGCTCAGCCGTCACCGCCGGGACGCAGGCCGTCGTAGATCTTCTTGCAGTCCGGGCACACTGGCGACCCGGGCTTGGCCGACTTCGTCACCGGAAACACCTCACCGCACAAGGCCACCACATGCGTTCCCAGCACAGCGCTCTCAGCGATCTTGTTCTTCTTGACGTAGTGGAACACTTTCGGCGTGTCATCACCGGTGGAGGTCTGCTCGTCGGTGTCGGGCCTGACGATCGTCTGGGTGCTCACCGCGACCATGATGCCGCAGCCACGGCGAGCAGTCGACCGCTCAACCGTCGATGACGTTGCGCTGGGCGGGGGCGATGGCTGGGGGGGCGGGCCGGTCGCCGTAGCGATACCGGTTGACCTCCTCGGCGCTGCGCGGCGGTCGGTCGTTGGCGATGAGGACTGCCATCCAGGGCAACGGGATTGAGGCAGCGACGATGATCAGCGGCAGCCACCAGACCATCGTGGCGCTGTAGACGACGGTGGCCAAAATGAGCGCCGGGATGCGGAAGGCCATCAGGATCGTGTACTTGCGCACCCTGGCGCGGTGCTGCACGTCGTAGGAGGCCTGCGCCTCGGTAATGAGCACCGTCTCCTCGTGGTACGGGCTCTTACGGGTCGTCGAACCCCTGGGGGTCGCGCTCTCGACTGCCATGGCGTCAGTGTGCGCTCTCCCGTCGACGCCCGCAGTGCTCTGGTGGTCTCGGTGGCCCTGGGGCGGCCCCTGGGAAGATGGGCTGGTGTTGTCCCCCACACCGCGTTGGCTGCCGTTCGTCGGTCAGTTGCGTAGCTGTTTTGTGCGCACCGGCTACGACGCCGGTGGAGCCGGTGTGAATGCGGCCCCGGTGGAGCCGGTGTGATCGCTGTCGTGTCTCGGGTACTCAGTGCCCAAGTGTCAGTCGATGGCGCGGTGCTCGGCGAGCTCACCGCACCCGGGTTGCTGGTCCTGGTGGGGGTGCATACCGGGGACGGTCCTGCGCAGGTCGCACTGCTGGTGCGCAAGGTGGCCGAGCTGCGCCTGCTGCGTGGCGAACGATCGGTGCGCGACGCCGGGGCAGGTGTATTGCTGATCAGCCAGTTCACCCTGTGTGCTGACACCCGCCGCGGACGCCGCCCGTCGTTTATGGCTGCGGCCCGTCCAGAGGTGGCTGAGCCCCTGGTCGGGGCCGTGGTGCAGGGTCTTCGGGGGCGCGGTGTGGTGGTGAGCACTGGCCGCTTCGGCGCGGAGATGACCCTCACGTCGGTCGGCGATGGGCCGTTCACGGTCCTTGTGCAGACCTGATTTCTGCCACTGCACACCTGCCTGTGCTCCCCGCTCACCCGGTGGCGACCCCGCACCACCGTCGCTCGGCAACTTCCCTCAGCAACTTCTCAGCCTCAGTCGCTGGTTTCTGCTGGTCAGAAGGGTGCCAGAGGCCCAGGAGCGGGAACTGCGGGCCGGGTCCGCACGTTGACAGCGTGAGACCCACAACCAGGAGGCACGCACCATGAGCATTGCCACCATCGAGCGCCCGACCGCCACCGAGGCGGATCTGGACGCGCAGAGCCCCGCCGCCGACCTGGTCCGCGTGTACCTCAACGGTATCGGACGCACAGCGCTACTTACCGCCGCCGACGAGGTGGAGTTGGCCAAGCGCATCGAGGCGGGACTGTTCGCCGCCCACCTGCTGGAGGTCGGGGTCAAGCTCAGCCCCGCTCGCCGGCGGGACTTGGCTGCGGTGGTTCGTGAGGGGCACTCCGCGCGCCAACACCTCCTGGAGGCGAACCTGCGCCTGGTCGTGAGCCTGGCCAAGCGTTACACCGGGCGTGGCATGCCGTTGCTGGATCTGATCCAGGAGGGCAACCTCGGGTTGATCCGCGCCATGGAAAAGTTCGATTACGCCAAGGGGTTCAAGTTCTCCACCTACGCCACCTGGTGGATTCGACAGGCCATCACCCGCGGGATGGCCGACCAGAGTCGCACCATCAGGCTGCCGGTGCACCTCGTCGAGCAGGTCAACAAGCTGGCACGGATCAGGCGGGAACTGCACCAGCAGATGGGCCGGGAAGCGACCGACGAGGAACTCGCCCTGGAGTCCGGCATCCCGGAGGACAAGATCGCCGACCTGCTCGACCACAGTCGGGACCCGGTGAGTCTGGACATGCCGGTGGGCAGCGACGAAGAAGCACCGCTGGGGGACTTCATCGAGGACGCCGACGCCACCGATGCCGAGAGTGCGGTGATCTCCGGGCTGATGCACACCGACGTTCGGTCGGTGCTGGCCACCCTGGACGAGCGCGAGCAGCAGGTCATCCGGCTGCGCTACGGCCTGGACGACGGTCAGGCCCGCACCCTGGACCAGATCGGCAAGATCTTCGGTCTCTCGCGTGAGCGGGTCCGTCAGATCGAGCGTGAGGTGATGGGCAAGCTGCGCCAAGGTGACCGGGCCGAGCGGCTGCGCTCTTACGCCAGCTGACGTGCTACCGCAGGCTGTTGTCGACTGCCCGCTACCGCAGGCGGCGGGGACCCAGATCGGGCCGGGAGGGTGGCGGCGCAATGTGCACCCGAGCGCCCACCACTGCCGTCCCCGATGCCGTCGCCAGCACCGGTTCGCAGCAAAGCTCACGAATTTCAGGTCGGTCCTCGGCGAGGGTGGCTACCCGCAGCAGCACGTCCTGCAGGGCGTCGAGGTCAACCGGCGCCGTCCCACGGTATCCCGAGAGCAACGGCGCGGCTTTGGGTGCGCGCAGCAGGTCGTGCGCGTCGTCTGCGGTCAGCGGCAGCACTCGATAGGCGCGGTCCTCCAGCAGATCGGACATCATCCCGGCCAGTCCGAAGGACACCAGCGAACCGAACGACGGATCGTCCTGAACCCCGATAGTGCAGGCGACCCCCTTGTTCGCCATTCGCTGCACCACAACCTGCTGCTGCCCGGTCGCCGTCGATAGCTCCTGGTAGGCAGTACGCACGGACTCCGACGAAGCCAGGTCGAGGCGAACCCCCACAAAATCGGGATAGTGCTCCCAGCGCTGTCCGACTGCCTTCACCGCGACAGGCAGGCCGAGTTCCTGTGCTGCCGCTGCCGCGCGATCGGCACTGTCGACCCGGCGGAAGTCGGTGACCGGCACGCCGTAGGCCGCCAGCAGTTGCACCGCCTCCTCGTCGGTCAGCCACCGGCCGTCGGGCGTGGCCCCGAGCCACCCCCGCACGAGGGTCGCAGCGCTCGCTTGGTTCAGCCCATCGGGGCGGCGGATCTGCGGCACCGGTCGCTGACACCACTGCGCGTAACGGACCGCTCGAGCCAGGGCCAGCACGGCACGCTCCGGCCCAGGGTAGGACGGCACCGAGCCGCGGACGGCAACCCCGTCGGCGCCCCGAACGACCAGCGACTCCGGAATGCCCTCCGCGGCCAGGAATGTCGTCACCACCGGTTTGCTGCTGCCCGCCACGACCTCCCGCAACGCCGCGGCATAAGCCGCGCCGGTCGTGGCCACCGGCGGCACGAATACCGCCACGAGCGCGTCCACCGTTTCCGCAGTCAGCGCCGCGGCGACGGCCGAAGCGAACTCGGCCGGACTAGCCCCAGCTCCGACGTCCACCGACTCACCTACCACCTGCAGGCCCTGGCTGCGGGCGGCGTCCACCGCGAGTACTCCCAACGCACTGGAATTGCCCACCACCGCCACTCGACCGCCGGCCGGCAGCGGCTGGTAACCCAGCAGCAGCGCGCAGTCGAACAGCTGCGCGATGGACTCCACCCGAATGACCCCGGCCTGCTCGAACAGCGCCTGCACGCTGGCCTCGTCGATGGACACGCTGCTCGCCGCCAGACCTGGGCTCAGCGTGTGGCGGCCACTCTTGACCGCTACGACCGGCTTGGTGCGGGCCAGGTCACGAGCCAAGCGGCTGAACTTGCGCGGGTTGCCGAAGCTCTCCAAGTACAGCAAGACCACGTCGGTGGCAGGGTCGGAGTGCCAGTACTGCAACAAGTCGTTGCCGGACAGATCTGCCCGGTTACCCGCCGAAACAAACGTGGACAGCCCCAGCCCGCGCTCAGCCGCGGCGGCCAGGATCGCGATCCCCAAGGCACCGGACTGGCAGAAGAAGCCCACCCTGCCACGACCGGGCAGCACCGGGGCGAGGGTGGCGTTCAGGCGGATGTCCGGGTCGGTATTGGCCACCCCCAAGGCACTGGGCCCTACCACGCGCATCCCGTGCGCGCGGGCGGCGTGGACCATCCGCCGTTCGGCGTCCAAACCGGCCTGGCCGGCATCGCTGAACCCCGCCGATACCACCACCAACGCCTTCACCGCCTTCGCCAGGCAGTCATCCAGGACCGCAGCCACCCCATGGGCGGGTACCGCCACCACCGCGAGGTCGACGTCGTCGGGGATCTCCCGCACCGATGCGTAGGACCGCACCCCCTGCACCGAGCGATGCTCGGCGTTGACCGGGTACACCGGGCCGGTGAAGACGCCTCGCAGCAGGTTGGCCAGCACGGCGTGACCCACCTTGGTGGGGTCGGTGGAGGCGCCGATCACCGCCACCGATCGTGGCGCGAGCACGTTGCGAACGCTGCGCGCCTCGGAGGCGCGTTCGCGGGAGTTGCGCACCGACAGCAGGGTCTGCTGGAAGTCGGCGTTGTCGGGGTCGATAGCGAACTCCAGGTGCAACACGCCGCCGTCGAAGCTGCGGCTGAGCTGGTATCCACCGTCGCGGAATACCCGCACCATGGCCTGGTTCTCGGCCAGCACCTCGGCGACGAACCGGCTCACCCCGGTGTCGACGGCCGCCGCGGCGAGGTGCTCCAGCAGTACCGATCCCAGCCCGCGGCCCTGGTGGGCGTCCGCCACGACGAATGCCACCTCCGCGGAATGGCCGTCGCCCACGGCAGACAGCCGGTCGTAGCGACCGACGGCGATGATGTCCTCGCCCAACACGGCGACGATCGCGACCCGGTCGTGGTGATCCACTGTGGTGAAGTAGGCGACGTCACGGGGTGGCATCCTCGGGTAGGGGCCGAAGTAGCGCAGGTATCGGGTGCGCTCGGACAACCCGGCATGAAAGGCCACCAGCTTCTCGCCGTCCGCTGGAGTGATCGGGCGCAGGTGGACTGTCCCACCGTCGGCGGCCAGCACATCGGCGGCCCAGTGCGTCGGGGGTCCGGTGGGTGTGGGCGGTGCGGTCATCGTCAGTCCCTCGGGTCGTCGGGGTCCAGGCCCAGCAACGGGAACGCGGCCCGCCGCGTGTCGGTGACGGCGGCGTCGACCCGGGCGGCCGGCGCACTGGCAGCCTCACCCAGACCGCCACCCCACGGCTCATATTCGACGTCGCCACCCTCACCCATCGTGGCGGGCAACTCGACCGTCGGCCACCGGCGCGCCACATCAGCGAGCCACTGCCGGGGCATCGGCGTGCTGGGCGCGATGTCGCGGTCCAGCATCGTGGCCAGCAGATGGGTCCACGAGCGCGGCACCACCCGGACCAGCCCGTACCCGCCGCCGCCGAGAGCCAACCAACGCCCACCGGCGACATCGTTGGCAAGCTCGCGCAGCGCGCCGAACACCGCCCGATGTCCATCCACGGTCAGTCGCAGGTCAGCCAGTGGATCCTCCCGGTGGGTGTCCACCCCGCACTGGGTCACGAGCAGCTGCGGGCGGAAGGCCCGCACCGCGCTGGGCACCACGGCGTGGAACGCGCGCAGCCACGCCGCGTCACCGGTTCCGGGGAGCAGCGGCAAGTTGACCACGGTGCCGGCGGCGGCGCCATCACCCACCTCGTGCGACCACCCAGTGCTGGGCCAGAGGGTGGCCGGGTGTTGGTGCACCGAGACGGTCAGCACCCGCGGGTCGTGCAGGAATGCCGCCTGCACCCCGTCACCGTGGTGCACGTCGACGTCCACGTAGGCGATGCGCTCGAAACCGTGGTCGAGCAGCCACGCGATGGCCACCGCCGCGTCGTTGTACACGCAGAACCCGGACGCAGAGTCGGCCATTGCGTGGTGCAGGCCGCCGCCGATAGTCACCGCCCGTCGGGTGCGGCCGTTCGCGATCTCCCGTGCGGCGGCGATCGAGCCCCCGACCAGCAGCGCGCTCGCCTCGTGCATCTGCTCGAAGACGGGGTTGTCCGCCGAACCCAGACCGTGCCCTACCGCCTGCAGCTGACCGGGTGCGGACTTCACCGCCGCGAGGTAGCTGGGGGTATGGATACGCAGCAGATCGGAGTCCGCGGCGGCGTGCGGGGTGAGCAACTCCACCCCGTCCAGCACCCCGAGCTCGGTGGCCAGGCGCATGGTTAGGTCCAGGCGCACCGGATCCAGCGGATGATCGGCGGACAACCGGTAGCGCAGGTAGTCCGGGGTCCACACGACGGCGGGCGCGGTCATCGACAGCGGCGGCGCACTCATGGCGGCCAACGGTACTGCCGCTGCTCCGGTGGCCTGGACCTGGCGACGATACGATCTGCGCTGAGGAAGGGGTGTGCGTGTGAACGACCTGGTCGACACCACCGAGATGTACCTGCGCACCGTCTACGAGCTCGAGGAGGAGGGACTGGTCCCACTCCGGGCCAGAATCGCCGAACGACTCGAGCAGAGCGGGCCGACAGTGAGTCAGACGGTGGCCCGGATGGAGCGCGACGGACTGCTGTCGGTCGCCGGTGACCGGCACCTGGAACTCACTGTGCATGGCCGTGCCTTGGCCGTGGCGGTGATGCGCAAGCACCGCCTAGCTGAGCGTCTGCTGGTCGACGTGATCGGGTTGGACTGGTCCCAGGTGCACGCCGAGGCCTGCCGCTGGGAGCACGTGATGAGCGAGGCGGTGGAGCGCCGGTTGGTCGAGGTGCTGGACCACCCCACCACCTCGCCGTACGGAAACCCCATCCCCGGCCTCGCCGAACTGGGCCTGCACCGCAGCGACACCCCGATCGGTCCGTTGGTGCGACTGTCGGATGTCGTCGGACCCGGGCTGCCGGTCGCCGTGGTCGTCCGGCGAATCGCCGAGCACGTGCAGACCGACATGGGGCTGATGTCGCGGCTGCAGCAGGCCGGCGTGGTGCCCGATGCCCGGGTGACCGTGCACGCCGACGAGGACGGGGTGCTGATCAGCGTCCCCGGCCACCCCGGCGAGCACCTGTCAGTCACCATGGCGCACGCGGTGCAGGTGGAGCGAGCATGAGCTCGGGCTCGGGCTCGGGCTCGGGCGATCGAGGCCCCCAGCCGCGTCGGTCCGCGGTTGTGACAGGCTCGACCAGGTGAAGCTGCTTGTCACCGGAGGGGCCGGATACGTCGGCAGCGTCACCGTCGCCCTGTTGGTGCAGCGCGGGCATCAGGTGACCGTGCTCGACGACCTGTCCAGCGGGCACGCCGACGCGGTACCTGCTGGGGCGAGTTTCGTGCGCGGGGACGTCGCCACCGATGCCGCAGCGGTGTTGTCCGACGCGCATTTCGACGGCGTCCTGCATTTCGCGGCTCGTTCCTTGGTGGCGGAGTCGGTGGCCGAGCCGGCGAAGTACTGGTTCGGCAATGTGGTGACCACACTGCACTTGCTGGAGGCGATGCGTGCCAGCGCAACCCCCCGCCTGGTGTTCTCCTCGACCGCCGCGACGTACGGCGAACCGGAGTCGGTGCCGATTACCGAGGATGCCGCCACCGCGCCGACCAACCCCTACGGCGCGAGCAAGCTGGCGATCGACCACGCGATCGCCTCCTACGCTGGCGCCCACGGCCTGGCCGCGATGAGCCTGCGCTACTTCAACGTCGCCGGTGCCCATGGTGCCCAGGGCGAGCGGCACGCTACCGAGACACACCTGATCCCGCTGGTGCTGCAGGTGGCGCAGGGTCGACGTGCACAGGTGAGCGTGTTCGGTGACGACTGGCCCACCCCGGACGGCACCTGCGTGCGGGACTACGTGCACGTGCTGGATCTGGCGCAGGCGCACCTGTTGGCGCTGGAACGAGCGGCGGGTGGTCAGCACCGGATCTTTAACCTCGGCAGTGGCACCGGCTTCTCGGTGCTGGAGGTGGTGGGCGCCTGCCGACGGGTCACCGGGCACCGGATCCCCGTGCAGGTCGCTGCTCGCCGTCCGGGTGATCCAGCGGTGCTGGTCGCCTCCAGCGCCAGGGCCATCGCCGAGTTGGGGTGGCGACCCGAGCACACCGACCTCGACGGTGTCGTCGCAGACGCCTGGACGTTCGCGCAACGCGCTCCGGTGGACCGCTGAGCTCACCGGTCGTGCTCCCAGCGCAACGGCGGCAGGCACACCCCCAGGTCGGCGGCGATTGCGCGGGCCGTCTGCGCGACGTCGCGCACGGTCTCCGGCGGCAGCGCAGCCTGCAATGCCGAGTTCAGCAGCGCAGCCATTCGGTGGCCTGGGTCGGCGGCCAGCGCCACCTGGAGCGCCACGCCGGCCAACGGCCCGTGCCCGCGGGCGTAGCTGCTGTGTGCCAGCAACACCGTCGGGTGAGCGCGCTGCGGGGCGGGCAGGTTCCGAACCAATGTCGTCCACAACCGCTCGGCCGCGTCGGCGAAGCAACCACCAGACAAGGCGAAGCACGCGTCTCGCACCGTCAGCTCGCCGAGCGCCACCGCCACCTCCGCCAGCTCGGGCACGGTGAGCTCCGCCGTCTCCGCGCCCTCGTAGCAGCGGTCAACTGCGGCCAGCACAGTCTCCAGCAGCCCGCGCGCGGCGAGCCCGCCCGGCACGCTGGCCGACTCCAGCCGCTGCGTCACGGTCTGGAGCGCGCGATCCACCTCGCGGACCCGCTCCGGGGTGGCTGGCTGCAATGACGCGGCCAGTTCCGCGCGGGAACGGTGGATGACCCGACCGGCCAGGACGTGTTCGGCAGCCACCGCACACGCCCGCGGGTCCGGCAGGAGGCCCTGCGCGGCGTCGTCGTAGCTGCACCAGCGTTGTCCCGCCAGCAGGCGTACCACGTGATGGGCTGCCACCACGGCAGTACCCGACGACCCGCAGGCGCGCTGTAGGTCCACGACCAGATGCCGGTGTGGCGGGACACCGCCGCGCCCGGGGTCGACACGGTCCTCGACGACCACCACCACCGCGGCCGGTGCCGCCCGGCTGGCGCAGATCGCAGCGAGCTGCCCGGCGATCGCGCGCCGTGCCGCGACGTCCCCCGGTGGCGGCAGATCCACTCGCGCAACCAAACCCATGGTGGTGGCGCGCTCGCCTTCCAGGCACAGCAGCACCAGCGATCGCTCGGGGTGAAAGCCCAGCAATGCTGGCACCGCCGCCATCACCTCAGCCGGGGTCCGCAGCCGCACGGTGGCGGTCGGGGTGACCGATCGCGGTGGGGTGTCCGATGTCGTCATGGGATGCACGGTGCCCGGCCGGACGGCCCCGCGGGAGCCGTCGAGGCATTCTGTGGAAAACGTCAGTGGATGTGCACAACCGGGCTCCGGGTAGCGCCACGAGGTCAGGGTGTCGGCGAGGCGTGCTGTGCCCACGCGAAGTGGCACCATGCCCAGCACCGCACCCGCACCAGAAGGGCCCCAACCGTGAGCTTCGACCTCCTCGACCCCACCCCGGAGGGCTCCGACCCCCGGCTG
>JAABUV010002989.1_pt1 | contig 22059 bp, 37 predicted proteins | sample 5559971 | NCBI WGS metagenome assembly JAABUV01 (sample SAMN10711881, study PRJNA513362) | rock metagenome | isolation source: Antarctica rocks | place: Antarctica: Victoria Land, Knobhead nord | collected 2015-12-19
GAGAAAGCTTCAGAGCGCATGCTCAGCCACGTCCATTCAGGCCACGTTGGGCAATGTGTGCTGGATGCAAGCTCTCTTACGTGCGCCGTCCCGCGCGCACCCCGTCTGTGAAGTTGCGCGTCGCGTGCGTGCACAACTCGTCGGCGGTGTGGTTGCTCTGCGCGGCCAGGCCGCTGCAACCATGAGCTGCTCGCTAGGTGCAGCCTTGCTCCTTCACATTCAAGTTCAAGTGCAGTGTGCATGTGGTCCATGGCAGACCTGGGCGAGGACAGCGAGCTCCTCGACAGCCTGGTGGGTCACGTTTGGCCCACTCCGCTGGCCGCGGGGCGCGCACGGCGGTCAGGCGCATGCAGGTGATTCAGCATGCTGTCCCATCATGCTGCCTGTGCCGCGCCTGCAGTGCCTGCAGGAACACCGTGCACGAGTCCAGCAGGTCCAGGCTCCGCACCACGCAGTTCTCTGCGCGCGCGCGCCTTGCTTTGTCGGGTCTTGGGCCCCGCCTCCCAGCAGGCAGCAAAGTCTGATGCCGCGGCAGCAAAGACAGCTTGACAGGCCCCGCCGACCAGCAGGCTGCAAAGTCTGATGCCTGCGGCAGCAAAAAGTCAGCAAAGTCTGATGAGGCTGTGGGTGGCGCACTGGCGACGGGGCCGGTGATGACCAGGTCCGGCTGCGCCATGTGCAGCAAGGCGACGGCGGTGCGAACAGACTCCGGCAGGGTGACCACCACGGCGCGTGGCAGCCAGAACGCCTGGCCACGCGCGCCCCGGGCCAGCAGGGCGCACAGCGCCAGCACGGCCAGCGTGCACCTCATGGTAGGCAAGGGCGCGGGAATGAATGATACAGGTGACTTGCTGTTGGGGCCCATAATAGTGTCAGTCTACTAGTGCAGCAACCTGGGCCCAGCCACAGGTGCCCAGGTTGCTACCCTAGTCTACAACCCATGAGGTACCAAATGCATGAGCTTCAAGCACTTCATGAAGGTGGCATGGCGGGGCAGGAGTGCAGTAAGTCATGTCAAGTGTCAGCAGGGTGTGTTTGCTGCTTTGCGCACAACATTGCAGCTGGTCTGCAGGTGAATGCAGCCATATTTCTTTACAACACCCGACCTGCGCCGATCAGAGGCTTATATGCATCAAGCTACAAGCAGGTAGGTGTGCAATAGCGTTGCTGTGGATGTAGTCCGGCAGGACCGGTGGCCATGCTGAAGGACCATGCTGAAGTGGTGCCTCTGTGCTTGATTGCAACGACATTGGAGGCACCCATGATGGTGATGAGTTGACCCTAGAGAGGCAAAGCTCTGCTTTCTTCAATAAAGCGAGGCCAGTGCAAAGGCTGAAGCTAGTTTCGTGTGTGTAAACGTGCAGGGCTCTTTGCCTTGCACGTTTGCTTGCAGAGCATTGCTTGCTTGAGCAGTGTTGCGCCAAAACACTTGCACGCAAGATGGCGGACGACGACGACCAGAAGAACTATGAGCGCTTTGACGTGGACAACGACTATGAGGGCGTGCAGTTCATCGGCGACGAGGTGTTCTACACGCGCAAGCGCGCCAAGCGGCAGCAGACGCGCGACGAGCAGCTGTATGGCTACATGAGCGATGAGAGCGACGGCGAGACGCGCCGCGCCAAGCGCCGCGAGCGCGCCGCGGCCGACTACACCAAGCCGGTCGGCTTTGTGTCCAGCGGCGTGGTCACCAGCAGCGACGACAAGCCGCAGGTAGCTGTTGCTGCTTCTCTGCACGCCAAGAATGACAGCAGGAGCAAGCGCTGCTCGTTGCGCAGCCTGAGAGGTCAGTTGGTGTCATAGAAGCGCTTATGAGCCGCAGTGACTGGCCCCCAGTCGTCGCTGGTTACAGCACCCCCATATATTGGCGTGCGCAGCCTCTCCAAGACAGTGTGCAGGCCCGCAGCCTGACCACCTGACCTTGACCTCGGTGCGTTCTTTTGCCGCCCAGGACGTGGTGGGCGCTGAGCACCGCGGCGAGCGGCCGGGCTTGGGCGCGCCCGCTGGCCGGGCAGGCCTGGGCGCCGCGCCGGCCCCTGCTGCGCCCGGGGACGCCCGGCGCGGCCTCGGCGCGGAGGCCGGGCCCGGCCCCGGCGATGGCGGCGGCGGGGCTGCGGGCGGGCTGGGCTTCAGGGCAGCCGGCGGTGCCGCTGCGCCGGCTGACGATGACGCGGAGGACAGTGTGGTCCTGCCAACGGAGTTTGGGCGCATGTGCGGCCCGAGCCTATCGTGCATAGAGGCGCTAGCAGCTGCTTGGCACAGTGGCAGAAAGTGCTGGCGCTGCTTTGCAGCTCGCGGCATTGATTTAAGTGTTTCACTGACAAACACGTATGCTCGCCGTTAGCCATTCCGCCGTAAGGGCTGTGCGTAAGCGCCCGTCTGCTGGATCATGTGCATTGAGGCCAGCTTGGGCGCAGGCTGAAGCAGAAGGCTGCGGAGAAGCTGAGCGCGCAGCGGCAGAAGCAGAAGAAGGAGAAGCAGCGCACGAGCACGCTCGCAACCGATCCAGACATTGCCACCTTTGAGAAGCACACCAAGGGCGTCGGCATGAAGCTCATGCAGGCGATGGGTGCGCTCCCACGGCGCTCCTTGCCTGCCAGCCGGGCATCCATTCCCGTATGCCAGACCCTGTGCATGCAGTGTGGGCTGTGCGTGGAGACTCTTTGCCTGCCCAGTGAGCCGCCAAGCAGCAACAAACCCCATTGGACGTCCGCCACACGCATGCTCTGCGTCAGGTGTCAGTCCATGTGCCAGCACCCCGGTCAGCCCGCCTCTGGTCGACGGCGCCGCCGCCGCGCAGGGTACAAGCCGGGCGAGGGGCTGGGGCGCGAGCGGCAGGGCATCGCCAAGCCCATCGACGCCAAGATGCGGCCCAAGGGCATGGGCATGGGCTTCAACGACTACGAGGAGCACAAGCTGCTGCGCCCGGGCGAGGCCGCGCGCCTGGCGGCCGCGGCGGCCGAGCCGGCGGGCGACGCCGACGCCAGCGCGCGGGCGCGCCTGCGCCTTGCGAGCGCTGTGGGGCGGCGGCAAATGCCGCGTCTGGCTGTGTTGACCCAGGAAGATTGCAGTGGCTGTGCGGGGAGCATGGCTGACAGCCTAGGACTTGGGGTGTGCTGGCACGCGCAGGGGAGGCCGAACTTGTGCGGCGCTCCTATGCCAAAAGAAGCACTATGCAGCTCTGAGAAATCTCAGTCACAAGAGCTGGGCAAGTTTAACCCTCGTTCTGCCTGCAGGACGCGCCGGCGGCCGCCTCGGAGGCCAAGCTGTGGCGGAAGCGCAACGCGGTCGCGCGCGAGCGGCGCGCCTTTCGCACTGCCAGCGAGGTGCTTGCGGAGGCGCCGGAGCAGGCTGCGGCGCCCAAGCAGACTATCCTGGACCTGCGCGGCCGCCAGGCGCGCGGCGCACCCATGCCCCCGCATCCAAGCGCTCCAGCCGCCGCTGCGCATGCTGCCAGCCCCGGCGCAGGTTGCGGGGAGCAGGAGGGAGTGAACGCGGGCGGAACCTTGCGGGTGTTCTCGCTTGCGTGGCGCGTCACGACGTGGCACGCCATGTCGCTGCGCGGCTGCGCACCGCTCTGCGCTGCACGCGGCAGGCGCGCGTGGTGACCAATCTGGAACACCTGAATGTGGCGGACGCGGGCGAGGGCGGCGAGGCCGCGCCCATGGCGGAGCTGCAGCACAACCTGCGCCTGCTCGTGGACCTGGCCGAAGCCGATCTGCAGCGCCTGGACGCGCGGCTGCGGCAGGAGAAGGTGCGGCTGCTCCCGCGTGCCGCCTGCTTGCACACCATGCCTGGCGACGGCCTCGCCCGCCGCGCGCCGGTCACGGGAGTCCGGTGCCGTGTTAGCGCTCGTTGTCGTTGCCCTGTGCACTGTATCTTGGTTTGAGCGGCCATGCGCATCTTGTGAGCAGCTTTCATAGCAGGCCACGTTTTGGTCATGGTGGGTTGCAAGGCCTTGCGCTGCAAACGTGGCCGTGAGCGGGCCGTCACCTTGGGTCAGCGGCGCTGCGCAGGACACGGCAGTGATCCTGGGGCGTGAGCAGAGCCGGCTGGCTGACGAGGCGGAGTCCGCGTCCGCCGCGGCCGCGCGCGCGGCAGCCGTGCTGCAGGCGCGCACGGGGGCCGTGCGAGGCCTCGGTTGCCGCGCCGCGGATAGCAGCTCGGCACACATGTGGTTGCCAGCGAGCTCCGGAAGGGTGTCCTGCGCGCGAGCAGCGCAGGGCCAGGAGCTGGCCTTGTTCTAGCGTGCTGCATGCGCGGCTGCATGTGCGGCGCGCACTTGTCGGCCCGCGATCTGAAGGTGGCGGTGGAGCGCGGGCGGTGTTCGTTACGCCCCTGTCATATGCTGATGACCTGCCACATAGATGCTGCCAGCCCTGTACAGCTGGCCAGCAGCGCCGCCGCTGCGCGCCGCGCGACGCGGCGCGCGGTGGGGGACGGCGCGCGGGCAGGCGCCGGGCGCGCACGCCCAATTCCACAGCTCTGCACCCTATACCTGGCACCGGCGGCGCGGCGCAGGAGGTGGCGCGCGGGCAGGCGCTGGGCGCGCACGCGAGCACCGAGCTCGCGGAGCTGGCGGCGGTGTATGGCGCGCTCGCGCGGGGCTACCGCGAGGAGTACGTGATGTACAACCTGCCGGCCGCCGCGCTCGCGCAGGCGCGCCGGCCGCCCCGTCCCGCGGCGCTCGCGGCGCGCCACGGCGCACCGCGGGCTGCTGCGCCACGCCGACCGGCCGCTGTGCTGCGAACGCCTGGCTGACATGTCCACTATACGGAGGTAGCCAGTTGGTGTTCACTGCACAGAGGCAGATGTTAGGGGGCGTCTTATTCGACCTCCCGCACCCAGCTGTCCAGAGCTGAGAGAAGCATGCTCGCGAGCTGATCGAGGTCGCGGGCGCGCAGGTGCTACCGCGGCTCACGGAGAAGCTGTCGGGGTGGGACCCCTTGGCCGACCCTGCGGAGGGTACGGCGGACTTTGCCGTCTGGCGGCCCCTGCTGGAGTCCGAGTCGCAGCGGGACGCCATTTTCCAGGTGCCCGCATTGATACAGGAGGTTACCTGCCCTAGGTCAGGTTGCGCAATTGACAACAAACAGTTGCGACGTGCACAGATGCATGCAAGCTGGCGTCAGCTTTTAGCCTGTGTGTTGGTATTGTGCAGCAGGCCTGGGGCGCTCGTGCAGCGCTGCAGCCTCGTGGCGCCCGCAGTTGGGAGAGACATTCACCTTGCACAGTCACCAGCTGGGGCCAGGCGCGCCATGCGGTGCCCCACGCGCGCGCGTGCGCCGCACAGGACGTGGGCGATGCTGGCGACGCGTATGCGGCGCTGCTGGGCGCGGCGGTGCTGCCGCGCGCGGCCGGCGCGCTGACCAACGCCTGGGAGCCGCGCGACCCCGAGCCCGCGCTGCGCTGGCTGGACGCGTGGGAGGGCCTGCTGCCGCCGGCCGTGCAGCGGCACGTCCTGCACTCGCTCGTCTTCCCCAAGGCGCGCGCCCGGCCGCGGCGCCGCCTGCGGCGCCGGCGCTCCGGCAGCACCTGTTGTCCCGCGCTCTGGATTGCCTTGTGTTGGTTCCATCCATCATGCACTCACATAGGCGCATGACGCCGGCGCGGGACCCCTGCTGTCCCCACACGTGCTGCATTCACGGTGCCCCATATGCGCCCGGGCCAACGGCCTGAGTGGAAAGAAAGGGCCCGGCTGACGCCGCGGCGCGGGGCGCGCGCAGCTGAGCCGCGCGGTGCAGGCCTGGGAGCCGCGCAGCGAGACGGTGCCGCTGCACGCGTGGCTGCACCCCTGGCTGCCGCTGCTGGGCGCGCAGCTGGAGGACCTGTACCCGGGCGTCCGCTTCCGCCTGGCGGCCGCGCTGCAGCAGTGGCACCCCAGCGACGCGTCCGCGCTCGCGCTGCTGTCGCCCTGGCACACGGCGCGCCCGGCGGGGGCGCCTGGGTCGGGCCGGGCCTTGCCGCGGCGGCGCGGGCGCTGCTCGCGCCGGGGCGCCTGCGCCCGGCAACCCCGGCTCTGACTCTGCAGACCTTCCCTGACCCTACCCACCCTTTCACATCACCACGTTGCAGTGACATCCGAGGCGGGCTACCGCTCGGCCTCCCTGAGATGCTGCCGCACGGCAGCCCAGGCGGCGCTGCGCCGGAGGGAGGCTGCCGCGCAGCCGGATCCACTGACGCGCGGCGCGCGGCGCGCCAGGTGTTTGGCGCCAAGGAGTGGGACGCGCTCGTGCAGCGCTCCATCCTGCCGAAGCTGGCGTGGGCGCTGCGCGACGCGCTCGCGATCGACCCGCGCGCGCAGGACCTGGCCGCCTGGCGCTGGGTGGCCGCGTGGGCGCCCGTGCTCGCGCCCGCGCAGCTCGCCGGCCTGCTGGAGCAGCACTTCTGGCCCAAGTGGCACGCGGTGCTGCGGCACTGGCTCGCGCACGCGCCCGACTTCGACGAGGTCACCGCCTGGTTCCTGGGCTGGAAGGCGCGCCCGCGCGCCGCCCGCTTGCGGGCGCCCGCACGCCGGGGCGCCAGCCCTGCCTGCGCGCGCGTTTGCCGGCCGGTGTGTGGGCCTCTGGGCGCGCTCTGCAGGGGCGCGCGCGGACAGGCAGAGAGGTCAGGCCATTTACGGCCTCGGGATATGCCACTGGTTGGGGGCCATGCCGTATTTCGTTTCATGCATAGCGAGGGCGCACGTGGCGCCGGGAGTGGACGCGCATGGCGAGGGCCGGGCGCGCGCCGCGCAGGCGCTGCTGCCGGCCGAGGTGCGCGACCACGAGCGCGTGCGCCTGCAGCTGACCACCGCGCTCAACGCCATGAACGGCGCGGCCGACGCGCCGGGCGGCGCGGCCGCGGCCGCGCCGCCGTACGGCGGCGGCTACGGCGACTACGCGGGCGCGGGCGCCGGCCGCGCGGAGCTGTCGCCCGGCACGGGCGCGGCCGCGGCGGCCGAGCCGTCGCTGCGGCAGCTGGTGGAGCAGTTTGCGGCGGACGCGGGCGCCGCCTTCCTGCCCAAGGCCGGCCGGCGGCACGAGGGGCTGCAGGCGCGCCCCTGGGCTCTGTGCAGGGGCTTGCTTGTCAGGAAGCTGGGGGAGTCGGGCCACAGACCTCCTGCGCAGCCGGCTGCCGGCTTTAAGGGCTGCAGGCGCGACGCTGCCCTACTCCACGTGTAGGTAACTGGAATGTTCCTTGTTTGGTTTGGCATGGACGCCTTGCCTGGGACTTTGACAGGACGGGCTGCGAGGCATGCCCGGGCGTCTGCAGCGCGCCCCCCGGCACCCCCTGACCCGGCGCCGTACTGCGCGCGCGCGCAGGTGTACGGCTTTGGCGGCGTCAGCTGCGTGGTGGACAGCGCGGCGGGCGTCGTGCGCGCGCAGCTCGATGGCCGCTGGGCGCCCGCGTCGCTGGAGGCGCTGCTGGCCGCCGCGCGCACACGGGGCCGCGGGCTCTGATGCTGGGCCTATGTATCCTAGCCTGTGTGCAGCCCGGTGTTTTAGGACTGAGTGTGGCAGAGTGAGGACGCATCTGTGCGGGAGGAAAGGTGTGTGAGAGGCGCCTCAGTGCAGATGTGCTGACCGCGGAAGCGGCAGGCACTGGTTTTGGCGAGAATGAATGACCGGTCTTGTTTTTTTTGGGGCGCATCTGTGTGTCTGGGTCTGTGTTTCGTTGCCGCTGTTGCTCTTCTGTGCTGTTCCTGCAGGCGTGGCCGGCCTACACCCTCCCTCTAGCTGGCCCGTCACATAGCCTGTACTCGAGGCACTTGCATGTTCGCACTTGATGGATGCACTTGTAGGCAGAAAGCTTGTTTGCAACAGCAACTGCTTGCAGTGTCACAGCGTGTCTTGTGCACGACACACGTATGCACACCTGCCCCACCATAGAGCGAGACAGCCGCAGCTCTGCCGAGGCAGCAGGGCTGCTATAGGTACAAGCCGTGCAGATATTAGAGCATGCATGCCATTACATGGGAAGTAGCACACCCAGGGCAAGCACTCTTGCTGCGCTGCAACCTCGCACTGAACCAGCGCACTTTCAGTGACCGTCTGCTATCCCTTGCTCCATAAGGATCTCCTACATCCCTGCAACCTTCCTGGCAGAGAGCAGCCTGCATGCATTTCGGCGCAGCCCATCCTACCTAGTGCCCGCACCAACCTTCATTTTAGCCCTGCAAGCTGATGCACTGCAGCAGGCTAGCAGCCAATCCTGGCTGCGTGAGGATCCTGAACCAGGCACCGCTACGTCCCCTTCAATCACCCTGCAGAGGCGCGTGTGATTGACACCCGCCTGCATGACAACAGGATACACAAGATCTGTAAAAAAATATACCTACACCAAAGTTACAGCACAGCCATCATTGGCGTATCATCTGCCTCCTTGTCGACCGCCGCCTTTTCCGCAGGCGACAGCCCAGCGCCGGGCGGCCGCGCAGCCGCCTTGCCGTCAGCCGCTGGCGCAGGCGCTGCCGCGGGCACGGGCGCGCCATTCGCGTGCACGCCGTTGCCATTGGCATGCGCCGCGGCATCGACGGGCGTCGCGGCGGCCGCCGCGTCGCTCGCATGCGCGGTGATGAAGTGCTCCGCCTGGAGCGCCGCCATGCAGCCTGTGCACGCATAGCCATGGGGTCAGCAGCGCGGTCAAGAGCAGCGCTGTCGAGTGCAGGCTGCGCGCCTGGCGCGATGCACTGCGCCTCTGTATGACAGGGCCGCATGTGTGATTAAAATGTACAAAAATGCAACGAGACAGATACCCTCAGGCTCCACATGCGAGGGCAGATATTGGAAGCGCTGCGGCAGCACTGCACGTGTCGCACGTCAGCGTGCGCTGCCACTACGCGCGCCCCGCAGCCTCCGCACAAGCGCTCGCAGCAGGGGCGCAGCGGCGCCCGCGGGCGCGCGCACCCGAGCCCGCCGCGGTGATGGCCTGCCGCCACTTCTTGTCCTGCACGTCGCCGGCCGCAAACACGCCCGGCACGCTGGTCTCGGTCGTGCCGGGGACCGTAATCACGTACCCGTCGCTATCCAGCTGCACCTGCAGCATGCAGCCATAACCACTGGTGAGCCGTTTTGGGCGGGCGGGGTAGGGTGCGAGCAGGCGCGCCGGCGGCGGCAGGCCGCCCGCAGGCGCAAGGCGAAGCTGCGCCATGCATGGAAAGCAGCAAGCTCGTCATCGGTCTGTTCCGCCCGTTCCGCCCAAACAAGAGTCTATGAGGTCCGCAGACGCTGCTTCACCAAGCCGTGCAGGGAAGTCATGGCAGCAGACGTGAGCACGCTGTGCTGCATACAAGGACCATGTCGAGTACGGCAGCCAGGTTCCCTGGGCGAGCGCGGGAGGAGAGAGCGCTGCGGCCCGCCAGCGCCTTCCAACAAGGATGATTTTTTAATTGGCAACCAGGTTCCCTGGGCGAGCGCCGTAGAGCTGGACAATAGCGCCGCGGCGCGCCTGCCCGCCCAGGAAGGCGCTGGCGGGCTCGTGGCCGATGGCGAAGAAGAGGCCGGAGACCTCCACGTCGCGCTCGGCGCCCGTCTTGAGGTCCCTCACGCGCAGCGCGCGCAGCAGCCCGCGCTCGGTGCCGAGCGCCTCCACCACGACCGAGCTCCACAGCATCTGCGCGCGCGGCCTCTGTCAGCGCGTGCGCCGAGCGGCGTGCTGTCGTCTTGCTACTGCTGCGCAATGCGTCCTTGCTTGATAAGCAGTGGCAGTCACTGTTCCAGCTCGCCAGACGACCTCCACAGCAGCTGCACAGTCAGCCACAGCACAGACAACAGAGCGAGCAGTCCAGATGGCAGCTTATGGCATGCTTTCAGCCAACGCATACACGCTTGCTCTGGGTGTTGTACGCACCTGCATGGCTACAGTGCATTATATGGCGATGCACAAACCCATGTCATTGACGCCACATGTGATCAGGCATGACGGCGTCCTCAGCTCATCTTCAGCCAGCAAGTGCAGCACAGATGCGATGGTTTCCACCCTCACTCCAGATGACCAGGCTGGGCCCGCATGTCACCTGTGTGCGCACACTCCTGTGCATGTCGTGTGCGCATGCATGGCTGTGCTTGTGCGCTGCTCGTCTTCGCGGTACACTCTGCCATGCCTACAGCGGCCCGCGTGTGCGGACATGCTGTGCCAGTCCCCCACGCCAAACCCACTCCCAGACCCTTCCCCACGCAATAGCAGCAGGGGGCCAGGGGCGCCCGGCGGGCGCGGGCCGCGCCTCGATCTTAGGGTTCTCCAGCGTGCGCTTCTGCATGATCTTGCTCGCACGCAGCTCGTCGCGCCGGTGGATGATGTACACCTTGCTGCCGTACTTGGTCAGGAAGCCCGCCTCCTCCATCGCCGTGTCGCCGCCGCCGATGACCGCCAGCGGCTTGCGCCGGAACATGGGCGCGGCGCCGTCGCACACCGCGCACGCGCTGATCCCCTTGTTCCAGAAGCCGTTGACCTCGCCCGAGCCCGGGAAGTCCAGCCGCCGCGCGACCGCGCCTGCGCACAAGACGCCCAATTCAGGTACCAGTCACCGCCCGTGGCATTTATCAGGACACAGGCGTTGCATAGCGCAAGTCCGCAAAGCCTTCACTTTGGAGAGCCGTGCACCTCGTCTGGGAGAGGCCGCTGCTGCACCCCCGGCCTGTGCACCACAGCATACGCACAGCACAGCCGGCACTGCCACGGCAAACACGCTCTGGTTTATAGCCTCCCTTTCAGAAACTGCTGAACGGGCAGGTCCCTTGGCCAGAGCCTGTCCTGTATGACCCCAGCTGCCCTGCTACAGCCCGTCTGCTTCAGCGCATTACCCTGCTGAAGCAGGGACGGGCACAACATAGGCGCTGCTCAAGACTGCCACACCGGCCACCGCCTGGCTTGCTCCGCACCAGCTGCGCCAAGGACAGAGAGCACGGAGATGTATTCAACCAATCAGGGCAGCTTGGTTTAGGCTGCTGCGCCGGTGTCAGCCGCAGCAGGCACACAAGCTGACAAGCGATATGTAAAGCTCGGGCCAAAGGTGGTGGCAGTCTGCTGAATACATAGAGGCAAGGCTTCAGGCGGGTGCGCGCGCCTGTCGCAACGATGACCGTGTCTGCCTCCACCTCCTTCTCGTCGGTCCACAGGCGAAAGGGCCGCCGGGACAGGTCTACCTTTGTCACCGTCTCCGAAAAGATGCGCGTGCCAAACTTCTCGCTCTGCGCCCTGCGCTGCCGCGCGCCAAGTCGCTGCGATTGCTCCACAGCCGCTGGTCGGGACAGGCGGCTTGCGTGGGCAGCAAACTGTGCGCTCAAGTCGTTACACATGCGCTGAGTAGTGCAGCCCCCGGTCTGCAGGGCGCCGCGCCTGAACTTATCGGTAATCTCGCCACCCATGATGCCTTCTGGGAAGCCCGGGAAGTTCTCGACATCAGTTGTGGTCGTGAGCTGGCCGCCTGCTGCAACGCCGTTGGCCAGCCACCCCTCAAACAAGATGGGCTGCAGCTCGGCGCGGGCGGCGTAGATGGCTGCCGTGTGTGCGGCCGGTCCTGAGCCTACGATGCAGAGCGGCGTGCTCAGCTTCTTTGCCATCGCCGCAGCGGCGCACGCAAAGCTCCTGGAAAGCTTGCTCAGGCGTGCAGCTGTGGCATGCGCCAACATACACCAGTTGAGGCAATGAGGTATGGCTCAAGCACCCCGGACAATGTTTTATTTTCAAGCTCGAGCCTGTACTGAGGCAAGGTCTTTGTGCCCTGGTCTTTGTCCCCTGCTTGCAGGAACCTCGATGCATGGGCTCCTGCGCACTACATGCCTCGATCCTTTACATGCTTCAGCATGTAAACGCATGCCAAGGGCCAGCACGAGCGGATCACGCATGCGAAGTGGGGTTGCCCGTGCTGTGAAGCAGGCGAAATAGCCAGTTTTGGCTGGTGCAATAGCATCGCGCAAGCGGCCTCAATCACTAGAGAGCATGCCAGGATGCCTGAGCCAATGAGCCTCCCCTTACATGCCCATGGCACCTATGCAACCAGTCCATCACTGCTCAACGCCCGCAGCTGTGCCCAGGTCTCACGCCGCTGAAGCATGGCGCGTCGCGCAAGCCCTCACAGCCTCACGGCATGGCGGCCCCGCGCATCGCTGCCTCCCTGTTCTGCTGCTTGGAGCCGTCGGCAGGCGTGGGCGGGTCGGGCGGCGTGAATGTGTAGCCGTTGTTCTCATAGTCTGTGAGCGCGGTCGGCTTGCCCCAGCGGAAGGGCTTGCCGGGGGTGGGCGGCGTGCCGGCCGCGCGCAGCGCCTGCGCGCCAGGGCTCTGTGACTCGGGCTGAGGTGTCTGGCCCCAGCCCGGACGCGTGAGGTGCACATGCACTGCCAGCGCCGCAGGCCCGCATGCTGCGCAGGCAGCCCGAGCGCTGAGATGCAAGTGTGCATGCTCTGGCGGGCGCGGGGCGAGCCTGCTGGGCGCGCGCGTCAGGACCAGCGCCTGCCAGCCGCATGGTCACGCAGTGCTCATGTGTGGCAGGGCCGACATGTGCGTGCAGTGCACCTACTGCGCCAGCAGGCGCACCTCGAGCTCCGGGTCGGGCTCGGATATCCTGACCTCGTAGGTGCGCGCAGTCACCTTGCCGCTGCCGTTGATGACCTGACTTGCTCGCCGAGTGTCGCGGTCTGCGCGCCGTCGCACACAAGAGTGTTGCATCAATGCAACACAGGAGCCAACGGTGGCTGTCTGTTACTTGCTGCTAACGCTACCGCCGCTGCTGCTGGTGACAGAGATGATGATGCCTACAGGCTGCTGCACCCGTCCGGCTTGCCCCGCTGATAGTCGAAGCAAGTGTGGCGGCAGCACAGGCACCCGAGCTGAGCAAGCTCGTGCCCGGGGAAGCACACTCGTGTACAGCCACAAGCACTTGCCGCCTGCGTGCAAGCATAGGGGCAGAGAGGGCCCTTGCTGGTGCGGCGGCGCACCGTAGTACTTGATATTGTACACCAGGTTGGGCTCGGCTGCGGGCACGATCGGGCGCACTAGCGACGACCTGCGGGACAACACGCTTGTCAGGGCGGCAGCTGAACTCACCGACAGCAGTCGCGACCTGCACGAGACGGGTGGGGCAAGCGCCAGCGCGCACACACACGGTAACAGGCACGTTGGGCCGCGTGGTCACTCCTGCGTATCAGGTGCAGTGCGGAGGGGTGCCAGGCTCAAACCTACCTAACACAACACACGCTGGAGGGCGGCTCACCCGGGCGCGTTTTTGCGGTACTCTGTTGACACAGGCATAGGGGACTGGTACTCAACAGACGACGCGACGCCGGTGATCTGTTCGCACCCACATCAGTCAAGCCAGCACGTGCACAGTGCAGAGTCATTCCTGGCCTTGACGTGGGGGCACTGTCCAAGCGAGCTCCACCAGTGCAAGCCCGTGCAAGAGTGCACACCACCACACCACCACACCGTCAGAGTACAGGCAGAGCGGGGCTTGACCATGCAGCGCACCTTCCATGGCGCCTTTATGGGGAGCTTTGCCCACAGGGTCTTGAGTGTGGATAAGGCCTTGTCCATGAGGCTCAAGAGGGCTGCCAAAGCAGACTCTTTCACCTTGCACGGCTGGCCCCAAGCAGAGGCCTGGTCGCCTGCGGCTTGAGCCACAGGAAAAGGTGCTGCAGCTGCCTGTCCCTGGGCCAAGCAACGAACGGTCTTCGTGCAGAAAGTGCTTCATTGCTTGCGCAGGTTGCAAGTGCATTCCTTTCACCAGCCAAAAAAGGCTCACAGTGCATCACACACGAGGAAAGTCCCCAAGGGGGGAACTGGAGTGCAAGCACTTTCCACTGCCCAGCAACCACTGCTTGCACGCGTAGCGAAACAGTGGGACGCTGGTAGATCAGAGGAAGGGCAGGTATATCGCAAGGCGTCTCCCCTACGCTTCTGGGAGGGAGTGGGTGGGTTGCGCACCTACGCCCCGTCCGTCTGGCCGAGGATACTCTAGGGCAAGCCCAGGCGGCCCTGCGCGGCCTAGGGGCGCGCGCCCGCGCGGGCGGCGGAGATGGGGATGTGGATTTCACGCCTGCTGTCGGTCTTTGGTGAAAAGGAGGCTCGCATCCTCGTCCTCGGGCTGGACAACGCTGGCAAAACGACCATCTTGTGTACGCGTCCCTGGACTTGCGCTGCTATTTCGCACATTTGACGATGGCTTTGGGAGCGCGGTCGACCAGAGCTGCTGGTGACTGACCACTGTGAAAGGCTGATGTGGCGTCCGCGTGCGCAGATCGCCTGCAGGTTGGCGAAGTTGTTTCAACCATCCCCAGTGCGCACCTTGCTGCACTCGCTCTCCCGCGAGAGCTGGCGCTGCTCCCTTTGACCGTTCCGGTGACTGACAGAGTGTGCTGTGCGGCAGCCATCGGGTTCAACGTAGAAACCGTCACATATAAAAACATCAAGTTCCAGGCAGGCCACCCAGCCCTCCACATGCTGGCTTGCATTGCCGCGCTAACGCACCAAGTTGGCTCGGTCAAGCTGCAGATCAGCACTGCGCCCTTGGTGTTGCTGCTGGTGCCCTCCGCTGGCGGAGAATGCCCAAGCGTGTCTGCCCTGCTGGGTAAGAAGCTAGTCTGTACCTGTCTCTGTAGTCACTCGGTGGTTACCAGCCTCCTTGTTAGCTAGGTGTGCACTCGTGTATGGCGCTGGGTTGTATGCACAGCGCTGTAGAGGCGCATGCGTCACGAGGACACCGTGCGGGGCAAGGCTGTGTGCGTAGCACGTAGACAGGCCCTGAGCTGGCAGTGCGCTCGACTGCCTGCCCTTGTCATTGCGCAAGCGCCTGACCTTGCACGCAAGCAGCCTGCGCTGGTGGCGCGTCACACCGCCAGCCTGGGCCGCGCGCAGGTATGGGACCTGGGCGGGCAGACGAGCATTCGGCCGTACTGGCGCTGCTACTACCCCAACACGCAGGCCATCATCTACGTGGTCGACAGCAGCGACACCGAGCGCATCGGCACCTCGGCCGAGGAGTTCCACGCGATCCTGGACGAGGAGGAGCTGAAGGACGCGCTCATCCTCGTGTACGCGAACAAGCAGGCGCGCCGCGCCTGCCGCCAGGTCCAGAGTCGGGGGACCTTGCGTGGTTTGGTGTCGGGAAGCGGTGCGGCTCGGCGTGCTCCTGTTGTATGCCCGCAAGCTGCGCCTGGCGCACTTCTCCTGTCCTGACAGTGCTTGGTTGCCCCCAAGAAGGCGCTGGCTCTGCATTACTTAGCACTTGTCAGTAGCTGTGTTGTCCAGCGCTGCTGCTACCCATGGCATGGCTGCAACCTGGACGCCTGACAGGGTTGAGCATGGCTTGCGTGCCCCTCTGCAGGACCTGCCAGGAGCGTTGGACGACGCGGCAGTGGCCGAGGGCCTGGGCCTGTCCAGCATCAAGAGCCGCGACTGGGCCATCTTCAAAACGTCCGCGATCAAGGGCGACGGCCTGTTTGAGGGCCTGGACTGGCTGTCCAACATGCTCAAGACGCGGCGGAGGTGACAGCGTGCTGCCGCGCGGTGCAGCTCTTCGGCAGTATCTCTGGGTCCAGCTGTGGCGTGAGGAGCGGCTGCGTTCGCTGGCAGTGCTGCTTCTACCTGGCCTGCACATCGCAGCATCAGCTGGTCAGGCCTGGCCTGTCTGGCGCAGTAACTGGCCACTGCAGTTGCATCAGTGCGCCAGTGCCTATCTGCACGACATCGCAGTTTGGCAGGCACGGTTGGGCTGTACCAGTGCCAACTGACTGCCATGCAGTCAAGTTGTGCTGATAAACAACAGGCCTCGCCTGCCGGCCACCAGGTGCCTTCCCTAGCTGGGCAGCGCCTCACTGGCTATAAGGGTTGGCAGGGTATGGGCGCGAGCGCTCTGGCTTTGTGACTATGTCCAGAGGTAGCAAAGTGCGTGCTCGCATTCACGCAGGGGACTCCAAGAATAGACACGGGCTGTAACAACTGGAACATAGCTGCTTCATAGGTTTCCTTGACGCTTACTGCGACACCTAGGAATACATGACACACCCCGTGAGCCTCTGCACAGCCCCACCCGCGCCTGCCCGCACGCAGCACACCTCATACCCAGCTTGGCACGCGTCCACTCTTAGAGCAGCATCCCGCTCACTTCTTCTGCTGCGCCTTGCGCATGAGCGCGCTCATCTCCTCGCGCTTCTTCTTTGCGCGCAGGTGTGTGCCGAGCTGCGTGTGCACGCGCATCGTGTCAGCAGCCTAACTTTTATAGAAGAAAGCAGCCCACCTCACTGCCTGCCTCCACTGCAGCTTTTCTGGTATGTGCGAAGGATGCAGCACAGCAGAGGCTACGTGCAGGCACTCGCGCACACCTCACACAAGGGTAGTGGCAAGGTCGGCGCCTGGTGAACCGACACGCCAAGAGAAGGAGAGCCACCGCACCTTCTTCTTGCACAGCTTGAGAGCGCGCTTGTCCTTGCCGACCTTCAGCAGCTCGGTCACGCGCTTCTCATACGGCGCGAGGCCTGCAACCTCCCGGATGATCTCGCGCACGAACTTCACGCGCTTGCTCGCGCGCTGCACGCCCCCAGCACCGCCCTATTAGCGCGAGGCAGCAGCCGCCTTGATCGCCCCAGAGCACGCCCGCGCCGCGCTTCCTCCCTTTGCTGCAGGCGTCACTGAGGAGCCTGGCCCATGCACTGCAGACACCTGCTGTTCTCGCAAGTGCTGCACGCCGCAGCACGTGCGGCTCAGCGCCGCCTTTCGCTCCAGCGCTTGTCGCCTGCCTGTACCACTGTTCCATAACCACTAGCGACTGCGGCGCAGGGGCGCCGCACCCCTTTGCGGTGCGCTGGCCGCGCGACCTTGGCTCGCCTGGTCACCACATGGCCTTTGTTCAGCCCGACGGCGATGCCGCTGGCTGCCGGCGGCGCCTCCATCCTCTGCTTCCTGCTGAGCTGCTGGGGACGTCCGCCCCGTCTCTACACTTTTGGTGTCGGCTGGGGTTTCAGCCCTAGCACGAGCTCCCACCAGGGCCTGTTCTACATCCAGGCTCGCGCTGACCGCAAGCATGTACACATTTCGCTGCAGAAAAAGGTTGGTGGGGCTGTACATGCGCGTGTAGCCATGGGTGCCGCTCTGCTTGCTGTGCCAGTCCGGGCCCCCTTCCGGTCCAGCCCGGCGGCGCTGCTGCGGAGCACGACGCGCCTGTGCCGTCCCGTGCGCATGGCTGCGTACGCAGCCGCGACGAAGCTCAGCCAGGTCTCCAGCCACCCCGCCCCACACCAGCCGCGGCTGCGAACGAGCGAGCATTGGGCCAATGCGATAGACTCCACCCATCACGATGAGCATGTTTGCGCTGGCGCAGGATGAGCTCAAGCGGCAGGCAGCCTGGCAGGCTGTAGAGTATGTGGAGAGCGGCATGGTGGTCGGCCTGGGCACGGGCTCTACGGCGGCCTTCGCGGTGGAGCGCCTTGGCCAGCTGCTCAAGGAGGAGACGCTGAGGGATATCGTGGCTGTGCCGACATCCATCCGGACCTATGAGCAGGCCAAGGGTGAGCGGGGGCTGCGTGCCGCGAGCTTCTGCTCCACGGAGCGGCTTGCGCATGATGCAGGCACTTGGTGTATGGATGGGCTGTGACCTTTGTATGCAAGCTGCGACCACTGGAAAGCAGCTGCCAAAAGCGTGGGCACATGAGGAGTGGCTCGCCTGCTCAGTGCGGTATGGGAGTGTGGAGGAGTTTGGAGGCTGGAGCGCGCTGCAGGAAGGCACGCCGTCCAGGCAGCACGGGCTGAGCCCAGCAAGCGGACGCAGGGCTGGGCATCCCGCTTGCGACGCTGGATGAGCAGCCGGAGCTCGACGTGGCGATAGACGGCGCGGATGAGGTGGACCCTGCGCTGAACGTGGTCAAGGGCCGCGGCGGCGCCCTGCTCCGCGAGAAGGTGAAATCTCGTGTCCCTGCGCTGCCCTCCCTCCTGGCAGGGCCCGCAGGCTGGTGGATCACGGGCAGAAACACATGCATTTTGGTCTGTAAGTGCGTTTCTGACCTTGCCCGGCAAGTGGTGCAAGAGATTTAGAGTACTGGCAACGTACATCCCGAGGGCAAGGTCGAGCAGTGCTCTGAAACATCTTGCCAGGCAAGTGGTGCAAGAGAGTACTGGCGATCTGCATACCCAGGGCAAGATGTAGCAGTGGTGACTACCTTGGTGGCCAGCGGACTCGAAAGGCGTTTGTAAAGCAATGGCCGCACTCCCTGGCCAGTGTGTGCATGCGACATGCTCGTGAGCCCAGCCAGGGGCACAGCTCCATGCAGTCTGCACAGCTGACGCGCCCGGCCGCGCGCGCTTGCGCAGATGGTGGAGCTCGCGTCCAAGAAGTTTGTGTGCATCGTGGACGAGAGCAAGCTGGTGTCGGGGCTGGGCGGCAGCAAAGGTGGGCCCTCACTGTGCACGCTCGACTTGCTGCGTGCCGAGTCGGTGACTGCATGCCAGCAGCCATGACTGTCCGTGTGCGTTTTGAAGCGAACTTGTAGCGCCGGCAAGCACGCGCATCGCAGCCAGGCTGACCCGGGCGACCTTGTGACGGAGGCGCTGCGTCAAGAGCATGCATGCAGCGGCGGACTGCGCTGACCCACCGGGCCGGCCCGCGGCAGACGCGATGCCGGTGGAGATCGTGCAGTTCTGCTGGAAATACAACCTGGAGCGCCTGCAGCGGCTGCCGGAGCTCGCCGGCGCGAGCGCCAAGCTGCGCATGGCCGGCGACAAGCCTTATGTGACCGACAATGACAACTACATCGTGGACCTGTTCTTTGAGGAGCCCATCAAGGACCCGCACGCGGCCGCCAGCGCCATGGCCAAGCTCGTGGGCGTCGTGGACCACGGCCTGTTCCTGGACATGGTCGACGTGTGCATCATCGCCGGCGCCGACGGCGTGCGCACGCAGGAGAAGTAGCGCGCTCGCGCGCCGACCGGCCAGGCTCGGGTTGTTTCGGGCGCGCGCCGTCGGCGGCGTGGGCAGCGGGCGGCCGCAGGGCGGGGCCGTGTGCCTGGGCATGATTTGGGTCTGAGCCGCCTTCTAGCATGCTTTGCCTGCGCCGTGGGCACTGGATGCAGGCATCCAGCTGGCACCCGTGCACGCCTCATTGCGTGCACAGGGGCCTGAGCGGGTTCCTGACATGGCTCCCAGTATGGTATTGCTGCATGCGCATGCCGGGGAGGTGCATGCCTCCACAGCAGCATGAAAGGCTGTCAGGACAGCGGGGGTTCAAGAAGAGCTCCAGCGTAGGTGTGTTTTGTGAGGCTGTCATATGTGCTGGCATGGAGCTGAGCTACTAGCAGGCAACATCTGAAAACACCGTACAGGCTGGCACATTGCCATCTTTGCTCGTTCTCATGGGTTTGTCCAGATTAAATGAGGCTTGCTGTGTGATCTGCGACCTGCGACGGGAAGACTTGCCGAGAGAGTCCCATGTCTGCCTCAAGAAGCTGCTGCACATACTCCACATGCACGACACATCAGCGCGTCTCTGAGCAATGTGCAGCATTACGACTACAGATGCTGGGGTGGCATACAGGCATGCTGCGAAGCTTCCACTGCGCCACGGATGCTGCAAAGGGCACGTGCGTGCGTTGTCAGTGTCACCTCTCTGCGTGCAGCAGCGCGCCTACGAGCAGTCAGGTGAGCAAGCTTGCGCGTGGCGCGCAAGCAGCACCTTGGAATGGCACAGCAAAGGAGGTGAGGCATTGGCAGCTTCGCCTCTGGCACAGAGCTGGTGCGCGTTCCTGGGTGATATGCAGCGCCACCCCAGAGCGCTCTCCCATACACACCCTGCCGCTCCCACCTGCACACCCTCACCTCCAGCCCACAGCGCGCCCCTGTCTCCAGCGCCCTGTGGCTAGACGCTCCCGGCCCTGGCCGCCCGCATGCAGCCTGGCTCCCAGCACCAGCGCACCGCGACCCACTCCACCCACCCAAGCCCCTTGGTAGCAATGTCAAACCATACATGCCGACGACCTGCTGACAATCTGGACGCTCTCTCCCGCCCCGAAGCCGCCGCGGGTGCACGCGCACGCAGGCGCTACGCCGTGTTGCCGACGATCCATGGGTGCTGCAGCACTTGCGCCAGGGGCAGGCGCTCGCGCGGCGCCTTGGTCAGCAGCTGCGCGCGCGCAAGTGGGTCAAGGTAGATTCAGGGCGAGAGTGATGAACTTAGCCAGGCGCACGGTGCGCCAGGCGCGTCCACCACAGTAGCCAGACGTGATGATACTGAGGCCAGGCCATACGACCCGCCTGGCCCGCACGCCAGGCGCTGCGCCCTGGCAGGGCCCTACCGCTCTAGCAACCGCTGCATGGGCTAGGCACCGGGCCGCAACATGTGGGCCGCCACTGTGGCGCCTCACAGGCTGCGTGCGCACCGCCCTGCGCGCACGAGCAGCGCCCCCGGCGGGCGCACGCGGGGCACGCGAGGGGGGGGAGCGCGGGGCGGCGCGGCGCGCCTTCCGGATGAGGTCGCGCGCGCCGTGCGAGACCGGCACGTCCGCCGGGAAGCGCAGGTCGACGCGCAGGATGCGCCGGTACGTCTCGCTGTGCCCCGACGCCTCGAACGGCGGCAGCCCGAACAGGAACTCGTAGCACAGCACGCCCAGGCTCCACACGTCCACGGTCGCGTCGTGGTCCGCGCCCTCCACCATCTCCGGCGGCAGGTAGTCCAGCGTGCCGCACAGCGTCTTCCTGCGCGCGCGCGCCGCCCGGCTGGGGCCCCTGCGCCCTGTGCCAGCGCCCCCGTAGATCCACTCCCTGCTGAAGGCCGCCGGTCTGCAGGGTCTGAACGCGTGTGACGGATGGTGTAAAGCAGCGTTCGCGCATTAAGCCAGACCTTGCACTCTGCTGCTCTGCTGGGTTAGGACCGCCTGGGCGCGCCGCAATGTGGATTATGACCGACTGCAGGGCGCGCGCGCCAGCTCGGGGCGCGCACCGGCGGCTGTTGGGCGCGTGCACGGACCAGCCGAAGTCGGCGATCTTCAGCTCGCCCTTCATGCCGAGCAGCAGGTTCTCGGGCTTGATGTCCCGGTGGATCACGTGCTTGGAGTGGCAGTACACGAGCGCGCGCGCCAGGGACGCGATGTACCTGTGCAGGGTCCGCCGCAATTGCAAACGCCACATTCGCAACACGCGCGCACAGCCCCGGGTGCGCGCGGTGGGGCTTGCCTGTCGAGGCGGCCGGAAGAAAGCAGTGTGCTGCAAGCGCAGTGCACAGGGCGCAGCCGACCGAGGAGCGAGCCGGCGCGGCACCAAGGACAGCAGCCACTGGCAACCGGCGCCGAGACAGGACGGTCGTGGGGCCGCACGTGGCGGTGCGCGTCTCGTCGAAGCGATTGCACCGCTGCAGCTCCCGGTACAGCTCGCCCTTTGCCGCATACTCCAGGATCAGGTACACGCGGTTCTGCGCAGGGCGCCGGCGCTTGGCGCACAGCAGCGGTCCTACATTTGACCATGCTCACTTTAACCGGCAAGCAGCAGGTGCTAGGAGGCCAGCTGTCCATATCCTGTCTCCGTGCAGTCCACCAAAGCACAAGCCCTTAGAAGAAGCAGCAGCAGCAAGCGTCAGAGCCAGCCCTTGGACTGCACGAGAGAGCGTGTGCGCGGCTGGCAGGCAGGCGCCAGCGGCTGTGACGGGCACCTCATCATAGAAGTAGCCGTACAGGCGCAGGATGTTCGGGTGGCGCAGGTGCGACTGGATCTCTATCTCACGCCGCAGCTGGTGCTCCACGTTGGACTGCTGCAGCTGCGACTTGAACAGCACCTGGGCACCAGGGCGCCCAGACCTCGAGCGCGTATTTTCCCAACAAGGCGGAGGCTCTCTGTGTGCTGCTCCACAGCGTATACGTTCTCAAACACCTACAAAGCCTGTGACACCACGCGCCTGGCCACTGTGAGGGCCGCAGGGAGCGCACGGGCGCGCAGGCAGCGGGGCTGCGCCCCGCGCACCTTCAGCGCGACAATGAATTTGCTGCGCTTCTCGCGCGCCAGGTACACGTTGCCGAACTTGCCGCGCCCCAGCGGCTTGCCGATGTCAAAGTCCTCCAGCTGCCACCGCCGCTCGGTCTGCGGCTTTGGCCGCGGCGGGGGCGGCC
>JAABUV010002990.1_pt1 | contig 22049 bp, 20 predicted proteins | sample 5559971 | NCBI WGS metagenome assembly JAABUV01 (sample SAMN10711881, study PRJNA513362) | rock metagenome | isolation source: Antarctica rocks | place: Antarctica: Victoria Land, Knobhead nord | collected 2015-12-19
AGTAAGAGCTTTCCTAGCTCTTCGCACGAGCTCTGGATCCACACGCTTTCGCAATATCGTGTAGCTTGTTCCCTCGTCCATATTGCGCAGGAGTTGCTGAAGGCGGTGGTGGCATTCGGGGTACTGTAGTAGATTAATGATGGTGTAGATTTCAGGCTGAAGTTGCGGGGCCAGGCGCAGAAGCGACAATTTTTGAGGCTTAATGCGATTGGGCTGCCCTGCCATTCTCACTAGCTCCCAATTCTTTCCGCTATTCTTTCAGACTTCTCAACGATGGAACTCATTCGGCACACTCCAATGGGAATAGAACATACACCGGCGGTTTTTGCTATCGCTGGCCCAGTCATACACTGGCGGCAATGGCATGGTGGATAAAATTGAGATCCATATTTGGTCAAAGTCTTACTGTTGGTGAGCGTATATATATACAGAAGCAATCCTCTGCTCTACTTCCTTAATGAAGCTCAAGGAGGCCTCCCTGCTATTTCTTTCACATCTTCCTTCGACTTCCGTGAGCTTGTAAAGGTCAGAGCTCATCCATCCTGCTACTAAAGTATTTGTCTCTCTAATCCATTTATAGATCCTGAGCTCCCTTACAGCACTCTCACTTCCCAAACCTCTAATCTCGTATCGGCCTCTACGTCCCTGCCGTCTACCATGAACTCAGCCACCTCTTCGAACGGGCCAACCCTTTACCCTACACTGGTCGGCTACATTGAGACGGACCAAGACAAATCCTCAATCATTGACGCTTGCCTGTCTGGAGATTTACATCATATTCCGCGCTTCCCTCAACATGAACTACGGCACCTCATTCGAAGTGGGAATATCTTCGTTTTTGCAGATTATCCAACTGGGAACGGACATTGGAATGATGGCAAAAGTTGGACACTTGTGGGATGGGAAAATGGACTGCATATCGAACGGGAGCACGATGGACCCCGACGCCCTTATGAAGAAGTCAGGGACCCTTATTCACGAAGGGGTTTCTCAACATTTCGTCTCCTACTACAAAATCAAGCATATTTTGAATGGGACGTTGAAGAGACCTTCGCAGACCACCAATCTTCGAACGGGTTTTGCTTCGTTGGGAAGTGGCTCGTCCCCTCTGATCTTGAAGAAATAGACACGGCATTGTTCGACAGGCGGCGACGGGGCGATGACTTCCTCAGGGAAGACTGCGGGAATTCTCAATTCAACATGCGCACCTGGTTAGTACTTTTGGTAGACGTTTTATCCAACTCAACTTCCTTGCGATTCGTTACGCATATATATATACTGCTTGACTATGCTACACTTTACTAAACGAACATGCCTATCTCACTGTGCCCATATCGAAGGATGTTGAATATGGTGCATTGCCAGCAGAGAACGAAGGAAGAGGCAGTTGGGCGGTATAAATTCGAGAGGCTGTGACCACCAGTAGAAGATAGAAGACGCCCAAGGTTGATAGGAAGAGCTTATTCGCAGAACCACAGAGTACCGTTAGATGTTATCCGTGTTTGGATGTACCGGACCAAGACGAAGATTATTAGCATGTATCTGAAACACAGAGCCCCGTGTTACAGCTATTCTCATTAGGAAAAGGCTGGGGAGCCCGAACAGGTCACCTGCGCGTCGCTAAGCCGCAATTCCCAGGGTTTATAAGATCTGGCATGTCAAAGAGCAGAGAACGTAAACATCACTTGCAATATGAAGAGCAATCAGACAAAAAAGGAACAAAACACTCAAAGAAGAAAAAGGAGAAGGGGACTTTTCAACAAGGCCTATCAGCTGGGGAAGCTGTGCGGTCTTCACGTGGCAGTAATTGTGCAAAATCCTGACGATGGCCAAATTTATACCTACCGATCCACAGATCGACACTCATGGCCGCCGACCTTAGACTGCATTGTTTGTGATTCTTCTGCCCATACGTCTATAGAGCGATGCTGACCCAATATGTAGCAACGCGCTCGTCCCACGCCGCAACACATGCTGCCCGAGGATTTCGAAGAGCCAACCAAGCGGATAGATGTACTACGTATCCGGGGTTTTAATTGTTAACGCGATCTGCAAATACAGGGGGATTGATTGGTCAGCATAGCAAAATTAATCCCTGACTGTGGCTTCAGCGTTAACAATTAAAACCCCAAGTACCGTAGTAAGGGCAGGCCCAGGATCAACGTATGCCAGGGGAGGAAGAAAGGCGATTGGCGGCGATCGAGAGAAGACGTCTTCAAAGAGGACTTCCATTTTTCCAGATCCTCCGATTTTCAATCTGACATTCTAGCATGAGGGGAAGGTCAAACAGGAAGAGTCTTGCAAAGGCGATTTGGACGCGGTTGGACAAGGGCGAACATGTACCTAGAATGCTGATGTCAGATGTAGAATCCACGAGTATGTTAGTGTTGACTGACGTGTCTATTCGTACCCGCCACTATACGATTGGAACATAGTAATGGGGGCGGTGCCTCTTCCAGAGAGCTGAAGCCAGGTAGACGAAGCGTAGAGGTACTTTCGATAGCTCGAGGTGGCTATACAACGGCGTCAGCAAAGGTGGCCGCTAGCCTTCTCCGTCCTTGCAACGCAACGTTGCGGTTGTCTGGATGCTCTTCCTCGCAGGTATCGTCATATGCGAAACCTGGATCGTTTTTTAGGATTTGCCGAGAGTCTCATGAAAATTAGCGAATCTTCAAAAAGTGCAAAATAAGAAACCAGATTTGTAGAATCAACCCCACTGACCCCTCAGTGCTTCATATGCAGTATATTTAATGCTTTATATGTAATATATTCAAAGCTTCATATGTGGCTCATTCAGTGCCTCATATGTGACCTATCTAGTGCTTCATATGCGGCCTATCCAGTGCCTCTTATGTGACCTACCCAATGCTTCATATGTAGTATATCCAGTGCTTCATATGTAGTATATTCAATGCTTCATATGCGGTCTATCTCGTGCCTCTTATTGTTGCGAACGTGCCTTGGGTTAGCCTAACATAGGTCGTGTTAGGCTACCATAGACTAGTATAGGGCTGGTGTTGACACGCTAGTGACCTAGCGCGCCTTCGTGGGTATAAGACCCTCAGCGTGTTGCACCTTCTTCCTTCTTTAGCTTTGAACTCCTAGTTAGAATACACCCATATGATCTGCTCTATGCCGGCCCATAACAACTTCGGAAGTTCACAGTCTAATGGCATTCGAGTCGCACGCTGAGGCGGCAGTACTATGTTCGAAGCATCTAGATCGAACAATCTTGTTACATTTTTTCCGCTCTGGCTTTATCGAACTCATACGGTTGAAGGCAGAAGAAAAATAGGTCAGACATCTCTTGATTATACAAAGTAAAGTCTCCTGACGTGTCGTCGAAGCGAAGTACTAAAAATCTTTCATTGTCTTTAGTAGTTCTCGAGATATCATAGCAATACTCCAGATCGTATTCTACAAGAACAGGATTGAGACCTTGACGTTCTGCCGCAACGAGCCATTCCTCACTCTGAAATATCGTACGTCAAACGCGAGCACGTTTTTGCTGTACCGGATCAAGTCCAAAGCCGAATAAGAGGGCTAGTACTACAGGGTTCAGTGATGATAGATACTGAGTGATGTTATTTCATATCTCTTGTGAAAGATTGATAATCATCGTAGCTTTAGAGGATAGAAATATTCTGTTCAGCAGTAAAGAATAAAGTCGAGACAACAAAATACTCTATGTAAAGATCTTGTATGAATTCAAGCAGCTTTTCCGAGCTCTAGCTTCAACACTGATTTTGAATCTGGCTATTCTAAAATGAAATTTTTGTTTATACGAAGCAAAAGTTCCTTTCTTGGCTTCGAGAATATAGCATAATATGATGCTTTATCCAGATGGTCTTGCTCTCCCTAGGTAATTGTCAGATCATTTGCTATAGTGTATCTGTCATTCCGTAAATGCTCTGAAAGAAGACAAAGTATAGGGATGATTAGCGCTCAAGATTCGGATTCGCAGATCTACACATTTATTCATTAAATCAATAGTCTTTTCGTATTGGCCTTGCTTTTTCCAGGTGAAAGCCAGATTGGCTATGCTGGTCAGCGTGAAGGGATGCTCCTCGCTCAGCACCCTTTTCCTTGTCTTCATCACTTGCAACTTCAGCTCTTCGGCCTTCTTTCAGCGTCTTTGATTCCAGTATGTCGAGGCTGGATTGGCTATGCTGGTCAGCGTGATAGAGACAATGAAGAGGGTGCTAGGCGAGGAGCATCTCGATACGCTGACCAGCATAGCCAATCTGGCATCGATATACAAGGATCAAGGACGCTGGAAGGAGGCCGAAGAGCTAGAGATGCAAGTGAAGGGATGCTCCTCGCCCAGCACCCTCTTCATTGTCTTCATCACTTACATCTCCAGCTCTTCGGCCTCCTTCTAGCGTCCTCCTAAGTTATATGCTAGACCTACTATGCCCATACTGCTCAAAGTCTCCTCGTGCTCTTGACCAAATATTTTCTTCCTCACTTTCATCGCCATTTCGGACAGGTCGATAGCCCCAGTTATACTCCCTTTCCTCCACGCGTACCATGCCGCATGATATAGCAGTGAAGCCCATTCTCTCAATGAACCCTCCGCCTTTGATCGTTGTGTGATTGCCGATTTCGCATGGGGAAAAAGTGCTTGGCAATATGTCCAATTCTCGTGCTCTTCGGTCGGGAATTCGGCGGAAAGGTTCTTGATGTAGCACTGCTTCCACTGCTCGAGCTTTCTGTTGGCCTCCAACCATTTTCGCGTAGCCAGTTGCACCAGCGCATGCATTCATTTCAAAGGTTCGATCTGTGCCGACGGAGAGGAATGAGTAGTCCCTTAACGTCTGCACGTCGTCTTCAAACCGGTCGTCCTTACTGCACTTCGATGCATCATCTTCATTATCTTCCTCTTCTTCTCTGCCATTATGCTCATCGCGCTCTTCCTGGCTTCCGTGACCATTTCCACTTTCGGCTCGCTTCCGAACCAAGGCCTCTGAGATGCCCTGTCGGTCAAAGAAGCTCATCAGCGACAGCAAGTCGGCTGCCGATGGCCAAGTCCGACGGATGTGTTCGAATGAGAATCGGCAAATCGGCGAAGAGCTTGGGTAGCTTGTAAGCTAGTGGGCAAAGTCAGTTCGATCATAATGCGCTTAAGGCGCATGAGCTAGCTACTAGAAGAGACACATGCTACAAGCTAGCTTGTAGCTGGTTTTGCAACGTAGATCAGCTACTAGCTAGCTACATGCTACATAAGTGTAGATCAGCTACAAGCCAGGTGCGAGCTGATTTAGCTGATTTACCTACTCATCACCCTACATGCTCACCTACTCGCCCACCTACTCGTTCACCTACTCGCTCACCTACTCGCCCATCTACTCGCCCACCTACTCGTTCACCTACTCGCCCACCTACTCGTTCACCTACTCGTTCACCTACTCGCTCACCTACTCGCCCACCTACTCGCTCATCTACTCGCTCACCTACTCGCTCATCTACTCGCTCACCTACTCGCCCACCCTACATACTCACCTACTCGCCCACCTACTCGCCACCCTACATACTCATCACCATACTCGCCACCCTACATGCTCACCATCCTACTCGTCACCCTACATGCTCACCACCCTACTCGCCCACCTACTCGCCCACCTACTCGCTTCACCTACTCGCCCTATCAAACTCTCTACCAAACGCTCTACCAAATTGCCTACCACTCGCTCACCCAATCGCTCACCTACTCGCCCACCTACTCACCACTCTACATGCTCACCTACCTACTCGCTCACCTACTCGCCCACCTACTCGCCCATCTACTCGCCCTACCGAACTCCCTACCAAACTCCCTACCAAACGCCCTACCAAACTCCCTACCAAACGCCCTACCAAATTCCCTACCAAACGCTCTATCAAATTGCCTACCAAACGCTCTATCAAATTGCCTACCAAACGCTCTATCAAATTGCCTACCACTCGCTCACCCAATCGCTCACCTACTCGCCCACCTACTCGCCCAACTACTCGCCCACCTACTCGCTTCACCTACTCGCCCTACCAAACGCGTCGATCGGGCGCACAAAACACTCAGTAATCTCCGCTTCGAGCCCTATAGGGCTGGCGCTAGGAAGTTCGGAGTTTTCACCTTCTTCCTTCCTTCGTAGTTCCTACTTTCTAGAACAACAACAACCAAAATATCAACATGTTCAGCTATCAATTCAGCTACCAATTCAGCTACTAATTCAGCTATCAACTCAGCTATCTACTCGTTCGCCTACTAGTCAGCCTACTCGCTTCAAAACATGCTTCAAAATACGCGTTGAACGAATGCATAACACGCGTCAAACAGTGCTTCAAACAATGCTTTCTATTGAGCTTTCTAGTGAGCTTCCGACCGAGCTTTCTACTAACCTTTCTACTGACCTTTCTACTGACCTTCCTACTGACCTTTCTACTGATCTTCCTACTGATCTTTCTAGTGAGCTTCCGACCGAGCTTCCTACTGACCTTCCTACCGAGCTAGCTACTGACCTTTCTACCGAGCTAGCTACTGACCTTTCTACTGACCTTCCGACCGAGCTTTCTACTGACCTTCCGACCGAGCTTTCTACTGACCTTTCTACTGACCTTTCTACTGACCTTTCTACCGAGCTAGCTACTGACCTTTCTACCGAGCTAGCTACCGACCTTTCTACTGAGCTAGCTACTGAGCTACCGACTGATCTTTCTACCCACTCTCTACTAAGCACTCTACACAGTTCACATTTTGACTAAATAGATGGTTAGATAACTAGTTAAATAATCAATTCATTAAATGATTTATTTGATTACATATGAACCTTGAATGTAGAAACTGTAAAATGACATGTATTGCGCATTATATCTTTTGAGCAATTGATATCTTTTGAGCAAAGAAAGTCTTTTGAACAAAAGGTGCTTTTTGAGCGCAAGGTGCTACAGGAGCAAATGGCCGTCACCAAGAGCTAATAGCGCTTGTAGCTAGCTATTAGCCCTTGGTGAGTGGCTATTAGAGCTTGCCAGCTAGAAGCTCGGCTAAACATATGTTTTTGGCTTATGCTAGCTTGAGGCGCATTTAGCTGGTTTTAGCTGGGTTCGCACATTAGCCGATAGTGGCCGCCCTCATAATTCAGAAGACTCGTTCTCCTGCAATCGCTCTTCCGGAAGTCTTCGAGATATCTCTGTACGAAACATCGCGGTGCCCTCTGGGAGATATACGCCGCCGCTTGAACGATGGCGAGCGGCATAAACTCCAGTGCCGCTGCTAACTCCGCAGTATTATCGCTTTGACCGAGGGGCCCTAGCTTCTTCTCGAACAGTGACAGTGCGTGCGCCGAAGCCATCGGTTGCACTGCAACGATATTCTTCTCTTCCACCAGCTTCAATGCGGCGGCTTGGCTCCGACTGGTGACCAGAATCGATCCATTCTGGTTCTGAGAAAGATACGCTGACATCGGCTGCCGCGGTTCGCTATCGATGCTGATCCACTGCCCTCCCCGACCAGTATCTTCAGCCTCGGGAAGGAGATCAGTATTGTCGAGGTTGTCGAGGATTAGTAGCCACTTTCCTTCGCACCCGCAAAGCCAGTCGTGCACCAGTTTGAATATATCAGCCTTCGAATCCTCCCGTCCTACAATCTTAATCACGTCTGCAATTTTTCGAGCTGCGTTGCTCGCGTGCACCCAGAAAACCCATATATCCGGTGACCGCTCTCGGGTGCGGTGGGTATGTTCGATAGCAAGTTGAGACTTCCCCACGCCACCCAGGCCGATGAGCGCTGCGCGGCCGGCTGGCTGTGAGCATCGTTCGTCGACCCAGGAGAGAAGGTCGCCGCGGTCGACAAAGTCGGGACCACGTCGAAAAGGAACCGTGGAAGAGGATTCCAGAGGACGGCTTGCTAGGTACAAGTTTAGCCTTAGGTAAGAACATTATGGTTATTCTCCATTTTACTCACTAGTCTCTATGGTTGACAACTGGCGACTTAAACCTTACCGAAAAAACCTGTCAAGTAAGTTCGCTCTAAGGAACTAGAAGGACTGACTGATGTTTGGGTTATGGAACGTGCCTTGAAACACTTGGCTGTTTAAAGCATGCGTATCACCAAAATGATTCGGATATCGATTGTCATCAGTATCCGACGTCATACGATCAGTTGACTTCTTCCAGCGCTGAAGTTCACCCAGAATAGCATCGTAGCCGGGATCGTCACCATTAGAGAATTTCGTCATATCCTAGTCTCAGGATTCATGTTCGATTTGGTATACTGGATTTACCATATGATTTGCATGAATGCCGTAACAGCCATAAGGTTTCATCTCCGCAGAATGCAATGGCACGATCTAGACCGATCAGAATCCACCGTCAAAAGAGTCTGTGAGAATATCTACCTCACCGATTCCCAATACGGGTAATTCTTCGAAGAAACAAGTAATGAAAATCTCGGAGCCTTCCTCTTTCCTGAGGCTCAGAATACTTCGGAAGCCTTTTTCCACTTCTCGCAACATCTCCGAGCCAGGTCTCAGGACTTCCATGATTGCCTCGTTGGTGTATCGAATGTGGTTGACCATCCGTGTCCCCATGCGGAACCCCGAGAAATACCACCCCAGCCGTACATCGCTCAACCTGACGAGAATGGTTGAGCGCCTTTTCAACGATGAGTCCGCCCAGGCTGTGAGCGATGAACAACATCCTTCTCGTTTCTGTCTCTGTGCGCTCTCGTTTGCGTACCAAGGCGCCGACCATGTTCTCAGCATGATTGCTGAGTCGGCCATTCGACGCCGGATTCCATAGCTTGACAACGTCCGCATCGTAGCCAAAGCCCAAGATGCGCGCGTCCGGGATATCTTGCTTGAGCAGTTCGCTCGGCCAATGTACGTGTGAGTCTTTGTGAAGCCAAGTAGTATATGTGTTTCCAGTCAAGCCGTGTACAAACACAATATCAATGCTCGCATTAGTGCCGCCGTTGTGTAGCTCTTTGATGCCATAATTTTGGCCTTCTCGAATAGGTTTCCAAGAAGGATACGACTCCCCGCTGGCAGGCAAAGTTTCGGTAGTGGTCAGCGAAGGTTCGGCGGGTTGGTTCAGTAGTCCGGACCGTATCCGCGCTGTCCAGCACCACCAACCACCGCCCCTTCCGACCCTGGAACCAGCGCTTGACCGCCGGCACCGCATCCTTCACCTTCACCGTCTCCTGACCTGCCCCTGTTGAACGACCAAACAGAAGGCTGTAGATTTGAATATAGTCGCGCTCGATCGTCTCTTTCGATCCAGCCTCGATCCAGAATACCGCTCTGTAGTCCTCGGTACTCTTGGACGTAGTTGAGCACCAGCTGCGACTTGCCCGCTCCACCGAGCCCCCACACTACCAGGATCCGCACATCGTCTTCCGTCTTATCCTTCAGGTCGTGTAACTGCGCTTTGGTTTTCCGATGCAGCTGCGGACGCGGGACGTAGGTAGCAATCGGTCGAAGGGACGAGTAGGCGTAATGGCCCTCGTAGGTACTAAGGCCAACCTGGACGGCAGCCGTAGAATCTGAACACTGTCAGCTCAGCTGTCGTTTAGATTGGCAGCTGTGCAGAGCTGACTGATGGTGAGTCCATGGAAATTGCCCTGAAAGATCTGACTATTGACAGCGCTGGTGTTTCCGAAATGCGAACCCTTCAGGCGGACTTCCAGGTGTGGAGCTTGCATGCTGGTCGATCAGTAGAAGTCGGGATTCTTCACTTTGAACCGCTGGTATATGACCTTGAGGCATGTCTGTATGAGTATGCAGCTCCCTGAGCAAAGACCCCGGGATAGGCTGTAGGGAATGGTTGTTGCTTCGTCGACCATTGGGCCAATCAGAGGTCCGCTGCCCCTCTATCGCTACACGCCTCATTTTTTCGACGCCTTTTGCTTTCGGTACTCTCCTTGTGATATAATAAGGCAAAGGCTGTACGGAAAATGGCACCAAAACTCATCAACGTGTTTCGTTCTGGAAAGTCACGATCGCCTCATCAAGACAAGTCCTATATCGATTTACAGTATTTCATGCCCGACGCGCCAAGAGTGCATATTGTTATCACGTCACGAAGCTCGGCGGTCCAGGGGATCACAGAGCTGGAAGGTGTGGAAGTGGCAGGAATGGAAGCCTCGGAAGCAATAGAACTATTCCAGCGGTCAGCAAAAATGACGAAGGCAAGGCCAGACGAGACCAGTGATATAAGCAAAATCGTCGAAGAGCTGGGATATTTGGCTTTAGCGATCACCTTGGCTGGCTCCTATGTGTCAGTGACGCCCCGGTTATCGTCTGATATAAAGACTTATCTCCCAGAATACCGGAAGCGGTGGCAAGAAATATTTCGACGGCGGCCCAAGCGATATATACACCGGTATAAGGAGAGAGTTTTCACCACATGGGAGAGCTCGTTTGAGGCGATCAAAGGTATTAATCCAGCAGCCGTCCGGCTCCTTAGTCTTTTAGCGTTTATAAACTATAAGGATATTTTCACCAACCTCTTTGATAGGGATGGCGCTGATACACTTGCCGGTATCTCCGCCTATGCTGGGAACAAGTCCGAAGCTCTAATGTTGTCCGATCGGGCCTGGCGCTCGTTTTTCTCCTCTGGGCAAACGTGGACTGTACCTGACTTAGAGTCAGCATTTGAGACGCTACAAAGCTATTCTCTGGTTCAGTGGAGATCGGATCAAGGGAGCTATTCAATACATAAGCTTGTACATGCTTGGAGCTACGATCGACTAGAGGCGGAACAGCAACGGCAGCTAAGCTTCCTCGCGCTTGAGCTGGTAGCGGATGCGACGGTCGAGAAAGGAGTCAAACCAAGCAAGAATGATGGTCATGGTCTAGAGCATCCACCGCGGGTACAAAAGCATGGTGCAAATGTAAAAGAAGTAGAGTTCTTCCTGAGTGACTCTCCCCTAGCGACTGGAAGCTCGTCTGCGGTGCCTGGTGCGGCGACGGATCAACCAAGTAAATCTAGCGGTAAGAAAGGTAAAGGCAAGAAAGGGGGGCCATCTGAAAATAAACCGACTCAACCAGGTTCAAGTACTTCCCAGGGCAGATACATAAGCGTTTACGATTTCTTCAAAAACGGTACGTACTTCTGTGCAATTCACTTCATTGTTCGCTCTGTGATCTACTCATACTGGAGGTAGTCCACAACAGAGTGATAGCGAACCCCAACGTACCCGTTGTTAACGTTGGCAATCGTGAAAATCCGAGCTATCTCCCGGCAGAGGTCTGTGTCGTTATGCCTGGACAAAACTCAAATTCGAAGCTCGATCCAAATCAGACGCAGCAGATGATTCGGTTCGCCGTTCGTAAGCCTTGGGACAATGCTGGCTCTATTACCATGAACGGACCTAGGACAGTGGGTCTTCTGCCACAAGATAACGCCACTCTCAGTCGGTTCGATGTTTCTATTCCTTCGAATCTGATTACAGTCCCCGGGCGTATCCTGTCAATCCCATCAGTTCGGTATAAAAAGGAGGTACAAGCTAATGTCAGATTTGGGAGCTGGAACATGGAAAACTAGAAGCTCAACTCTGCTGTGAACTTACCCCAGTGGTCGTATCTAATCATTTCTATGGGCGGCTCGAACGCGTACAATCTGGCTAGCATACAGCTCACTATGGCTAAATTTCACAAACACTGCAAGATATGGGCATAACAGCTGCCGCTCCGCTGAGGGGGAAGGAAGTCGCTATTAATAGTCCCGACGACCCAACACTCGAAGCCAATTTGAAAAACCCCTTCGGGATCCTACTCGTTGTTCTGCCAAGTACAGATAGGCAACTTTACAATCGCGTCAAATTCATCGGGGATGTCAAACTCGGTACTCATACAATATGCGTCGTAGGTCCAAAATTTGTGAAGGGAAACGAGCAGTATAACGCCAATGTCGCTCTCAAGTTCAACCTGAAGCTGGGCGGCATCAATCAACTAGTCCACAATACAAACCTGTCCCGTAAGGAAATGGTTACTGAACTCGACAGCATGATCGCCTCGCGCCTCAGCCTCTGGAAAACCCGAGGCAAACACGCTTCTCTCCCCGAAAGCCTCCTCATCTACCGGGACGGTGTCTCCGAAGGGCAATACGACATCGTCATCGACACCGAGCTTCCCCTGATTCGCAAAGCCTGCGCCGACGTATACCCTGCCACCGACACCAAGAAAGGGCTTCCAAAAATCACCATCATCATTGTCGGCAAGCGCCACCATACGCGCTTCTATCCCACAAAGGAAGCCGACGCCGATCGCTCGGGCAACCCCAAAAACGGCACCTGCGTCGATCGCGGCGTCACCGAACCCCGCAATTGGGACTTCTTCATACAAGCCCATACCGCCATCCAAGGCACGGCACGCCCAGCCCACTACTACATCGTGTTGGATGAGATCTTCACCAAGCGCAAGGTCGCTCCGCCGCACCAGAACGCCGCGGATGTGCTCGAGGACCTGACACACAGTATGTGCTACTTATTCGGGCGCGCGACCAAGGCGGTGAGTATTTGCCCGCCGGCGTATTATGCAGATATTATATGCGAGAGGGCGCGGTGCTATCTGAGTGGGCTGTTTGATATGGTGACGCCGAGTGCGACGCCCGCGCAGAGTGTAGTGGGAGAGGGGGTTTTAGGGGAGCCGAGGGCAGAGGATGTGCTGATCCATCCGAACTTGAGAAATACGATGTTTTATATCTAGGTTTGGGACGTGGGGCGGTGGGTCATGACTTGATGACGGTTAGGGTTGGGTATTTCAGTTTCAGGACGTGGGTAATGATTTAATGTACCGTCGTTTCTGGGTGGCTTGCAAGTGAAGGGTTGGATCATGCTTATGAGGTTGTAGATGATACTGAAATATACCTTCGCTACATAATGGCCGCGGCACAGGTATCCTTACGCGTGCTCTCCGCAGTACATAACCCACAAAAGCCACTTTGTCCTATCCGGCTGCACATCAGCTATCACACTAAGAATCAATGAGAATAACAAATTCTATTTCCTTATAAACAGTGGAACGACATTCCTGTTACGCCAAAAAGGTTCAGTCAAAGCGTTTGCCGGCTTCTTTCCATTCCTGAAATGGCTTTTTAAAGTTGGCATCGAATGCGTGATTCTAATTGAAATAGTAAGTATGCAATTGAATGAATGGCAATAATAGTAGGGAAGGTACGAACAAAATTGGCTGCGGCCATTCGGCCGCCATCAGGGTCGCGTTTGTTCTCTGGATTCTTTGGGGCACTGGGGACGCTCTCTTTCAATACCTCCTGTCCGCTCTTGGTGTCCTTTGGCGAAGGCAACGGCATAACGATATGATGGAGCCTGTTCTATAAGATCGGACCGGTACTGGTAAACTGCGCGTTCAAGCTCAAACTTACAGACGACTCTGTGGGATCAATCTCGCTCGAGGCCTTAGGTTTCGAAAACTTGGTGAATTTCCTTAAACCAATGCAATACTTTCGTATCTGCGAGCAGTTTGAGTGTTTGAATATTGGCACAGAGAATGAGATGGGCGATGCGATGCTTATATAGACATGGAGTGATACTTTGAGTTAATGAGCCAAGTGCGATCAGACACCAACAAGTCCGATCCTCGTCCCCGTGCAGGCTGACAGGTCAGAGTGTATCATGCAGCAGCTAGGACTGGGCACCCGAACACCTCCTTCATTTAATCGTGCTGCACTAGTCGTGGATCCACTCGGAACCGAGCATTCCCCGCGAAATTAGCCGCATCATAGATTAGCTGGCGTCCGAAATAGGATAAAGATACAGCGTTGCCACCCCGGTCTCATATTTAACTCATCCAGTGTAACTCCTTTCGACCACGACAGCCTTGGTAAAGCCGTCTTTACTGGCTTGCACGGCGACCGCTGGTCTTTTGATTATCCTTTTGTGGCCGTCTTCTTCAAGGTTCTTGACACGGTGGGGACGGAGCAAAGCCTCTGGAGCTTGAATAGACTGTGAGATGAAATGCTAAGCAGTTATCGAAAGCCTTGACAACCGGATCAGCTAGAAAGTCGACCGTGTGTTGACAGTGCAGGCTTCTCTGCAGTGATCATGCCGTGACTCAACTGTACAGGGATGAGTGTGACAGCCTCGAACATTATTGTAAACGAATCAGCATGCTCTTATCGCGAATCCTACAGCAAAGTGGGTACCTATAAATTTGCTGCTTCTTATAGCGCAGCGGCAGTACCGGCCCGGCTTCTACGGTGGCTAGAAAGGACTGCAGTAAATCTTTTCCCCGTTACAGCGTTTAGCTTCTGCTGGCCTAGATCGATTCCCAAGAGCGTTGTACGGAGTTACTTGTGGGACCAAAAGACTCGGCGAGTCGGCGACAGCGGGATTTATTGAGCACCCGGACCCCATCTGGTCAACTGTTGATCAAGGGTGGCCGACCTTGTGGCGGTTAAAGGGATACCGGCAGGTAGTAGCACTAGCACTAGACTACGCGGCCCCGCTATGGTTCCGGCCCGTGCCCTATGGGCGAACCGAAGTATAGTACGAGTACCTCGTACGGAGCTAAGGCCGATACTTGTAAACTCGAAGTAGCCCAGAATAAGTGCCTACGGGTAGTAAGTAGTAACGGGGCCTACCGTGCTAAGGTACCTTAGGTACAATGCCTACAACGTCTCAATCCGTCCCTGCTCTTTTCATAAACCATAAAGAGATCCTAAAGATACACAAGGACCTCCGCTAGGGAGAACTGGGCGTTGATATCGCTTTCCATCCACCACTTGGTTAGGGTCCGCGCTCCTTTAATGCTGCTTGTCAGGAGAGCTTTCGGCCCTGCTATTCTAAGGGTATGCTGGCGGAGGAGGATAAACGGGCAGCACTAGAGGCCAGTGGTGTGAGAGAGGGGAGAGAGCAGGTAGAAGTAGATTGATTTGAGGGGGTAACCATAGCCCAGGGAAGACAAGTAGGTAGAATAAGGCCTGACATCGTCCCTGGATAGTGCACCGACTCACAACACGACATGTTACCAGGCCGTAGGGGCACGCTCCCACGACCCGAGAGGGTATGACAGGTTCTCCCTACTAGGGTATTTCACCTACGGAAAACATGCGGCCGTAGACCCGACATAGATCCAGATGGAGTATGGATTAATCAATCAATCAACAATATGTTTTAGCCATGGCTTTTCACGTACCTGTATGGACGATTCCCTCTTCGTGCAAAGCTGCTAGAGAGCCTTTGTAACGCTCTTGACTTGTGAATCTTCGATTAGAATGCAATAGGCTTCATGATACATCTTGTGTCAAATGATCCTAGCTCGTCTCAAAGATTTATCAATACTAGCAAGGGAGGATCTCGAATTTCGTCAATCAGGCCGCGAGCGTTTTCGTAACACCATCCTACAGGCAACAAAGACGTGTGCCTCCCGTCCCCTCATCCCCAAAGAGATTTAAAACCCAAGGTAAAACAGCCATCATACATTCCAAACCGTTCTTCAGCTGACGACCTGTGGCAGACAACCACGCGGTATCAAACGAAATTGGTCGGTTAAGCCTGTTCGCAAGAGTGTACGTCTACAAGAGAAAAAAGGCCTTTGTCAACAACCGGAGATTCAAGAAGCACTATTTCAACTTCCTTCCCCAACCAGTATTACGCCTGACAAAGAGGGACGTTTTACAATCCCTTGCTATACAACTGCGACCACTGACTCAGGCCAAAGCATCCACAGGAATCAGTCAACCCCTCCAATCTAGATCGAAAGCGGAAACGGAGTGAAGAACTTGGACAGAATCACAAACCTGAGGCCAAAGGAACTGCTCGTACACCTGCCTGGAAACGTCAACGAATCTTATCTACAAACCGTGCTGTTGAAGGCGCAACACGTACAAATATCGATATCAAGAACAACGACGTCAACCCCATTCAGCGTTGGATCGAAGAAGGAATGATGACGACAAGGTGACCACTACGAAAGAATGCAAGTCTTTATGCCAGACTCTACTCAATGCGGATCAGACAGTGCCTGATGGTTCTCTCTTCAACGATGATTTATTCAAGAGAGTCTGTCAAAAGGTCCGTAACAAAAGCGAAGCCAGGCTCTCCGCTCCTCGTTCCCTCTGCCGAAATCCTCTACCTTCGCGGAGCTACAAACCTCGAAAATCTGATCGAATTCATCCCCCTCGCCAAAGGTCCTCGTCCGCAGCCCGGCCTTGCTGTAGGGCTCAAATCGTCTGCATTCACCTCTGAGCAGCTTAAGAAATTGCAATTCTTTATCGGTGATTGGAAGACTACATCTCGTCTAGTGACTAGGGATGAGATGTATTTCCCACTTCTGACAGCGGAGGTGAAATGCGGCAACGAAGCACTCAATATCGCGGATCGGCAGAACGCTCATAGCGCCGCCGTTGCGGCAAATGCTGTCGTCGAGTCGCGTCAAGACGAGCTCAACCAGAACATTCTTACCTTCTCAATTTCGCACGACAATGAGGCCGTAAGAATGTACGGGCATTATGCGTTGATCAAGGGAAAACATACTCAATTTTACCGTCATCCCATAAAGAAATTTGAGGGGCCGGATTCTCTGTTGACCGAGACTTTATCAAAGAGATTATCTTTAATAACACCGTGCAAAATATGCATGTTGTTGAAGTCATGCAGTGCTTGGAGATATCACGGAAAGATATCAATCAAGATTACCACGTGCAGACTATTTTTATGCAACCAGTCATCAGACGGAGACTAATTACAAGCAGAAGTCGTGAGCGTTATAGAGCGTCTATTTGAGGACAACGGGGTGTAGGAATGCGTCAGGAGATCGAGGAAATATCAACTGGCCGATAATGCTGCACAGTGGGCTTCACAGTCCTCATGTGCGCTATGTGGTAGAACAATATCTTGAGCCTTTTCAGCAGCGTACAGCGGATCGGCGACCCTTACTATATTCCATCGGACCGAGACATTCTCCTGTATCGTGTCGAAACTACGGGAATCACGGAGACCACCTTCCCACTCCCCGCAGCAGTCGGCAAACACAATATGTATGATGTCGGCGGTACCCGCTCCGGGCGGAAAAAGTGGATACATGCCTTCGATACGGCGGATGCAGTCATCTTCACCGTTGACATAGGTTCTTACAACCAGCTCCTCGTTGAAGACGAGACTGTCAATCGGATGCAGAAAGCCCTGACGCTTTTCGATTCTATCGCCAATAGCAGATGGTTTACCACGACGCTTATGACTCTCTTCTTCACGAAGTGTGACAAGCTCGGGCCCCAAGCTCCATTGCAGCCCGCCCAAGAACTACTTCCCGGACTTTGACGGGGCCCAGGACGACGTTGAGGCGGCCAAAAGCCTACATCATGAACAGGTTCTTGTCACTGAATTCGCATGGCGAACTGGAAATCGAGGTGCGGTTTACCAGCATGATGGAGAATGAGAAGAGTTGTTTATGAATCGAGAAAAGAAAAGGACTGAAGCAGGAGACAAGCTACAACGATCTAGTTCTCCGCGGAGCCAGCCTCGAACTGGGCCGATTATCTGCAGCACGACATTACTGGAAGACAACATCTCGTTGACACACAGTCTTACCTTGGACCTTCCCGCAAATGAGTCTCGTCAACCTCAGGAAGAGTTGTGTCAGCCTTGCCTTCATGTTACTAGAAAGCCTGTCTCTATGCGGGCTTTGCAGAATCCTCCTGCGCGAGGAGCAAACCATAGCCGTCTATGAACACTGTTGGAAATAGGGGAGATGGTGATCTCCGCCTTCATAGGGCTGGTAGGGCTGGGGCCCGCCAGTAAAGTTTTCACCTTCCACCTCCTAGATAGCCTCCTAACAGCAACAACCAAAATGTCAATATGCCCCCATATGACCTCGTGTTCCAACAAACACCCAGTGTAAGGATCGTGCAAATTCTCGGGCGATGTGTACTAGAACTCGACTGCGTAGAAAGTGCGAGTGGGATGGCCAACAGGGGACAAGATCACAACACCGGGCATCGCTGCTCGCCGCTGCCGCGGACGATAGGTATGCACACACTATGCCTATGCCTTGCCCAAAAAAAGCTTACTAGGATATAGACCTATAAGCATCGATCGATCAGGTACGTCAGGGTCTAAGACTTGCTTCACGCATAGCGGGGGGGGGTGAGGGATTATAAAGTATACTCGTACGATATAGTATATAGAACAAATTTGCAGGCATCAACCTGCAGAATACGACGCAGAGGGCTGTGGTCGCCGAAATCCAAAGAAGTCTGTAGCTGTCCAACCGCTGTAGCTGAATTCGCCACACTAGGTCAGCACAGAGCGACCCCCTCAACAACCATTTCTCACTCTGAGTTCTCATCGCGGGAAAATGCTAGGCGTCGATGTCCTCGTAGCGGTAGCCTTATAGATCAGCGCCCTCGGTGTCGCCGATTTCGATATTGGCTCCAACTTATTCCGTACAGAGTTTTCCGTCTTTGCTGCAATAGCATTCACTCCTCACCCAGGTTGTGGGCACAGTCTGTGCTCGAAAGGAACCTCTTTACTATCTCCAGGGTTGCCTTGCTGAGAGATGCAGCCTAAACCATTTTGCGTGAAGATAGGAATGGTCCAACGATAGCAGTGCGAGGGTGGACGATAGAACTCGGCTGTCGAAGAACTTTGTTGTCTGCCTCCTACGGTACTCCACACACACGTGGCAACTCATCCGCTGCATGACTTTGTTCTGGGCTGGCCGGCCGAACTCCATCGCCCCAGTACGTGTCCAGCTTTCTGCCGTTTCTTTGTCATCTCCTCCCTAGCGAGCTCTGATGGACCTGCAGCTGGAAGCCCTGACGATCTCTTTTCCTCGCCTGTCTATGTGCACCAGCTGAGAAGGAGGTGACTCAATAGGAGCTGGAAGAGCGCTTGATGGTACAGAAGTGTTCTGCCTAAACTCACCTTTGGTCTTCTTCCCTATTCTGCATTAGCTACAGGACCGTCATTTTACCGCTCGGCTCTTCTGGCACGGCTGTAGCTTCTGTTGCCTTGATCGTCAGCCATGCTACTCTTATCGGTGTTTCTGTTGTCCGTTTCAGCTTGATCCAGCCCATCTCCCCCAACAATAATAATGGGCGGTATTAAAGGATGAAGATGAGTACTCGAAGTCCACAATGCATGTTTGAGCTGACCGTCTGTAGGAAAGCAGCCTCGAGGCATCAAAAACAAGCAGCTGCAGACGATAGAAAAGCAACTCACACTCAAAAACAACCATATTCGGGAGATACAGGCTCGCCTCCGATAAGCAACTTCTCCACAGACAGGAAAGAAAGTTCTTTCTTTGCTGCCGTCGTAAAGATGACCTGATCGCGCCTTCGAGTTGTATTGTTGAGGAAGTGACACCAACGAAACAGCCCTGACTCTCTCCAATATTGGATCCAGACCGGGAGGCTGGTGACGTAGGGAGTACTTCGATCAAGACAGCCAGGTCAGGAAAGATTTCGAAAGGGTTGAGTGTTGGGAAGAGTCTAAGAAAAGGATTGGTCCTCATCTTGTCTTCGCCGCAAGATATCGCAATCTACCAATCAGACACCTAGCGATCAATTGCCGCGAGAAGTCAAAAAGACAAGAATTCGGACTATACACTTGAGCTTGAAAATGCGAATTCAATGATGATGATATTTCAAAGGATGTCAGAGATCTCTGCCGGACATTATTGGAAACTGAACACACACAAGGCAGAAACGAGGCTTTGATCATTCGGGACATTTCTCTATAAAACAATCAGCGAAGGTTAGGGTTAGAAGGATAAATACCCCGTCGTGGCCCGTTTCTAACAGTATCTATTGTTGGTGAACCTCTGAAGCTTTGTGAAAAGGCTTTGCAACAACAAGCTGAAGATCTCTTGATATGATTAGAACCGACACGGAAAACGGTATCGCTGCGTTTGGATTTTGCGTGTCATATACCACTCTTGTGATTTAGGCGCCCTGAACACAGCTATAATTCTTAAACACAAGGAACACAATGTTGGGATTTCGACATATATAAGAACTAATATCTGCAACGGGTAAGTCGCCGTGGAATGATGTTGTACCCAAATCTCCATTCAGCCAACGGGGCTTGTCGAGATAGGTCTCCATACCACGAGCGCCACAAAAGACTCTGTGCACAATCTGTCACTGAGCTTAGCTTTTGCCGGCCTGGTTCTCAGGATTCGCCTTTCCTCCTCCCGAAGAGCGAACATTGGTATGATTTGGTTCTTTTGGAAAACCCATTGAGACATGATCGTCTTCGCTGCTATCGGCTTCCCATTTTGAGCTTCATCGTAGTTGTTGACTTGGTGAGAGCTAGAGCTTTGACGCTTCGTAAATTTGAGAGTTTGGGTTCGAGGGTTATTGCCTTCCATGGTCGCTTTCGCAGATCCTAATTTCGATTGAAGCGATGACTGTGAGCGCTCTTCAGGAACTGACGAGGTCTTACTGATCTAGAGTATAGTCAAAGTAACATGTTGCGCATTGGGAATTTTATAAAAAAGCTATACCTCGGCCGAGTCTTTTAACTTCTTTCGATGAGACCCTTTCTCGAGTTGCTCAATGATCTCTTCTATATAGGGTATTACATGCGTGATGAGGTCTTAAGCCTTCCAAAACATTCATCCTTTTTGAGACATTAATGCTTGTTTCGGTATCTCTTGACTTTCCCCCCTTTTTCCTTTGATTTCTTGTTCGAGCTCAAGGATGCGTGTAGTCTCAGGAATATACAATTGAAAATTGAGCAGAATTGTTCATGAGATATAATGTGATTTGGCTTGGCTTGGGTCGCTGTGAGTAATGTTACACAGAGTAGACCCTTGACCATCGATGTTCCGTCATCGTCTCTATTCTCGTCTCCATATCTTTCTTCGTTCTTGCGTCACTCACGCTTTGATTGGCATAATACTGTATCAGAGCATACGTCTTGACTTCTTTTTTCAAAGATTGTACACCACGCAAGGGGTCTCCCTGAAATGCACCAAGTCCATGGCGTACGTCGCTTCCCGGAAGGTGATGGGACAATGTTAGAAGGTTCAAGGAGCTCCAGAATGCACTTTCAAGGAGGGTCATGCATAAGGATACGGCGGTATCGACTAATATCCATTTTAGTTAGTTTACATCTACTACGAATGAACAAGACTCGAGCAAACCACAAGAGATAGACTATTAGCTTCGTACCGAACGTTGGGTATAGCCGACTTTAGTAAAGGTTTACGAATGGTCTTGCGGGATTCTTCTGCATGAGATCAAGAATACAAGTCCCTCGTGACTCTTTCTCAGTGCCAACGTACTAAATATATTGCACATATCGTAATCACCTTGCCACATGTTTTGTTAGGTCAAAAGATCTTGGGATGCTGTGGAGCTTTATTCATCCGGCATTGTCTTCTATCTCTTGCTAAAACTTATAGTTCCGCATCAGTTGCTCGAATCATGAAGACAGCTCTGCCAAGAGATGCGAAAGAATGCATGCAGGAACGCGTGAGGAAGTTCATTTCTTTCATCACAAGCGAAGGTGGTTAAAGTCAATCTTCAGTATGTACGGTCTTTAACCTTGAATTGATTGAGTCGCAAAGAAATGTCGGAAGGGGGAACGGAATATAATGAGTGGCAATGACATTCTATTTGCCATGAGATCACTTGCTTTCGAAATTACGGGGAAGCACTGAAGATCTATCTGACGAAGTATCTGTAAGGATAGGGGGTGCACCTAAACATGTTCACCGCGATCAACCAGACTAAGTAATCATTCATAAAGAAAATGGGCACTTCACGATCCCTTTTTCCCGTTCGGAACAAACAATCGAAATAGAGAACTAGCTGCTCCTCGAATGACTCTACCATGGTGGAAATACATTGAATCGACTTACAAACTGAATACCCGTGAAAACGGCAAAGCTTAGAACTCTTGGTATGCCGCTGAAGTCTCCGCCCAAAAGGGCTTGTGAGCTTAGACTTCAATTCTTTGGTCGCGGTCCATGTAACAGCGCTACATTACCGCAGGCTCTTGATCCTCTTATGATTGTGCATTCGTAACCTTCCACCAACGTTGTTCAGCAGCACGAACTGACCAGCCAGAAAAAGCCCGACAACATGGAGAATCCCACGGCGAGCCA
>JAABUV010002993.1_pt1 | contig 22036 bp, 20 predicted proteins | sample 5559971 | NCBI WGS metagenome assembly JAABUV01 (sample SAMN10711881, study PRJNA513362) | rock metagenome | isolation source: Antarctica rocks | place: Antarctica: Victoria Land, Knobhead nord | collected 2015-12-19
ACGGTAACACCGTGGTTGACGGGTCCATCGACCATCCTCTGCAGGTGGCCGCCCGAGCGTTCGGGCGACGCGAAGTGCGTCGGATAACCCTGCACGTCGTAGGGCAAACGTTCACGGAGGGTTTCAATTATGGCATCCCCGTGCCGGTCATCATCCTCCTGCGACAAGAAAAGCGAAAGTTTTGTTCCCCAGTCGTGGTCCATCGAGCGGGGCGTATCGAAGCCGAGCACGTCGGACCCGCGCCCGAGGCGCGCCGCCGCGTAGGCCACGCGGGGGAAGCATTCTTCAAGCAGGGGCTTGACAGCCTCATGATAGAAAATCTCGCTCAACTGCAATCCTGGAATGAATGCTAGGGTTGAGTCCATCCCAATCCGACCCCCGTCCGCGCATGTTGTGCGCATACAAAACAAAACGCCCCTCGTCCCAGTGCTGGGACGAGAGGCGTGCGATGCTCCCGCGGTTCCACCCATATTACGCCGCCGGACACCTCGCTGGCGTGGCGTCGTCGCTTGTGAGAGGCCGATAACGCGGGCCGGCGTGTCCGCCTACCTGCTACATACGACATCGTAGCGCTCGGCGGACAGGGCATCCGGTGGTACCTGACGAGGGACGCTGATGGACGGGCTTGCAGCCGGTGGCCCGTTTCTCTGACGCCGCGTCCCCGCGCCGGCATGTCCGGATGGTCTATGAACACAAAGTGGTGGGTGATAGAGGAATCGAACCTCTGACCTCCGCCATGTCAAGGCGGCGCTCTAACCAACTGAGCCAATCACCCAAGCGCCATGCATTATACCAGGCCCGCGCGGGCGCCTGTCAAGCGGCCGCTTGTTTCGGCCTGGTACCATTCAACATGGTGATCTACACGAAATGTAAGCCCCGGCAATGCGACGCGATGAATGATATGTTGACGGCAGTGGCGTCTACCTATTGGCTAGGGGAGGATTTCCATGGATAAGATCGTGACGGCGGCGCGGATGCGCGCGGCCGAGCAGCGCACGGAGCAGGCGGGCACGACGACGGCCCAACTCATGCAGAACGCGGGGGCGGCCGCCGCGCGCGTGATCGCCGAGGCCCTCGCTCAGGGTGAGCGGCAGGCCCGCGTGCTCGTGCTGTGCGGCCCCGGCAACAATGGCGGCGACGGTATGGTCGTGGCGCGGCGCCTCGCCGAGTGGGGCCATCAGGTCGCGGCCTACACCTACCACCGCGACGAGCCGATCCCGCCGCGTCCCCTCGTGGTGCGTCACGCCGACGACCCTGACCGCACGGCGCTGCGCCGCATGCTTGCCGACGCCACGGTCGTGGTGGACGCGCTGCTCGGGACCGGCCGGCTACGCCCGATCGAGGGTGACCTCGCCGCCGTGCTCGACCTCGTGCGTGAGGTTGCCGCGGCCCGCGCCGTCGTGGCGCTTGACCTGCCCAGCGGCGTCGACGCCGACACCGGCGCGGCCGACCCCCACGCCGTCCAGGCCACCATCACCGTCACCTTCGGCCTCTACAAACGCGGCCTCGTGCTGGGGCAGGGCGCCGCGCTCGCCGGGCATGTCGTGCTGGCTCCGATCGGTCTCGCGCCCGCCGCCGCCGCGGATGTCGCGCTGTGGCGCGTCACCGAAGAGGACGCGCGGGCGCGCATCCCCAAGCGCTCGCGCGACGTCAACAAGTACAGCGCGGGGGCCGTGCTGGTGGTGGCGGGCTCCCGCCGCTTCACCGGCGCGCCGCAGCTCGCCACGCTGGGCGCCGCGCGCGCGGGCGCGGGGCTGGTGACGCTGGCCACGGGCGCCCACGCGCACCCTATCCTGGCGGCCCATCTGCTCGAGCCCACCTTTCTAGTGCTCAAAGACGACGACGAGGGCGTGCTCGACGCGGCGGCGGCCGTTGAGGCCATCAAGGGCGCCGCCTCGCGCTACAAGGCGCTGCTCTTCGGTCCCGGCCTCGCGCAGGGCGCCGCCACGGTCCGGCTGCTGGAAACCCTGCTGTGCGAGGACACGCTACCGGCGGAGTTGCCCCTCATCGTCGACGCCGAAGGGCTCAATGCCCTGGCGAAGATAGACAATTGGCCTACGCGTAAACGCCATCCATTAGTGCTGACACCGCACAGCGGCGAATTCGGACGGCTGACGGGTCTGAAGCACGAGGAGATCGACGCGCGCCGCCTGGACCTCGCGCCGGAGAAGGCCACAGAGTGGGGCGCGGTGGTCGTGCTCAAGGGCAACCCGACCGTGACCGCCGCGCCCGACGGGGACGCGGCGGTCAACACGACGGGCGGGCCGAACCTGGCCTCGGGCGGGACCGGCGATGTGCTGGGCGGGATCATCGCCGCCCTCGTCGCGCAGGGCGCGGCGCCCTTCGACGCCGCCGTCGCTGGCGTCTACCTGCACGGCCGCACGGGCGACACGCTGGCCGAACGCGACGGCGACCGCGGCACGCTGGCCGGCGACCTGGCGCCCGCGTTGCCTCCCGTGGTCAAGGAGGTGCTGCGAGGCGCGTCGGGCGCGTAATGTCCATTACTCACGTCCGCACGGTCGCGCTGTCCAGACGTTCCTGTCGTTGTCCCGCCTAGCCCGGAGGACTATAACCATGGCTACAGCGAAGATCACTTCCTCTCTCCACGAGCCACGCGTGCAAATATCGCTGGATCTCACCTCGATTGACGAGGCGCTCCATGTGGCTGAAATCGCCCTCGCCGCGGGCGTCGACTGGCTGGAAGCCGGGACGCCGCTGATCCTGGCCGAGGGGCTGCGCGGCGTGCGCGCGCTGCATGAGCGCTTCCCGACCATCCCCATCGTGGCCGATCTCAAGACCATGGACGGCGGCTACCTGGAGGTCGAGATGATGGCGCAGGCCGGCGCCGCCTGGTGTGTGGTGATGGGGGTCGCGCATCCAGCGACCATCACCGCCTGCGTCGCCGCGGCGCGGCGCTATGGGATCGGGATCATGGGCGACCTCCTGGCGGCGCCCGATAAGGTGGGCGCGGCTCGCGCGCTGCAGGATCTCGGAGTGGACGTGATCATCGTGCACACCGGCTTCGACGAACGCCGCGCGGTCAGCGGCGCCAGCCCCTGGGATGACCTCGCGGCGGTGGCCGCGGCGGTGGACCTGCCCATCCAGGCGGTGGGTGGGCTACGCCTAGCCGACCTGCCCCGCCTGCCCGCGGCCGGCGCGCCCCTCGTCGTCGTCGGCGCGCCCTTGGTCATCGACGCGGAGGCGTTCCGTGCCAGCGAATCCGATGACGAGCGCCTCGCCCGCATCATTCGCGAGGTGGTGGCCGCGGTGAAGGGGACGCGCGCATAGCTCACGCACACAGCGTACGCGTCGCGCCCCATGTTTACACGCGGAGGTCAAACAAAGGGCCGGGGAGAGCGTATCTCCCCGGCCCTTTGTCTGTGCTGTCGTGTGGCGTCTGGCTCTCTACTGCTGTGTCACGCGCCGGGTGCGGCGTCGGCGGTAGAGCAACACGGCACCGATGGGCAGCAGGCCGGTGGCGAGCAGTTCACCGGAGCCGAGTTCAGGCGTGGCCGTGCCCGGCGTGCAGTTGGACACGCACGACGTGGGAATGGTGTAGCTGATGATCACCTCTGGCGCTGCCCCAGCGGCCGCGAGGCTCGCGGACCCACCCGTTGGCACGAGGTCCGCCGCCGCCGCCGCCGCCTCCGTCGAAGGAGTTGCCGGAGCCACCGCCGCCGAAGCCACCGCCGCCGCCGCCGCCGCTGCCTAAGGTACTGCTGCCGCCGGGGCCGCCGCCGCCGAAGCTGCCGAAGCTGCCGCCGCCGCCGCCGAAGCTGCCGCCGCCGCCGCCGCTGCTGCCGAAGCTGCCGCCGCCTAAGCCGCCGCCGTTGAAGCCGCCGCCGCCGCCGTTGACGCCCCTGCCGCCGACGTCCACGTACAGGGTGGACACGCCGGGCGACAGGGCGAGGGCCGCGCTCACATCATCCCCGCGGCCGCCGATGCCGCCGCCGCCGCTGGCGCCGCCGACGCCGCCCGACGCGCCGATGACGTCCACCATCACGCTGGTCACCCCTGGCGGGACGCTGAAGGTCTGCTCCACACCCGTGGAGGCGTAGGTGCAGGTGATCGTCGTGCCGGAGGTCGTCTGTGTCCCCGTGTTGCAGGGAGCGCCCGCTGCCCAGGCCTGCCCGCTCACCCCGAACCCCGGCGCCCCGCTCAGCAGCGCCACCGCGGACACCACCATCCCAACCCGGCGGCCCCGGCGCCCCGCCCCGGACCTCCTCCGCCCTGCTCCTGTCTGTCGCCGCTCCATCGGCTGCCCTGTCCTCTCGCGCACCCCGCGCGCCTCTCCCTCTGGCCGCGCGCCCAAACAAGCAGCGCGCCGCGACCGTCGTGACCGGGTTCACCACTAGCTCCACGCGGTCGGGGTGACCATCAACAAGGCAGGCGGCAGGAGGAAAGGGGGAAGCATCGGTGCTACACCCGGACCTGGTGGCGTCGGTCCTATTCAATGACCGCGGTTCGTCGCTTCCACTTGTCTCCTACTGTAACAGATACAGGTTACGATTCGGTTACGACCAAGACTCGAAACGGGTTAAGATTTGGTTAAGATTGGCGCGCCTTGGTTAAGATCGGTTAAGGCAGGTCTTGTATCGCATCTTTGGTACTGGACAGGCCACGAGATGGCAGCCGACAGTGCGGCGGGGTGCGTGCCGTTCGTCAGGCGCGACCATGCGCGCCGGCGTCACCTTGCCCCGCGCGTTTTGAGGCCCGCGCCGCCTTCCGTGATCAAAGAGGCGCGTCGAGCGCGTGACGCCGGCCGTTATGGCTCCTCCATGGCGCCGGCGATCGCCACCTGTAGACCCTCCCGCTCCCGCGGCGCTCCGTGCGCCGCGCCGCTGTCGACCCCGCGCAGGGCGGCGCGGCCCGAGAAGAGCACCACGATACTGATGACGACACCGCCGGTGCCGACGTAGAACGGGATCTGCGCCCCATACCACACGGCCACGTTTCCGGCCAGCCACGGCGCGATCGCGCCGCCGATGAAGCGCACGAAGCTGTAGGCCGCCGACGCCACCGGCCGCTCGACGGGCGAGACCTCCATCACGGCGGTCGTCACCAGCGTATTGTTCACGCCCAGGAACGCGCCCGAGAGGATCACCGCGACCACGATCACGAGCGTCGCCTGCGCGGCGGAGGCGGCGCCAATGCCCATGACGACGAGGTCGAGCGCGATCAGGGTGAGCATCGCGTACATCGTGCGCACCGTCCCGACGTGAGCGCTCAGGCGCGGCGCCACGAACACCGAGGTGATCGCCAGCAGTACGCCCCAGCCGAAGTAGACAAGACCGAGGTGGTGGGCGTCGAGCCGCATGGGGAAGGGCGCGTAGGCCAGGATCGTGAAGAAGCCGAAGTTGTAGCAGAACGCGGTCACGCCCATCGTGAGCAAGCCGCGGTGCCGCAACGCGCGGATCGGGTCCAGCAGCGAGGAGCGGCGCGCGGGCTTCGGTAGCGCCGGCAGGAGGAAAGCGGTGGCGATAAAGGCGATCGCCATGAGGACGGCGACGCCGTAGAACGGGTAGCGCCAATTCATGCCGCCCAGCGCGCCGCCGAGCAGCGGACCGACCGAAATACCCAGCCCCAGCGCGGCCTCGTACAGGATGATGGCGCGCGCCGCGCCGCCGCTGGCCACGCCGACGATGACGGCGAGCGCCGTGGCGATGAACAGAGCGTTGCCCAGCCCCCAGCCGGCGCGGAAGCCGATGATGCCGTTGATCGTCCCCGACGCCCCCGCCGCCGCGCTGAAGATGATGATCAGCGCCAGGCCGCCGAGCAGGGTCCACTTGGGGCCGAGCCGGCTGGAGACCGCGCCGGTGATGAGCATCGCCACGCCGGTCACCAGGAGGTAGCTGGTGAAGAGTAGCTCGACCTGAGCGGGGCTGGCGTGGAGCTGCGAGGAGAGGGCCGGCAGGATGGGGTCGACCAGTCCCAGCCCCATGAAAGAGACCACGCAGGCGAAGGCGACCGCCCACACCGCCTTGGGCTGGTGCAAGAGGCTGGGGGGTCTAGAGGGCGCGTCCGCTGGCGCCGGTCCCTGTGTCGTCGCCCGCCGTGGGATGGTTGCTTCTGCTTGCCTCACTATCTTCTCCTTACACCGTGTCTCGTGTCTTGAGGCCGTGCCACGCGCTAACGTGTCCGGCGCCGCCTCTTTTGATACTTGTATTGTACAACATAAAACGTGTAGTATACAAGTGTATGACAGCGTGGACCACGGCTCGTGAATTATCAGCGATCGGCGTTTCTACAGGGACCGCCGCGGTCCCCGCGGCACACCGTCGCCGGGCGTTCGTCAGGGTCTACCGAGCCGCGTGATCATGGGCGTGGCCGCGGGGACCGCGGCGGTCCCAGTGGATGACCGGCGCCCCTGGTCGATAATGCATGAACTCTGCGGCGGGGACAGGGACGACATGATAGAGACAGATACAGGGATAGACAGCGTGGGCGTGGTCGAGCACGAAGTCAGCCTCCTGCTGCGGCTGGCGGAGTCTGCCCGGAAAACGGCGGAGACGCTCGACCGCTCCGCCTATCTGCTCCTGGGCGAGCTCGAGACGCGCGGCCCATTAGGGATCGCCGTCCTCGCCCAATCATTCCAGGTGGACCTCTCGACCGCGAGCAGGCAGACGGCCGCGCTAGAAGCCAAGGGGCTGGTGGAGCGCTTGCCCGATCCGGACGACGGGCGGATCAGCTTGCTCCAGATCACCCCGTACGGGCGCGCACAGTTTCAGGCCACCCGCGAGGCGCGCCATGCGCTGTTCGACGACATCCTGGCGGGCTGGCCGGAGGAGGATCGGTGGCGCCTTGGGGCGTCTCTCACCCGGCTGAACCAGTCCATCACCCAACGGCGCCGTCGCCTTCAGGCGCGTGGATCGGGGGCGCATTAGGCTTCCCGTTAGCTTTTCGACGGAAAAAATTACGCATCGTTGTCGCACCCCTGTTCCGAAGCTTGCCGCTGGGCGCCGTTCGCCGCGTCGTCGGGAGGGCTGAGGAGTTGCGCCAGGAGCGTGTCGAAGGTGACCAGCTGCGTCGGTGTGAGGGGTGCGAACGAGGCGGCGAGGACGCGCTCGACGATCTGATCGCCGGCGCGGCGCAGCGCGCGGCCTTTGTCGGTGAGGCGGTGACGCACGGCGCGGCCAGGACCGGGGACCCGCTCGATGAGGCCGCGGTCGATCATGCGACCGGCGAGCGCGCCGAAGGACTGATCGCTCTGGAACGTCAGCCGGGCCAGGTCGTGCAGCGAGGCGCCAGGATTTTGGTCGAGGTGGCGCAGGGCGTCCCACTGCACGAGGCTGATCCCCAGCGCTGCCAATTCGACGTTGAGCGCGCGGTGGTGACGCATCTGTAGCCGCTTCACGGCTAGTCCGACATCCTGCAATGTTCTCGACACGCTCCCATCCTAGCTGATCCTCATCTTCACGGCTAGTCCGACGTCCTGCGATCCTGCAATGTTCTCGATACGCCCCCATCGTGGCCGATCCTCATCATCTTGCTTATTTAAACATATTGTTATAAACTAGTTGATATGAATCATCCACGCATACCCTGAAGGAGACGCCATGAGCACTACCACGCACACCCTGACCGTCGCCGGCATCGGCCCGGTCGACGTCACGATCGACGACCGCGGCGCGGGCAGCCCGTACCTGCTGCTGCACGGCGGCGGCGGGCCACAGACCGTCGCTGGGTTCGCCGAACTGCTCGCCGGCGCCCACGCCGCGCGCGTGATCACACCAACCCACCCCGGCTTTGCCGGTACCGTCCGACCCGCGCGATTGAGCAGTGTCGGCGGCTTGGCCGCGCTCTATGGCGCACTGCTCGACGAACTCGACGTCACCGGCGTCACGGTGGTGGGTAACTCCATCGGTGGGTGGATCGCCGCCGAGGTGGCCCTGCTGCACGCACCGCGTGTCAGCTACGTCATCCTCATCGACGCCGTCGGCATCGAGGTCGCCGACCATCCGGCCGCCGACTTTTTCTCGCTCACCCTGGATCAGATGTCTGTGTTGAGCTTCCACGACCCCGACAAATTCCGCATCGATCCGTCCACGCTGCCGCCGGCGGCACAGGCCGCGCTGCCCGGTAACCGCGCGAGCCTGGCGGTCTATGCGGGGCCGACGATGAACGACCCGGCCCTGGCCGCCAGACTTGCCGGCGTCACGGCGCCTGTCTTGGTGCTCTGGGGCGAGGCAGACCGCGTGGCCGACGTCGACTACGGGCGCGCCTATGCCGCTGCGCTACCGACGGCCCGGTTTCAGCTCCTCACCGGGACGGGCCACCTGCCTCAGGTCGAGACGCCGCGGCAGGTCCTCGACGCCATTGCTACCTTCGCAGGCGCCGGCGTGCCCTCGTCCGTCCGGTCCTGAGCCCGGCATCGGGCAAGCCCGCTTAATCCGCTGTGCAGCCTCCCGCCGCTGCGTACGTTCACCCTCCCACGCCAAGCGCTTTCGTCAACCTTGATAGGAGAAGATCATGTGGCAGACCGCATACACCCTCGACACCGATCTGGCGCCCGCGGCCATCTGGGGGGCGCTGCGCGCCCTGCAGACCGGAGCGGTTCCGCTGCGCAGTGGCGACCGGCGCGAACTGACCGGCCCGTTCGCGGTGCACGGCACGATCGCGGTGACGCCGGTGGGCCTGGGCACCCTGCAATCAACCATCACCGAGCTCGTCGCCAACCAGGTCTTAGCCGAACAGACGAACTTCAACGACCTCGTCCTGCTCCTGCGGCACACCCTGCGCCCGTTGAGCGGCGGCGGAACCCGCATCACCCGGCAACTCGAGATCAGTGGCGACAATGCCGACCGGGAGGGACCCATCGTCGGACCTCGAATCAGCGAAGACTATCCCGCGGCTCTGGACGAGTTGGTCGCCTCTGCGCGCACGCGTGACTGACGTGCTCAGTCAGGGTCGTGTGCGTGGCCGTGACGACCGACCGAGAACGACCGCGGGGCGACCCTGCCAAACAGCGCTGCGACATCCGTGCCAGTCGATCGTGGCGAGGTATGGCGCATCACCAACATCTACGGCAAGATCAGCTCGCGCGGTCGGGCCGACGCGACGGCCTATGCGTCACGAGCTGTACCCGGATAGATTACCATCGGCAGCCCCAGGCGAGGGCCACTAGCGGAATAGAGAGAGAAGGTGTCATGAGTACGTACGTGCTGATTCACGGAGCATGGTTCGGTAGCTGGTGTTGGGAGAACGTCGTGCCGCTGTTGGAGCGGGAGGGACACACCGTGCTGACGCCGGATCTGCCGGGGTACGGCGGGGACGCGACGCCCTTGGCGGACGTTACCCTCCAGTCCTACGCCGAGCGAGTCTGCCAGGTGCTCGACGCGCAGGCCGAGCCGGTCATCCTGGTGGGCCACAGCCGGGGGGGCATCGCCATCACCCAGGCCGCGGAGTATCGGCCGGACAAGATCGCGACGCTGGTCTACCTGAGCGCGTTCCTCCCGCGCAACGGCGAGTCGATGTCCCAGTTGGCGCAACAGGACACCGCGGCGCTCACTCCCCCCCACCTCGCGTTCGCGGGGGATCACGGCTCCGTCTCCTTTGAGGGCGGCGCCGCCGCCGTCAAGGAGGTCTTATGCCAGGACTGCGCCGACGACGCTGTCGCCCGTGTTACGGCGCGCCTGATCCCCGACGCCCTGGCTCCCTGGGTCACGCCCCTCCAGACGACCGAGGAGAGATTCGGCCGCATCCCCCGGGCGTACATCCAGACCTTGCAAGACCGGGGCATCACCCCAGCCCTGCAGCGCCAGATGTACACCGCTGTGCCGTGTCAGACGGTGGTCGCGCTGAACACCAGCCACGCGCCCTTCTACGCGGCGCCGACGGACCTGGCGCTGCACCTGGGCGCGCTGCCGTCGCGGCTCTCGCCTGCGACGGCGTGACGCGGGGCGGCACACGACCGATGGATACAGCGCGTGTACGCGCGGTGACGACGTGCATTCGGCGCGCTCCGGCCCGCGCGCCCCTAGCGATTTTCAATGGCGTACCCTGGCTTTGCCCATAAAGTCGGCCTCACCATGCCCCACCGACGAAACGGAGTTTCGACTAGTAGGCGCCGCGCAACTGTCGCGCCGCGGCGACCATGCGCGTCAGCGCCGGCGTCACCTCGTCCCACGTCCGCGTTTTGAGGCCGCAGTCGGGGTTAACCCAGACCTGGCCGGGCGGCAGCGCCTCTAGCGTCGCCCGGAGCATCGCCACCAGTTCGTCCTCACTGGGCACGCGGGGAGAGTGGATGTCGTAGACGCCGGGGCCGACCTCCTTGTCGTAGCCGGTCTGCCGGAAGACATCGAGCAACTCGCCGCCCGAGCGTGAGTTCTCGATGGAGAGCACGTCGGCGTCGAGCGCCGAGATGGCGTCGATGATGTCGTCGAAGGCGCTGTAGCACATGTGCGTGTGCACCTGCGTGGCCGGCCCCGCGCCGGAGGCGGCCACGCGGAAGCAGGCCACGGCCCAGGCCAGGTAGAGGTCGCGGTCGGCGCGGCGCGGCGGGAGCCCCTCGCGCAGGGCCGGCTCGTCGATCTGGATCGCGCGCAGCCCCGCCGCGTCCAGGTCGGCCACCTCATCTTTGAGCGCCAGGGCGAGCTGGCGGCAGGTGTCGGCGCGCGGCTGGTCGTCGCGCGCGAACGACCAGTTGAGGATCGTCACCGGCCCCGTCAGCATGCCCTTGACCGGCCTAGTGGTGAGCGACTGCGCGTAGGCGCTCCAGCGCAGCGTCATCGGCGCGGGCCGCGCCACGTCCCCGTAGATGATGGGCGGACGGACGCAGCGCGACCCGTAGCTCTGCACCCAACCGTAACGGGTGAAGGCGAAGCCGGAGAGTTGCTCGCCGAAGTATTGCACCATGTCGTTGCGCTCGGCCTCGCCGTGTACCAGCACGTCCAGCCCCAGATCCTCCTGGCGCCGGATCGTGCGCGCGATCTCCCGCTCGATGAAGCGGTCGTACTCCTGCGCGGTGAGCTCGCCGTCCTCGAATTGGCGGCGCGTCCGGCGCGCCTCCGCCGTCTGCGGGAACGAGCCGATCGTGGTCGTCGGCAGCGGCGGTAAGCCCAGCCGCGCGCGCTGCAAGGGGCGGCGCTCGGCGTAGGGTAGACGCGGGGCCGCGCCCTCTTCGGCCATGCGTTCTTGTACTGTGACATCGTGGACGCGCGGCGAGGCCGCGCGCCGCTCCGCTACGGCCACACTCGCGCGCAAGGCGTCAGCTACCGATGCGCGGCCCTCGGCGAGCCCGCGTCCCAGCGTCGCGACCTCGGCGAGCTTCTGCACGGCGAAAGCCAGCCAGCCACGCACCTCCGGCTCGATACTTTCTTCCCGCGCGGCGTCGTAGGGGACGTGCAGCAGCGAGCACGACGTACTTACGATGAGGCGCTCGCGCGGTACGATCGCCGTGAGATCCTCTAGTATGTCGAGGGCGGTCTCCAGGTTGGCGCGCCAGACGTTGCGCCCGTCCACGACACCGGCCACGAGGGTCTTATCGGCCGGCAGGCCGTGGCGGCGCAGGAGGTCGAGATTGTGGGGGCCGCGCACGAGGTCGAGCGCGATCCCGTCGACCGGCAGCGCCGCCAGCGTGTCGTAGCTCTCGCCGACGTGACCGAAGTAGGTCGCGACCAGCAGCTTGGCGGCGCCCTTGCGCGCGGCGAGCGCCGTATAGGCGCGGCGCAGCGCCGCCAACTCCTCCGGCGTGCGGTCCTGCACCAGGCAGGGCTCGTCGAGTTGTATCCACTCCGCGCCGCCGGCGGCCAGCCGCGCGATAGCCTCGCCGTAGACCACGACGATACCGTCGAGCGTCTCGCCCAGGGGGTCCAACCCCTCATCCTGGGCTTTACCGAGCAGCGCCAGGCTGAACGGGCCGACCAGCACGGGTTTGGCCGCGACACCCAGCGCCCGAGCCTGGGCGAGCTCGTCAAACGGCTTGGTCGAGGCGAGGCGGAAGCGCTGTCCGCTGTGCCACTCGGGCACGATGTAGTGGTAGTTGGTATCGAACCACTTGGTCATCTCCATCGCCGTCACGTCGAGCCCGTCGCGCTGCGCGCCGCGCGCCATGGCGAAGTAGGTATCGAGATCGACCGTCGCGCCGTCCCGGCCGTCCCAGTGATAGCGCGGGGGCACGGCCCCGACGAGGGCCACGGCGTCGAGCACATGGTCGTAGAGCGAGAAATCGTTGACGGGGATGAGCGCGACGGCGGCCGCGCGTTGCGCCTCCCAGTGGGCCTGCCGCAGCGCGGCCGCTGTCGCGCCTAACTGCTCCTCGGATAGCGCGCCCTTCCAGTAGGACTCACAGGCGCGCTTGAGCTCGCGGTCGCGCCCGATCCTGGGGTAGCCCAACGTCGTCGTCCGTGTCATGAAGGTCTCCTTTTGAGTCGATGGTCGTGAGTCGATGGTCGTGAGTCGATGGTCGATGGTCGATGGTCGTGAGTCGATGGTCGTGAGTCGCCGCGGGGCCGTTGTAGGGATGAGGCCCACCACCTACAACTCCAGCCCACCACCTTATTATATAACGAACGTTCGATTTATAATCAAGTAGTGCGGGTTAATGCCAGTGTCTGCAAAAGATTGGTTGCTGACGCCGGCGTTAGCTCACGCAGGCTCGGCTGCATCCGCCCCGTTAGAGGTGGCCCGATCGGACGCGCCCATGCCGTCGAGCAGGGCCTCGACCTCGGCGTCGTAGAGCAGCGCGGGGTCGAAGCCCATCGACGCGTAGTGCCCTTCGATCTGCAGGCTGAGCAGGCCGTGCAGGCGCGTCCACCAGACCACGCCGCGCCGCAGTACGGGGCCGGGGATCTGCTGGCCGGTCTCCCGCGCCCACGCCGCGAACTGCGCGTCCAGTGCGGACAGACGCGGGCCAGCCGTGGCCGCAGGCGACGGGAGCGCCGCGAGCGCCGCCAGGACGGGGGCCAGGATGCGTCGCGTGAGCGCGACCGTGCCCGCGGGCGCGACGTAGCCTGGCACAGGGGTACCGTACAAGAGCAGGTAGCGGTGCGGCTGGGCCAGCGCCCATGCCCGGAAGGCCGCCGCGAACGCGCGCAGACGCGCGCGCGGCGCGGCCCCATCGCCCTGCCGCGCGGCGACATCCGCAGCTTCCATGGCCGTAGCGAGGTCGCCGTACGCGTCGACAATGAGTTCGGTCAGCAGCGCGTCGCGGCTGGCGAAGTAGCGGTAGAGCGCGGGGCCGCTGACGCCCATCTCCTTACCGATAGCGTTGAGCGACACGGCCTCACCGCCCCCCCCGGCGAGTTGGCGCAGCGCGATCCCCTTGGCCTCCGCGCGGTACCGCGCGCGGCGGCTGAGCGGCTGTCCATCCATCACGTTTTCCCTCCCTACACGTCCCCCTCCACAGGGGAGCATTGCCGGCCCATGTAGACACTATAACATAAGCAAGGGAGTACATCTACGGTGATACCCCTTGACAAAGCCGACAGGGCAGGGTATAGTGACTTTGGTAGATGGTCTAACATGAGAGATGGGCAATAACTGATGGAGGTGGGGAGATGATGGCGACGGAGATCGTGCTGCCGGGCGTGGGCGCGCCGGAGACGCTGCAGGTGCGGCGGCGAGAGCTGCCGCCGCCGGGCGCGGGCGAGGCGCTGATCCGCGTCGAGGCGACGGGCGTTTCGTTCGCCGAGCAGGGGATGCGGCGCGGGCGCTACCCAGGCCAGCCCGCGTTCCCCTTCGTGCCGGGCTACGACCTGGTTGGCGTCGTGGAGGGGCTCGGCCCCGGCGTCGCGGGGGTCGCGGGGGTCGTGGTCGGCCAACGGGTGGCGGCGGTGACCAAGATTGGCGGGTGGGCCAGCCACGTTGTGCTCCCCGCGGCGGATCTCGTCCCTGTGCCCGATGGGCTGGACGCCGCCGCGGCGGAGACGGCGGTCGTCAACGGCGTGACCGCCTGGCAGATGCTGCACGGCCTGGCGCGGGTACACGCCGGGCAGACCGTCCTCGTGCACGGCGCGTCGGGTGGCGTGGGCGTCCTGCTGGTGCAACTAGCCCGCCTGGCCGGCGCGCGCGTGATCGGGACCGCCTCCCCCGCCAAGCACGACGCGGTGCGAGCGGCTCGGCGCCGAGCCGCTCGATTACCACGTCGCCAACCTCGCGGCCCGCGTCCGCGCGCTCGCGCCCGGCGGGGTCGACGCGGTCTTCGATAACGTCGGCGGCCGGGGCCTGCGCGACTCGTGGGGGATGCTCGCGCGCGGCGGCACGTTGGTGTCCTACGGCATGGCGTCCAAACTCGACGGCCAGGGCTCGATGATGGCGGCGTTCATCCCCCTCCTGGCCCAGATCTACCTGTGGAACGCGCTGCCGAACGGCCGCCACGCGCACTTCTACGACCTGTGGGGCGGCAAGAGGACACGGCCGCGCGCGTTCCGCCGGGAGATGCACGCGGCGCTGGCGGAGGTGTTCGCCCTGCTCGCCCAGGGGCGCATCCAGGCGCGAGTCGCCCGCCAGCTGCCGCTGGAGCGGGCGGCCGAGGGGCTGCGTCTGGCTGAGTCCGGCACGGTCTCGGGCAAGGTCGTGCTGGTCCCCAGCCTGGCCTGAGCGACTCAGGCGCTGGCGGAGACCGGCGCGTCTCAATGCCAAATGGACCGCCCGGCGCTCGGCATAGAAAACATCCTCGACTAGATCACGGGCGCGCCCTTGGGCCGGTGGGCGCGCGACAATCCGCGCCAGGCCCCACGTCCGGCCGACACAGACACAACACAGACACAACGTATCATTTGCGCCACGAGCGCGAGGAGGGATCAATGAGCACGACATCACGCGACGACCTGTCCGCGATCTGGGCGGACTGGATCGCGCTGTGGAACGGGGACCTCGGCCGCGCCGACCGCATCATCGCCGCCGATCTCAAGCTCCACATGACGCCGCTCGGTGGAGGGGACGTGGCGTCGCTCGCCAGCCCGGCCGGGATGGCGCGGTGGATCGGGGGGCTGCACGCCATGATTACGTCGCTCAGCTTCACCGTCCAGGTCGCCCCCCTGTACCAGGGGGACATGATCGCGGGGCGCTGGCTCGCGCGAGGGAGCTACGTCGGGGGGTTCCCAGGCGCGAAGGCGCGGCCGGGAACGTCGATCGCGTTCGCCGGCGCCGACTTCTTGCGCATCGAGGATGGCAAGATCGCGGAGTACTGGTTAAGCGCCGATGTCCTCGACCTGCTGGGCCAACTCCAGGTCACCGGCTGACCCCACGACGCGCCGGTCGGCATTGCACACCCGCCAGCGGACGTGGAGCCAAGAAGATCCATAGCAAGTCGTGGTTTCCACCAGTAGCAAGTTCTCCGGAACGCAGACCCCGATGAGCGTGGCCAGTGCGCTCTCATACGCGCTCGTCGCGATTACGGTAGCAATACTCGGCGTCCGCGGGCAACGTCAAACACCTCGCCCGTGACCGGGAACGGCCCCGGCTTCGACGTACACGACCTCGCGCACGAGGGACACGGCGATGATGTCGAATAGCTGTAGTCGCCCCCATGGTCGGACGGGTGGCGCATCGCTGCGGGAGGTCCTTTCACGGTCCCCATCTTGATGTTCAGGCGCCTGGGAGCGTGGTCCGTCAGGTCGTTACGGGTGAACCGGCCGTCGCCGGAGCGAACAGTCGGGTTGTCGCGATCAGTGACGCGCTCAAGGCGGTCCGCCGCGGGCGTACGGTCGACGACCCGCCTCTTCGACTCAGGAGGAGTATCATATGACAGCCGCATCACACAGCGTTCACTCACGCGCCCTCGTGTTGGGGGGCGGCGGGGTGACCGGGATCGCCTGGGAGGTTGGCGTGCTGACCGGGTTGCGCGACGCCGGATTGGACCTCGGGAACGCCGACGCCATCATCGGCACGTCGGCCGGCGCCTTCGTCGGGGCGGCCGTCGCGAGCGGTCACGACATGGGGCGGATGTTCGCCGCCCAGTCCGCGCCGAACGACACGGAGGTTCCGGTCGTGGCGTCCGACGAGACCACCGCCGCGTGGTACGACGCGTTCGCCACGGGCGGGAGCGACCCGCGGAAGGTCGGCGCCGCCTTCGGGAAGATCGGTAAATCCAACCCCGAGCCCATACCGATCGCGCGCCGTCGCGCGGTAGTAGAGGGCCGCCTCGTCACCACGGACTGGCCCGCCGCGCTGCGGGTCACCGCCATCGACGCCGACACCGGAGCATTGCACGTCTTCGACCGAGCGTCGGGCGTCTCGCTCGTCGACGCGGTCTCCGCGAGCGGCGCCGTTCCGGGTGTCTGGCCGCTCGCGCGGATCGACGGCCGAGCGTGGGTCGATGGCGGGATGGTGTCTACGACGAACGCGCGCCTTGCCGACGACTACGAACGAGTCGTGGTCATCGCCCCGATGCCCGCGGGGTACGGGGCGATCCCTGGGGCTGCGGAGGATGGCGCGGCGATGAGCGCGCACGCCGCGGTCCTCCTGATCGCACCGGACGCGCAAAGCGTCGCGGCGATCGGCCCCAACCCCTACGACCCGGACCGCCGCGGACCCGCCGCGGCCGCCGGACGGGTCCAAGGCGCCAGCCTCGCCGCCGTCATCGCGACCATCTGGGCCTGATGTTACGGAACGTGTACTGTTTCCTGTCGTTGACGTCCACCGCGTTTACCCTCATCGTGACCCTGCAGCGGCCCTCCGTCATCCGGCCGTCGGGAGAAAAGCCCGTCGATTGGTGTAGGCCTGCCCGGCGAGGAGTTCGACGCGGTTATCATGCGCGTGGTATACCGTGTGCGGAGGGGGGGGATGGCATGCCGCCGAAGGCAGGGATACACGAGGCCGCGCGACGGGCGCAGATCCTGCGCGCGGCGCGCCGCTGCATCGTCGCGCTGGGGTATGAGCGGGTGACGGTGCGCGATGTCGCGGCGGACGCCGGCGTGAGCACCGGGACGGTCGTGCACTACTTCGGCGACAAGGACAGCGTGCTGGAAGCCGCCTTGCTCGACAAGGTGCAAGATACCGGACTAGCCCTGCGCGCGGCGCTCACCGGCGCGAGCACCGCCTGGGAGCGATTGGAGCGGCTGGTCGAGGCCAGCCTGCCGGCGAACGACGAGGTGCGTGACGAGTGGCGGCTGTGGCTGACCTTTTGGGGTGAGGCCACGCGCAACGAGCGGCTCCGTGCGGTGAGCGCACAACAGCACCGGCGTTGGACGCGCTTCCTGACGCGCACTATCGCCGACGGTATCGCGGCCGGCGAGTTCGCGCCGGTCGATCCGGCCGTCATAGCGGCGCAGGCCGCCGCGCTGATCGACGGCTTGGCCGTGCAGGCGACCCTGCGCAACCCCGAACTCGACGCCGCCCGCATGCGCGCCCTGTGCCTCGATGCCCTGCGGCGGCTCCTTAATCAGCGAGTGTCTAGTGTTTAGTGTTGAGTGACTAGTTGTTGAGATTGACTAAACACTAGACACTCAACACTAAACACTCGTATGGTGATCCAAGCGAGCCTATAAGCCGAGTTCTGTCCCCGGAGTATGGGGCTCCTCCGGGGGGCGGCCATCCATCTAGGCCGGCGGTTACCCGCCGTCTCAAGCGACCAACCCGGGACAAGGCGAGCAACCCCTGCGCCGGCGCTGCCAGGCAACGCCGACGCGGCCCCTGTTCGGTCTTGCTCCAGGTGAGGTTTACCGCGGCCGGCCGGTCACCCGGCCGCCGGTGGGCTCTTACCCCGCCATTTCACCCTTACCGCCTTTGACAAGTGTTTAGTGTCTAGTGTCGAGTGTTTAGTTCGCCTAAGCAACTAAACACTCGGCACTAAACACTAAACACTAACAGGGCGGCGGTATGTTTCTGTGGCACTATCTTGCGGGTCACCCCGACTGGGCGTTACCCAGCACCCTGCTCTATGGAGCTCGGACTTTCCTCGTGCGGGCCGAAGCCCGCCCGCGGCCGCCCGGCTCACTTGGATCAGAGTAGAGGCTATCAAACGAGCGGTGACTTGTCAAAAAAGTGGCGAGTGACGAGTGACGAGTGGCGAGTGGCGAGTTGTAGGGGCAGAACGCCAATCCGCTACAATGCGCCCACTTGGGGAACATATCAAGAGGCGCCCTACTCGTCACTCGCCACTCGCCACTCGCTACTCATCACTCGGCATCGGGGGGTCGTACATCGGCAGCGGGCGCAGGCGTGTGTCGATGCCCAGGTCGGCCAGTTGCATCGCCTCGGTCAGGTCGTCCTGCCGCCCCAACGTAAACGTGGCGTGGCCGAAGGGCGTCAGCAGCCTGTCGATGGGCTCTAGCATGCGCAGCACGGCGGGGTGGCGCGGCTGCTGTTCGCCGCTGAGTTGGCGCACCGCCGTTTCGTTGATCAGCTCGAGGCGTAGCGGCGCGGGGGCGTAGGGGCGCGCGTAGCGCAGCGCGAGTTCCAGCGCCTGCAACTGGGCCTCCAGCTGCGTGGCGTTGCCGAGATACCGCGCGACCCGCGTGGGCGGCCCGCCCCCGGCGTCGGCGATGATGATACCCGCCCCCGCCAGTCCAGGGTTACCCCGCGCCACCCCCACGACCCTTACCGTCACCGGCGCGGCGTGTCCAGATTCACTCACAATCACTAATCCTCGCTAGACGCGTTGACTGTTGGCTATGTATACGCCGTGCTACCCTTCTTGCCAGTGGGCCACTACCCCCTGTTGTGACGCGAGGAGGATCGACGATGAAACTATCTCGGCTTGTCGCGCTGGCGCTGCTCTTGCCCTTAATCATACCTGGGATGAACATAGGCTGGGTGGCGCGGGTTAGCGTACGCGCCGCGCTTGCCGACACCGCTCGACCGTGTAATGGATGAAATTGATCATCTCCGTCATATCGTCCGGGCGCGCGTCGTGGCGCCAGGTTAGGGCGCGTTCGACCAGCGGCGACCACCGCCGGCCGAGGGCCGCGCATGCCCACGCCGCGGCGACCGGCTTCGAGGCGACCTCCCCGCGCTCAACGGTGTAGAGCGCGCGGCACATCGTTAGAATCGCGAACGCCTGGTAGGCGCGTGGGCGCAGCCACTCCGGCTCCGGCCCTTGCTCTTGCGCGGCCCAGAAGTCGAGCACCGTGTCAGTCGCCGCTGTCCGCAGCTCATCGGGCTTCACGGGGTCGATCAATGTTCGCGGGGGTGGCCCCCACACCACGACGCCCTGTTCGCGGATGATGTGCCGCTGGATGACCCAATCGCTGCCGTGTTGGCCGATCCCGAAGTCCCAATCGACCCCGATGCTCGGGTGGCGCGCGTTTGCCCGGTCGTGGCGCCGTAGGGCGGTTCGGGGGATATATGACCCCTCCAGCTTCGTCGCCCAAGGTAACCCGCTCGCCGCGATTCGCATGTGCATGGCGTGCAAGGCCGCGAGCGTGCCCCCAGACAACTCCCGCGCGGTGACGACCAAGAAGTCGATGTCACTGCTCACGGGGTCGAAGTCGCCCGAGGAGAGCGAGCCGTACAGATACAGCCCGACGAGGTCGGCGCCCAGGATCACGCGTACCCCTTCCAGGAGAAGACGCAACACGGCATTGACATCGGGATAGGGTGTGGGGTCCGTGGGCAGTGGGTTGGGCGTTGACATAACTGGCGCTGCCAGCATGCCACATGCAGTCGATGTGCTCAATCGCCGCCTCGAAAGGGGGCGCCCGCTCGATGATCGTGTCCCTCTCATGGAAATCTCAACCCCCTTATAGTGTCTAAGCGCATGGCGAAGCCGTCGGGGTAGCGCTGGCGCCATTCCTCGCGCAGCACACCATAGCCGAGGCCGTCGTAGTAGGCGCCCTTGACGATGCGCGCCTGGCGGAAGCGCGCCTCCAGCGTGTAGCCAAGCTTCGTGACCAGCCGCATCATGCCGATGTTGCCGGACCAGGTGCGCAGGTCGAGGCGCGCGATCTTCGGTAACTCGGTGAACAGGTAATCGCCCCAGAGCCCCAACGCCTCATAGCCCAGCCCCTGGCCCCAGGTGGCCGGATCGTAGAGCACGATGCCGACGACGGGCCAGTAGGTCTCCTCGCTCTCCCAAGACCAGGTCACGAGGCCGATCAACGCGTCCGACTGTTTATCGGCGATGACGAGGTTCGTGCGCGGGGTCGGCCAGTCGCCCGCGGCGATGGCGGCGCGATCGCGCGCGATCATGGCCGCCACATCGCCGGCCGAGGGCAGCGGGTAGTAGGGACCGTCCAACTCTTTCCAGCGGTGTCCCGGCCGCAGCCAGGCCGCGAACGGCGCGAGGTCGGTCTCTTGCCAATCGCGCAGGACGATGCGCGCCATCTACCACCCCTTTCGTACGCGGGACGGGGCCAAAGCCCCGCACCGCACGCTCTTGTCTGTCGATAGTATGATACCCATGTCGTCCAGGAAGGCGGGGCCTCGTCGTATCGAGGTATGCCGACGCCAGGTCATCCTCCGTGGAGGATCTTGGCTTTCGCGGCCTCGAACTCCTGATCGGTGACGACCCCTGCCGCCTTCATCTCGGCGAGCCGCTCAAGCTGCGCGACCACATCGTGGCCCTGGATAACCGGAGGGGCAATGGTGGTCCGCTCGTGGGCGGCGGCGAGGCGCGCGAACGCGGGTGAGAGGTAGATGCGCAACTGCTCCGGCGTGGTGCGGTCGTGGGACACGATCAACTCGGCACGGGGCGCCGCGATCCGGATGAGCGTCTGGATCGCGGTACGCGTGGTAAGCTTGTTGAGGGCCGCGGCGAGCGCGATGCCGCCAATGATGCCCCCGACACCGAAGCCGCCGCCGATGAACCCGCCGCCACTCTGCATGGCGCCAGGGCCGCCCAACTCGATCTCCCTGATGTCGTCGTAGCTGACGCGGACACCGCGCCCCGTGGCGATCTCGGTGACAGACACGCCGTCGCGGGCGAACATCATGGTGCAGGGCACGCCTGGGGAGAGAGGCATCCCTGCGGCGGCGAGGATGACGCAGCTGTAGAGCGTATGCCGCTCGGGATCGCTAGCGTCGACCGCCACGCCACGCCGCGCGAATTCCGCCGCGACCATCTCGACCATCAACGATTGATTGGGCGCAAACGAGCCTCTGTGTACGTCGCCGCACCACACGCAGCTCGGAGAAACCCCCAACGTCACCTGGGTCGGTCCCCCACACATCTTGCACCGGACGAACGACCACTGGCGCCCGCATCCCCCGCAACGCCAGGCCGTCGAGCCTGGGGCAACGGTACCCATGGCCGCGCACAGCGGGCACTGGACATCGACGAGGTTGACCAGCGCTCGCGCCGCTGCATCCAGAGGCGCTCCACAACCCACGCAGAACTCGGCTCCCCTGGCCAAAGGGGCGCCACACTGGCCGCAGTACGCCATGCCTCTCTCCTCGCTCTCATTGTCATCATCGTCTGGCCCATTGTATAGCATACTAACCCAAACAAGGCCCGCGTATCGACGTCCACCGCTATCCGTCGCTCCTCACGACGGAGGCGAGGGGAGGCGTGGCATGATCGTGGCGATAGATGCCGTGTGCGTCGTTCTGGGCGTGGGGTGTTCAACGCGGCCCTTCGTAACCGGAGCCTCCTGTCCTATCGAGAAAGCCATCGATGAAGCGATGCGGGTCGACATCGTGGGTCAGCGATGGTCGGACCCATGCCGTGGCGGATAGTTGTGCCGATTGGCTGTGTCGATCACCCACGCGATGGCTCGCGCGGTCCGGGCCGCCGCTTGCACAAGGGCTAGACCGAGCGCCCAGGGGACGGTGACGTGCCCTTGCTGACGCGATGGGTCATGACGATATGGACAGCGAGATACGTAACACACCTTCCAGGTTCTCCCTCTCGTGAAGTGTTATCCTCCACCACGTATATGGGCGATTGCGAGTGCCAGGCCGCACGCGATGAGAGCCGCGCCGCACAGGCCCGATGCGTAGTCAAGCAGGCGGCCCTGTAGCAGGGATCGGCTCCAACGGACGGCTGCTGGAAAAGCAACCGCCCACGCGAGGGCGCCCGCAATGAATCCACCGATGGCGGCGGCCGCGTCGCGCAGGTCAAGCCGCGTGAGTGGGCCCGCGACCGCCAGCCAGAAGACAACCGCGAGGGGATTGACCGCGGCGATGGCCACCCCCGTCGCCACCGCACGCCAGGGCG
>JAABUV010002995.1_pt1 | contig 22023 bp, 25 predicted proteins | sample 5559971 | NCBI WGS metagenome assembly JAABUV01 (sample SAMN10711881, study PRJNA513362) | rock metagenome | isolation source: Antarctica rocks | place: Antarctica: Victoria Land, Knobhead nord | collected 2015-12-19
TGACCGCGTCTCCGGCGCGTGCCAGTTGCCGAGTCTCGCCAGCCTCATCGCGCCGCGCGCCGCGATCCTCATGCTGGGGGCATCCTGGCACACCGCCCCTGTTGCCCCGGCTTTTTGAGAAGATACTATATTTCCGCGCTTGTGCCATAATACTGGTTATCTTCGCGAAAGCCCCCCTGCCCATCCCAAAGGTGGGTGTACTCATCGACCACCTCGATCGAGCGCACCCACTTGACCATCTTGTAGCCCAGATACGTCTCGACACGCAGGCGGACCGGGGCCCCATGGTTGACGGGGAGGGGCTCTCCATTCATCTCCAGAGCCAGGATCGTTTGGGGATGTGCGGCCTGCCCCATGGGCAGGGCCTCGTAGAAGGGACGCTCCCACGAGTGCGTGGCCTGGGGGAACGATTGCTTGCCCTGCTGATAGGACGTGAAGACGAGGTACTTCGCGCGCGGCGAGGCGCCACAGCGCTGTAGAATCGCGGTGACCGGCACGCCCGTCCATGCGGCGATGCCACTCCAGCCCTGGATACAGTTGTGCAGGGTTGTCTAGGATTCCTGGGCCATCGCACGCAGATCGTCGAGTGACAGACACAGCGGGGTGTCCACCAGCCCGGACACCTCCAGCCGATAGGCGGCGAAGTTCGTCTCGACCAGCTTTTTATACTCAGCGGTCTCGGGGGGATAGCCATTGGTCCAGAAGTACGACGAGACGTGCGTATAGCGCTGGCGCGTCGTCAGCCCCTGCATGCTCAACATGCGGATAGGATCGACGACCGCCCCGAGGACGTGTTGCATCTGGCGGCGGTGACCCAGGGTATACCACGACGCCCAGGCCGCGATGAGCAACACGACGGCGAAACTGCCGAAGAAGATGACCAGCGCCAGCGTCAGATTGGCGTGTGCGGCGCGGGGAGCATTCCCGAAAATGATGTTGCGCACGTTGTCCTGGAAGTGGACCACGAAGACCAGCGCGATGTGGACGATGCCGAAGAGCGCCCAGAGCGCCAGGCCGATGAAGTGCAAGCTGCGCGCGCCCTGCTTCCCCCCCAGGAGTTTGACGAACCAGGGGAAGCGCGCCTCGATCGCCGGCGACATGGCGAACGCGGTGATGATCTGGAACGGAGCCAGCAGGAAGACCACCCCCGCGTACGCCAGCTGTTGTAAGGGATCGAACGGGCGGAAATCGCTCACCGGTGGGATGTGGAAGCTGCCATAGATGAGGGCGGTGTGCCAGGCGCGCGGAATGATATCCCACGAGGTGGGGATCAAGCGGTTCCACTCGCCGGTGGCGAAGAGCAAGACCACATACACGAGGCCGCTGAGCATCCAGAACGTGGCGCAGAAGAAATGCCAATGCCGCCCCATCCCAAGCTCATCTTTTCCCGGCAGGGCGAGCCAGGGGGAGATGGACCGCTCATCGTCCATCGCCGTATACAAGCGGTCGGTCGGCACGGTGGCCTTGGTGAATTTGAGCCATTCGGAGCCGGGCCTACAGCTGCTATTCCAGTAGAGCCGGGGATGGGCTACCAGGATTTGCAGGCCGGCGCGCATGAGCAAGAACATGAAGAGCAGATTGATGTAGTGCGTGACCCGTATCCACAGGGGAAAATCGGATACGGCAAGCACAACGTGTAAACCCACCATACAAACGCCTCCGGTCCAGCTAAACGCTCACGCGCGGACGTGTAGGCGCCGACATCTTACGCCCCACACAGGCCAATCTCTTTTATTGTGCCGCGGGAGGGTCGGGCACGCCCGCACACGCGGCGCTCACGATCGCGCACAGGACAACGGCTTCGTTGTGCGCGGTGTCGCGGGCGCCATAGATAAGCGTGACCGGTCCGTGTGTGGCCCGCTCTGCCAACGCCTCGACGAGTTGGCTCCGCTCCGGCTCGTCGAGCTCGGCCCGGTAGCGGCGCTCGAACTCATCCCAGCGCGCGGGGTCGTGACCAAACCAATGGACCGGCCGTCGCCAGTATACGGCCGGCGATCGCATCGTCTAGATCACTCTTGTGATGCCCGTGGCGCATTGTTAGTTGGGCGCATCGCCTGCTCGTCCGCACGGAGCGCCTGTTGGAGCACGTCTTGGTGGTGGGTAATCGGATCCTCGTCCCGCTCCGCGACCGTCTCCAGGATCTTGCCCTCCAGCGCTTTGAGTGAGCGGAGCAGCGTGATCATCAACTCGTCCTGCGCTTCGAGATGGTGCAAGATGGCGCGGTTCTCTTCTTCCGCACGCTGGCCCACGATGGAGGCGTTGTGCGCGGCCAGCCGGTCTTTCTCCGCTTGACGATTGGCGCTCATGAGCAGCACGGGCGCGGCATAGGCGGCCTGGAAGGAGAGGACTAAATTCAACAGGATGAACGGGTACGGGTCGAAGGGCTTGAACACAACCTCGGCGATGTTGACGGCGATCCAGACGGCGAGCACGCCACTCTGGATGATCAGGAAGCGCCAACTCCCTAAGCGGCGGGCTACGGCGTCCGCGGCGCGTTGCCCGAGGGTCATGCGCTCGTCGAAAAGCGCATTCACATCGGGGACATCGTGACCGGCGTGACTCATCGGCGCGGGGAAGCGCCGCCGCCAGTCGGCGATGCTCCGGCTGGCGTCCGCCGGCGTCTCCCCGGACGGAAACGCCGGCGGACGCGAAGGTGTGGACGTGGACATGGCGCGATCTCCTCGTTAGTGGACGGGACCATGGATTGCGCGATGCGGCCGAGGAGAGGCCGTGGATGAGTCAGATGGTGTGTGGTGGAGCGGCGCGCCCGCGGCGCCTCTCACCCGGCTGATACGCCGTTGCCGCAGGCTACGCTGCCCCTGCGCCAGGGCGCGCCCACACCAGTACAGGCCGCCCAGCGCGAGGGGCAGCCCCCAGATCAATGCCCCCCAGACGTGATCGGTCAGGGCGGTGTAGATCAGGCCCGTTCCGATCAGGCCAGCCAGGGTGGCGGCCAGAACCAGGGCCATGGACACGCCGGCGCGCACAGTGGTCATGGGTAAACGGGTCATGGACGACCTCCCGCAGGCACACGCGGCCCAGGAGGGGACGACACGGGCGTCGGGGGGGACGGCGCCGCCGTGGGCGCGGCGCGATCGCGATAGTAGTCGCGCCAGATCAGGCGGTACACGCCGAGGAGGCGCGGCAGCCGATTGAGCCCCGGAATCCAGGGCAGCAGTAACAACACCAGCGTGAGCACGGCGATCGTGGCCATGACCAGCGCATCCGCGTTCGGCGAGCTGGCATAGGCCGGGACCTGATACCCCAGCGTGTAGAGCCAGAGCCAGGCCTGACCGGGATAATTGCCGGTCTCGTTCATCATGCCCCACTGTGAGCCGATGAGATGGAAGCTCGCTGCCGCCGCGGGCAAGGCCGCGGATTGGAGGAAAAGGATGCTCCGCGTGTTGTCCGTCGAATAGATGCGCGGGCTGTTGTCCACGGCCGGTTCGAGCAGCCCTGAGCGACCGAGGTCGAGCAGCCCGGCCATCATGGGGGCGACCGGGCCATAGCCGCCCGCGGGGAGCCGCACGCTCGTCCCCTGGACGCGCGCCTTGGCCAGCGCGGCGCCGTAGGCGGCCTCCCAGCGCGCCTGCTGCGCCGGGGACGCGTGGGTGAAGGTTTGGACGGCGCTCGCCACGCGCGGGTCCAGGCGGCCGGCCATACCGAGCGGCCCCAGCACCATATCCTGGGTTGTGTTGATGGGGATATGCACCCCCTCGAGGCGTTGCAACGAGACGGGGCCCAGGGACTGCACGGAGCCACTGCCGTTGTTGTAGGGCGGACCGTAAGTGTTGATGCTGTCCGTCCCGTTCAGTTCGCCCAGAGCCGTCTGTACGAAGGTGAGCGGAGCGGTCGCGGCCACATGCTGCGCCGTCAGGGGCGGCTCGTCGGGCGACGACAACACCACGGACAGCCCCACCACGAGCACGCCAACGACCAGCAGCCCGATCAGCCCTTCCTTGACCAGATCGTAGGGCGCCAGAGGGATCCCGTGATAATAGGCGCGCTGGCGCGGGCTCATGGGTGGACCTCCTCGCCGGGGGCCGGATACGGGCGCACCACGCCGCGCATGCGCACCAGGAGCAAGTGCAGGCCGACCAGCGCGCTGACGATGACGGGCAGGATCACGATGTGGAAGCCGTACATCTGCCCAAAGTTGAGCACGTTGAAGAAAGCGCCGACGCCGATGGCGTTCATAGCGTCCTTGCCCTGCTCGGCGATCCACTGCGCGTCGAAGTTCTGCTGCGAGATGTAGCCGGTGAAGGCCGTGCCAATGCCGACCAGGAAGCAGAGCACACCCACGACCCAGGTGGCCCCGCGCCCGTCGCGCCAGGCGCCCTGAAAGAAGGTGGTCCACAGGTGCAGCACCAGGAAAAAGAAAAATGCTTGCACCGACCAGAAATGCACGCTGTTGAGGAAGTGGCCGACGGGCGAGACGTGCCACCAGGTCGGGCCGGCCATGGCGAGCACGATCCCCGAGAGGATCAGGATGACCAGAGCGGCGATGGTGGCGATGCCGAAGAGGTACACGTACGAGTGGACGTAGGCCGGCAGTTCGTCGGGCAACAGATCGTCCAGCGGCAGGTCGTGCTGGAGGCGCTGGCGCAGCGTGGCAGTGAGGTTCATCGCGGACCTCCCGTCGCGCGGCGGTGCGGGTAGGGCAAGACTAACGCCAGCCCAAAGACGACCAGCATCAGGATGATGACCACAAGGTTGGGGACCGAAAGTTGGATGAACCACCACTGCACGTAGGCGGGGATCTGGTCCATGAGGCACGCTCCTTCCTGCTTGTTGTTTAACGGACGGGGCTCGCCAGCGGGGCGACCGTCCGGCGCCGGACAACAAAAAACCGGCGCACGCTCGTATCAGTCGTGGCCGGTTCGATTCATCGCGCCCCGCAGCCGGAGGGAACCAAATTGGGCGCTCAACTAAGGGCCCGTCAAGGAATAACTTGAACTCATGGGGCCACGATCGGTGCCCGGATCGGGCGCACAACTGTTCAAGTTATTGTGGAACGGGTCCTAAGTGAGCAGTCCCAACTCTTTATTTACTATACGATATACTTTACTTGTTGCCAAATGGACTGATGGTCTGACCAAAAAAAGAATGCCCTGCCGGGCACGCCGGTCAGGGCCACAGGAGGAGTGCCCGTGGATCAGTTGCAGCCCGTCAAACCGGTCACGGTCTTCGAAGCTGTCTTCGACCAGCTCTCTGCTCTGCTCGCGGGTGATGCCTTCGCACCAGGTGACCGCCTGCCCAGTGAACGCGAGTTAGCCGCGCAACTCCAGGTCAGCCGTCCCTCCGTACGCGAGGCGCTCAAGGCGCTCCGCATGCTAGGGCGAGTAGAGGTGCGCGGCCGCTCCACCTACGTCAAAGGCCGCGCGCTGGATGCGTCCACACCTCACTTGACTCTGCCGCTCGTGGAGGTCGAACTGCTGGAAATCCACGAGTTTCGCGAAGCCATCGAGAGCCAGGTAGCCGCCCTCGCGGCCGAGCGCGCCACCGCCCACGACGCGGCCGAGTTGGAACGCGTCTTCGCGACGATGCAGCAGGAGTTCACGCACGACGTCGAGGCCTTCTTCGCCGCCGAGCGGCAGTTTCACCGCACCCTTGCGCAGGCCGCCGCGAATCGGTTGCTCCTGGCCGCGCACGCCCAGATCCACGAGCACGCCCTCCTGCAACCGCACCTGCTACCGGCCGCGCTGCATGGGGCAGCGGTCACGGGGGCGCTGGAGCACACCCTGGAGGCCCATCGCAAGATACTGGAGGCGGTGCGGCAGCGGGACGGCCCGCGGGCGCGCCGGCTGATGCGGGAGCACCTCGCACACCTGCGCCAGTCCATCATCCAGGGAGCCGTCGAGCGGGTACCCGCGGAGGAGCAGGATGACCGCGAACGTCTTCCCACCCCCCTCACTAATTAGCGTCGCGGTCATTCCACTCTCCTTGCCGTCACCCGCCTCCCTTAGCTATCTCCACTCGTCCGTCTCACGCGCGCTGGTCCGCGGGTCCGTCACGCCCTCTCCGTGGTGTCGCCCACGCTCTCCACGATCTCATCGTAGACGCGCGTGGGTTCCACCGTCCAGGGGGCCATCTGGTCTCGGTCTAGCCAGCCCAGCCCGCGCATCGCCTCCGCGAGTTGGGCGTGCTCCGCCCACTCGCTCAGCACGAGGTACTGCGCCGGCCGCGTGCTGTCGCGCAGCAGGCTCGCCCCCTGAAAGCCACGGTAGCGGCTCCGCGCCTCCCGTAGCGTGCGCCACGCCTCCTCCCACGCGCCCTCGTGTCCCGGTGCGACCTCCACCGCCGTCACCATCCTGATCATCGGCCACCCTCCCTACGCGTCTCTATCCACGTCATCGAGATCCTGATTCGGATTCCGCCCAGGGAAGAACCAGTCCAGGAAGGGATGGCCACCGCCGATGACGAGGTTGTCGGTGACGTCGACAACGCCGGCCGTGCCGCGGGCCAACTGGATGAGCGCCTCCTTGGTGGCCTGGTTCGCCACATGGCCAGTGAGGGTCACCGACCCGCCTTGCGCCGACACATCGATCGGAGGCGCGCCCGGTTGCATCTTGGCCTGGATCTCTCGCTCAATGGCCTGGGTGATCGGTTCGTCCGTGGCCCAGCCGCTGCTCTTGTTGTTCATCGCGTGGCGCCTCCATATAATTCATCCCCATGCCCATGCCCATCATCCCCATGCCCATCCCGCCATATGGCGGGAAGCCGTAGTAGCCGTAGACGCCGCCCCAGTAGTTCTCATCCCTATCGTCGACGAGTTCGGGGTCGTAGACCGGCGCGCCGCGCAGGCGCTCCCGTCCCCGATCGATGGACACGGCGTGGGGCATAACGCGGGTGACCGCCTCGACGGGGATCATAACGTGTTTACCGCCGAGCCCAAGGAACCCGCCCGACTCGACGCGCAGGAAGCGCACCTTATTCTCGTCGTCCACCATGAGGCCATCGACGCTGCCGATCTCCTCCCCCGCGTCATCCAGGACTTTGCGGCCCCGGACATCCTCATCGGTGCTTGCCACCGTCTCGCCGGTGTCGCTCAACTTGCGTAGCATCGTCGTCGCCATAAAACGCCTCCTTGTGTCTATGACACTGTCACACTGTCCATTACCCCAATGGTCAGCATATCGTGTGCCAAACGCATTAATTGACCTGTCACGCCGTATCGCGCGACAATAGGGTGACGTCTCCGTGGCACACCATGCCCGCATCGAGACGCCGCCGCCTAGCGTCACACGAAGGAGAAGTTTCATGCCCGGAATGATGGATCGTATGTCTGGTATCTTCAAGGCCAAAATAAACAAAGCGATGGACGCCGCCGAAAACCCGGCCGAGATGCTTGACCTGAGCTACGAGCAGATGCTCGAGCAACTACAGAAGATTCGACGCAGTGTCGCCGATGTCGCCACGGCCAAAGCGCAACTACAGCAGCAGTTGAATGGCCTGCAAAACCAGGAGCAACGCCTCGATGGACAGGCGCGCCAGGCGCTCGCGGCCAACCGCGAAGATCTCGCCCGCGCCGCTCTCACACGGAAGACCGCCCTTGTGCCGCAAGTGCAGGCGCTGGCGACGCAGGTGGAAAGCCTACAGCAACAACAAAGTAAGCTGATCGACGGACAGGACCGCCTCGCCGCCAAAATCGAGGCGTTCCGCACCAATAAAGAGACGATGAAGGCGCAGTACACGGCCGCCCAGGCCAATGTGCGCATCAATGAATTCGCGACCGGCCTCTCTGAGGAGTTCGGCAGCGTTCAGCTGCAGATGGAGCGCGCGCAGGGCAAGATCGAGCACATGCAGGCGCGCGCCACAGCGCTCGACGAGCTAGCCGGCGGCGACACCGCATTCCCGCAACTCGGTCCCGGCGGCGACGATATCGACGCCGAACTCGCACGCATCGGCGGCTCCGGCGACGTGGAAGCCCAGTTGCAAGCCATGAAGGGTACCCTCTCCCTGCCCGCTCCCGCCAAAGGCTCCTTGTTGTCGGCTCTTGACAAGGGCGCCTTGTTGCCGGCTCCTGACAAGGGCGCCTTGTTGCCGGCTCCCGATACCGGCGTGCATAGCGCCCCCGTGCAAGCGCCTTCCGCGGCCATCCCCGCGCGGGCGCCGAAGCCGACGCCTACCCCTGTGCCCGCGCCGACGCCCGCGCCGCCCCCGTCCAGCTTGCTGCCCGAAATCGGCGCGCCGGGGGAGCGGTCTGAGCCGCATGCATGAACTGACATGACCGCTTCTAGCTGGGGCAGCCCTGGTCGATCCAGGCGCGCAGCAACGCGACGCGCTCCGGGGGCCACGCGACATCACAGGGCATGGTCCCATCGGCTACCCGCCCGTAGATCGCTTCGGCGTGGGCCTTGACGGAGTCATAGTTGCTGAGGTCGAAGGCTTGCAGCATCGAGCTCACATCCTTGTCCCGAAACAGGGGACGAATATCGTGGCTGAACGTCGGCGCCGTCGGCATCGTAGTCTCTCCCTTCACCGTGGTCTCTCCCTTTAAGGTTGTCGTCGATTGACCGTCGCGCTCCCGTGGCGGGGCCGGCGGCGGCGGCCAGGTCTTGCCCTCGTCGCTGGGACGGACGAGGATGCGCCCGTTACGCTCCTGGACCGCGAAGGTGCGCAACGGAGCCGAGGCGGGTCCGTTCAAGGGCCGGCCATCGTCGAGGCGGAAGCACGACTGGTGCCAGGGGCACTCCACGGTGAGTCCCTCGAACACGCCGTCGCCCAGGGGGCCGCCCACATGCGGGCACCACGCCTCGACCGCGTAGATCTGGCCGTCGCGCCGTAGCAGCAGCACTGGCACGCGCCCGTCCTCCACGACCCGCGGCGTCCCCTCCACGAGCGCGTCGGAGGCCATGACATCGACATATTCGTCGCGCGGCTTGGGGTAGAGGAGGAAGGTCACGCCGATGCCGAGGTTGTAGACGAGTTCACCGCCGAGCGCGCCGCCGAGCGACACAGCGCCAAAGGCGAGTCCGCCCAGCGCCCGACCCGCCGCGCGGTTCCCACCCGCGCGTAGGGCCAGCGACGCGCCGTAGAGCGCGAGCGCCGTACTGTTGACGAGCGCGTGGGCCATCCCGACGCGCCGCTGATGGTCGTAGGTATCGACCCAGTCGGCCAGGCCGGCCGCGACCGTCGGGACCGCGCTGACGATGCCGAGCAGGATCGCGGCGTCGGCGGCCGCCTGGTAGGTGTCGTCGGAGGAAACGCCATCGAGCACGTCGAGGACCGCCGCCGTCGTCCAGGCGCCAATGGGGATGGACACGAGGGCAGGGTGGACGCGGTGACGGAGCGGCACGCCGTTGAGCCAATTCTTGGCCACCCGGCCCGCCTCGCCCGCACGGAAGACGGCGTAAACGCCCTGCTGCAGCGGCGCGGCCACTTTATCGAGCCACGCGAACCGCGCACTCGCGATCGGCGAACTAAGGGTCGGCGCTTGCTGTGCCATAGGTCCTCCTCCCATCTCTCTGTCTGGCTTCGACCAGAATCCCGATCCATCATGAGGGGCTGCTTGTCCTGTGACGTGTGCCAGTCTGGCACATTTCCTCTCCCTCTGTCAAGGCGCATGGTGTCGCGTGTTGTCGATCACGCTTCGTGACCAGGAGTCGGTGTGATGAGCCCCTCGTGCAAGAGACGCCACCCCAGGGCGTAGAAGTACAGATAGCCCCGTGTGTCCCCCATCTCCGCCAGGAGCGCCTGTTGATCACCATCCGGCGTCGGGGTCTCCGCTCCCAGGAGCCGCCCCAGGTTCTTCGCCGCGCCCACGTCGCCGGCCGGGAATATGTCCATCCGGCGCAGGCCGCGCAACAGGATGAGCCCCGCGCTCCAGGGGCCGATGCCGGGGAGCGCCATCAAGACCTCCATCGCCGCGGCGCTGGGCAGCGCCTCCAACCGCTCCTCGCTCAGCTCTCCCGTCAGGAGGCGTAGCGCCACGTCGCGCAGCGTGGCCGCCTTAGCCCGACTCAGCCCCAGCGCGCGCAACGCGTCGACGTCCACGGCGACAAGATGTTCCGGACGCGGGAACGCGGCGTACGTGCGGTCGTCCAGATGGAGGCGCTCACCGAAGCGCTCCACCAGCCGTCCCACAACCGCATCGCCGGCCGCGAGGCTGACCTGCTGGAAGGGGATGACGTTGGCGATGGTCTCGAACAGGCTGGGGAAACGGGGCGGTTTGAGACCGCGCAGAGACGTGGTGACCGCATGTAGGCGCGCATCTTGCCTGGCCACGCGATAGAACGGTGTCGGATCGACGGCCGGTCCCAACAGGCGCTGGAGCGTCGCGTTGAGCTGTTCCTGGGTTCGCGGCGAGATAGGTCCCCCCAAGACAAGGCCGCGCAGGTCCGGCGCGTCGATGGCGCCGTGGTTCTCGACCGCGACGAGCCGTAGCCCCTCATCAGTAGGCAGCACGCGCAGATAGCGGCCATCCTCCCAGCGGTTGACGCGATTCGTGGGTCGCCGCTGCAGCACACGGACCGTGGCCTCCAGATGGAAGGGCGGCACGGCAGGGATGGCAAACGACGCGCTTACATCCGCGGGGCCAGGTCCGCTCTCAGGTACTCTCTCCATCACTCAACGACCTCAGGCGGGTAGGTGACCTGGTCTCCCGCGGCGCGGGCAAAGGGGGGCAAACGATGAGGGGCGGCGCGCCGCGCATCATAGATGTCCCGGACGACCACACCGCGCGCTACGAGGGCATCGGCGACGAGCGAGCGGTGGCAGCGCCAGGGCACGGCCTCGGCGCACATAAGAGCCAGTGGACCGTCGTGCGCCAGGGCCAGCGCCTCCGCGATGCCCTGCCGGAAGGAGTCCGTCGCCATATAGTCGGCGTAGGCGCGGAAGCTGGCGTTGCGCCACCCCGTGTTCGGCGAGTCCGCGCCCAGGCTATGGCGCAGTCCGCCCAGCTGTGCCAGGTACACGTAGCGGATACCGCACGCGGGTAGAGCCTGCTCCAATTCCCCGCGGTTAAACTGTGGGTTGTGCCGCGAACGGGGCATGGAGCGGATGTCCACGAGCGTGATGATCCCATAGTGGCGCAACAGGTCGATAAACTCCTCTTGAGCGCGCGTCGAGTGACCAATCGTGTAGATAACGGGACCTGTGTTCACGATGTCCAGCCCGCGCCCTCTGAGCCTCTCAGGATGCCGACGCGGCGCCCGGTCCCTGACCCTGGCGCTGCCGGTCATCGGGGACGACGCCGAGCGCGGTGGCGAGGTCAATCTGGTGGTCCTGCTCCTGCCGCACGATTTCTTGCAGCACCTCGGCCAGGGCAAACTCGCCCAACTCCTGCGCCTGTCTGATCCGCTCCCGGTAGTTGCGCACGGTCTCGTCTTCGGCCTGTAGATCGAACCAGAGCATGTCTTCGTTCTTTTCCGACACCTGGACCGACTTGGGCTCGTGGACAGGATAGGCTCCGAAGTAGTCCAACTGCTTCGATACGGCCAGAGCGTGATCGAGTTCCTGGTGGGCGTGCGTCTCCAACTGGTCCGCGATGTCCATGTAGGCGGCGCCGTCAAGCTTCTGGCTGAAGATGACGTACTAGATGATGGCCTTGTACTCGCGCGCGTGGTCTTCCTGTAGGCCCTGGACCAGTTGCTCTCTGGTCACGGCGGGCTGCTTGCTAGCGATCATGTGCGCGCTCCTCTCTTCTCTAATCCAACGCGGATAGACGCGTGTGCTCATAGTCAAGCAGGAACTATGCCTTAATCGCTCAAGTCCGCGATGGCCTCGCGCAACTCGCGCGCCTTGTCGGCCGGCGAGGAGTCGTTGGTCCACATGTACCAAATGGACTCGGATGAGGCGGCGTACTTGAGCTTGCCCGGCGCGCGCTTGATCGGCAGAATCTCGACGTGCAGGTGGAAGCGCTCGTCGGCGAACTGGTGCAGTCCCAGCAAGTAGGGCGCCGGGGCCATAGCGCCGTCGTAGAGGCGGTTGTAGCCGCGGATCACGCGCAGCAGCGCTTCCGCCAGATCGCGCAACTCGTCGTCATGCAGCAGCGCCAGGTTGGCGACGTGACGGCGCGAGTAGAGATGCGTCTCGTAGGGATAGCGCACGTAGGGCGGCAGGAAGGCTTGCCACGTCGCGTTGGCGTCGACCTGCTGGGGGCCGTCGGATAACTCGTCCCGCACACGACAGAACGGGCAGCCGCGCCCCGCCGCGTCGTCCAGCGCGACCGTCTCCATCTCGCGCTCCAGGAACGGCGGGACGACGGAGACGCCGAAGGTCTGGCCGTGCGGGTGAAACTGCGTTTGCCCGATGGCCGTACCGCTGTTCTCGAAGACCATGACCGCGGGGTAGCGCGACGCCACGTCGCGGTACAGGTCGCGCCACAGCCGCGTAATGATCTCGACCTCGTCGACCGACATCTCCCAGAACGTACGATTGTGGTCGCGGCTGTAGATGACGACATACGCCTCGCCGACCGGGGGCAGCAGAGGCGGGAAGTCGTTGGGGCGCACCCACGCTTGCGTGTCCGGCCCCACACGCCCTTCCGTGATGTCGGCGCAGAATGGACACGTCGTCACGCCCTCGCGCCGGTTCATACGGTGCGGCGCGTTGACGAGGTACTGCCGCAAGATAGGGTTCCAAATCAGCGGTGTCGTCGGTTCGGTCGCCATATATCTCCTACTCGTACTGGCCCGCGGTCACGATCGCTGGCGCCGGCCCTCACACAACGTCAGTGTACCGCCTCGGACACCGTCTCAATCGTCGCCCCGTCGACGGCGCGGCAGCGGTAGATCGTCGGTGTGCGCCCCGTCACGCGCGGGTACTCGGCCATGACGCCCTCTGTGAAAGCGTCCCACCGCTCCTCCGGCACGAGGTTGACGGTGCAGCCGCCAAAACCGCCGCCCGTCATGCGCGAGGCCATCGAACCGTGCGCCAGCGCCACCTCTACCAGCGTGTCGACCTCCGGGACGGTGATGGCGTAGTCATCGCGCATACTCGCTTGCGACCGCGCGAACAGGTCGCCCAGGCGCGCTACGTCGCCCGCCCGCAACGCCTCCGCCGCCTCGCCCACCCGCGCGTCCTCCATGATCACATGCCGGCAACGCTTTCTGATCACTGCCGGCAACCGCTCCTCGACCAGCGCGAACTCCGCTGGCTGCACATCGCGCAACGCCCTGATGTCGGGCAGGGACTGCTGGAGCAGGCGCACGCCCTCGGCGCACTCCTCCCGGCGCTCGTTGTACTTCGAGCCGGCCAGTCCGCGCGGCACGCCGCTATGGACCACGCCGAGCACGATGCCCGGCAAGTCCATGGGGATCGGCGCGTAGGCCAGCGAACGGCAGTCCAGCAACAAGGCGTGGCCGACCTTGCCCAAGCGCGACACGAACTGATCCATGATGCCCGTCTGCACGCCCACGAAATCGTTCTCAGCGTGCCGGGCCAGCCGCGCATCGTCGCGCGGGTCGAGTTCCAGACCGGCCAGCCGCGTGAGCGCGAACAGGCAGGCAATCTCGACGGCGGCGGAACTGCTCATGCCAGCGGCTGGAGGAACATTGCCCCACATCACAAGGTTGGCGCCGGTCAGCCGGTGTCCTGCTCGCTGCAGCGCGTCGGCCACGCCCTGAGGGAGATTGAGCCAGGCGTCGTCGCCCTTCCTGAGCGCGAGCGCGTCGAGGTCGAAAGACGCGCGGCGCTCGAAGTTGGCCGCATACATATCGACGCGGCGGTCGGGTCGGCGCGCGCCGAGCACGCGTACCTCGCGGTCGACGGCCACGGGCAGCACGAAGCCCTCGTTGTAGTCGGTGTGCTCGCCGATCAGATTGACGCGGCCCGGCGCGCGGGCCAACATCAACTCCTCGCCCCTCCCCTGAAACTCCCTATGGTACAGGGCCGCCAGATCGGGCGCCTGCCCCGCGCCGTCCTCGGCCGATGGGCTGTCTGTCATTATGACTCCTTTTGCCAGTTGCCAGTTGCCAGTTGCCAGTTGCCAGTTGCCAGTTGCCAGTTGCCAGTTGCCAGTTGCCAGTTGCCAGTTGCCAGTTGCCAGGAAGCGTACGCCGTTTCGGTGCAGTATGCGCGAGACCTGTATAGCTGCCGCCGCGCGCCTCCGCACTCTAAACTGGCAACTGGCAACTGGCGTCCGTTTGCCTACGGCAACGGCTCCGACGCGGTCGTCGGCCCCCGTATGCTAATCCTATTGCCCGTCCAGGTCAACGGGTCGATACGCAAGTTGCGCACGCCGCCGCTGTCGTAGCCTGGTCCACCGGTCCAGGCGTGATAGGCCAGCCACCAGCCGCCGTGCGGGCCCTGGATCACCGACCCACCCCCAGGACCTGTCACGCCCTTGACATCGTGCAGAATTGGGTTGCACGTACACTTCGTAAACGGCCCCATGGGCGACGAGGACGTAGCATAGCCCATGGCGTAGTCGTGTTGCCAGTCGTTTCCCGAGTAGAATAGGTCGTATATCGCGCCGTGCTTGACGACGAACGGCCCTTCAACGGTCGAAAAGTTAGCTCCATGCTCCCACGGCTGGCTCAACGTGAACAGTTCTTTGCGCAGTCCGGCCGCGTGGATCAGGTCGCCCTTGAGCGGGATGACCGAAATGCTGTGGTAAGGGTTGTCGACGGAGACATAGAGATACGCTTTGCCGTTCGAGTCGATGAGCGGCGCCGGATCGATGTAGCCCTGGCCCTTGGTGTCGCCGCAGCCAATGACGGACCGATGCGTGAACGGCCCCACTGGCTTGCTGGCCGTGGCGACCGCGACGCAATGCTGGCTCGAGGACAGGTCTTTACCCACGTAGTACATATAGTACACGCCCTTGTAGGCGATGACGTCGGGCGCCCACCAGTCGCCAACGCCCCACGCGGGGCTGCTCGTCATAGCGTCGCCAACATAACTCCAATGCGCCAGATCGCGCGAGCGCAGGACGGGAAAGAGGTGGTCGAATGACTCCCACCCCGTCGTGGTGGCGTAGGCATAGTAGTCCGCGCCGACCTTGAGCACACTGGGATCAGGGAAATCCCGTGCGAACACCGGATTGCGGTACGTCTCTACCGTCGTGACGCCCGCCCGCGCGCCAACCGTCGCGGCGCCCGTGGCGCCGAACATGGCGGCCGCGACGCACGCAACGACGAGGAGTGCCGCCGTCAGGCGACGCGGCATACGGTGGTGGTGTTCGCGCGCCTCGTACATTGCTTAAACGCCGCCATCGGCCGCGTCCATGGTCGTACCGACGAAGGGCGTGACTCCGCGCGACTCCTGTATCTGCCTGATGACGTCCCCCGGCATCGCGGCGGTCGGGCTCCGCGTGATCGCGCTAATCGCGGCGGGGTCGAGCTTCGGCTCACGGTCCGCCGTCAACAGACCGTTCGTTTCCTGCTGCGTATCGGTCAGCTGGGTGTAGCAGAAGCCGGCGATAGCCGGGCTATCCAGGATCGCCTCAACGAGTTCGCGGTACGTAGCCAGGAACTGTTCTTGACTGGTGACCGTGGCATAGCCAAACCACAGCTCGTCCTCGTCCGGCTTGTAACTAAGTCCTCCGAACTCGGTGATCATGATCGGTTCGCCAACGCGGCGGTAGCCCGGCAGGGTGACGGCGTGCTGTTGCGGCTGCACCTCGCCACGCAGCGTCCGCTCCACGGCCTCGACACTGCCGTAGCGTTCGCGCAGCGCCGTCCCCTCGCACGTATAGTCGTGGATGCCGTAGATATCCCCCACGAGGTGCTCCCAACCGTCGTTGCCGATGGCCGGACGCGTCGGGTCCAGCGTTTTGGTCAAGTAGTAGAGGCCCTGTACGTAGGTGCGTTGCGCCGGGTCACCCGCTAGATTGGGTACGCCCCAACTCTCGTTGAGCGGGACCCAGGCCACGATGCACGGATGATTGTAGTCGCGCTCAAGCGCCTCCAGCCACTCACGCGTCAGGCGTGCGACGGCCGTCTGCGAGAACACATAGGCGTTGGCTATCTCGCCCCACACCACTAAGCCCAGGCGGTCGCACCAATAGAGGAAGCGCGGGTCCTCGACCTTCTGGTGGATGCGCAGCCCATTGAAGCCGAGTTCCTTGGCTAATTCGACCTCGCGGCGCAGGGCGGCGTCGCTCGGCGCAGCCAGGTGCGACGCCGGCCAGTAGCCCTGTTCTAGGGCCATACGCAGGTAGTAGGGGCGCCCGTTGAGCATGAAGCGGCCGTTGGCGACGCCCACCGAGCGCAACCCCACGTAGCTACGCGCCTCGTCCACGACCCCCTCGTCGTCAAGGACGGTGATCGTCGCGTCGACAAGATTGGGGGTTTCCGGTGTCCACAGCACGCGCTCTCCACTCATACGCATCGCGCCGGGGTCGAGCGCGATGTCGCGCTGCACGCTCCCGCCCTGTATCACGTAGGTGTCGTCGGCCAATACGTGCGCATGGAGTTGTAGCCGCACACGCACCCGTAGCGTCGCGTCGCCCGGCCGCGAGAGCGTCACGGCCAATCCAACCAAACCACGATCGAGATCGGGCGTCCAGCGCAGTCTGGCGATGTGGACCGGGGCGACGGGCTCCAGCCAGACGGGCTGCCAAATGCCGGTGGTACGGTCGTACCAAATCTTGTGCGGCTTTTCCTGCCAATCCTGCTTGCCACGGGGCTGGGCCAGGTCCTCGGGCGGATCCTCGGCACGGACCACCACAACCTGGGCGCCATCCGGCCGCAACGCCGGCGTGATGTCGGCGCTGAACGGGGTATGGCCGCCCTCGTGCGTAGCGACGAGACGCCCGTTGACCCACACCTGCGCGCGGTAGTCGACGGCGCCGCAGTGCAACAGCAGGCGCTCCTCATCATTGGCGCGCGGGTCGTCAAAGGCGCGGCGGTACCATACGATTGGGTGGAAAGAGGTATCGCCAACGCCGCTGGCGGACGACTCGGGCGGGAAGGGCACGCGAATAGTACGGGTAAAAGGGGCGGCGCGCTCCGGCCATCCCTCGTCGATACCCCGACCCGCGTCATCGTAGGCGAAGCCCCATTCACCGCCAAGGTCGGTCCAGCGTGGACGGGTCAACTGTGGACGTGGATGGGTCGCTATCGTATCGGCGGACTCTAGCACGATGTTCTCCATACTCTTACATATTCTAGCGCGACCTGCGACGCTATCATTAGGGGTACCTCGCGACGGTGATGGCGGACGCCGTGGGCCTGGCCTTAAAAGGTCAGGCCGTGTCTATCCTTTGAGGCCGCTCATCGCGAAGCCCTCGACGATGCGGCGCTGGAAAATGAAATAGAAAATCAGGATGGGTAGCGAGCCAAGCACGCCCGCGGCCATGCCGACGCCCGGCCCCGGCGTCCCGTAGTACTCCTGGTTGAGCAGGGCCAAACTCATAGACAAGGTGTACATCTGCTGGTCGGAGAGGGCAATGAGCGGCCAAAACACGTCGTTCCAAACGCCCAAAAAGGTGATGACCGCCACGGCCACGAGCGCCGAGGTCGAGTTGGGCAGAATGATGCGCCAAAGCACCGAGAATTTGCCGCAACCGTCGACGATGGCCGCTTCCTCTAACTCGCGGGGGAACGACAAGAAGAATTGGCGCAGCAAGAACGTGCCGAAGACGCTGGCCAGCGGGGGCAGGATGATGGCCCAATATGTGTTGAGCAGGTGGAAATCGCGCATCATCAGGTAGATCGGCAACAGCGTGGCCTGGAAAGGCACCATCAACGTCGAGAGGCAAATGTAGAACAGCACGTTGCGGCCGGGGAACCGTAGACGCGCGAAGCCATAGGCCGTGACTGTGGAGATAGCCAGGACGAGCAGTGTAGAGGCGCCGGTGATGATGATCGAGTTGAGGTACCAACGTCCGATGAACACGTCGGGCGCGTTCAGAATGTACTTGTAGTTCTCAAGCGACCAGGTACGCGGCCACGGCAGCAGCGGCCAATTATCGATCAACGACTCCGGCGTGAACGACATCGACACCATGTAGGCGAGGGGCAAGAGCACCAGGATGCAGAGCACAGCCGTGAGCGCCCACACCACGAGCTGTCCGCGATGCGCACGCCCCCGTGTCCGCGTCGCCGTCCGGCCAACGTTCGTCGTCGCGATCACGCGCGCCATTAGCTCACCTCCGTTCCACGACCGAGCACAGCGAACTGCACCGCCGTAATAAGCGCCATGATCAGCGCCAGCGTCACCGCGATGGCGGCGCCGTAGCCGTATTGGAAGTGGCGCCACACCGTGTCATATAGGAACATCAGGATCGTACGCGACGAATCGCCGGGGCCGCCGCCGGTGATAAAAGCCGGCTGCCCAAAGACCTGGAACTGTGCGATGATCTGCGTAACCAGCACGAAGAGCAGCGTCGGACGTAGCAGGGGCAGCGTGATCGACCGGAAGCGCCGCCACGCGTTCGCGCCGTCGATGCTGGCGGCCTCGTACAACGTGGCGTCGATGTTGAGCAAGCCAGCCAGGAGAATGATCATGGGAACGCCGAAGTTCCACCACACCGTCGCCAGCGAGAGCGAGGGAATGGCCCATCCGGCGTCCGACGTCCACGGAAGCTTGCCGATGCCCACGAGACCCACCAAGAAGTTGAGGGCGCCGGCGTCGGGGGCCAGTAGCCATTGCCAGATGATGGCCGTAATCGCGACCGAGAGGATGGCCGGCGCGAAGAACACGGTGCGCAGTAGCGTCTGCCCGCGCGCGATCGAGCGCAGGAGCAGCGCCGCGCCTAACGCGACCAGTGTGACGCCGATGACGGTCAGGACGACGAACTCAACCGTGTTGAACAGGACGGTGAGCCACAGCGGGTCCGTCCATAGATCCGCATAGTTCTTCAGTCCAATAAACGGCGGGTTCTTGTCAAAGAGTTGGCGGTTGAAAAGACTCATGTAGACGGTATAGGCGAGCGGACCGCCGGCGAGGACCAAAAATATGATGAAATAGGGCGCCACGAACAGATAGTTGGGCAAGACCCGCCACCATGCCCCTTGTGGCCGCCGCCGACTCACGGCTCCGGACCGCGCCGTGGGCGCCGCCTTTACGGACATCCTGTGCTCCCTTCTCCCGCCGGATACCGGATAAATGAATCACTACAGTGCCGCGCCAGATATGAGCGGCACAGCGACACGGCGGGGACAAGTGTTCCCCCGCCGTGTCGCCGCGCCATGCCATGACGCTAGGCGCGCGTGAGCGCCCGCGACACGACGGACTGCGCCGCGCTTATGGCGCCAGAAACGGACTTGGTACCGTTCAAGAGCGCCGTGAACTGCGGGTCGTACCCGTCCTGCACGTCGAAGAACACCTTGCTCGGCTGCTCAATGCGGCCAATCTCGGCGAGCTCGGGCGCGTAGGTGCTCTGCGGGAACAGGCTCGTCACGGCCAGGCTCTTGCGCTGGGACGTACGCGCGGGGATATGCCCCGCGCCCGTGGTCCACTCCACACCCCTACTGGAGAGGTAGCGCATGAAGGTATAGACGGCGTCCTTCTTTTCGCTGGGCAGGCTGGCCGGCGCGGCGATGACGTGCCCCGACATCCAGGCCACCTGATCGGCGCCGAACTTGGGCATGAAGACCGACTTGACGCTCACGTTCTTGTGCGCGGGGAACCAGTTGCGCATCCAGTCGCCGTCTGGGACCATGGCCACTTGATTCTTGGAGTAGGCGCTGTCCCACACGCCAATTGTGCCGTACGCCGCCGGCTTGGACACGGCGTGATACTTGAAGATGAGGTCGCTCCAATACTGAAACGCGTCGCGCACCATCGGCGTGTTAAACGTAGCCGTCTTGCCATCGGCGCTCAAGGTGTTGCCGCCGAAGCTCCAGATGGTCTGGAGGAGCGTGGGGAGTTCCCAACTCGTGGCCAGGCCGTAGACCTTCACCTTGCTACCGTTAAAGTTCTTGCTCAACCCGTTGTTGCCGCTGCTGTCGATGGTCAGCTTACGCGCCCACTGCGCCAACTCCTCGCCGCTGCTCGGCGTGCGCAGCGGCAGACCGGCCGCCATGAGCAGCTTGGGGTTCAGGTAGAAGCCCCAGCCATGCATGTCGAGCGGCATGCCGTAGATCGAGCCCTGGTACTTGACGTATTTCATGGGCTGCGCGGCGAAATCGCTCTCGGGCAAGCTCGGGCCGAAAAGATCGTCGATCTTGGCAAAAAGACCGTTGGCCTGGAAATAGAGCATCTCCTGGACGTGCGTCGTGAACACCTCGGGTGCGGTCCCGCCTGTCAGGGCCGGCAGCAGTTTGCTGTAGAACTGCGGCCAGGTGCCGATGATCTGCATCTTGACCTGGATGGTGGGATGCGCTTTGTTGAACTGATTGACGATCGCCTGCATTGTCTGGCCGTCGGGGCCGGCAAGGCCGGTCAGGAAGTTGAGGGTGGTGGCGCTACGCGCGCTGCTCGCCAGCACCGCTGGGGCGCCGGGGATCTGCGCGAGGGCGCCGGCGGCGGCGACACCCGCCGCTACTTTACCACCGGTTTTAAGCAGGTCGCGCCGTGAGATAGGAGTAACCGTCTTCGCGTCTTCCACAAAACACCTCCAAGAGGAATAAAGATGACCCGGTCGTTTCTTACAACGTTGGAAACGCCGTGTGATCAGCGTAGCACGCCGATCAAAACTTTGTCAAATCGTGATGGCGATCGTGGGAACGCGGGCTTCTTCACTGGCCTGGCGAAGGACTCGCCCTTTAACGCCGGAGAGCTTGACGCCCTCGACGTTGAAGTTATACTCGTTCTCGACCTTGTAGCGGGGTCGTTGGTCAGCGACTCGTTGAGCGGCGTGCGGAAGGAGCCAGGGCAGACGGCTATTTCCCTACCTGGTTGGACTGTGTCCGCAGGTATGCGACGCTCTGCTCGATCTCGCTCAACTCGTACGCGGCCAGTTCCTCGGCGGCCGCCTCGCGCTCCCACGGCGTGCGCCAGTCCTCGTCGAGGGGCTGCCCGCGCGCCTCGCGCAGCCGCAGCGCCGGCAGGATCTCCTCGGCCCGGCGCGGCGGGTAGCCGAGCCAGAACTCGTCGTCGAGGAAGCGGACGTGGCGCGCCTGCAGGGCTCCCAGCTCGATCGAGACCGGCGCCTCCGGCGCCTCGCGCGCCAGCAACTCGAGCAGCCCCGCCACGTCGAGGACGCCCGCGCCGATCGCGCAGCGTACCAATCGGTAGCCCTCGATCGCGGTGTAAACGTGGTAATCTTTGAGGTGCACGTTCTTGATGAGCGGAGCCACGCGGCGGGCGAAGGCCAGCGGGTCCTCCACCACGGCCAGCGGATTGACCGCGTCCAGGGTCACGCCGACGCGGGGGCTATCCACTCGCGCGCAGAGATCGACCAATTCGTTCGACGTCAGGTCCTGGTGGTTCTCCACGGCGATGGCGACTCCGGACTCCTCGGCCAGCCCGCGCACGGCGCGCAGCCGGCCCGCGATCTCCTCCAGGTAGGCGGGCCAGGTCTCACGCACGGCACGGCGGTCGCCGCACAGGATGCCGCTGGCCACCACGCGCACGACGGGGGCGCCGAGCGTGGCGGCGGCCGGCAGCAGCGCCCGCAGCTCCTCCACGTCGACGATGCCGCCCGCGACGACAACGGACAGGCCGCGCGCGGCGGCGTAAGCGCGTGCCGCCTCCAGATCGGCCAGGGCCAAGCTTGGCAGGCCCCAGCGCGGCGGGAACTCCACACCGCCGAGGCCGAGCGCCTCGGCAAGGTCCATCAGCCGGTAGGCGTCATAGGGATCGGGGCAGGCGCGCGGCGTGCCCGCCCCGGCGAAGCCGCACAGGTAGCCGAAGCCGTAGGCCGCCAGGCCCACCGGCAGGCGCAGCGTGCCGCATGTCTGTTGCATAGTCAAGGCGCCATCCGCATTCACTGTGTGGGACAGGATCTGAAAACCAGGGGTACCTACTATACCCTACCCTTTAACGCCGGAGAGCTTGACGCCCTCGACGATGAAGCGCTGCAGGATCAGGAAGACGATCACCACGGGCAGGATCGCCACCAACGCGCCCATGAAGACTTCGTGCAGAATGATCGTCTGGGACGCGATGTAGGCCGATACATCCACCTGTACGGTCCACATGCTGCTGCTCTGCCCGATCACCAACGGCCAGGTGAAGTCGTTCCAGCTA
>JAABUV010002997.1_pt1 | contig 22010 bp, 21 predicted proteins | sample 5559971 | NCBI WGS metagenome assembly JAABUV01 (sample SAMN10711881, study PRJNA513362) | rock metagenome | isolation source: Antarctica rocks | place: Antarctica: Victoria Land, Knobhead nord | collected 2015-12-19
CGGGTGTTGGAGGGGGGGGAAGGGGTACCTGGATGGGAAGTGGAAGGTTTGGGGAGGGTGAACCGGATGGCGGGGATGTTGAGGGCGAGGGAGGAAGGGGGTGTGGGTGCGGGGGCGGGGGCGGGGTCGTTGGGAGAGCCTGTGGGAGACGTGGTTAGTGGAATCATCCATAACAGGGCTGGTCCAATGCCAGAAAACCCCCAGAGCCAAAATTCAAAATTCAAAATTCCAAAAAACCAACCCACCAGCAACCAAATCCCTCTCGACCCTGCCCCCTACCACCCCCCCCAGAAACCCCGTCTCCGCAAACGGAAACCCTTCCCCGCCGGGCCATTGCCTCTCCTTTGCGTCCGGCGCGTTCTCCAACACCTCGCCGTGTTTCGAGACGTCGAATTCTTGCATTTCGGGCGGCATGAGGTTGCCGCGGCCGAGTTCGGGGGTGGAGGAGCGGGAACTGGAGTGCGGCGGTGCGGTGGGGCCTGGGCTTGACGGGTGCGGGTGGGTGGAAGAGGGGGAGGGGTGGTGTTGTGGGCGTTTGGATGGGCGTTCGGTTGGGGGGGGGTCGGTTGCTCTTTTCCTTTTGCCCAGGGAGACGTCGCTTGGTGATTTTTGGTTGGTAGGCCGTTGGCCGCGAGAGAAGAATCGCTTCTTCTTTGACTGGGCGGGTTGGTCGGAAGCGAAGGACCACATTCTGTCGTAGTCGAGGTTTGAAGAGGGCCTGTTCTCGTGGTTTTCTTGTAGGATCCTGTTGGTGAGGAGGTCGATGGCTTCCGCGTAGGAAGGGAGGCCGTTGGTGCTGTTTAGAGGTTCGGCGAGTTCTTGCAGTGCTTGCTCTCTTTGTCCTTGTGCAGCGTTTTCTCTTTGTGTGCCTTTTGCTTTTGCGGATTTTGGCGCGATGGTAGGTGGTGTGGGGCTGAATTGTTCGTTTTGGATTTGGTGGTGGAGTTGCATGGTTTCTGCGAGTATGCTGGTTTGCTGGTTAGCTACTGTATATGCTTTGGGATATGGGATGGGGTCGCTACGCACTTTTCAAGCTGTTCGATGTCGTTGAGATCCAAATTCGCGTATTCGGTCAAACAATCCTCTAGGAACCACCCACGACTATCGCAATATTCAGTAACTTCTCGAACCTGATCTTGCACGGGCAACGGAGAAGGGAGGCCGCTTCCATTTATCTTTTCGATGAATTCTTCGCCAAAATACCGGGTATCGTCTTCGGAGTCGGTTCTTGAAATGGGAGAGTTGTAGAGCAGGTTGAAGAGATGGGTGGCTAGGAATGTAAAGCGGGCTTGACAGGCTGCTTTGATTACGCCTCGGATCTGGGACGGTTGCTCTGCATCGCGGGTCTGACTTGGTTTATTGGCGCTGTTTTGGAAGGCCAATACTTTCTTCGTCCACTCTAACGGATCATCATGATTTGATCCTCCCCCTTCCTCCGCAGTAATAGCTATTACCGGATCCGAAGGCTCAGGATGAGGTGCAGACGGCAATCGCAAGACCCGATGCTTCCAGCCACCTTCAAAATGTTGCTCGTGATTAGTAGCAAAAGAGCGAAGTGCAATTTGTACAGCCGCACGTTTACGACCTCTGTTCGTCGCCCTAGTATTAAATCTTTCATCCTCGGTCTGCTGGTTCTCTTCTTCAATGTGTTCACGGACAAGAGATGGATCGTTCAGTATTTGCGAGTATGCATCGTTCTCAATCTTTCGTAGTGCTTGCCCTCTGGGCGTATTTGCTCGTAAAGCCTCTATGAATGCATCGTGGTCGACTGGGCGTTTGATGGTGAAAGGCGGGTGATCTTCTCGTAAAGGAGCTCCACGGAGTTGAGCCCTATCCATGTCAAACAATGCCAAACGCACACTCTGTCTTGGGAGAAGTCGTTCTTCAAAAGGTGGCCAGATTTGGCCGTTCTGCTGGTTCATTCGCGACTGATGGACGCGAAGCATATCTTGTACCTCTTTGTACACTTTGATATTGCATGGCACCTTCTCGTTGGCCAATTTACGCAAATACTTGCCTATTGCTTCGAGCCTTTTCGCGAAATCACGCTGTGAATCCGGATCCTCATCCGACAGAAAGTTCCTGGCCTGGAGAAGCCTCTCATCCACAGTTGCAGGAGGCGGTTCCCAGCCATCTTCTTCGGGATCCAGCTCGATTTGTCCCTCCTGGTGCTTATGCAGGTTCTTGGATGTAAGGGAAGGTTTTGGAGGAATCTCTTGATTTGATTCAGCGTCGTCGGTAACTTCAACGACTGTAGGCGTAAGTGTAGGAGGGAACCGCGAGCCAGATCTCGAAGCTGATGCTCTGGTCCGTCTGGAACCATGGCTGCTGGAACTGTGGACTTTCTTTTTAGCATCGCTATCAATCCGGAAATGTCGAACTGACCGCTTAGCTTGATTAGTGGAAACACTTCCAGAATCTACTGTCAAGCCACTGGATTCTCCTGTATCTATATGTCAGTGGCGATATCCCACTGAATTGCAGCTTTAATCGCTCACCAACCGATGAGGGTCCCATTGTAGCCAACCTGCAGCACCGGATGCTGCAATTGCCCGTTTGAATGTGCTTGTCGACGCAATAGAACGTTCAATGGTATAATCCCTAGAACAGATGCCGTAAAAGGACAACTTCCAGATCGAATTTGGCGATGCGCAGGCAGTACCAGTGAAACGCTTTTGATTTCGCAGTTGTGTTTGAGACTCCGGATCGAGAAGCGAGGAATTCTCATCTACATTCCAGTCAAGCAGTGCATGGTTAAGCGATACTTCCCACCAGGACTTCGGGCTTTATCTGAGAAGAATGAAGTCTGACAGAGTTCGGGATTGTATTAAGAATTCGGTATAGCGAATCACTGGGACAGTAGAAACCTTAACCGACCCTAAATTTCAGTCGTTGATTATGTTCGGATGATATATTTAGCAATATGCTTAATAAGATGAGTACCCATCACCTAGCCTTTGAGGTGAGTAAGACAGTTCAGAGAACTCACTAGATTCTAACCTTTGTTAAAATCTCAGACCGTGACTTAAAGAAGAGAAGGTACCTTAACCAATAAAAAGCTTTGACTTTGTTTTCAAATTGAAGAATAGAAGTGGAAAGATGAGCGAACATGATGACTGCGCCTCTGCCGAGACAGTAGCACGAGCTTGTCTTGACGTTTAATCATAAGATTCAGATGAGACATGAGAATTACAGTTTAGTATCATTGTAAAATGTGTCAGCTCAGTATGTTTGAACAAACATTGTTCGCCACTGTCTGACATTGTGCAGTAGTATCACATGGATCACAAGAGTATAGATACAATGTTCTCGATAGATTGCCAGTCACTGTGTCCAGAATATTCATTGGGTCACGTAAACGAAACTTACGGCGTCAGCTTTTCCAATCCACTTTAACATTACTCTGCTTGCCTTCAAATCCATTCAACAGCTCGTAAAAGTACGTCGACGTGACGATATGCTAGAAGAGCAAGGCCGCAAGGCCATCATATGTAGAAGAGGAACTAGACGGAATGATAAGTCAATCGAGCAGGTTAATCAAGTCGACAAGGGATCTCAGGCTCAAGTACAAGCAGCTGATCGCACGACAAGTCGAGCAAACTGATAAGAATTTTCAGCTTTTAAACGAGCCAGTTCATCATTCCTCTCGTTCTCGCTCAGAAATCGACACACAAAGCGCAATCAAACGCGCAAATCGACTTCAACCAGTGCATGACAGTGAATGTCTCTATCAATTAGCTCGCACTCCCGATCCCAGTGAGTTTGATCAAACCCTAGATATATTCTTCACTGACCAATTCCGCAGTGGCCGAAATGCAAGGTCTTGTGACTTCAAGCGAGCGTTTCACTTCTAGCCGCCAACTTTCCACGAAAGCTTCGTCAGAGAGTCTTTCAGAAAAGATGGCCCAATTACTTTCGGCCCAGGGTTCGACTTTGGGAGAATCGAGTGTATCCGGCATTGCGGTAGAAACGCTCAAACAAGGTGACAAGACCCTGGCTGTATTATCATCATCTGCAACAAAGTATCAAGCAGCCAAGCAGACGGCGAGAAAAGAGGAGGCTGAAGTAGTAGTCGTAGGTAAGGAAGACGAGGACGGAACATAACAAGTAGGGTAAGAAAGTAGCAAAAGCCTTAGCACTAAAGGACCCTTTGTAATGAGGTTGAGGACGATTATGACTTCGTGGGTGGAACACGTATCTGAGCCAAAGACTTTATTGTTGAAAGTTTGAAGATATCCCATTTGGGCTTGTAGTCTCACAGATTGTCCTGACCAACAGATCAACGGGAGCTTTCCATTCGTTTTTGGACATGTCTCTAGGAGTTCAACCAACCGGTTTTTGAGATGAGCAGAAGCGATCACGTGAAAGCGGCGCTTTCCATTATTCCGAAGACGCTAGAGCTAACGTAGCTAGCTGGCTTTCTCATTAGTGTGGCTCATTCGATTACTGTGTACAAGTTTTGACAACGCAGAAGAAATCTCGAATCTGGCAATGCCTGTGCCATTGCATGCTGTCAAGGCCGATGGATGTACTCTCTACTCAACGAAGCCTTCGGTCTTGAAGACGATTCCCGACGGAGTTCGCTGGATCAACTAGCACCGGCCTTACGACTGGCCTTAACCCCGTTTCAATGCCGTCACCAGTGGGTGTATCCAAGCATGGAGGAAGAAAACAGTGGACTCAGAGTACTTAGCCTTCAGGCTTTATTTACCTACTTCCCCCATTGATATTCTCATTCTAAGCCCCTCTGTATATTCGCTTTGGACTTCAATCTCATAGCAGCTGTCGGCGAAGACTACCAAAACTAATAACATTAGAACAACCTCCGAGTCCCACGCCATGTCTGCATTGCTTCTCTTCCTCAAAGAGCAATTTTCCCCCATTCCCTATCCCGAAACGAATTTCTCAGGGCAGACGATTATTGTCACTGGCAGCAACACTGGTCTTGGCCTTGAAGCAGCCCGCCATTTCACACGTCTGAATGCAGAGAAAGTCGTACTTGCCGTGAGGAACCTAGAAAAAGGCGAGGCAGCAAAAAGATCCATTGAAGAGACAACAGGGCGGCAGGGTGTCCCAGTGGTCTGGCAGCTTGATCTATCGAGCTACGAGTCTGTCAAGGAGTTTGTGAGAAAGGCGGAAGGCTTGAAGCGCCTGGATGCCGTGGTCGAAAACGCTGGTATTGCTACGAACAAGTATACTCTATTCGAGGACAACGAGTCGACTATTACAACGAATGTTGTCAGCACTTTCTTGTTGGGCTTAATGATCCTGCCTAAGCTTCGAGAAACAGCGACCCGATACAACATCACACCTCATCTAGCAATCGTTAGCTCCGAGGTCCATGGGTTTACGTCTTTCCCAGAGAAGAGTAGCCCGAACATCTTCAAGACTTTGAATGACAAAGAGACAGCCAATATGGGAGACAGGTAAGTTGACCGTGCACTTAGTATTTGAGCTGTTAGCTTATACATCTTAACTCCATAGATACAATGTCTCGAAGCTACTCGAAGTCTTCTACTGCCGTGAACTTGCCGACCGAACCAAGCAGAACAACAAGTCAGATGTCATCATAAATTACACCAACCCAGGTCTTTGCCATTCAGAGTTAGCTCGAGATGGGCCTTTGATCTTTCATATTGTCAAGTTCTTCCTTGCAAGAACCACCGAAGTAGGAAGCCGGACACTGGTTAATGCAGTGGAGTCAGGCCCGGAGAGCCATGGACAATACATGAGTTGTAGTCGAGTAGGGATGTAAGTTGTCCTTTGCGTACGCTCGCGGCGAGATCTTGCTGCTGACCGTAGCTTAGCCCAGCTCCATTGGTACGAAGCGAAGAGGGTACAAAGGCCCAGAAACGAGTATGGGAGGAATTATCACAGAAGTTAGAGAGCATTCAACCCGGTATACTGGCCAACGTATAATTATAGGTCAGATATAAGCTGTATATGTATTTTCCTCGATATATCCATCTGACTTTTCGATCGTCAGAGCTAGGAATAAGTGCAATCTTCTCCACTCAGATCAACACCTTCGCGTCTGGAAGCAATTATATCCTGTCCTATCTTGCTGGCTTTGATCTGCAGTGGCATATCTCTCTAATCTCCTCTGTCATCGTATATAGTGCGCTTCTCGCCCCAAATATTCATTTTGGAAAATTCAAGGATAACATCTTTGAGCAGGTAGCTACATTTCCCATCTGAAGGCGAGCCTACTTAGTCATCGAAGTATTGGTGTCTCTTCAAAGCACTGCTAATGATTGCTCTTGGAGTTGGATGGACGAATCACTGGACCTAAGCGACATTATACATGCAGATAGCCGCGCCTATCGAGCGACAATGCGCCAAGCTGCCGGATCCATCTCGATTTGTTGGCTTTTGGGTTCATGGCTGAAATGGGGGCGTTTCCTTGCGAGCAGTAAGGTAGTCAGGTTGAACATGGAATCTTGAGGTAGATCAATATCGTAGAGCTGTTACACCCTATCATGCTCACTCCGTTCAAGACTCTGAAGATTCTATTACCACGGCGGAGTTGCCATATATCCACTGGTCATCAACTACCCGGCAAAGCCCACCACCAATCTCAAAGGCTTATCATCTCTCATCCAAAGGCCATGTCCTGGTACTTGCTGCGATGCGCTCCTTGTCGACTGAAAGGGTCGAGTGAAGGGATTTTGATTTTGTCGTTGCCACTCAGCATGGCAGGAGCTATAAGACGCAAGGGTCTGAGAGCGCCAAGGCAGACAGGACAGATATTGGCGCGATAATGCTATGCGTGGTCAGCCTCGCTTCCATGGGGTTCTGCAGCCAGGAGACCCTGACGCACGACCTATGAAACCAAAATCGAGGCTCTGCAGGCACTCCGGCCACAGCACTCCTCAATCTCCAACCCATAATCCAGCGTCCTCAACCCCTACATCAACAGTTCCATCAAAGCCCCAAAGCCGAACTCCCGCGTGGTACCTCCGTCTATCTTCCCCCTCCCCATATCCATTACCCTGAAGTCCAAGCTCTCCAAGTACTTTCACACCTTCGCCGTTACCTAACCGGCTCTCCAGCTCCCTTCCCCGGTGGTCGGCTCTCCACGTCGGCGCACAAAGGCTTTACCCTCGCTAATGGAATGCATGCATGTCCACTCTATCCATTAGAAATCCGGCTTTGGCTTTTCTGCATGTGGGATTACGAGGGAATGTAACATCGTCAATTTTGCAATTCGTGAAGGTCAGGAATATACATGGCCGGCGGGGAACAACGCCGCTCAGTTTTTGGAGCCGTGTATCAACATCCGACAATCATTTGACGTGTTCTTTCTCGCCGGTAGGCTTGGTGGCGAGTGCCGCTATCAGCTACATGTTAAGCATTGGTCGACATATGCAGCTTACGGCTGTAGCCGCAGGTGATAAGGTACCCCGGATTCGCCTGTGCTGGGTGGTCTGTGGCATTTGGAGCTGCTGCCGACTTTGTGTGGGATTTTGGGCAGGGGGGTGTTCGGCGTGATGGAGGGACAGGTCGTTGATGTTGCTGGAAGATTGTAGAGGCGAGATGAGCGTTGCGGTGTTCGGTTGGGGGAAAAAGAGAGGAAGGGAGGAGCTGGGGTTTTGAGTCCGAGGGAGTTGTGTTTGGATGGCTGTTGGGACAGGTTGAAGTTTTCATTCGAGGTACTTCAGGACAGTGGCTGGGGTGCTTCAGAAGTAGAAAACAGTGAACTCCATGCAGTTCTATCTAACTACACTCGGGCAGGGCGAAGCAATATCCCCATTCGCTCGGTCAATGGCCTTACGATGACCTCGTAAAGTGTTCAACTATGTGGGCATCAAATTAGAGCGAAGCAAACTGGTTACGTTGCTGCCGTTATCTTCGCTATTTACAACCTTTGTTTTGATGCCAGCACATGCAAATCCACTTGTCCCAACCACAACCCCCAAACCCAATGCCCAGAACGCCGCAGATCCCATATGTAAATTTCAAGATCTCTCATCTAATTATTAAGCAATGTCGAGCGTGCCGCATGCTGTATCCCATTCCGAGCCAATATCCAAATTCAAACTCCACCCGCTTTCCTACCTGTGCACGATTCCGACCTGTGCTGAACAGCGTGTCGTAGGCCGAGCGCTGGGCGTATAAGCACAAGGGCCGCGCCAACGGGCTGCTCAGTCCAACACATTTAGATTTCGATCTGCCATGTTTGCTGGGAGGAGAAGCCTGTATGCTCGTATGCTCAGAGTAGAGACCATGGAGGTTGGAAGAGCCACTGGTCGGAATGCCACTCGCCAATGCTTCCCGGCACGGGGGTCAGCGCACAGATTCAAGCTGCCTTGCTACGTTATGCCCCTAGGGTTGATCCCTGGGATCCTTGCCCCAACCTGCTCGGCATGTTTAAAGGAGAGAATGTATCTGTAGCTTGTGTGCTGATAACTCCAGATGGTTGCGCAGGTACCGTTGCATTAGAAGCAGCAGCAGCAGCTGCTAATGCGCTGGCTATGGAGTTGCTGCCGGAGACTTTACTGACCGCGAGAGCCGCCCCGGCTGGATCTGATACATTGTGATGAAGTGGAATGGACCCCAGCGGAACGTTAACCAAACCTCCGCTGAAGAATATGTCGGCTAATTTCTGATCGCTGGTGATGTTGTCGGTGAGGATAGCCGGCACGGAGCCTGGTAAGCTAATGATAAAACATTGCGAAGTCGCCACCGCCAGTTTTGCATCTGGCAGTAGGAACTCGGAGACGTTGAACTGACGTGTCCAGACTGTGGCAGGCGGAAAACTCATGAATTGGGCATCATTCAAGGTAACGTAATCGAAGCGGGAGCCAGCAAGGGGTACTGGTGTCCCATTAGAAGTTTGAATGGTAAATGGTTGGTAAGGATGGCCATTGTCGAACATGTTGTTTTTGGCCAGAATCGAATAGTTGTGTACGCCTTCATTAGTGATTGAAATTGTTATAATGTTGGTTGTATCGGAGTCCACCGCTATTGTCCCGTTGAACTGCATAGACTGAGCCAAACCCATCCGAAGCAGGGCAGTGGCACTCAGTAAGCATGCGAGGCGTAAGAAAGACATAGCTGTGATGTTAGAAGTGAATGAATGGAGAAAGGCTAGATCTAAATGAAGATTGCTGTTAATATATAAAGTGCTCTAGAAGCATGACGTTCCTACCTGGTTAGAAGGCGCGTCGAAAGTGACATCGCAAATAGGGAAAATGCTTAGGATGCGCACCACTCGAGGTCGACAACAATAAAATCTAATCCCAGACGTACTTGGGGAAGCGAGGTTTCGTCGTCGCAGAGACGCGCTGTTTTCAAGATGTGTAGAAGCGCCGAAGCGCATGATGCCTCTAGGCCAACGCTCAAGCCTTGACCACTCTAGCCGCGCAATACAGATGAGAACGACCCTCAACTTGGGTGGCGCCACGAATAATATCTCCTTTCGCAAAATTCGACGCACGTTCATCACCAATGATGAAGCGAGAAACGCCTCGCTGCAAGGAACAAATCCAGAACCATGGGCATCACCGATCACCACGTTCTAGCGGCTCACCTCTGAATCTTGATACTGTGCGCAAATCGAGAGTTGAAATACCTTCTGTAAGTCGGATTGTCCCATTGAACGTTGGGAATATCCACTCGAATCCTAAGGACTCTGCACGTTGGTCATGACCTGCTCTTGATACTATTGCCACTTGATTCCGGACGTTGTACAATATTGTGCGGCATCCGCAGTCTTCGTTTACTCTCCTAAGTTTCATAAACCACGGGCCCCTTTTGGCGCCTTCAGGGTCGGAGAATTTGTGAATGTTGCCAAGGTAGGCGGCTACCTCTTGAGCCGTCCGTATCGACGATTTGCGTAGTTGAACCTAGGCCAGGAGAGTCAACGACAAACAGAACAGGTGTAGCATCGCTTCGCAGAATTTGTAGACTTCGGCCAGGCACCACTGTTTAGTCAAGTACGTGCATAAGTAGTGAACGGCCTGTGCACCCATAAACCTGGGCATGGAATTGAGCAGCTCGGAATCACATCACAAACGTATCTCTCAATACTTGCTCATCCTGAACACAAGCCCTTTGCTCCACTCTCGGCACAGAGAATTTGTGACAGCCGCTATGTGAAGCTTGCCTGCTTCGAGGTTAGAGTACCGTATCGTTGGTGGGCATTTCTCGAAGATGCATTCGTGAGTCCATGCCACTCTTACGATTTTCCTATGGCGAGTGGAGGTGAGTGCAGCTTCTCTCTTCGAAACTCCAAAGGCCGTCTTTCTTAGGCATAGACCCTGTCATAGCTAAGAGGTAGATCCGCTGCCAATGTAAATACTTTCCCATGTTGATTCGATTCACTCAACAGCCACACAAGCTCCGACCAACGTCATTACACACAATGCCTCAGTACAATTTCCTGCCGCATATTGTGAAACTCGGCTGTAATTGTTATCACGAGCGCTTATGGTCGCCAATCAGTGAGTATGGAAAGTGGTCGCTCTTTGCACGCCCATGTCCGTCACACAGCAGGTGAACTACAGGTTGACCTGATCAAAAACGACTGCCAGCGAGCTGTAATGACACACAAGATGTGCAGAGGAGAATGTCACTGAGGTGCCGTCATTGGCTCTAGCTAAGATGACGAGGCTGCTAAAAAACTCTCAGGCGAACGTAAGCGAGGCGTACAGCGGCATTGACCTCAGGCTGATAGTGCTAGAGGTAGAAAAACGACGCATATAGGTAATTGATCTCGGCAAGATTGGGCTCTTTGTTCCAGTGACTGCTCTTGATCGTAGTGTGAAGTTACTATGTATCGAGGATATAGACCGACCACCGATTGATGCCCATGCTTGCTAAGTTGCTCCACTGTGAGTAATAAGTAGTCAACATGGAACATCCCATCCTAACAGAAAGTGTTGTTCTAGAGAACGATGGCAACGGTTGTAGCAGTCTGCGCACGGGTTTTGTACGATACTTTGGATGGTCTCCGAGACGTTCTCTGAGTTGATAAGCACGGGTCAGCTTACAGAGAAGAAGTTGCTATGAGGCCAAGTAGCCACTGGTGGGGCCATTTGATATGCAGGAAACATCTGGTAGTATTGTGCCCTCTCTTACCTTTGCCTTTCTTGAGGCCGCCTCATCCTCGGTCAAATTCGCCACCACGGTAGTACATTTGAATATACATTATCGCGTGCCAATAATCGTAGGACTCGGAAATATGGCTCTTAGAGGATGTGAAGTGAACGCATCGACGTCACATTTCTGGCTATAGTTTGAGAGGCTGTTGGAGAGCTTGGTATATCGATGCTCTAGCCTATGTAATGGGAGATTCTGCAGGTCCTCGAAGCTTTTTTAGTTTGGTTATAGAAAGGGTAAAATAAGAATAGTTTTTCCATATCTTGGCCGATGCCCTCAGCATTGTTCGTACCGATGAAGAGAAGAACAAGAGGGCATCCGATTGATGACATCTCATGAGATTCTGGCGATGTCCTAGAGTTTGTGCGGAGTAGTTGCTTTATCACGGCCATCGCCGTCACCAAAATTCGTCTCCTGTCATGAACCAAACTCGACAATTACTATCTTCATTTGAAGGCAATTTCCGCGAGGGTGAGGTCATCTATTTTGAGATACTCATCAGATAAGATATAATAGGAGTATCATGTATTATCTTTTCGGACACAAACTAAAACTGATATACTGTATTAGGAGATTGCGGATGTTGATGGCATAAAAACAGCGATTCGATCTTTGTTCTAGCATATACTTGCCTTGTGACGCTAATTTGACGGAGAAGAAGTCCATAGGTCTGCTTGTATTGATTGTAGGTAGGAATCTTTCTAAGAAAACAGAGTGTGCATGGTTCTAATGGCAGGTTTCCTTGTAGCTCTTAGGAACTACCAAGAGAAAATGTCAATCGTCGTGAACTGTGTTAATTGTTTAAACTTCCGCAAATAGGACGGTTCCTGTGTACTACGAGAGCTTGAAAGTTGGTGAGCCCACCTACCGAAAGAATGGTTGCACCCAGAAACGTGGCTTTTGACTTACGGTACTCCCATCTCTTCGTGGTTGCTCTTGTCTATGTTGTAGTGATGTATCTTGGGAAGTAATAGGTAAGCAGAAAATTGGGTATGGCCGCCACTCAAAGTCCGTATGCTCGCCTTTCTGTACCCCATTTTATCAAAGTATGGCGACCTAAGGCACACACGGAGTAGAAGCCGAAAAGACCAACGATATCAGGGAACTCTTGGTGATGGCCATAAGGAAGTAATCTTGAGTGACTACACCATCCTGCACGAGTATTTCTTCTGAGCTCGGCTGTGTATTGGCAGATAGTAGAAGAACCCAGGCTCGGCGGCTGAAACCACAGTGGCTCGTGCCCTGGAAGAGATCAGCAAGATGTCCATCAAATACTCAACTACTGCAAAGCCGGCATTTTGGCGTATTCGATTCCTGTATTTAATTTTGGGAGCATCGTTGGTTTACTCTCAAGATGATGGAGGTTGAATTGGTCCAGAAGAGATTGCTCTCGGATTTAAAACTGGTATATCCGTTGTCCCCAAGACCTTAGGCGGAAGCCACAAGTCTTGTACATATGTCTCCCTTAACAGTCTTTACAGGTTTCCTACATTGCATTTATAAGGCATTTACTACTTTTGAAGTATAGCAGATTACTTGCTCGAGGCTCAGAGTTAATCATTTTAGGGAGTCTGAACAATATTACCCTCCTGCTGTGTGATTATAACAATCTCTAGCGAAATTAGCAGATCCCTAACAGCACCTTAGATTCTTTTAGCGTATGCAGAAAGGTATCGAATCCTTGGCATCGCAATTGTCGCGCCCCCCCCCAAATTTACTATTGAATTCAGACATTCTTGACATTCTCAAACCTTCAACGCTCTATTGAAAAATCAATAGAAAAATCAAACCGATAAATTTGAAGCTGTTCAAATCTTTCACAGTGCTGACATTCTTTTAGCCCTCCCGATCCCCGAAGCCATCATGCCGTCGTCACGTCGAAGTCAGAAACTACCTCTAGAGGATTCACTCATTCTCTCAAGCACCTCAAGTCTCAATGACGTCAGGCAAAGAATCTTCTACATATAGAACAAGCTTCGATTTAAATAGAATCGAAATCTATGTTACTCATTTTCAATTTCCTTTTCAACGCTTTGATATTCGTCTCAAATATATAATCATCGACGCTATGCTTGAAATGCTGCTTTGAAAACCTGTCACAGCGACTTCTTGCTACTGCATAGTGCAGAAATTCATCAAAAGTGCCTTCGAAATGAAGTCATATCTTCTCGAAATGTCTTCTGATTCAGATCTTCAGCACATTGAAACTGAGCTCAATGAAATTGAAGTTCGAAGAGTATGATGACAGATATCGTATCTCACATTCGTGTGAGATAATGAGTTCCTCGATACGAGCGTTACAGTGTATGCTGACGTTATTCATGATGATTACACTCTTCGAGGCCGAAAAGAAACTGCATAGAGATAGCAGTTCATCTGCTAATCATCGAAAGAAAGCCTCGCCGTTGAATCAGTCTTCACGAATATCGATACAGAGTAGATAGTCATCTATCGTGTAAGTCGAAAGAACACTTCAGCAATGCTCTCTCTTTCTAGAGACTTGATAGCGAGCTGATTCACCAACTGATGCGTAGACTTGATGACATCATCTCGTAGTCTCGTTGAAGAGAGTCTCGTCAACGAAGACAAGCTGCTCAGTCGTCAGCTGCAACAGGTCGGCAATCCAGTTTAATCGCAGCTCATCGTTCTGTCTGATGCTCACACGCTGTTCCTTTTTATTGCTTCAGCGCCTTCTCTTCAGAATCCTCGATACCGTGAACTGATGCACGTTTAAATCTCACTCTTTCCATAGAAATCACATCATCTCTTTCTGCATGGCTCATGACTGTTGCTTCAGATATGTAATTAGGGAGTCTTCAGCTGCTGGAAAGACCTTTCGAGGGATCCTCTTGAGTCGAAACTGAGGCCTGCACGGCGAATGATATATAAACAGATTCTCTTGTATATTATAAACGATATCAAAATGACAGTGAACCTCTTCGGCGATAGCTAGAGAACGTCAGTGTAGTAGTAGAAGGCGTACTATTTTGAAGCGAATGAATGAATCCAGTGAGCGAGGCATAGCTATTTGACAGGTCAGTAAGTGCTCTTGAAAACAGCTTCAAATTTACCTGTTTGATTGATTTTTCTATTGATTTTTCCAATAGAGCGAGAATGTCTGAATTCAATAGTAAATTTGGGGGGGGCGCGACAATTGCGATGCCAAGGATTCGATACCTTTCTGCATACGCTAATTATTTATGCTACATATTTCACACCATCAATAAAACTACCACAAGCTCATGAAACTTCCTTACTGGAACGTTCAACGCATAATCTACGAAGCAAGTTCTTCTATTGCTCTATCTCAGTACAGGTTGCTGCTGTTCTAGTCTCACAACCAGACTTCGTTTTGGTAGGAGTTCAACGTCGAAATTATCCCAAAGAAGTGTATGCAGAAGAATTAGCCCAAGCTTCGGTCTCACAAGGCGCGCATACGCTTGGTTTAGTGAGAATGCGTTTGGCAACAAGCTATATAAGAGTCTAGTGAATTGCTTGATCTCCGAACGAGCGTGCTCGAAGGAAGGCTGGCGGAGGCTGATACTGTATAAGATCTTCGTCAAGACCATCCCGGAGGTGCAAATACGATAAGCCATATGTAGGCTTCGAAGACTAGCTCTGATGATAATGAATACGAAAGATTGACGCTGTGTAATGATAGATGGCACGATAGCAAAGAACATGCTGTCTGACGGAGAAGAATCAACACTGCAAGAACAACCCGTGGTTAGCACAACCCACTCTCTCTTAATACTGCAATCGAGACTTCCTTCCTCTACAGACAGATACCAAGAAGGAATTATCAAGCGTCGTCTGTGACCAAAAGGAGCAAGAGGGTGAATTTGGCTTTCGATGGCTGTCTGAAGAAGATGGGTGCTGCGTCCTAGGAGAAGAAAACTAATAATCGTCTTAGCAGCGTCTGTTTTGCGCTATGGTACCTAGGAAACCCAAGTATATCCTCAGACCAAAGAGAAGTTTGATAACACAGCAGCTCTTCTGGAGCCTCACCACACCATTTCCTCATCCTTCAGACCGCTACCTGATGCAACTCCACTCGCGCGCAGTTACTCGGTATCGCAACGACCTTTCCTGCAGACAACCAAAACAGCTGTGGCAGACCATGAACCCAATCGCAAACTACGGCACCCGATCAGCCACGGATCTAAAGCCTGCACAACCATGCTCACCAAGCCATCCTTGGAACTCATTGCCCCCACCAGATCCCCCAAACGCAACCGCGCTGCTCCACTGTAGACCATTGGCATTGAAACTGAAACCCGCCTGTCCGACGCCCGCGTTGATGTATGTACTCTCAAAACCTGCATCGTTGGTGTCTGTCCCCATTGTCATGCTCCAGGGGAAGTAGGAGCCTAGATCGAATTGCTAGTAGCTCTGGTATTAGTCTCTTTCTACCCAAGGTAGCAGCTGCCAAGAAAGACGCGAAGTATGTAAAACTTTACCTGATAGGAGCCATCCAAGAACCCCGTCGCCATAGTCTGATCCGGGGTGTTTGGAACCAGCACCGCATCGTTTTCGGCGGCGCCGGTGTGGTAGGCTTCTAAGTAGAGGCCGCTCTTAGACGAGTTACCGCCATTGATAACATGGGTTTTTAGATAGTATTCTGGGCCTGTAGGGGTGAAGCAGGGAGCTGAGGCTGTCACGGTCACTGTTGCGGTAGCTGAGGTGCAGCTGAAATACCTAGACAAGAGATGGAGCAGTATTAGGCTTGGGTAGAGAAACATCTTGATGAGCTTTGTTTGCGTTATCCTCGGATATAATTACAAAGTGTTTGCTGAAGGATTTGATCGCTTGCGCGTGGTTGTCTACACAGCCACTTGTTTTTTCCATTCACGAGGAAGGCGCCACCGGTGCAAATTAACATCAAAAGAGCTGAGCCTTGATTTACAGTGCTTGCTTCGCGTGTGATCCGTAATAGCAGTCAGCTTTTGTGGTTATCTTGGATGCCTTCAACACGCTTTGGACATTGCCATCCTTGTTCAACTCAACACAGTGAGAGGGTAGATCGTGTTGATGAGGTGTTTGAAATTTCAATGTAACCCGTTGGAGGCAAGTCCCGCGAAGAGAGCTTGACCCAGTCTCTCAGAGGTGGAAAGAGGCAAACAAAAAAACAGCATGCGAGCAAAGTTCTAAGTGCGGAGGAAATTCCGAGTGATAACAGTCAGGGAATTAGGGACTCTTGCCCCAGAGTCTCAGAGCTGTCAAATTAAGGAGTGACAATGTTTTCAAGTTTCTCCTAACGGCAGCTTCGTATTAGCTCAAGTAAAGATAATCCCTCCATCAATCACCAACGTCTGCCCGGTCATATAATCGCTATCACTACTCCCCAAATAACTAACCGTCTTCGCCACATCCTCCGGCACGCTCGTCCTCCCCAACGCAATCAACTCCGTGCTGTACTTCTTAATCGTCTCTCCCTTCGGCCGCCCATGCATCTCCCCCAGCTTCTCATCAATCTGATCCCACATCGCTGTGCCCACTATCCCAGGCGCGTATGCATTCACCGTGATCTTGTGCTCGGCCATCTCCATCGCAAAAGCCTGGGTCAAGCCTCGTACCGCCCACTTTGAAGCACTGTAATGCGAGAGTAGGGCGAAGGGTTTGAAGGCTACGATTGAGGCAGCACCGATGAGTTTGCCACCCGTGCCTTGTTTGATCATCTGCTTAGCGGCAGCTTGGTAGCAGTTGAAGACACCGTGGAAGTTGATGTCGAACATGCGGTGGACGTCTTCGGAGGTGAGCTCGAGGAGCGGTTTGACCTGGGCGATGCCGGCATTCGCAATCATTACGCTCAAGGGACCGAGTGCGGAGACGGACTTCTCGATGAGGGATTCAACTTCGCTGAGGGAGGAGACGTCGGCGACTACGCCAATTGATTTGCGACCCAGAGACTCGATCTCCTTGACTGTCTATTGATGTCGCTAGATCAGTCAAGTTTAAGAGGAGCGGCATGCGAGGAGATATACAGAATCAATGCCCGTGTGGTTGGCGGGTATGTCATTAATGCAGACATCGTAGCCATCATGGGCTAGGCGAATTGCAATGGCTTTCCCTCTGATTGAGCAGTAAGCTTGTCTCCAAGAGCTCTGCACAAAATGCACAGCACGTACATGCCCCTGCTCGAACCAGTGACAATGACTGTACGATTTTCGTGTTGCTGCTCGCTAGCCATAGTCAATGCTATCCCTTGGTTTTTGTGCGAACAGAAGATGCGGCATTGTCATTGATCAGAGATGAAATATACCCCGTTCCTGGCAGTATGATGTAGCTGGCAAGGTCACTTTGCGGGGAAGAGGTGGAGTGCGGGGTGGTTTAATCCCTTAACCCCGGTGGATGGGTGCGCAAGCAATACGACATAAGAGTACCGTAAAGAGTCTGCTGTAAGAAGCCCAAAGTCGGTAGAGGGGGTAAATGGAAGAAACCTTTGTACCTTTGGTTTTGCCGACAAGCGCAATAATTCCCTTGATGATACGATTCGTCTTCTTCGTTTGTCATGAAGACTAGCGCCATGGTGATGTGCTTCAGCCATCTCAAGACCAAGATCTCTTGAACTCTTGAAGATGACGAGGAACTACGAGGAAACAATGCACCAAGAACAAGAAATGAAGCCTTTCCATTTGCCACGGAATGCAGTGGCAAGAACAAGTCAAATTGAGACTTTCAATGCATGAAAGGCTTTGAGAGTGAGCACAAGCAGATGAAAATGATACCTGAGATAAAGAATTTCGCGCACGACTGGAGAACACCCTGCCAGGAATGAAAGCCTAATTTACATATCTGCGTCAGTCATTAGATTTAAGTACATACTAAGTCGAGGTTGCTACTTCGCAACACTAGTCAGCGGAGTATAAAGAGATAGAACAACGCCCTCAAACTCACGGCTGTATAGTGACTTGCTTTGCCACCTCACAGTTCACAAGCAAGCTCGATAGGTCCGGACGCGAGTAGTGTCCGAGAGCGTCAATCGTTTGCTTACTAAGTTCGATAGTTGACAGATCAATATCAGCATAGAGGATCAATTCTTCGCCCGGGGGGGGTGGTTCCACGAGTGGTGCACTGTCAGGTCCAAATATCATCGCAGAACCGTCACCAGGTACCTCTATGAAGGGGCATCTGTCAATTTGTTCTTTTCCCTGTTCTCTGCCGTCGTCAGAACTTGCGTGGCTAAAATAACAAAGGTAGCCCCTTCCATAATCATGGATTGACAAGCTCGCTGTTCTGCTTCTGCAGTGATGTGGTATGGCCGGGGTATACCCTCAGGTCTCTTGAAGAAAGGCGGCTAACATTCAACGTGAGTTTCGACTCCTTGAGAATATTCGTAGTAACGAAGTAGAGGCTGAAGATGTTCCTAGCTGTAGTCGCAAACATTTAGCAACCATCCCAACGCTCTATAAATAAGCAAAACGTTGTATAGATGATAGATTGAGTGGTTCGCACCAATTGAAGCCTCCAACCTTCCGATACGGTATATCGGCAACGCAATTCAGGGCGTCTGCCTGACCGTCACCTCAGAGCGAGCGCTCACACGAGTTGGCTTGATCTCGCGGCGGTGGAGCACGATCTCGTCTTCTGAACTGATGAATGACTACAGTAACGTATGGTCAGAACTTCTCCAAAATGAAGGTTTGAGCACATATAGATCGCGGACGGGCTTATAGTAAGACACCTACTTGAGCGATGTAGATACTCCCGCCAGCCCTCTCACTGTATCCCAGAACCACGGATATTCCCACCTGTTTAACGGCCTTCTGGATCCTTTCCATCTCTGGGGAGTCCTTTACAAGTGAATTATTGCATATTTGTGGACGAATGGGACGTTGTTCAAAACGCTGTCGGTCCAGATAGGCCATGGATGTCCTGGTATGAAAACCTCTGGAAACCTAGGTTGAATGTCAGAACTTGCAGCATGCAGGGAAAAAGAAACAACAGAACCCTAGGACGTTGGCACCATTTCTGCCAGCTTCAGCGATTAGAGAGGTTGTATTTTCAACTGAAGCTTGCAGCTCGAGCCACCCTGGCTCGGCCTGCACTGCAGCGACCTTCACAGGCTTCGCAATTGCACTGCGTCCGGCAAGAGGTAAATAGCGACGCTGTTGTTAGAAGCTCGAACTGGTAAAGGTCGGTCAAGGAACCGTTGCAGCAAGCAAGGTAGAGTCGACTTAGACGGTGCCATCTTCGTAAGTCCCTAGAAATGCCAATGGGAAGGTAAGCTGCTATCCTATCCCGCAGATCATGAGGATGGGATGAAGCACTTTTGAGTACCTAGAGATAAGGTACAAGGGCGTAAAGTGTACTGTAATATATCCAGATTCACCAGCACTAGTCTGTAAAGTATCATAATACTCACCTTCCATCACCGAGTGATCCTAGATATGCCCATCTTTTGACCTTCCCCTTGCTCAATCGGAAAGTAGTTGATCGAGAGTTTGTTCTAGCTGATGTATCATCACGAAGAACTTCTCTGGTGACTGTCGATGACTAGAACTCACGATTCTTTCTACTAGCTTCCCATAAAGACCATACTATCAACGGGTTCACCTAAGACCCCTACCATCTACGTTGGTAGCAATTGGATTTAACACAGGTGTCTAAATTGTTACCTACTATGTCATATGACAATTATGTCTGTTATGAGGAATCGGCTTTCGAGATGGCAATCATGGCTTTTACGGAAACCTGGTAGCTAGGTGATTCACCAAGTCCAGGCAAATGTTTATTGATTTTGTTAAAACAATGTTTGGAAAACTTGAAAGTCGAACAAAGCAGATTGTTCGCTTCAGGTGATTTTGCATAATCATTGAGAAGAATTAATGAATCCAAGGCCCGGGATTCTTACGAACTTGATCGGCAACATTGATTGATACTAGTCGACTAAAGCGGAAGCATACAACATAGATGGCCTTGAGATCACCAGCTGGACCTTCTAAGTCTTCGTCGGCATAATGCCCGGTGTAGTTCTCAGAGCCTCTTCCAGGATGCTCAACCCAAGAGCCAATTCCTCACCCGTAATAGTAATCGGCGGCGCGATGCGGATCACACGGCCAAAGGAGTTCAACCTTGAAATATTTGCTGACAGACCCAGTTTTCTCATTCGGATCGTCAAGGCATTGCCAATCTCTGGTGCTGCTTCCTTGGTCTCACGGTTTGAAACGATTTCTATTCCGGCCATGAGACCTCTTCCTCGAACATCACCGATGCATCCGTATAGCTCTTTCAGTCGGCGTAAGCCATCATGAAGGGCAAGGCCAGCCATGCGAGATCTATCAACCAGATTGTCGCGGATAACGATGTCAATGACTTTCGTAGCAACGGCCGCTGGGAGAGGGTCATTCGCATGCGTTGTATAGAAGAGGAAGCCCCGGTCGTTACAAAATTGCTCGATCTTAGTAGAAGTAATTACGGCAGAAATTGGCAAGCCGTTACCCAGAGTCTTGCTAAGCGTTAGTATATCAGGCGTTACCCCTTCGTACTCAAAGGCAAACATTGAACCGCATCGGCCAAGTGCCGTCTGTGCTTCGTCCAAGATCAGAAGCATGCCGCGCTTCTCACAGTGCACCTTCATTGCTCGAAGGTAGTTGGGCGGAAGCGGAAGAATGCCTGCTGAACTGAGAATAGGCTCGAGGATTACGGCCGCCAGCGATCCAACCGACGAACGGTCAATCAATTCCCAGCCATAATTGAGCTCGCCTTCCCAATCATAGGAGCCATCTAGATTGCGGAAGACGGACCGGTAAGCATTGGGGGATGGAAGAACAAGATTTCCTGGAATCTATCGCAAATTCGTCAATGAAAATTATCAATTGACTCAAGGTTCGAAAGAATATTTCATACAAAAGGCCCATATCCCTTCCTTTCTGCGTGATACGTAGCTGCATGAGCAGCTCCGGTCATACCATGCCATGACGCAGCCAACCCAATAATTTCGAATTTCCCAGAGTACATCTTAGCAAGCTTAATAGCCGTCTCATTTGATTCTCCGCCAGTGTTCAGGAACATGGCTTTGTCCAAGCCTTGAGGCAGTAATCCGGTCAGCTTACCAGCCAGCTCGACTACCGGTGGGCTTATCATTCCACTATAAAGGTGGTCGAGCTGGGCGGCGTGAGCTGCTATTGTTTCGACGATTTCAGGGTTTCCATGGCCGATGAGACAGGACATCTGGCCAGAAGTAAAGTCTAGGAGCTTTTGACCATTGGCAGTGTATATAAACACGCCTTGAGCCTTTGTGATGATCATTGGCAGGAAATCGCCGCCGTAACGCAGCAGAGTGGACTTGGCTTTTTTGAGCAAAGCCTCCTCATCAATGTTGGCGTATAGGTCGGCCATTTTGCACAATTGAGGCCACAGAAAAATTGATATGTGGACGTTATGAACGAAAGGTTGCGAGGTGGTTTCATTACAATCGCCTATTTCATTTCTTTCCAAGGATAATACCTTTTCTTAAGGGATGGAATACTCCATCGCAGTCATCCAAATCAGGTTCCCGATGGCCAATAGTGTCTTCTTAGAGTATCCCGCAGCACACCAATCAATCTGCTGCATTTTTAAGGGTTTCCCGACGGGTAAAGGAACGTGGATTTGTCACATCGATTGAAGCAGCAAATCACCATCCCCAGCTACTTTAGTGAGCAACAGAAACTCCGCACAAGTCACGTCTTCTACTTCGCGCTTCGTTATCACAACTTTTCCGACGGAATGTCCGTACTGAAGACGTGGTGACTGATCATTCAAGACACTTTGACAGATGACCAACGGCACACTGAGACGGTTAATCCCTTGCAGATTCGATCAAAGTAAAAAGACTATCAGTTATTGAACCTGACACTCGTAGACTGTCTTAACGACTTGGGGACTACCCTCCTTGAAAGGTGTTCATATTATCACGACTGTAT
>JAABUV010002998.1_pt1 | contig 22008 bp, 31 predicted proteins | sample 5559971 | NCBI WGS metagenome assembly JAABUV01 (sample SAMN10711881, study PRJNA513362) | rock metagenome | isolation source: Antarctica rocks | place: Antarctica: Victoria Land, Knobhead nord | collected 2015-12-19
TATTCTACGCGGCCGTCGCGCCGCTGGTCGCGTTCTACGTCGCGTTCGCGGCGCTGCTCTACCCGGCCGCGCCCGTGCTGCACCCCACCGGCCTGGCCGCGGCGCTCGGGCCGCGCCTGCCGGCGGGGTTTGCGGGCCTGCTGAAGGCGCGCTCCCGCACGCTGCAGAGTCGGGCGCGCCGGCGCCGAGCTCTGCCTCTGATACCTATCGAAAGAGCCAGCGAGGTCCAGCGCGGGCCGCGCCAACCGTGCGACGCCGTGCCTGTTGACTGGCGCTGCCTGCCCCCTCGCGCCTGCGCGGCAGCTGGGGCTGGGCGTCGCTTACATGCAGCATCGCATGCATCGCGGGCGTCTCCTGAGTATGGGTGCAGGGGTGCCGCACATCTTGCAGAGCCCCGCCGCAACCCCTAGCTAGAACGAGTCACGCCCTGGGCTGGACACGGCTTGAACAACAAGGCCTGCGCAACTGCATGTGCACATGCCAGCTCTTTCCTCCAAGGTCGAGAATGAGCCAAAGAATGGGGCACCCATGCTGACATTCAACGTGACGCCTGCCTTGCACCACCCAACGCCTACAAATGCAGACGGCAGCCCACGCAGAGCTCAGCCGCCCGCACAGCCTCTGCACCATTGGACAGGGTCAGCCATGCAATGCGAACCAGCCCAGCTAGGGTGCACCCAGTCCTTAGGAAGTGCTGTGCACCCTTAATTCTTAACGGGCAGCAGCTGTGGGTGCGGTCCGCCCAGCACACGACTGCAGCCCCGCCCAAGCCCGCTCGCATGCGCTCCAGGCCCGGCCCGCCCATCCGCGCAACGCTCACTCCTGGGCGCCCACGCAGGTGAGGCAGTCCTCGAACGTGAACGGCTCCGTCTCCCACTCCACGCCCAGCTCGGAGAGCTTCAGGTGCGCGGCCGTGTACTCCTTGAAGAACAGGTCCTGGTCGGCCGCGTACTTCTCCGCGTACGGCCTGCGCGCGGGGCGCGGGCCCGGGTCAGCAGCAGTCTCCCCGCGCACTGCATATAGCCTGCAGGTACGATCACACATTAAGCAGGTGCCGGAGTAGTTCGAGACCCTGAAGTCGGTGCATTGCTTCAAATAAGCAGGTTGCATGCTCCTCCGCAAGCGGCCGGCGCGCAGCGCGCGGGCAGCCCGAGGCACGGGGTGCGTGCCGGCAGCCCAACATGGAGCTTGCTCAACACACCTCTGATGAGTGCACCCAGTGCAGCAGCAAGTCTGTGTGCGGCCGCAGCCGTCTTGACCCTCTTCTGGGGTGTGCGTTTCCTACGTGTTTGTAAGAGCTTTGTGCACGTCACACAAGGCTGTGCAATACACTGGTGGCACCCAATGCGCCATCAAATCACCACTAGGCGCCTCGGTGATGTAAGCAGAGTTGCAGAGCTGCTGCTGATGACCTCTATGCCCATGAAGCTGCGTCAGGGCGCACCGGAAGCCCTCATCAGCGTACAACACATTGTCGGTCTCCAGCACGACCAGCTCGTCGTCCTTCTGCTCCTTCACATCCTGCCGCGGGCGCCAGACCGCGTGAACAGATGACGCCATGCTCATCACGCTCATGCCACCCGCATGCCAACCACACAAGCGCGGGCCCCTTGCACGCGAAGAGCCCAGCGCCCAGCCTCTTCACGCGCGGCGCCAAAGCCCACTCCCGGAAAAGCCGCGCGCGGGCAGAGGGGGCGCGCCTTGAAGTACGAGTTGTCAAACTTCAGCCACTCCACGGTCCAGGAGGAGCCGCCGGGCGTGCCCGGGCCCTTCTCGGTGTACTTGGTCTTCTCCTTGCCGTAGCCGCTGCGCGAGGGCTTTACCCGGCCCAGCGTGTGCGCGCCTGCCGCGCCGCAACCCCCTCCCGTGACGCACTGCTGCACCCCTGCCCGGCGCCTGTTGGCCGGCGTGCGTGTGCTGCGGCCGCAGGCGGCGCTGCTGGGCAGTTGGTCAGCGCAGCAGTGGGCCGCATGTCGCAGCTCCAGCTGCCGTATCACGGTGGGCCCAGGCCAAGGAGCGCTGGCGCAGCCGCTCTGGCGGGCGCGAAGATCATCGCAAACGCGCCATGCCGCAGTGCACTGATGTGTTGGCGTACGCGCTGGCGCGACACCACACCACACCGCACTGTGACGGAGCGCCACCCGGGCGCGCACCAGACAGCGCGACGATCTCCTGGTCGCTGAAGCCCATGCGGTAGAAGACCTGGCGCAGGTGATCGCCCGGGCCCTTGGCCGGCGCCGGCCAGGGCGCGCCGCCGGCCGGCAGGTTGCCCTCCGGCGCGCAGCCCTCCGGGTTCTCGGTGTCTTTGCGCCCAAACTTCAGCGGGATCGACGGCCCGCCAGCCACCTGCGCGCCCGCTGCCCCCCTTTTGGGGACGAATCCTGACAAATAGAGGCGCGCGAGTGAGCTGAGGCTCGCTCTGCTGCGACAACAGTCCTGCAGGGCGCGCCGAATCGCCCGTCGCTTCAGGAGGGCGCATGGACAGCAAGCTCACGAGCACCACGGCTGGTGACCAGGACCCAGGTCGGATGCGACAACACATGCATGCCCGTGCCAGCCGCGCCACGATAATATGGGCTGCTGCTGCGGGGCCGCGCGCCTCAATGGCGGTCGCCGACGCAAGCTGAAACAGGTCTGCGTACGACACGCCCTCGTACTTGTCCGCAATCTCCTTCAGCAGGTCCAGCGCGACCGTCAGGCCTGCGCGCCGCCGGCCGCCCAGCAACGCTCGCACCGCGTCCGGCCTGAAGCGTCCGGTCTGGACCGCTACGCACGAGCGCAGGGCGCCCCGCAACGCCTCGCACGCTGCCTCACTTCACACGCAGCACGTCTGAGACAACGCTTGGCGCTATGCTGCTGTGCGCCGTGTAAAAAGCGGGGCGCTGTGTCCCGCTGTCGCACCAGCGTTCGCGTCGTGCGTAATCTCCGGGTAGAAGCGGATGCTGCGACGCGGCCCCAGCACCGTAGTCAGGGCAGCAGGCCGGCTGTGCAGCGCTGCAGCTTCGCATTGATGCCGGCCACAAAATCCCATGAGCAACGCCTCTCACAGGAAACGCACCTGCCGTTCGCCCCGCCGCGGCGAGGAAACTCCTTGACGTCCTGCGAAAGCACAGGAGCAGCGTGAGCGCCGCATGCAATCCTCCAGATGATTCCAAGCAGCCACGTTCCCGCCAGGGCCCGCAGCTCTCACCAGCCAGCACAGCAGCCTGCCTGCACTTCACGTGCAGAGGCATAGGCACAAGCGCGCTGCCGCCAGCAAACAGAGCACACGCAACAACATCGGCACGCCCGCAGAAAAGCGCCCCGCCGCACCTTATCAAACGAGCCGCTGTCGTGCCAGGCAAGCCGCACGACTATGGGATGGCAGTGCTTACTCTTGATGAGGGTCTCCACATCCTTCTTCGCCTCCAGCAGCGCCTCCTTCTTCGTCTGGCGCGCAACCACCATGACTGCCACCCGTGGCCGCGCTGCGGGTGTCCTGCTGTTGCTCTTGAGCTTGCTACCGAAGGCGCCGGCGCGGGAAAACTGCGACACGCTGACCATGATGAACGGCTGGTTGAGATTGGCACACACCTGTCGATAATGAACAAGAGAACCTGTCTCTTGCCAAGGGCCCCAGGCCCCCCGTCTGCTGAGGACAGCAGGCGACACCGGGCTGCTGAGGCCGGGGGCGCTGTTCACAGGAATGGCACGCGGGCGCGGCATGATGGTCATGAGCCTGCTGGTTACAGTGGGGTGAGCGCCCTCCTGCTGGCGCCGTCTTACAGCCGTGCAGTTCGGCCAACATGTGAGCCGTGCTTGGAGGCGGCCTGCCGCTGCATGCTGACATGCGCGCATTAGCATGGTCGCCGGAGCGGCGTTCGGCGGGGCTGGCCAGGGTGGGCGTCGCTTCGGGCGTCTACATCTTCGAGGAGCCGCTGCAGAGGGAGGCGCAGCGGCAGGCGCGGGAGCGGGAGCGGGGCAGGGATCCGCGGTCACAGGCGCCGCCCGCGGATGCGCCCGCACGCCAGCCCAAGCCGTAAACAGCGTTTGAAGGACAGCGACGGACCCTGACGCTGTCTTCGCGGTGCAGCAGGCGTGCCACTCGTCCACTGTTTCACTTGGCTATGGCTGTGGTCTGCGGCATGCTTCCACCCTGCAAGAGAGGCTGAAGGTCGCAAGAGAGGCTGAAGGACTGGTTGCCACTCCAGGGGTGCTGGCTTGGTGTCCATCGCGCTGCAGCCTTGACGCTGCGCTGCAGCTCCAGCACGCGAGCGCACGGCAGAGGTGCGCCAACGCACCCAGGTCCACCAGCTTTTCGTGCCCTCACAGGGCTGTTGTGAGGTGTCACGGCCTCTCTTAGAGGCAGAGAGGTGCTCTCAGCACGTGTGTCTGCTGCGTGCAGGGGCGTAGTGAGCATCCAGGCGCTCTGTCGCTGTTAAGGCCCGGTCATTAGCTGTCATGACATATCCACGCTTGCCTTCAGGGTGTGTTAAGGTGTCTGAACACTATTACACGCCCCATCACTGGGTATTTTGCATGTAGCATTGCGCTCTTGACGTTGCTGCCGTTGTCCTGCGTATTGTCCCGCAGATAACAGGGCGGTGCGTTGAGAGCTACCTCACATGTGAAGTGTAAAGTGCGAGGCAAGAACGGGACTATGGCGGCGCCATAATGGCGCAGTTCGCGCTGGTTACAAACAGTATGTCATCAGTGTGTTACACCAACATGTTGGTCACGTCAGAGCTCTTTCACGACTTGCATGGTTTACAACTGAGGGTACAGACACATTCCAGCCACACAGATCGTGCACAGTGCTGGCCGGCAGTGCACCTCGCAGCAAAGGCAACGTGCCAGTGCACCAGGCCATGCATGCCTGTGAGATCAACACGGCGTGTCAACCTCATAGCCTGCGCCGTCAAACAAGGAGCGGGGCTCCATCCAAAACGGAGAGCTATGCTGCAGCGGCCTCCTGCGCGGCCAGCAGCGCGTTGTAGCCCGACACGCTCGCGCACGCGAGGCAGTGCCAGGCGGCGTGCGCCCAGCCGCAGCCCGCCCGCTCGCGCGCCGCATCCTCCAGCGCGAAGCACGCCAGGCCCAGCGCGCCCGCCGCCAGGTGCCGCCTGTGTGCGCGCCGCAGCGCCGCGGCCGCTCCCGCCCAGCCGCGCCGCCGCTCCGCCGCCGCGCCCGCGCTGCCGCAGGGCGGCGCGGCGGTGCCTCCGGGGCTGTCGTGCCAGGGCGCCGCGCTCACCCTGATGCAGGCGTGCGCCGGGTGGCTGCCAGCGGCGCCGCATGCGCTGGCGCCAGGTGCGCGCTCGCGCGCGCCGCCCGCCCCGGAGCCGGCCGCGGCGCAGCGGCAGGCTGCCGGGGGGCGCGCGAGCGCGCGGCGCGCAAACTCCACCTGGCGCCGCAGGCCGGGCGGTGAGCGCGCGGAGCAGCCGCCTGTTCCCGAGGTCGAGGGGGCGGCCGGTGACTGGGACAGCCGCGGGAGGGCACCCGCCCCTGCGCATGCTGCGCTCGGTGTACACGGTTGCTGTGCGCAGACAGCGACGGTGCGTTCCCCCGCCCTTCCTGCGGAAGCAGAGTGCTGCAAAGCCTCTGTTTAAGTGTATGCAGCTTGAGCGTTGAGAGGACGCTGCCAGCGGCAGCGCGTGTACAACATGTCTGAGAGCGACGGTGTGCATAAAAGCGTGACGGTGTGCATGAGTGCAGGACCAGCGGCGGGCGCGCGCCTCGGCGACGGCGATGTTCAGCGCGGTCACCAGTGTCGGCTGCAGCGGCGTCAGCGCGGCCGCCGCCGCCGCCCGCAACCTGCTGCGCCGCTCGCCGCCTGCTGCGCCGCCGCCGCGCGCCGACCCAGGGCGCGCCGCGCGCGCCAGCTGACCGGTCGCCGCCGCGATGGTCCTGCAGCGAAAATGCAACAAGGCTTTGGCGCGACCGCAGGCAGGTCCACTTTGCTGTTCTGGTATGCCGCGCAGTCCCGCTGCCAGCCTCTACCTGCAAGAGCGCACGTCTCTTGACACAAAACGTGAGGTCCCCTTGCCAGCTCTGCGCAGCATCAAATCCTCTGCAAGCGGGGACAGTCCGGGGCATGCAGGGCACGCTTGCCAGTAGTCGAGCTTGCGCAGGGCAACGCGCAGCCGCCCCTTGGACGCGTGGTACGCTGTCGCAGTGGCCCCAAGCGCCACCAGCCAGGCGCCAAAGTGCTGGCCCTCGCTCGTCTGGCGCCGCCTGCGCATACAAGGCCCCAGGATCGCTGGCCCATGGCAGGTTTACAGGACGCAAACAAGCCGCACACGCAAAACTTAGCCTTACCTCAGCGTACTGAGGCCAACAGCGACAAACGGCAGCGAGGTCGCCACGTTGATAGCGCGCTCGACACGCTCGCGGTCGTTGCTGCCGGGTCCCTGGTACGGCGGGGTCGTTGTTATGCGAGTCGGCGTTAGGTGTAAAGCCGGCAGAGGCTTGTCAGCTGAGCACCAAGTGTGCAGGTGCGTGTGCAGGTGCAACACATCTTGGTATATACACACATATTTTTCTGTGTGTTCAGCTTATGTTTTTACTTGCTGGCAGTCTCCTCCACAGGTCACTGGTAAATAGGAAGCAGGCGCAGAGCGCAGCACACCTTTGGCTTGAGGCAGTGGCGCGCAGCATGCCGCAGGTGGGACAGGCGCGTCTGCTGCGCTGCGGCCTCTTCCATGGGCAGCACGTGCTGCGCTATGCTCTTGTTGTGAACAGGCTGGAGCTTGTGAAGCGGCCCGGCTCTGCCGTGTGCCCTGGACGCGTGCGGAAGCAGTGCGGGGCGCTGGCCAAGCGCCCTGCCAACCACGTTGGCCTGGCGTGCTGCAACGGGCTCGCCGTTGCAGTACGTATCTTCCATGCCACAAGCTGCGCTTGTCAGTGCATGAGGTTGAAGGAATATGCCTGCACGCTGCACTGCGAGCATACACCACGGCGATAAGAGCAGCAGAGTCTCACTCACAGGCGAGGTTGCCTGTACAATCGCTCCGCGGCGCGAGCAACAACGTTGCTGCCCGCCAAACTCGAGTTTATATGTTCGAATTATCCTATTTAGGCGAAGCACGTGCCTACCTCCCATCTTAAAAGAGCCATCGAAGCCAGTGCGCTTGCTTGAGCTCTAGGACACCAGATTTTGGCTTTCTACTTGGTCTGGTCTGCTACATCGTGACTTCTGCCCCTGCCCCAAAAGACCACCAGCAGAGCGATTGATAGTGATGCTGTCGTGTGGCTCCCTGCCTGCGCCTGTAAGCGCTTCGTCTGCTATGAGCCATAGACACAGCCACAGTCTTGCCACTCACTGTCCGTCCGCAGTGCACCGAATCAGGAGGCGTGACAGCGCAGGGGCTTGCTGTAGGGCCGGCAGCCAGCGCGGCGCTGCGCCGGGCAAGCGCGCGGCTGCACAGCAGGACCAGGGCCATGCGGGCTGCACAGGGACACGCTTTGCGGAGAGCCTGGGCGCTTCCTGCGCCGCATGGCTGTGCAGCGCGCCTGCCCGGGCTGCAGTGCACGCAGAGCCGGTCAACGCGCTGTCGCTGCCGACCTGGGCCATCCACGTGTCCAGCACGGTGGAGTGGGGCGTGGCCATGTATCTGGTCTGGCGATATGCTGAGGTCACAGGTCCGCCCGGCGCTCTGCTTGCTGTGCACCGCCTAAGTGCTTGCACCCAGAGAACTCAGGAGTGAGCGATGCGCCTGACCAGTAAGTGCCTGCGACAGGCAACGAGAGCTGGAAGGGCCTGACGTGGGGGATGATGCCGCTGTTCGGGGGCGCGCTGGCGGCGTGCACGTACCACTTCTTCTACAACTCGCCCACCCTGGACGCGCTGGTCGCCCTGCAGGTCTGCCACTCCGGGTTGAGCGAGCCTCACCAGGTCTTCTCCAGTTCGCACAGCCTGGACATGCTGGTTGCCCTGCAGACTTGCTGCCCCGTGGGAGGAGCTGGCTGCAGCTGTGTAGCTGCCGCGTCTCGTCGCAGTGCACTGTATCTTCAGTCATCACGCACGTCGGAATATTGCATGGGGGCTTGTGCCACACAATCACAATCAGTCCTATTGCTGCCTGCTTCATCCCCATTGGTTTGCGTGCGCAGGCCTTCCTTACATTCCTGGGCAACACCACCTGCGCAGTGGCCGCCTACCGCATCTTCAAGAGCATGCAACCCAGCACAGACAGCCAATAGGGTTATGGTGGCAGAGCTGTGGGCTGTACAGCTAGATTGCTGCTTTAGCAGAGTTGGAACAGCCAAGTGCTTGCCCGACATGCTGCTGTCAGACCCTGCTATTGCATGGTGAGCAGACTGTGAACAGGATGATCAGAGCAACCAGCGACAGCACCCATTTGCTGTGTAAAGATGTTCTGAGAGTTACATGTTGAGATCATCTATGCAGACTCTGATGATGCATTGCAGAGACAGACCTCCTGCCAGACCGTGCTCAACAGCTGTCTGCCGTACTGGAACAGGCTCTGGCTTCATCCACGCCTGGCAACCTGCCAAAGGCAACCCGTCTGCTTCTACGCAAGACCCTGCCACTGCACTCATGCGCTGTATCATAAACATGCAAGGCCGCATGGCAAACAGCGCCCGACCCCAAACGCGCTGCTGCGCATGGCACTACAAGGCACTCTTATTGTACGTGTTCCAACACCTGTGCAGCCCTGGCTGCACCGAGCGCCGCCAGGACCGTTGCTGCCTTGGCTGCCGTTGCCTTGGGCAAGGCTGGCAGGCAGGTGCGGTATCAGCAATCACGCCCGCTTTGCCTTGAAGTTGTAGTAGCACATGCCCAGCGCAGACGCGAGCGCAAAGCCTCCATACACGCCGGCAACCGTCCAGCACATGTTCATCGCCTTGTCGCGCTGCTCTTCGTACGGCGCAAAGTCAGGCTCCGAGGTGTCAAACCACTCACCCAGGTACCTGCGGGATGGAGCTTGATCAGATGTCTGTGCAGCAGTGCAGACTTGCCTGCCTTAGACTGTCCTTTCTGTGCACACTTGCCTCTCTTAGACTGGCCTTTCTCAGTGCCAGGATAGAGCCGCAAGTCGCCCATGACAGCCTTGCGCCTCCACACGCTAGGTCGCGCGTCCAGGCGACACATATCACTCGCAACCCTCCGCCGCGAGGGGCGCACTGATAGTCGCGCTTGAGCAGAGTGGCCATCACACCCATGAACAGCGTGCCGAATATGGACAGCCCCAGGCAAAAGCCGGTGCCTGCGCGCGAGCAGCCCGCGCTCGTATTTTGCTCACCAGCCGAGCAAGCTTCAGCGCGTTTGCAAAGCCGCTTGCGTTTGTGCGGAGACTCACACAGGCAAGCGAAAGAAGCTTACAGCGAGGGCAGGTGCGCATGGGCCGAACGCATAGCACAGGGCGCGCCTGCAGGGCCGCACATCGGGCTTGGCTAGGTCACAAGCGGTGCAGGGAAGTGGCGTGTGCAAACTGCGTTGCTGCACAGGCCGGGTGTGCAACCCTAGCGCGGTGCGGTGCCCCGCAGCGTACGCGCTGCGCAGGTGCCGTTAGTATGCGATACGGGACTGCAGGCAGCAGGTATGCAGCCTAGGCCTATTCAGCACAGTCGAGCCAGCCCAACGCAAGCAGCAACGGAGTACTTCTGCAGTGAGCTTCTGACTGGTTGCAACGCAGCACCGCGTATCCGCTTCACAACTCCAGGAGCAATTGGTTGCAGCACGTCGCGTTGAGCGCACAAAATGCCCTACCGGTAGGTTTGCACAGCACACCACCTGCTCAGCGGCACGCAATGCCAAGCTACGACAAGCTCGAACAGAGGCGACCGCCTCTTCACTGGCTGTTTGCTACAGTGGAAGATGAAGGCAGGACTTGCGGGCAGGCGCACGCCGACGGTGGCACAGGCTGCAGACGCTGACCCAGACGGTATGGCCCTGTGTCACAGCTCTGGTTGGGACGTCCACTGTAAGTCCACTGGTGGTTTTAAGCTGGCTTGCCGTCCTACCGCACTGTTCACTGGTGCTGTGCTCAGGAGGCAGGCAACACAAGTTTGGCTGAGCTGCACCTGTGCCGTACCCGCAGAGTTGGGCGCACTCCAGGGCCTGGAGGAGCGGCTGCCTGACACCGGAGCACTTGGCCTGGCCGCCGGCAGTCCAGGGAGCCCAGACGGCGACCAGGCCGCGGACGGTGAGGGTGGCACGGTTGGGTGTGCGTGCAACACTGGTCAGCCTGGCCTGGCTGTGAGGCACCTTTTTCTGAGCCTGGGCAGTGACGCGGTTGACAGCGGGTTCAGACCTCGCGGGTCCAGCATCGGGGGCCATGCATCCACGGTCCCAGGCTCTGCCCAACGCCTTGCTGCCGCAGGCGACGCTGACAGCGGCGACGCTGACGACGATGACGACCTGGGTGATGCCGACTACGAGCGCGCGGCCTTGGCTGGCGCGCCCGCGCCCGCACCAGGCGGAGACGCCGGAGAGCGCGCGGACGGCGACGGGGCCGGCGGCGCGGCGTCGCCGAGCGACAGCGACGCGGGCAGCAGCGACGCGGAGCCCGCGCGCGGCGCGCCCGGCGGCCGCCGGCCCGACGGCGGCGCGGCGGGCAAGGCTGCGTCCTTTGCGCGCGCGTTTGCCAAGGTCATGGGCAGCGCGGTGCGGCCCGGCGCCGACGGCGCCGGCGCGGCCGCCGCGGCGCCGATCCTGGCCGGCAGCAAGAGCCTGGGCAAGCGCAAGCGCGAGGAGGCGGAGACGGAGCGCTCGGACCGCGCCGCGCGGCAGCTGCGCCTCGAGATGCGCCGGCGGGGGCACATCGTGCGCCCCGGGCACCTGAGGGCCCGTCTGCGCTGCGAAGAGGGCCGGTAGACGCTGGCTGGACCCTGTGCTGCGAACGCGCCGCCGTCGCACCGCGTGAGGCGCCCCCAGCCTCGCCGCACGAGAGCAGCGGGCGCTGCCGTGCGCGGCGCGTCGGGCAGGCGTGGGCGGCAGGCGCCCGCGCGCTGACGCGCGAGCCGGCGCAGGCGGTGAGGAGGAAGGGCGAGGACCCCGAGTCTGACGCGGTAGAGAAGGCGCTCATGCGGACCGCCACGCGGTGCGCAGCACGGTCCCGGCTGCAGGGCCCCGCCTGTGTCAGCGTAGGCGCGCGCGCCGGGCCATGGGGAGCGGGCGCAGCCTAAGGAGCGAGTCGCCGCGTTAGGGGGCCGGGCAGCGCATCTTTCTGGATGGCCACGCTCGCACGTGTGAAGCGCAGTTCGTTGTTAGGCCCAAGCTGCCCTGAGAGCAGGTGCATGGAACCCATGGTGCAACAGTTTGTTGCAGCACTGCAGGCGCCCGAGCCGTGCAGACGCCTCTCTCCCCCCCCGTCCGCGCGCAGGGGCGTGGTGCGCCTGTACAACGCGGTGGCCAAGGCGCAGCGCGCGCAGCGCGAGGCCGCGGCCGGCGGCGCGCGCGGGCGCGCCGCGCGCCTCAGCAAGGCCGGCCTCCTGGCCGAGCTGCGCGGCGCGGCGCCCGCGCCGGCGCCCGCGGTGCGCGCTGCATGGGCCCTTGCATCCCCCTCTCCTCCCTGGCAACAAGGAAGCAGAGCATGTGGCATGCACTGGTGCTCTCAACACGCGGAGCACGGTGAGACTGGATGTGTACATCAGCCGGTCTGTTTCTCGGAATACATGCTGTGCAGGATGCGACGCGCAAGCTTGGCAAGGTTTCCTAAGCGCATGTGACCGTGCGGGGCACATGTGCTGGGGCACGGACGGATGCACCGAGGAGCAGCAGGCACTGCTGTGCGTGACGAGGTTCCAGCGCGCTGATGAGCGGCTGATGCCTTGCTCGAACTGCGTCCCGACTTGCTGAAGGCCAATCGATCACGCAGGCCGTGCCTGCTGGGAACGCAATTCCGGAGGGCCGTGCATCGCCGCTGGCGGGCGGGAAGGGCTGGGCGGTGCTGCGGGCGGGCGACGCGGAGCTGACGGGCGCACCCGGCAGCGGCGTGCGCATGCGCGACTGGGACACGCGCGGCGGCAGCAGCGACGAGGAGGCCGCGCCCGACGACCTGGGCGCGGCCGCCGGCGCTGCCGCCGACAGCGACGGCGACAGCGGTGACGACAGCGGCGACGGCGGCTGGTGACAGCCGGGGGCTGTCAAGTCAGCCGGGGGCGCCGGCAGGCCTGAGGTTTTGAGGCCATGGACTGCTGTTTGACACGTCATGCATGTTGAGACGCTGTCATATGCGTTGTGCGCCCGATGTGCTCGCAATATAACAGAGCAGTGGAGATCACATCCTTGTGGTCCCCCATTGCAATTGCCATGCCCGCCCCCTGCTGCTGCAAAGCCCCTCAGGTCAGGCTGCACACCAATGCTCGAAGGGACTGTGCTGTCGGACAGCTCTCTGAGTCAGAGCGCACTCTTACTTGCATACCCATTACAAGCCTCACCTACACAGACGGCTGCACAGGTTGTAGGGCACCGTGCGCTCCATGCAGGCCTCAATGACTCCCGCAGCATGCAGAGCGTTGCTTGGCAAGGTGTCCATGCCTGCAGGGCCGCACACTGCAGGCGCTATGCTCGCGCAACGAGCCATATGCGTGCGGCGCAGACTGTGGGCAGGCTGGGCAGCCGCGGCCAGCAAGCGCGCAATCAATGCTGAGGAGGAGCAGTCGGCCATCGAGGCCTTCAAGGCTGCTGTGAGCTGCCCCCAGTGACATAGGGAGGCAGGCTGCAGTCTGTTGTCACCAGGCTGCCTGCTACATGTCAGAACAAGTGAGCGCACGCCGGCGCACAGTGCAGGTTGGAGGGTGTGCGCTACGTCGAGCGAGGGCCGTCTGAACCGGCAGCCAGCGACGATGACGAGAGCTACGAGGAGGCGCTTGGGCTGGAGGATGTTGCGCCGGGTGAGCGCTGCAGGACCCCTTTGCAGAGCGCCCCGCCGGCTGGCCTGTGGCTGTTTGTGGTCTTGGTGGTATAGTGAACTGAACGTTTACCAGCTCTGGCAGGCGAAGGGGGCATGGCGGCGCTGCCCTACATCCCTTCCGCCTACGCCGCTGAGCACGTGCGCTGCCTCCCTGTGCGGCAGCGGCGCCGCTCGGCGCTGTGCCACCCAATGCGTTCATGCCAAGGGCCGGCCTCCTGAGTGTTGCGATAAGCAGCGTGCAAAGTCTTCACTCGCCGCAACGAGCGCTCTCACAAGCACGGATTCTGTTCCTGGCATAGTGTGCTGCTTGCAAAGCCGAGGACAGGTCGCCGCTGGGCGATGCCACGTGGTCTGCTGCACTCGTGCTAGTGGTGAAGAGCTTCCAGCAAAGGTGCTGCTGGCAAGCTGGCAGCCGACGCCGCTGCGCACACGATGTGCTGCTTCCAGGAGGTGCCGCATGCATGCCGGCAGCAGGGCCTGCTGCGCGCGCGTCGTAGGGCTTCCAGGAGGTGCCGCTCGCGTCCGCGCTGGCCGCGGTGGCGCGCGAGCCCAACAGCGTCGCCCTGCTGGACGTGCGCGACGAGGACGCGCACGGGTGCACGCGCGGGCCCGCCCCGCCCCCGCCAGGACGGGGACTGCCCACTTCTGACCAACCGGCGGCGCCACGGTGACGTGAAGCAGGAGCCCCGGCAGCTGCATGCAGCGCGCTCACCAGTCAGCGCCGTTGCGCGTCGCTGCTCCTGGCAAATATCCTCATCGCAAGCTGGCACCAGAGCCTCATTGCGACCTCGGCTGTATTAGGAAGGGTTTGGAATGGGAATGCAAGCGCCCGTGTCCAGTCAGCTGAGCGAGCTCCGGATCCGGCCTCTGGTCCCGCTGAGCGCCAGGTGGTGCATGGCCTGGCGTCGCGTACGGCGGGCTTGCAGGGCTCCTTTGCTTCACAGATGCTGTGAAGCGGCAGGACAAACAAGGGTGAGGGCGGTACGCATGCGGTGACAGAGGGGTGCATGCCGGGCGCAGGGCGCCGCCGGAGGCGCTGCGCGTGCCGCTCGCGCGGCTGGACGCGGAGGCGGCGGAGGCGCTGCGCCCGTACGGCGCCGTGTACGTGCTGCCCAGCGGCGACCTGCGCTCGCGCCAGGCCGCCGTGCGCCTGCGCCGCGTGTTCGGCCTGGAGGGCGTCGCGCATGTGGCCGACGCCGACTAGGGCTGTGCCGCCCTGCGGGGGCGCGCGCGCCGGCGCCAGGCCGCCGTTCGGCTGCGCCATGCGCGTGGACGCCCATGCTGCTACAGACTGTTGTGGTGCACCGGTGCAGCTGGGGTTTGGACTGTGGGCAGCTTGCACGCAGACATGCGGTGCAAGACATGGGGGTTTGCCTGCCATGCAGGCACTGAAGCTTGCGGGGCAAAGTGCCATGGCTACTGTGCAGATGTGGCAATGAGAGGGTAGCCAGAGCGCTGTGTGCCAACGGGCAACGTTGCTCTTGCCCAGTAGCAACAAGGCCACCAAATGACAGCTGGCTAAACAGAACCCGACGCCCTGTATGCTATGCAGACGGCCCAATTTGAACGCAATCGCATGCCCATGCCAGACATCTCCACAACCACATCCTTGTCAGGTGTGCAAGGCTGCCGCCACGCGAGCGCGCTTTGTGAAATTGGATCCCAGGCCCAACAGGCAACGAGTCTGCCAAAAATCTACTACGCAGTTTTCTGCAACTAAGCGCCCTGCGGCTCTGCAACATGGTGAGCCGCGGGCGGGCCGCCTTCAGCAGCCAGCAGCAGGTCCCGCAGCGCATCGTCCGCGGCGTGCCGCCCGCGCACCGCCCGCCACCAGGCAGCCCACCTGGCGCCTCAGGCAGGTCGCTTAGCACTGGTGCGGCGTGAGCACCTCAAGGCGCTCCTGCAGCAGCGCATAGGAGACACCAGATGCCCTGCGTCTGTGCACGAGTGCAGTGGTGCTGCGCAAGCCCGCTGCACCGCTTGAACGGTTGGCAGCAGCTTGTGCCGCGCCCCTTTGAGCGCCACCGCGGCCATGCGGCGCCGTCACAGGCTGCGCCCCAGCCGGCGCCGGCCACCTTGCAAAGAGAGCGCACAGGGCGCGAGGGCCAGAGCGAGCCACAGGCAGTGCGCCCCATGCAAGGCAGGCTAGGGTAGCACACATAATCATTGGCGTTGAAAAGACACCCGAGGCACTCATCATATCATGCACACCGGTATCACACGCTCTCCTCAGGTCCAGGCAGGATTTAGAGAACAATGAACAGGCTTTCCTTGTTTCATTGCACTAGTCGAAGCGGTGTTCGGCGGGGACTGCGCGCCTGCGCGGGCCGACGCCCAGATACACCACAAAGGCGATGTAGAGCGTGACCGCCGCCACCAGCGCCACACGCGCCGCGCGCAGCGGCGGCAGCTGGTGCTGCGCAAAGTCGGCGATGGCCGCCGCATTGACGCCCATGACCTGCGCGCCAGGGCGCCGCCTCTGCGTCCACGCCCGCAGGCTGGCCCACCGCCCCTGCTGGGGGCATGCCCTGTTGGGTGACAACAGGCAGCAGACCAATTGCCTCGAATGTAAGTCTCAGCAGCACACTCCGCACAACGCTGTGCGCCCCCTGTGATGCATGGCACCTGACGTGTACAGTCAGCCACAGGCCACAGGTTGAGCCGCATGCTGGCAAGGTGAAGCCCAGCGCAGCCCCGGCGAGCGATGCGGGCGCCGCAGAGCCGTGCGAAGGTCGAGAGGCGGCGGTGCCGCCTACGCTGGGCGCTGCGGGCTGCAGCACGCTTAGCAGCTCCTGGCGCTCGCGCCCTCCCCTGCCGCCGATGGTCACACCCCATGGCAGATGGCGGGCCGCACCGCGGCCGCGATCGCCCACGCGGCCGCCGCGACCGCCGGCCGGTTGACGAACGCGGCGCCCATGACGGCCGCGCTGGACGTCATCGTCAGCACGGGCAGCAGCGCGAACGGCAGCTGGATGGACTGCAGCACGTTGACAAGCTCGTTCAGCTGGTCGAGCTCGGTGCCGCGGCGGTGGCGGTAGACGAGCGCGATGAGCAGCGTCGGCGCGATCGCGACCGCGCGCGTGATGCTGATGCGCTGCCACTGGCGCAGGTGCAGGTCCAGGAAGCCGCTCATGACAAACTGGCCCGTGTACGTGCCGGTCATCGTGCTGCTCTGGCCTGCGCGGCGCGCGCGTGCGGTCGGCCCGCGCGCGGCTCGCAGGGCCGCCCGCGGCGGGGGCCGCCGTGGCGCCGCGGACGCGTGCTGCCCGGACCGGCCTCAGCTCCACTGTGGAGACTTGCGGGCAAGGCTCTGACGTGATTGGCCCGACAGGGCTGCCGCGCGGGCAGCGCGCGTATCCCTACACCCTAGCCATGCCCTTACAATACCCCTATGCGCGCGGGCGGGCCGCATGCGCGCCGCACCCGCAGCCAGCAGCCCGACGGCCCAGATGATGCGCATGAGCGGCCCGAACGTGTCGCCCAGGTACTCGCCCGCGTTCTCCAGACCGATCTTGGCGGGCGGGCCGCCCGGCCGGTAGAACCCGCGCGCAAACACGGACAGCACGCACAGGTTAATCACCAGCGCGATCACCAGCGCCGCGGCCGACTCGATGCCAAAGTAGGCCAATGCCTCGCGCTTGCGCGCGTTGTAGCGGCCGTCAAACTTCCTGCGCGCGCCGCCGCGCGGCCAGCCCGGGTCAGCGGCGCCGCAGCAACAGCCAAGATGCGCCGCGGCATTGCAGGACCCAAGCATGTGTCCGGCGGCAGAAACAGGCATAGCTCAGGCAGCTGACAGGTGCTTGCCCTGTCAACAGCACCCAGCAAAGACGTTCTGGACTGTCATGAGCAGGCAGACCATCGAAGCAGCCAACTGCACTGTTTGCTGTCCCATTTGTGCTTGCGGTCAGATGCACGCAGGCGCCGAGCAAGCACGAAGCAGACACGGGTCCGAGGAGGACCTGGACTGCACGAGCGCGGAGTGGAGGTGCAGGTTGTGCGGCCTGCGCGCCCAGCGCTCACTTTCAGCTGACAAGGTGAGCAGTGGCAGAGGGACCCTGCCTTGGGCAGCACGCCTGGCAGGCAGCGTGCAGCAGAACCTGGTTTTGAGCCCCTCACACCGCTCACACCCTGCGCCGCACCCTGCAGAGCTGAGGCAGAGGAGCAGGCAGACACGGGCGGGCCGCCGCGCGTGCTGGTTCCAGGGGCAGGCGGGGTAGCAGGCCGCGCGGGGAGCCGGGCGGGCGGCCCGCCCCGGGCCGCGCACATGATGACCGCGCCCACCAGCGCGACCGCCACCGACACCGCCGAGCGCGGCAGCCGCGGGACCAGCAGGCCTGCGGCCGCGCGCGCGGGCTGGGCCGACGCGTGCGCATGCCAGCGGGTATGGGCAAGAAGAGGGTTGGGAGCTACACCCTGACCCTCCCCATCAGACCGCATCTCCCCTTTTCTTTGATGTGAGCGCAGAGAGCGCTACTAGGCACACACGGTATATGCAACAAAGGGCAGGCCAGCAGACCATTGCGGAGGAAGTTGCGCATAGCACAGGACAGCGCCAGAACACCAGCAAAAACCCCGAAGACGCCGGGCCCCGCGCGGCCGCACCCTCGGCGACCTCCGCCGTCGGCACGCCCGCTAGCACGTACATGACGCCGAACGAGCCGGCCATGACCGTGATGAGCACCGCGAAGACGGCCTCCAGGTTGCGCACGCCCAGGCGCTCGATGAGCAGCAGCGCGAACGAGTCCACCGCCGTCACCAGCACGCCCGCCCACAGCGGCACCGCGCCGCGCGTCAGCAGCGACAGCGCGATCGCGCAGCCGATCACCTGGCGGCCGCGCGGCGCTCGCTGCGGTCACACGATACATGCGCTTTGTATTTCAAGGTGATACAGTGATAGCAGGGAAAGAGCGCTCGCAAGGTGATACAATGATAGCAGGGAAAGAGCGCTCGCAGGAGGGCGACTCATGCGCTCATGAGCCTCCGTGACCACGACGGTGGCACCTTGAGGCAAAAGTGCCAAACAGAGCACAGAACCACCTCAGCTGTTCAACCCAGGACACTATCGGTGCAGGCACGCTTTGCGGCCATGCTCAGTGTGCCGAGCAGCTGATGGCACGCTGAGTGCATGCGCCCTGCGTGACGGCGCGCCGCACTTTGTGGCCCCCGAGCGCAAAGCGCTCAAGGTCGGCACACTCACAGCGCACGCCGATACCCGCTCACAGCGCACACGAAGCAGGCTTTGAGCGCACTACAGGCCAGGCCCATTGCATAATGATACGCCGCACCTCCTGGATGTCGGCGCCGATGATCGCGATCTCAGTCATGACCCACAGCGCGTAGCGGGGCACGGCAGGGTACTCCCGCCTGCGCCCCCGCCCGCCCGCGGCGCGGTCAGCCCCGCGCAGGCGGCCACCACCGCAAGGCCGGCCGCGGCTCTCCACCGGACGCTCAGTGAGCTGCGCACTGTTCAGGCCGCGCTGGTGCCGGCGTTGCTGTCGCTGGGGTTTGCCGGCAGACTTTGCGCTGTCCCCTCCGCAGGCAAGCGCCATGCGCCACTTCCCTCTAGTGCGCTGTCCAACGGAGCTTGCACGACGCCCTTATGTGCACGCCGGGCTGCGCTCGGCTGTTCTGCCGCCCCCTGTGAGCCTGCCAAACTAAAAATATGCACCACAGCGCGGGTCGCGCCTGCACTGCTGCGCCAGGTTCAGGCCCGTCACAACGCCCAGCTTGGCCGAAAGCATCTGCAGCAGGTATCCCTGGGCGGGCGGACAGGCGCCGCCAGTCAGCGCCCCGCCCTTCGGCACGCCAGTCTAGCACATGCAGGCCTGGCGTCTGGCTGCCCTGCACACAGAGTCAGAGCCCGGCAGCGTAGAGGGCGCATCCAAGCCTCTGACAACACAAGCAGCGGGTGCAGAGGTGGGAGCGAACAGCGCGCGTGTCGGCAGCCACGCAGCCAGGCAGCACTTGCAGCGCCTTGGTGACACAGACAGCTGCGGCTGGGATGAGGCCGGCATGGCAGGCATGGCAGCATGGCGGTGAGTGGGGCTCCTGCAGACGTGTTGCCTTGGGGGACCAGGGCGGGGCCCCGCGGGGAGCGCGCCATGGCCGTGGACCACATGAGCACCCAGCACAGCGTGTAGCCGGCCGTCGTCCCCGCCTGCAGGTCCCCCTCCAGGTTGCCCGGGTCCTGCGGCGCCCCAGCGCGCGCTCAGGATAGGGTAGGGTCGGGCACAGGGCAGGGAGCGCTCCACCCTGGGCGGCTTTCACCCTGGCCCTGAGTGGTGTCGCCCGAGACTGAGCGGCTGCGCTCGTGCCTCGACCGCACAGTCCGACGCGGCGACATCGGCCTGCCAGCCAGACGCGGACCGGGGGCGCACCAGGTAAGCGATGGACATGAGGAAGCCCGGCCCGGTGAACAGCCAGAGCTTGCGCCACGAGAACCACCCGCGCGGCAGCGTCTCCGCGTCATACCCCTCGCCGCCGTCCTGGGCGGCGGCGGGACGCAGGTCGGGCGCGACGGCGCCAGCACCCCGCAGAGGTGCGCGCGCGCTGGACAGGCTTCACAGCATAGCCTGGATGAACAAGCGTCCTCAGCACGTGGAGGCAACCCAGTGCGCCCTCGGCCCACTCCCCAGCCGCGGCCGCATCTAGGCTGGGTGGTGGCAACAACCTCTGCCGCTCCGACTCGCATGCATGCTATATGGGCCGACAGCGCATGCCCAAGTCAGTAGCGGTGAGCACCGGCCTGCCCTGGCGCACACACGGGGCGGCCCCGGCAACTGTCCTCACGCATCTCAGCCGTGCTGCAGGCTGCACCTCGACCATCAGGCGGTTGGCAAAGTCGTCCCCATCGCTGCTGGCTGCACCCGGCTGCGCGCCGCCGTTGGCGTGCGCCGGGCGGCTGGATTCTGCACCAAGTGACTCCCCCGCGCCGGGCCCTCCATCCTTGGGCATTGCCGGCAGCCTGCTGGAGGGCGCTGGCGCTCAGAGCCAATTCCTGAGCACCTGCTGTGCGTGCCGGGCTTTACTGCTCAGCCTCACGAACTGAAAGAATTGTGCAGGCCCTCTACATACAGTACCAGAGCCTGATGAAGAAAGGTGTTGAAGATTGATCACTGAGCTTCGCGCCGTGTTGCTAGCACGCCTAGCCTGAGCAGACGTTCGGGAGAGTGTGCGCTACCCAAGCTGCAGGCAAGCCCTAACCCCTGTGCTGCGACGAACGACGTCCCCACGGGGCACCCCGCACGGCCCACCGATCGGCGCTGATGCGGCCTTGAATGCACGGCGTCGCTCGCGAGGCTAGCTGCTCTGGAGCCGACGTCGCGCTCTGCATATCGCGCTGATGGCGGGTGTGGCGCCGGACGGCCCTTTTCGGCGGGCTGGCGCCTCGGACGACTGCTGCGATGGCGAGCCGAGCTGCTCGGGGCAAAAGGCGGAGTCGTTGGGTGAGGGCCCGGACTGGGGCCCATCAGTGGTTGCTCGCTGGCTTGCCAAACACGGTGCAGCACGTGCGGGCCCCTGCGCCTCAGCAGTGTGCCAAGGCTCACGCGCGTCGGCCGGGGCGTGCGCAGTGCGGCGCCCTCAGACGCCGATGTGGAACTCGGCGGCGGCTGTGCTCGCGCGGCGTGCGTTTGGCTTCAAAAAAACCAGGGTCTGCCCGCTGGCGAGCGGGCTGTCGGGCCTGGCCGCGGAGGAGGTGGTGCCCGCCAAGAGCGCGGGCAGCGCTGTCCGCATCACGGATTTGCCCGACCACCTGCTCGACGAGGTCCTGGCCTGGCTGCAGCTGCCGGACACGAGCGGGAAGCACACGCAGGCGCGCGCCCGCGCGGACCGCCTGGGGCTGGGTTTGCGGCGGGCGGCGGCGCCGCGTGAGCGCGGAGTCACCCATCTTCCGTCTTGGAGCGTGATATTGGGTTGGGTTTGCTGACGGGCGGCGCGCTCGACCACGCTCCGCCCGCAACTGCTTGGGAGCTGCCGTCTTTTTTGGGTAAGGGGCACAGCGCCGCGGCAGCGCCGGGCGCGCATGCACGCGTGCGCGCCGAGCAGAAGTTGCACGCATTGGCTGTGCAGCAAGCAGGCTTTTGCGAGGATTTATGCTTAGCAGTAATAGGAAGATGCTTGTGCGTGCCGCGCAGCATAGCATTTGGCCTCCCGCCTTGCCTGACAGCGGCACCTGTCGCGCCGAGCTGCTTGTCGTGAGTGCGCGACCTGGAAGCCTGTTGCGCTTGAAGCACTGCTTTGAACCGGGCGCCGGTGGTGCTGCATGTTGAGCCGGCTGGGCCCAGTTGCGATGCCCTGTCTGCTGGTCGGCCAAGCCTGTGTCGGCCCCGCATATAGATGCCATTGCGCTGCGCCCTGGGCACCACAGCAGAATGCGTAGTGGCACCGCGGGCTCCGCACTGCTTGCAGAGGCGCCGGCTTGTGCAGCCGCGCGAGCGCCGTGCGCGGCGGGCGGCGCTGGCGCTGCGCAGTGAGCCGCAGCCCACCGTGTGGCGCCCAGCGAGCCTCTTGACTGCGCTGCGCGCGGCGCAGCTGTTTGAGGCGGTGGCCGTCTGCCGCGCATGGCGGCGCGCCGGCAAGCGCCTGTTCTTCGCGCGGCTGTGGGACGTGTGCACGACCATCTGCCACCCGCTGCAGCTCTTCAGCCTGGTCCGCCGCCCGCCCCCGCGCCTGCCTGACGCGGGCGCCCTTGGGAGAGTGCTTTGTTTTTTGTGATAGTAGTCCGTGCAGTGCACACTGCACGCCTCATGGAGCGCGCTGACGCGCTGGCCTGTGCTGCACCTCCTGTCGTCGCCCGCCGCCCGTGGAGCCTGGGGCCGTCGTTGTGCTTGTGTCAATGAAGTGCGTTGGGTGCGGCGGCTGAGTCGGGCGTGCCGGGCGGCTGCGCAGCGGCCGCAGGCGCTGCCCGGCCCGAGCGCGCTGCTGCGGTGCTTCGTGCGGCGGGAGGGCGGCGGCATGGGCGACGGCGGCGCGGTGCGCTTCATGCTCTACCACGGCCTGGAGCACACCGACCCCAAGGAGTGCAAGTTCCTGCTGGCGGCCAAGCTGACGTCCAGGCGCGCGCGCGCGCCCGCCCGCCCCGCGCGCCCCGCTCCGCGCGCGCGCGCTGCCGCCCTCCCCGCGCCCCCTGTACCACGCGCGCGCGCTGCCG
>JAABUV010001479.1_pt1 | contig 22007 bp, 30 predicted proteins | sample 5559971 | NCBI WGS metagenome assembly JAABUV01 (sample SAMN10711881, study PRJNA513362) | rock metagenome | isolation source: Antarctica rocks | place: Antarctica: Victoria Land, Knobhead nord | collected 2015-12-19
ACCAAGGCCGCGCGCAAGTCCGCGCCCGCCACCGGCGGCGTCAAGAAGCCGCACAGGTGCGCTTGCTGGAGGCATGCGGCCTGCCTGCCGCCTGCTGATTCCAAAGCTACTGTCTCAGCCTGGCATAGCTGTTGTCTGCTGCGATATGGGCCTGAGCGTGCGCCTGCGGCAGGTACCGCCCCGGCACGGTGGCGCTGCGCGAGATCCGCAAGTACCAGAAATCGACCGAGCTGCTCATCCGCAAGCTGCCCTTCCAGCGGCTCGTGCGCGAGATCGCGCAGGACTTTAAGACCGACCTGCGCTTCCAGAGCAGCGCCGTGATGGCGCTGCAGGAGGCCGCCGAGGCCTACCTGGTTGGCCTGTTCGAGGACACCAACCTGTGCGCGATCCACGCCAAGCGCGTGACGATCATGCCCAAGGACATCCAGCTCGCGCGCCGCATCCGCGGCGAGCGTGCGTGAGCGTGTTGCGCACAGCCACCAAGCACACAAAAACCACCGGTGTTTCCTCAACACCACCTGGCTCACGCTGGAAGGCAAAGCCGCACGCATGTAGGGCCAAGCTCATGTTAAAGAACGTCAGTCTGACCTCTGTAAGTCCACTTTTCCGTTTGCATGATCTGCTTTTCATTGCACTCGTGCGGCCTTCCTATTCCGATGGGCAAATTGTTGTTTGTCCCATCTGCTCTTCCTGAGAACTGAGAGTATGCAAGCTCTTTTCCCCAGCGGACCTGTCAAAAAGCACAGGCAGCAGAGCAGGTGTTCGAGCATATGAGGGCATGGGTAGGCTGTGGTGCCTCAAGGCAGAATGTGCTGAAAACCTGTTGCAACAAGTCTTAAAAGCATGCAAAGAATAGACGCAGCATGACAGTGGAGCGCCATCGCCTGCTGCATGCGACTCTATGCTGGCGCTTTACGTCAGTGGCGCCAGAGGCGCACACTCAGCCTGTCAAGCCCAAAGGGGCCGGCTGCCTAAGCAAACCCAACAGCCCAACATGCATTGACATCATCATCGTCACGGTCTTGAGGCAGATCAGCTGCGCCCCTGGCAGCATGCCTACATGTACAGGGCAGAATAGCTGTGCATGCAGACCTGAGCCGAAAGCACGCATGCCGTAACAGAGCACCCTTGTAAAATGCGGGCTCGCCGACTCTTCAAATTCTGCAAAGTACCATGCGCACCACATCAGACCGAAGCACAGTACTGGAATGCAAACAAGGCTCCGCACGCCGCCACCAAAATCGGCGGGTGTCGCATCACGTCACACCAGTGCTAGCAGCCAAGGACCACATAACCCATCACGACGCTGGACTCCAGCCGCTGGAGTGCTTGACATGAGCGGCCCTCACTACACCAGACTCAGCGAACACTACGCACGTTGCTGCGATGACTCCCATACTGGCGCACTGCTTTCACCTGCTCTAGCGTTTCTCATGCGTTTGCTGGACCTGGATATCATACATTCACACTCGCTCACTGCTCGCTGCACGCAAAGGAGGCATGATCGCCTGTGGCAGCTGAGCGCTCCTCACAACCCTGCTCGAAAGAAAAGGGCAGACTGCCGCGTCACCAGGTGTCAATCTCGTCCCTGATGTTTGCCGCGGACTTCTTCCCGACTCCGCCAGGCGCTTCCTCCGCCGGGGCGCCGCCGCCGTCTGCTGCCTCGCCAGGCGCGCGGCCCCTGCCTACTCGCACCCCGTTGCCCTCGCCGCGCGTCCGCGCAGCCCCAAGGCCGGCGTCGCCGTCGTCCCAGGCCCCCGCAGCATGCTCCCAATTTGCGTCTGGCCGCGCCGCGTCGGCCAGCGCGGCCGACATCTCGCTCGCGGCGCGCAGCGCGGGGCCGCCGCCGCCGCCGCCGCCGCCCGCCTCGCCGAACAGCGCCTCAACCGGCAGCTCCAGGCCGTCGGCGCCCGCGAGCTTGAATTGCGCGTAGCTCGCGGCCGCGATGCTGAACAGGCCCTCCTTGCCCGACAGGCCCGTCGCGGTCGCGGTGCGCTCGACGTGGCTGTTCCACGCGTTGGCACGGCGGCTGGCGGGCGCCACCTGCATGCCCGAGCGCATCAGTGCGCCGTGCGTCGAACTTGCACCTTTTACATCACAGCTCGCTGGGCAGCAGCGGACTGTGAGCAATGGACTGGCGGCACGTACTGCGTTTATCTCAGCAACACCGCCAGTGCAGGTGGGCCCAGGTGCCATGCAGGAATATAAATTACTTATGCATGGCAGCGCCCCTTTCCACCCAATTGACAATCCTGTGCCAAGCAGCTACCAACAACATGCTGCACATCACAGATAAAGGCAGAGCACATCACTGTCGCCCTGCAAGCTGCTGTGACTGCACATCACAGATAAAGGCAGAGCACATCACTGTCGCCCTGCAAGCTGCTAATCTTGCACAGCAGTACAGGCACACCTGATGCTGAGCAGCACGCCCCTTGTAACCCAGCAAACGGCACACACAGGAGGCCCCCGTATCTGCCTGCTAGGGCACCAGCCCACCTCAAAATTGAGCATCTGCGCCAGCTCATACAGGCCGCCGTAGCGCTCCACCACGCGCGCGAGGTCGTTCCGGTTGGCGCTGACCAGCTCCCTCTTGGTGGGCATGACAGATGGGGGCAGGCCCTGCAAAACACCGTCAAGGCGGGTCACGACAACGCCGGCTTTATACATTGAGATGCCAGATCAGCTGCCGCGTAACAGTGCAGCATACAGCTCACAACATCCTTCCACTTCCTTGACACAAGCTTCCAAGTGCACAATTGCTGACAGCATGTAGTCACACAGCAGGGCTTCATGACACTGCGGCGCTGACAGCATGCGGGACCGACCGTGGCAGACAGCAGACATGTACCAGGCGAGCAGGCGGGTCGCGGCGCGCCTGCTCCTTGCAAAAGGCGAGGAACTCGCGCCGCACGTTTGGCAGCGACTCCCAGTAGCCGTGCGGCTTCCGGCTGCGAGCCTTCCAGCCCAGCTGCTGCGCGACCGCGGCAGAGCCGCCGTGCATGGCAATGGCCTGCGCCGCGCGAGATGCATGCCTCTGTGCTGGGCCATTGCAGGAGCGCCACAGCACGCGGTGCGTGGGTATGACCTGCACCACGACAAGCTTGACATAGATGCACTGGTACAGAGCCACAGCCCCACCCCGCGGGCAGCCACATGCGGTTCTAGGCTGCACAGCACCATGCCATGCAAGGACACGCACGTCGCATGGGCCCGCACACGCGTTACAGTGCCGACGCCTTCTCCTGGCGGCTGCCACTCCCTTTGCAAAGTCGTGCAACAAAGGGCAAGGTGTCCCTTCATGGAGGCGCGGCCTTTGCCATACAGCCACACAGCCAGAGCCATGGCCGTGACACACGCAGCAGCTGCCGCCAAGAGCCCCACGCGGCGCGCCTTCTCCAGGTCGACGCGCTTGGCGGCGCGCAGCGCCGCGCGGCCGGGCAGCACGCGCTCCACGCCGTACTCGCGCTCCAGCTCCGCCGCCAGCAGCCCAAAGTCGCGCTGCATGTCGCCCAGCCGCGGCCGCGCGCCGCGGCCGTCCTCGGACTCCTCGCCGCCTGAAACAGCTCCAGCTCAGAAACACAGCATGGATGGCTTCCGCAACATGACAGCTGCCAGCGCCTCTGGGACTTCCTGGCGCACACGGGCAGGCACGGTGAGGAGCGAACACGGTAACTCTTGGCATACTTGAGGTGGCGCACTTTGGTAGAGTACGCTTGATGCAGTATGCTGCAGGTGCGCAGGCAACTGCGCAGGCAGCACACCACCGATGTACAAGCACTCGCGCCAGGCGGCGCACCGTCGCTGGCCATGCGGCGCTGCAGAGCCTCGTCCGCGCGGCGCTGCTGCGCGTCCTCCACGCGGCGCTTGAGCGCGGCCAGGTTGTGCGGCACGTCCTCGAACACCACGCGCTCCAGCAGCGGCTCAAGCAGGCCCAGCATCGGCGTGCCGCGCGGGATCTGCACCTCCACTGCGTACTTGAGGTGCGTCACCGGCCGCAGCGGCAGCACGTCGGGCATCTCGTCCTGCGCCGCCGCAGGGGGCGCGCGTCGTCATGCCATCTGCACAGGCCGCAGCAGCCGCCTCCAAGCTGCACTTCCAACGCTCCTTGCAGCCCCTGCCAGGCCGCTCATCAGCAGGAGCAGGGCCACTCATGCACGGTTACAGCATGTGCTACTGCCCTGCACTCCCCATCAGCAGGCAGGCCTTGGACACAAGAGAGCACCGCTTCTGACTGTTACCAGAGCAGGACTAGATCGTGCAGATGAAGCACTGATCTTAGGTGCGTTGCCAGCTCTAAAGCATGAATAGACATCGCACCTGCATCTGACAGCCTTACCTCTCTGCCTGCCATCATGTTACACCCCTTGTTACCCAGCATTGACAAAAGCGCGCCAGGTCCCGGCCGCACCTCGAACGGCTGGCTGAGCATAAACTTGCCCTGCAGCATCTGGAAGTCGCCGGAGACCGCGCGGAACTGCACCTCGCGCGGCGCGCGCTCCACGAGGTCCAGCACAGCCTCCGCGTGCAGCTGCACGTACCGCATGCCCTTGTGCCCCACCTGGCAGCGCAGCAGGCGCAGGCACAGGGTCAGCCTCACACGAGCGAGGAAGAAGGACAGGCGCGCGCTGCGTGAGGCCGGATTCACGCGCCACGGCATGCAGCGCATGGGTTTGTGCCCCGGCTGGCAGCGTATCAAGGTATGGTGCCAGCCTTGTGGCACGGTGCACGCCTTGCATAAAGGATCCTTCAAACAGCATGCTTGGCAAGCACTCCAGCAACAGGGCATCAAGGCGAAGAAGTGAGCATTAAGGTGCAAGGCACTTGTCCATGGTGAGAGCATGCACCTCATGCCGCACTGGTCGAAAAAGCAGCCATTGTTGACCAGGTCGGCATAGCATTATGGCGCCAAGTGTGAAAGAGCAGGCTGAGGTTGCAGCACAGTATACGGGTGCTTGCCATAATATGCAGGTGGGAGCACACCTGTCGCAGCCGCACGACACGACCGGCGTATTCGAAGGGCACGGGCAGCCGCTCGCAGAGCATCAGGTTGGGCACAAAGGATGGCAGCTGCTCATATGCGGTAAGCACATCCCACACCTGCGCATGTTTCAACAAAGCCTGAATCCACCCACAATCATATCATGCGCCAGAGACCTGCACATAAATGTATATGCAAGCATCACAAATGTCACAGGATAGCGCCACAGATCACCTATCACAACACTGTTGATGTATGGATGGGGGCAACAGAGTCAGCTCACACGACATGAGGCAACTTGCTTCGAAGGCCACGGTGCTAGAGAGACAGGACGGATGCTGCATGTAAGTGCACCAGGCTCCACACCCATCACAACATCACCACCTCTACATAGTAATTATGGCTGGCCAGCAGCTTTTCAGCGGGCCAGCCCAGATGTAGCACATAGAGCTATAAAAACGGGCATTGGGAATGCCACAGCATGTCCCTGTCTCCAGGAAGGCTTTGGCAGCAGCGCATCGGCCCGGCGCATCAACCTGGTGGCACCCGCAGCGCGGCGCGCCTCCTGCGGCGTGGCCTCGATGCTGATGACAGTCACCGCGCGCCGGTGCAGCAGCGCGGGGCTGCAGACGGCGCAGGTGCACCTCGCCCAGCGCCTCCAGCGCGCCCGCCTCCAGCTGCGCCTCCACGCCAAACGCGGGGTAGCTCGCCTGGCCAGCGCGCTCGCGTGCCTCAGCGCGCAGCTTCGCTGTGCACGCCAGATGCGCATCACTTGCCACCGCCAGCTCCCTCCGCTTGAGTGCAGGCTACACAAGCATAAGCATGCAACCAGGTAGAAGCCATGACTACTGCTGATCTGAACACGCATCGATAAGATGAGCAGAAGCTCGCAAAGACAGCAGCACAAGCTCTCGGTCCCCCATGTTCATGTGTGGCGAGCCTTTCGCATGCAGGCAGCTGGCGCCATGCAGCGGACTTGATGCAGCAGCACAGAGCGGCGCGCGCACCTCGACCTCCTCCTGCCGCTTCCGCCGCTCCTGCGCGCGCGCGCTCGGGCCGGCCGCCTCCGCGCCCCGCGCGCCCGCGGCCGGCGGCAGCGGCACCGACGCGACGCCGAGGTACGGCTTGGCGCCGCCGCCGGCCGCCAGGCTGGGCACAGGCAGCCGGAGCACCGGCCAGAGCCGCCGCGCGGGGCCCTTGGCGGGGATCTCCTCCGCGAGCCGCGCGGCGTCTGGGCGGCCGGCCGCGCCGCCGGCGCCGCCAGGTACAGGGGCGGGCGCAGGCAGCGCGACCACGCTGTCGTCCAGCAGCGAGGCCGCCACAAAGCCGGGCGCCTCCGCGCGGTGCTGCGCCAGCTGCCGCGGCAGCCGGTCGCGGTCAGAGCCGCCGCGGCCCCGCTGTGCACGCGCACACGGCGCGGCGCGGCCCAGATCCAGGCTCGGTGGGTGCAGCAGCACCGCATGCATGCGCCCTCCTTTGACGCATGCTGGCATGTTTCTGGACATGCCCCGTGGGGGAACGCACGACCACACACACAATCACAGAGCGGCGTGTGGACAGGCTGGGGCTGGGGCGGCCGCGCCGCACCTGCTCGGCGCGCCGCGCGACCGCGCGTATGTTGGCCGGCAGGCCCGCCTGCACCACGTGCGTGACCAGCGCGGCCGGCAGCGGCCACCGCGGCAGCAGGCTCAGCTCGTAGCGCAGCACCGCCGCGAGCTCCAGGCCGTTCTGCACGGTCGGGTCCGGCTCCACAACCCACGCCCTGAGAACACCTGAGCCCCGCGGCTGAGCTCAGACGGGCGACCGCGGCCCTGTGCTTGGCACAGGGCACCGATTGCACGGTAGCCAGCGACAAGACGTGCGCCAGGCGCTTACATCGAGTAGCGCAAACAAGGAGTGCCTTCGAATGGCTGTCTTCGAATGGCTGATACAGCATCGAGATACGATGTACAGCCACTGGGTTGGCAGGCCCCGGCGCGCACCTTGAAGTCGCCGGACACCTGGCTAAAGCGCAGCTCGCGCCGCCCCAGGTCGCACACCACCTCCTGCGCCGCCGCCCGCTGCGCTGTCGGCAGTCGTTGATACGAGCAGATCATATAAGAGGGACAATCAAAATCCGAGCCGGGCCTGCAGCCATGCCAGCCCTCACTCCGCAGCCGCCCTGGCCGGTGCCACCATAACGAGGGCGCGCCGCAGGCATGGGCAAGCCGCAGCTGCTGACTTGCCTGCGTGCTCTGCGCCCGAGCTCAGGGGCGCAGCCTGGAGCGAGAGCCCCGGTGCTGCAAGCCCAACCCCGTTCCAGGACGCTCGCTTGTGTGCATGTAGCGTGCACGTCAGCGTGCACCCACCAGCGAGGCCTTGGATGCAGGACCACCGCCGTACAGTCACCATGCAGGCCACGAGCGCAGCCCATATGCATCTCGCGCCGCAACAGCCACACAGCTCTAAGAGGCATCCACAAGCAACCAGCGATGTCATATGCGCTTCCTCGGCAATACCATTGGCGCTCTGAACAGGCTCTCCCGGCGCAGCTGCGGCACGATACGCCGCCCGCGCGCACTGCACACACCACCGCGCCAGCCGGGGGCAGGGCGGGCCGGCGCGGCACAGCGCGCGCCTGCACGTCTAAAACCGCGCCCGCCTCCAGGCGCCAGTACAGGCTCTGGCTGCAGCCGCGCTGGCGCAGGCGGTAGCGCGTGGGCCGCCCGCCGGGCAGCCGCTCGCAGCTCTCCAGGTTGGGCACGAAGTCCGCCAGGTGCTCATAGTCGGTCAGCACCGCCCACACCTGGACCCAGCGGCCGTCAGCAGTTGCCGACAGCACGCTGCGTCTTTGTGGGCGCCTGCTCTGCGCTCTACGCTGCGCATTTGCCTCGAGCGGTTCAGGCGCCCCAGGGACACAGGCAACGCCGCCACGGTGCGGCCGCAAGCCAACGCTCTCTTGGCAGCCCTGCTGAACGGCGCCCCAGCGCGCTCGGCGGGCGCGCTGCGCCGGCCGCCATGGGGCGGCACCTGCTCGACGCTGGCGAGCACCGCCGCCTCCGCCAGCACGCGCTTGCTGCGCTGCGCGTGGTCCACCTGCACCACCTTGACGCCATGCCCTGCCAAGGCCCCTCCGCCTGCGCCGCGGCGCGCACAGGTGTCGGCGCCGCGTGTCACGTTACAGTACGGTTGACACCACGCGGTACGGTGTGACACGCGCTGCCCACGGCGGTTACAGCCGAGCAGGCATGCGGCCACACCTCCCAGCCTGCAGCTGCGGCGCTGGTATGCTTGCCAGCGCCCGATGTGCGTGATAGTTATATGGTCAAAGCGCAGGGCAGCGCGGTGATCGAAATATCGGCCAGGGAAAGAAGGGCGGACCTTGCAGGCCTGGCGAGAAGGCAGCCTGTATCTCCTGCAGCAGCCGGCGCCTGGCTCTGGCGCACCGTCTTCTGGGCAGGCGGGGCCGCGCGCCAAAGCCTGCCGCCCGGCCGGACGGCCGGCCGGGCGCCTCGCGAGAGCGGCAGCCTGCGGCCTGTCCAGACAGCCGCCGCGCGTGCAGCAGGCTCTCAGCGGCGGCGAGAGGACAGGCGCCCAAAGTCATCTGCCCCTCATAGGCCGGCAGCACCTTGCACGCCCTGCTCTGGCCTGCGGCACGCAGGAGCAGGTATGGCTGTTCGGTCAATGTCTCGTATCGGAAGCATACCCCGAAGGTTAGGTTGCGCACTCCTACCCTACCCTATACCCTAACCTTCAGTCTCTCTTCGTAGGAAGAGCGCTCCGTGCAGCGCGCCCAGATATCTGGCAGCCCTGAGCTTTGAGCTGCCAGTATAGGACACCTGTGACCTTTCACAAGTGCTTTATTTCGATCCATGCATCAGTAGGAGCACGGCCCAGGCAAACACACGCAGCGTCCGCGGAGCCATGCGCACCACTCCAGCCCCTGATGCGTCTCTTCGCGTGTCTGACTCCTCATCGAGCCGGTGCACTGCTTGGCAGTGCACCCCGTGCCCAGCGCCCGCGGCACGCAAGCACCGCCTCAGGTCGCACCCGCGCACCAGCAGGGCGCTCCGCACTCTAACAGCGAAGCAAGCGGCCCGCTGCGCGGCGGACGTGCCGAGCGGTGAGAGCGTCGGCAGCCACTGGGCCGACGTGCCCGGCACGGGCCGGCCGCTGCCCTGGCAGCCGCTGTTCAGCGCGCATGAGCGGCGCCTGGTCTGGAGCGCCGGCCTGCAGGCGCGGCTGGTCAAGTCCTTCGCCGCGGAGGACCTCAGCCTGAGCCTGGAGCAGGTGGACGCGCGCCTGGCGCAGCTGCTCGTGCTCCTGCCCGAGCTGGGTGCGCCCGTGCCCCGCGCCCCCCACAGCACTCGCTGTGGCCAGCAACTCGGGCGCCCCCGCGGGAGCAGCAGCAAACCGCCGTGCCGCAACGTACCCGCGCCTTAGCCTCGCTCTGAGTCAGACAAGCGCGGGGTGCGGCACGGCGCGAGGTCGGCGCGGCGCGCAGGCGGCCGCGTGGCGACGCTGAAGCCCGCGCTGCTGGCGGCGCTGCTGCGCGCGCCCGGCGCCGTCGCGCAGCGCCTGGTCGGGCTGCGGTGCGCGCTGCCGGCGTGCGACGTCAAGGAGCTCGTGCTGCGCGACCCCGCGCTGCTCCTGCGGGTGCGCGCCGCACAGGCCGGGGCGCACGCGCGTCAAGATCTCGAAGCCGCACGCGCGCGGGGCTGTGGAGGACGGGGTGCTTGGTTGAGTGCAGGGACAAGCCTTTCTTGCTGCGGCCTGCCCGGCGCGCGCGGCCACCTGCACGGGGACGGCGTTGCTGAAGCTCGGGCCTTTTGGTCGGAAGTGTGTGCCATGTCTGAAGCGCGGCGACCTCTGCGCGGCGCCGCCCGTCGCGGCACGCTCAGTAGTGCCCAGACCCAGGTGTGCCGCACTCTGTGTAATGTGCTGAGACCTGGGTGTGCGCCGCGCCAGGAGGTCGAAGACGTCGTGGCAGAGGTCAGCGCGGTGGCCGCCATCCTGGGTTTAGACGACCGCATCATGCAGGAGCTCATCTCGCTGCAGCCCAGGCGCGCCCGGGGTGCCGGCCGGGACGCTCACCCCAGGCCCCAAGGCTGCTGCCAGACAGGCAGGGGAGCCTGCAGCGCGCCAGACCGAGAATGGACCTGCATGCATGCAAACCCGTGTCGAGACATGCGACAGCGCCTTTGGCAGCAGAGTCTGGCAGGTTGCCATACGGTTAGTATCTAGGGGAGGAGGGAGGGACATGAAGGTATTGCAGACCTACGAAGGCACATTCCAAGGGCAAAGCAAGCGCGGCCCGGTCGAGACAGTCGGAGGCGCCCGCGCAGGTTTCTGGATGCAGAGGGCATGGTGGAGGTGGTGAAGGAGCTGCGGCGGCTGCTGCCTGGCGCCGACGCCGGGCTGGTGCTGCGCAACGACCCGTCCTGGCTCCTCAGGTGGGCCAGCCCGTGCGGTCCCCCGCTATGCCGCGTCCGCACAGTGCGCGAGCGAGTGCATGCTGGCGCACGTGCGCTACACGTGCACTGGGCATATGCTCGAATGAGGTTGCGCAAATGATGTGCTCATGCCCCATGCACTAAGAGAAGGGCCCTACCATGTGCTATCTGGTGATGCATGTCAGGCCGCTCGAGTTTTGCATAAGCCATGCAGGTTGCCCAAGCGGTGTAGGACACACTGATGCTTGGGCCGTTTACGCCACGGGGATGCTACAAATCCAGTGTACCGGGGCACTGATTGCGGCATGCTGAACTGGGCGCAGGCTGGAGCGCGGACCAAAGAAGATCGGCGCGCTGCCCGAGGACAAGTGTTACTGAGATGTGTAGTGTGGGGGCCACCACTACTGCGTGTATATGTACCAGGCCACCCCTTGGTCGGGGTGGCATGGCTGGCATGTTTGAACATGCTGTCCTGCATGTTGCGCAGCCGCCCACCTGAGTGGTCAAGTCCTGGGGGAGGTTGCTTGAAGGTGTCATGATTCTGATCGGCTTGATGTATGGGGGCTTGCCTGCGAGGGAGTGTGCCGCTGCCGCTGTGCTGTGGGCGCCTCTGCGTTCGCTGTGACGGCATGCCCCGCGGTCTCAAGAGGTGCGTGTGGCTTGTCTGCGTAGGTGAGCGAGGACCGTGAGGCATGCTCTGCCGCCTGAAAGCAACATCGCCAAGGCAGTTGGCCTGCAATATGGAGCACATGTTACACAAAGACCATAGAAGTTTCCTCTGTGTCAGTTGTGCACCTAGAGCGCTTGTGCTGAAGCACACATGAGCATGATTGCATTGTTCCAGTGCAAGCAGGCCACTCGATGCGTGCTTGCAACGCATGCCTATGCTGTGTCTACCTGGCGTTCAATTGATCCCAAAAAGCCACGCTCCACGGAATGCCTCACAGCTCACGCACACTGACAGCTCAAAACACACAGACTAGCAAGCTGAGACAGGGTATCACAGTGATCACGCAAATAGTACGCTGCGAGTATTGTGCGCCCATCAGTAGGCCATAGTGCAATACATAAAGCATGTGCGCATGTCACACACAGGGAGTAGAAGCACGTGTCACGTCACCAACCCAGGACAAAGCCTGGCATGATCGACAGTCACTGTATCAGACCACTACAGGCCGGCCAAAAAGTTAGCGAGGACGGACGCCAGCGCCCCCGGGCTCTCGACGGGCACGGCATGGCCGCAGCCGGGCACCACCGCGACCTCAGCCCGCCTCCCTGGCGCAGCGGCTCGTCCAGCCACAGCCGCCCCCGTAGCTACGGCGCCATTGCTGCCCATGCTGCACAACGCGGATGCTGCGTCGCGCCGCGTAGCCGCCCGCGCGAGCCCGCCAAGCCCCTCCCCCGCGGCCGCCTCCGCATCAGCCCCGTCACGCAGCTCACCGTTTGCGGCCGCGGCCATGCGGTGCGCCAGCGCCGCATACTGCCCATCGAGCGCGCCCGCGACGAACAGCAGGCGCGGCCGCAGGCGCGGCAGCGCGGCCCAGAGGTCCGGCGCGCGGCCGGGCGACGCGCCAGCCAGCGCGGCCGCCAGCGCGGCCGCGCCGCCGCCACGCGCGCGCCGCGCCTGCACCTCTGGGAACCTGCCGCATCGAGGCGGCGTCAGCATCGGATGCGTGCGCACACTTTCGAGATAGCGTGTGGCCGATATCCTATACACTACAATATCTGTAAGGTCTCTCTCTGAACAGCGTCCGCGCATGGAGTGGCACCTGGGGTGCGCGCGCAGCGGCGCCCACAGCGGCGCGCGGTACCAGTCGTCCACAAAGGCCGGCACGCCGCCGGCGGCCAGGGCCGCAGCGGCGGCGTCGTCGCGCACGCGCCGGGTCGCGCGCTCGCCCGCGCCGTGCAGGCCCGCCGAGCCCCCCACGACGGCCACCTGCACGCAAACGGTGTCCCCTGAGATGACGCAAGCAGGCTCCCTTGGCCATGCGCTCGCCCGCGCCGCCGCGCAGGCCCGCTGAGCGCCCCCCGCTTGTCACTTGCAGGTGCTGCGTCGCCGTGCACAAGCCCAAGTGCTGCAGCGCGTTTCCTGCACCATGCAGGCCCGCCGAGCCTACCCCATAATGGCGCGCGGCATGCGTGCGCTGCACATATGCCTGCATTGCATGTCACTGACCGCCGAGAGAGCTGGACAGGCAATAACACCACTGTCCTTCCACACATCCTGGCTTGCCAGCACCCTGTCCAGTGTGCATGGCAGCATCACACAGCGCAGGCATCACAGGGAATACCGGGTGACATGCAGAGCGCAGGTTCGACACCCTTGCACACCCTTGCAGGGCCAGCAGCCCCGGCGCACCGCATCAAACAGGCTCCCGTGGCGCGCAGTAAGCACGAGCGCCAGCCGCGCGCCCAGCGAGTAGCCGACTAGCGCCAGGCGCGGCCGCGCTGAAGGGTCCGAGTCTGCCGCAGCACACGGCGCGCCGCCAACCACGCCCGCGGCTGTCAGGTACGCTGCAACCGCGTCGGCCGCGGCCTCCAAGCTGTACGCGCCCTCGCGCCCTGCCATAGCAGGCCCAGAGCGCTCAGACCCGTGAAGGGCCTGTCCTGTTCTCCAGGGCAGTCGGGCCTGTATCGCTGTCTAGGGCGTGAGCACGCGCACTGCTGGGCTTTTGCCCCCTGGCAGGGCGAGCGTGCTCACGTCCTGGGAACGCAGGATAGGGCCCTGCGGCGGGACACAGCATGAGACATATTGGCAGGAGCACCAGGCTGTGTCCTGGCGGTTACGCAGGACGCCAAGCAGGGCGCTGCTTGCAAGCACACCAGGGTGTGACGGAGATGAGACACGGTGTTCGGCCCGGCGCCCGGCGGATGTGCGAGCTGTGGGGGCGTCCCAGGCGCGCACCCGTGCCGGAGGGCTCCACGCGCGTCCCGCCATGGCCAGGGAGATCGATCGCGAGGCACCGCCAGCCGCCGCTGCAGCCACCGGACTCCTCCGCCCGGCCCTCCAGCATCTGCTCCGCGGCTGGCAAGTCGTGCGCGCCGCCGCCCGCAGAGCCCTCACAGGGCGCAAAACCCTCAGCAGCCCCCGCCGCCAGCCCCGCCGCCGCGGGCGCCCAGTCCTCCGCCGCGCCCAGGAAGCCGTGGAGCAGCAGCACGGTCGGCCGCGGGTCGGCGCCCCAGGCCCTGCTGGGCGCGCTGCTGCCTGACCCTGAGCAGGGTTCCGCGGCGCCCTGTGCCGCCACACGCAAGCGGACCGACCCATCGCGGCCGCCCGGGGAGCCGGCCGTGTGCCGGGCGGCAGCTCCGTTCACCGGGCGCGCCGCTCGCTGGACTGAGCCCGGGCGGCTCGGCTCGGCGGCGGCATGCCCGTCCTGCTCGGGCGCCAAGCAGCCGAGCTCCACGGCGCGGAAAGTGAAGCGGCCGGCAGATGTTGCCACGGTGCGGACGTCGACCCTTGGACTCGGGTCCGGCACCAGCACCGGCCCCAGGCGCCACGCCCGCTCCCGCCCCTCTGCCCCCGCCGCCGCCTCGGGCTGGCCCTGCGCTGCAGCGCCCTCCCACAGGCGCTGCGCGCTCGCGAGGGACACGCCGAGCGCGCCGGCCTCGGCGTCCGCCGCATGGTCGGCGGCAGCGTCGCGGCCGTGACCCTCGGCGCTGCGCGGCGCATGCGGGCGCGCGGGCGCTGGGCCGCACACGCGCTGCAGGCGCAGCGGCGCGGGCTCGCCCAGGAACCAGCCGGCGGTGCCGAGCCCATGGGCGAGCGGCGCGGCGCGCTTGGGCGCGGCAGCCCCGTGCTGCGGCCCTGCCGCGGGGTCGCCGCCGGGCGCGGCGGGCTGCTGCGGCTGCGCGCCGCCCGTGCGCCAAGCGCTCAGGGCGGCCGCGGACTGGCTGTCGGCCGGGGCGGCCGGGCGCGCGCCGATGTGCTCAGCGTCCAGCGCGGCCGCCAGGTGCGCGTACTGCGCCAGCGCGACGCTGCTCTCGAACGCGGCGCTGACCACCGCGCGCACGCCGGCCCGCACGGCGCCGCGCGCGGCGGCCGCCGCGGCCTCAAAGCCGCCGAGCGCGGCGGGCTTGACCACGACGGCGGCCAGCCCCGCGCCGGCCGCCTGCAGCGCGCCGAGCTCGCGCGCCCAGGCGGCGGGGGCGCCGGACCCTAATCCTAGTCCCGCATCCGACCCTGCGCCCAGCCCCAGCCCCTGGCCGGCCAGCAGCGCGTCCAGCGTCTCGTCGAGCGCGGTGGCGACGCCGCACGCGGCGTGGAAGGCGGGCAGGTCGGCCGGGTCGCGCACGGGCTCCTCCACAAACTGCGCCGCGCGGGCTAGGGTTAGGGTTGCAATGGCCGCGGTCGTGCGAGCGCGTGCGCCGCGCTACGCAGCCGGCCGCAGAGCGCCGCGCATCCGCTTGTCACCATGTCAGCTTGGTTTAATGATCGATCTGGAGCACGGCGCGGCACACCCGCCAGCACACATGCAGAGTGTATGCCCTTGCGCACTGTCCCTGTAACGGCACTGGGCAGCGGGTCACTGCGTCCCGCTATCAGCCGGAGCGCGGCACAGGGGTTGGGCAGCGCGCGTCGGGGTCCCGTGCAACGTCCTGATGGCCGCGGGCGCGCCTGCAGGTCGTGCTCAGCCACCGTGCGCCCGAACGCGATGGCCTGGTGCAGCGTCCAGCGCCGGTTGGCGTCCGCGCGCAGCGCCACGGCCGGCCCGACGGCGCGCCGCACGGCGGCCACCACCACCGCGTCGTCCAGCGGGTCCGGCAGGCGGCCCACCTGGGCGGGCGCCCTTCCGGGGTTAGGGTCTCTCCCTGTCCCACCCCATCCTTAATCACGGCTGCCTCGCAGCGAGCGCCCCTGCACGCGACCTGGGCGGCGGCCCCCGAGCGGCACGGCTGCCTCGCAGCACGCACGCCTGCACTGGGACCTGAAAGCTCACAGCCGCTCACCCGGACCGGGGGAGCGGCCCAGGTCGAGCGACGGGCGGCGGCTGGCCGCGCAGGGCGCTTGCGCGCCCTAGCCCTGACCCTGTCGTGCACAGGGCGGACGCTGGCTGCCCAGCCAGGCTGAGCAACGGGCAGAGGCGGGCCGCGCAGCCGCGCGCCCTTGGATGACACAGGCGGGACATGGGGCTAAGAGATCAGGGGTGACAATGACCGCTGGCAGAGCCCCTCCTGGCCCATTCACCCCTACAAAAATACACTGCATGCGCGCAGCGATGGGCACGTGCGGTTCCGCCACGCGCCACCCGAGCAGGGGGCGCGCCTTAATCTTCAGCGTCGTGAAGCCCGCCGCCGCCAGCGCGGCGGCCTCGGCGGCGCACGCCGCCGCGCCCTCCGCCGCCACCAGCCCGTTCACCGCCACCGCCGGCTCGCTAAAAGCCGGGCCGCCGCCGTCGCCGCCTGGCTCATCACCGCCTCGCTGCCCCAGTGATGCGCCGCCTGCAGGGCTCGCCGCCGGCCGCCGCGCCGGATGCGTGTGTACGTGCTGCATCCCAAGCTCCCCGCCGCCCAGCAGCATCTCAGCCAGCGGGACGCCCCGCGCGGCGGCCAGCGCGCTCAGCGCGGCGGCCTCGAGCGCGCAGCGCACCGAGGGCGGCAGGCCCTCGCCGGACCCTGCAGGGCCGCCACCTCCCCCAAGCCCGCCGGCCAGGTCGGCCGCGCCGGCCAGCCACGCGCGCATGCGCCCGCCCAGCAGCGGCAGGGTGTACGGCAGGGTCAGCGTGGGCAGCCGGTGCAGCAGCACGCGCGCCGCGGCCTCCGCCTCGGCCAGGCTCTCCAGGTGCACGCCTGCGCGCCGGGTCCGGGGAGGTCACGCATCGCATGCATCGTTTGCCCGCTGTCACTCCTGCAGGGGCGTGACATGTCTGCAAGATCAGAACCATGGAAGACACAGCAGCAGCGCGGGATGGTTTGTCTGAACTGGCACAGACCGCGCACCCGGCAGGAGCGCCAGCGGGCCGCCTGAGGCGCTCCGATGCACGGGCTGCACCAGTCCCACAGCATGCCATTGGGTTTGCAGAGCCTTCCCCTTTTCTACACGCCTAGGTGTTGTCGGGGCTGTTTGATGCGCACCAGGCAGGGGTGCGATCTCGCCGATGCCGCAGACCTCCCCGCCGCCAGGCACGGCGATGCTCAGCCGCAGCAGCAGGCCTTCACGCTGGCGCGCAGGCGGGGCGGCGCCAGATGCATGGTCCGGGGCGTCCGGCGCGCCGCGCGCGGTTGTGGGGGCCGCCAGCGGCAGCGAGTAGCGCTGCAGGCTCGCACGGCTGATGCGCAGCAGCGGCAGCGCCAGCGGCGGCTCGTGCAAGCCTGCGCAGCCCGTGCACAAGTCACGCACTGTCTGGGCGTCACCGGGAAGCGTAGGAGAGCGGGAGGAGAAGCAGCGCGGGGCTGCAGGTATCCACAATGCCGCTCGCATGCATAGTCAAGGTGCAGGGCAAGCCACGGGGCTCGCATGGTGCCAAGGAGTCCCTGGTTCATGTAGCAGGCTCTGCACCTGACCAGGGACCCCCTCAACAGCCGCAGCATGCTCCGCATGTCGGTGGGAAAGACCATGCATACCTGTGCAGCACAGTCTGACTATCAGTCCTAAGCACACGTCAGCCGCATTACCTGCGCCGGGCGCCGTCGCCAGCCGCAGCGCGCGCAGCACCGCCGCGCCCACCGCGGCCTGCACCGTGCGATGGTGCGCTACGTTGGCGCGGCGCGCGGTAGCCACCTCCACGACGGAGTGCCTGTTCAAGCCCCAGGCGGCCGCCAGCGCGCCGCGCAGCGCGCCCGGCTCGGTCACGCGCTGGTGCGCGATGCCGTGAGCGCGGCACATGCCTGCGGCGGCGGCAGGGTCAGGGCGGGGTGGGCCCCATGCCTTGGCGGCGGCAGCGCGCGCGCGGCTGGCAGCTGCAGGTGAGCGGGGCGCTAGGCATCCGGGCAATAGATGATAACTAGTGTTAAACGCTGATCGACCGGAGCGCCTGGCTCTGCGATGATCGTACAAGGGGCGCCAGGCTGTGCATGGGCGCACGCGGCCTGCCCCCTGCAGCACCGCATCACAACCAGAAACTTCTGGTCAATGGAGCAGGCCCACGCCTAGCACCACGCGCGCCGGACCGGGGACTCCATCAGGAGCTGTGAGGCACCTGCCAGGTCCACGTTCTGCGGCGTCGCCCACAGCGGCGTGAAGGCGTGCTCGGGCACCGCGTCGGCCACCGGCAGGAAGCTGAAGATGCCGCCGCCGCCGTTGTTGACCAGCACGACCGTCAGCGGCGCCTGCAGCTCGCCTGCGGCCGGCAACCCCACCCCTTGTAACCAGGCAACTCAGGCTGCAGCGCGGCGGGCGGTGCGGCGGGCGCGCTCCCTGCTCGCGCGGCGGCGTTGGCGGCTCGACTTCGCGCCTCGGTTTCTGGTGAGCCAGTCAGGGCGCCCTGCAGGGCTGCCACGACGCAACCTGAGAAACGAGTGAGGTTCTGTTACCACTGGCACGGAGCATACAGAATCACGTCAAGCCCACAGACTGCATGAGGGCCAAAAGCACTGCTGTAGCCCTGAGACACTAGCGCACGGCGGGTCTGAGCCAAGTGGGAGCGCTGTGTATTTGAAAGGTGCGAGTGTATACACACACAGAGGGACCCACACGCACACACTACACACACGGGCGCACACACGTGCGCGCACAGCACACTCACAGGTTAGGGCACCTGTGCGCAGGAGGTTGAGGCCGTTGACGTCGTGCAGGAAGGAGATGTCGCCGAGCAGCAGCGTCGCGGCGCGCCCCAGGCCGGCCGCCCACCTGCGCGCGCGCCGCCTCGTGTGATCCGCAGCGCTCGCCGGGCGCCTGGATCGCGCATCATGCTGTCATGCCGCCGGAGGCACTGCTGGCGATGCTGCCGTCTGTAACCTCAGTTTGATTTATGGTAAGTTTAGGGTAGAGACGAGCTACCTGGACGAGGCACCCGAGCTTTCCATAGAGACATGCGCATCCGAGCCAGGGCGGGCACCCGGCGCGCCATGGCGCGCTCGGCACGCACCCGGCCGCGGTGCTGAGCACGCCGTCGATGCCGCTCGCGCCGCGGTTGGCCGCGACGGGCGCGCCGACGCCGGCCGCGACCGCGCCCTGCGCGGCTTCCGCGTCGGCCCCGCCGCCCCGCCCCGTCCAGTAGCCATTCGCACCAGACGCGCACGGCGCCGGCGCGCCCGGCGCCCCGCTCGGACGCCCGCGCTCGTCGTCCACGTCGACGTCCGGGCTTCCAGGGTAAGGGTATGGTAGGGCCGCGGTCAGGCCGTCCAGGCGGCCGCTGCGCGGGTCGCCGCTCGCCAGGCCGCCGGGGCGTGGAGACCCTAGGGCCGGCGGCGCGCGCGCGCGCTGCGGCGGCGCAGCATACATGTCCATGTCGCGGATGGGCATGCTGTTGCCCAGGAACAGCCCGTCGCCGGCCGGCAGCACGCGCGACAGCTCCCGCGCCACAAAAGGCTCGGCCATGTCGGGCGCCAGGGCGTCCAGCGCCGCATCGATCTCATCCGCGGCCACGCCGTCGAGCAGGCGCAGCAGCTGCGCGTAGGCGGCGCGCGCGTCGGCCGCGCCGGCCGCCGCGCGCGCGCCCGCAGCGCCGCGCGCTGCCGGCAGCGCGCGCTCGAGCAGGGCCGCGAGCGCCGGCAGTGGCAGCTGGAGCACGTGCGACAGCAGGTGCGCCTGGTCGTGCCGCTGGCCGCTCGGCCCGCCGAAGAGCCACGGCACAGCGGCCCTGCGGCACACAGAGCTCGCACGGTCAACCAGCTGCCAATCCCAATAAAATAACAATTTGGAAAAAAAGGAAAAAAAAAGGAAAAAAAGAAGGATGTGAGCTGGTGCATCCCTGCGCGGAGTAAGCGCCGCCGGCAGGTGCCAGCGCGGCAGCCAGCGCTTCCGATATAGGGGGCAAGCAACGAAACCAGCGGCGCGCGTGCCCGCACCGGCCGCTCTCCACATCCGGCATCGCAGAGCCTTCCAGGAAGGCCTGCAGGCGCTTGGACGTCAGGCGGCCGCCCAGCTGCAACACTGCATCGGGGCGCAGCGCGGCGCGCAGGGCCTGGACCCCATCAGGGTGCTTGCCGCCCCCCGCGGCAGCGGCGCCGGCCGCCGCGTCCAGCAGCAGGTGGTCGAAGTGGTGGAGCATGACGGGGTGGCCTTCAGGGTCGGGGCTCGGCAGCACGGCGCCCACGCGCGCGCCAGACAGCACGTCCGCGGCGACGGGCCAGCCGAGCGCCGCGCCGACGCGCAGCGCCGCCGCAGCGTCCGCCGCGCCCGGCAGCTCGCCGAGCACCAGCAGGCCGCGGCGCGCGCGCGCCAGGGTCGCCACGGCGTCCTGGAGCGCGCCGCCGCACGCGCCGGGGCTGGCGGGCGCGCCGGCCGGCGGCACGGCGTGCGCGGTGTACGGCTGCCGCGACGCCTCCCACCGCTCCGTGCCCTGCCGCGTTCGGGTGTGTGATGCCTGGCGATGATGTTCGTTATTTGTTGCAAAGCGAGCTCAAACAATAGTTTGCAGCAAACGCACACTCTCGTACTGAACACCCTCATCAGCAGCGCCACTGGCGGCCCAACTGCTAGGAGCGGCTTGCTGAAACAGCACGATGAGGATGACGTGGAACAGCTGATGATGTGGTCCAGGCCATAAGCGAAGTAGGGCTGCTCATGCGCGACCTGACGTGCGTCAAGCACTACATGCATGTTTCCGCTCAATCGACCCCGTACCCGCAGCGCGGAGGCTGGCCACGCCGCGCGCAGCGGCGCGAGCGGCTCGCGGAACTGCAGGTTGAGGTGCACGGGGCCCGCGGCGGCGCCGGTCGCGCGGCGCACGGCCTCCCCCGCGGCCGCCAGCGCCGCGCGCGCGGGCACGCCGGGGTCTGGCGGCCCCAGGTCCGCCGCCCAGCGCGCGCAGCCGCCGAAGATCTTCACCTGCGCCGGGTGGGGCGGAGGGCTCGCCGCGCATGCCCGCGCGGCCAGGCGGGCGGCTGTGCTGCCGCCGCCTGGCGCCGCAGCCGCCTGGCCACTCTTGCTGGACACACAACCTTCGTAGTGTCATCATTTCCTGCCTCCTCGGCAGCCCATGATGCGCGCTGCCATGCAGGGCGGAGTGCGCCGAGTCGGAGGCATGCCTTGTATGGGCGCCGGTGCTGAGCAGCTCAGAAGGCTTGGACGGTCACGAGCAGACGCAGGGGCTTGCCTACTCCTGTCCCTCCCTCCCATGCAGCCTTGAGCGCCACCCATGTCGCCGCAGGCACCCAAAGGGCGTACTCAGCCGATCTACTCCAGCCTCCGCCGCATGCAACCCTGCAATACCCTGTCATTGCACCTGGTCAATGGTCTGGTTGGCGCCCGTGTCGCGCAGCTCGGCGGGCCGGTCCGCTGTGAGTAGCAGCAGCGGCACGCCGGCGGCCGAGGCCTCCACGACGGCCGGCAGCAGGTTCGCAACGGCTGTGCCGGACGACGTGATGACGACGCACGGGCGCCCGGCCGCGCGGCCGAAGCCGAGCGCCCAGAACGCGAGCGAGCGCTCGTCGATGCAGGGCACGACGCGCGCGCGCGGCTGCGCCGCCACCGCCGCCGCCAGCGGCGAGGACCGCGAGCCTGCCAGGCACCAGGGGGAGGGGTTAGGGTGAGCTTCTCTGCAGGGCGAGGGCGGGCGGCATGTGCGCGGCCAGGCCTGTGTCAGCAGCCAGGCACTGACGCGCGGCTGCCAGCCTGCCCTGTTGGGTTCCCGCAGTACCTGGTATCCCTAGACATGCCTGACCGACCCAGCCTCGTTTCCCAGCAGCCAAAAGAGGCAAGCGCAGGCTAATGGCCCACATGAGCGTACCGCGCCCCGCCTTTCACCAGAGCTTGCACGCTGCAGCATGCGCCACGCCGCGCGCGCGCCCGAGCATGCTGAGCACCCCCGGGCCCTGCGCAATCAGGTCGCGCAGCGCAGCACGCCGCGCGCAGCGCCCTGTTGCGCTTAGGGTCCTACCCTAAACCCAGCCGGAGGCGCGCCCGGCGCAATGCAGAACGTCGAGCAGCCCTGGCGGCAGAGCTCCTCCACGAGCAGGCCCGCCCAGAGCGCGTTGAGGTTGGGCGCGTCCGCCAGCGCGGCCGGCGCGCGCAGCAGCGTCTCGAACTGGCGGATCTTCAGCTCCAGCTCCTGCAAGAGCAGCCTCAGCCTTGGTCTTGGCGAAATCATTTCTCTACAGGGCAGATCGTCTTAGACGCACATGTCGAACTGGCTGCACGTGAACAGGACACAGTAAAAAGTAAAGAGGATCACTGGGTTAGATTGGAATTCCAACTATTGTATGGAAGAAGATGACAATTTAATTTGCTTTGCCAGATCGAGCGCGTCTGCTGCACGCCACAGCAGGAGGCACACCCCTGCGCATGCAGACAATGTACAGCTGCCCAGCCAGCCCCAACAGGCGCAGAGCGCGTCGCGCGGGCGCGCCTGCCACTCGCCCTCCACCAGGGAGCCGCGCACGAGGCCCACACCGGCGAACAGTGACACCGTGCCCGCCCGCGCCGGTCCCGCCCCCGGCCCCGCGCCGCGCCAGCCCCCGCCGCGGGCGCTGGTGCTGGCGGCCTGCCCGCTGCG
>JAABUV010002999.1_pt1 | contig 22007 bp, 26 predicted proteins | sample 5559971 | NCBI WGS metagenome assembly JAABUV01 (sample SAMN10711881, study PRJNA513362) | rock metagenome | isolation source: Antarctica rocks | place: Antarctica: Victoria Land, Knobhead nord | collected 2015-12-19
CCGCATGCACGCACCGCCACGGTGCAAGCCCGCGCAGGCACGCCGACCTGGACAAGTACTCGCTGCGCTTCAACGGCCACATCGCGCGCCGCATCATGGACCACGAGCTCGCCCGGGACGCGCCGGCCGCAGGCGCGCCGCCATGCGCTTGCTGTGCGTGCTGCGAGCGCAGGCGCTCCAGGTCGGACCTTTGTGGGCCATGCTCCGATTCATGTCAAGGAGGTCCTTAGGAGGCTCCTGAACGGCTGTAGTTTCTGCGAGTGCCCCACAGAGCGGCTCACAGGCGAGAGGACGGCGCGCGCGCGGGCATGATGGGCTACCCTGCCACGCTGTCGTGGTGACGGCGCGCGGCAACCGACGTGCGCGCGCGCTCTCTGCTGCAGGCGCCGGCTTCGCGCCCGGGCTGCAGGGCCGGCCGGCCTCGGGCGGGGCCGAGGGCGCGGGCGACGCCGCTGCCAGCGGAGCGGGCGCTGCGGGGCCGGGGCGGGGCGTGCGCCGCGTGCTGGTCGGCCACTCCCTGGGCGCGGCAGGCGCCGCGGCGGAGGCGATCGCCAACCCCAAGGTGAGCGGCCGGCGCCGGGGCCTGCGGCACCTGCGGGGCCCGGCTGCAAGGTGCGTGCATGTCGCCTGCTACTGGGTGGTGAAGAGGATGTCGGAGTGTATACCACTGCGTCCAACCCTCCTGCGCAAGTCTGCATCGGTCGCCAATCGCTGTTGCAAACCTCGCTCAGAGCATGGCGCCGCGGCTTGCCGATCTCGAGTGCAACACAGTGGCGGGCATGCATGCGTGCCAGCCAGGCTCAGTGCCTTCGACCACAAGCTGGCGGGTCGGGACGGAGCTCTCAAGGCGCAACGGGCAGCGCGCCGACCCAGCGCGCCCGCCGCAGGGGCTGGCGGGCCTGGTCCTGGTGGCGCCCGCGATCCTCGCGGGCCGCAGCCCCGCGGCGCCGCGCGAGGCAGCGGCGCCGGGGAGCCCGCGCGGCGACCCCGCGGCCGACGACGCCGACGCCGCGCCAGGTCCCGGCAGCCCCAGGGGGCCGCCGGCGGGGCGGCGGCCGCCGTGGCGGCGCGTGGCGCGCGTGGCGGCGGCGGCGGCGACCGAGGCGGCGGCCGCAGCCGCGCGCGCGGTCCTGTGGCTCCTGACGCCCGTGCTCATCCTGGCGCTGCGCTGCGCCGTGCGCTCGCGCGCGTTCTGGGAGCGCGGCCTCGCCAGCGCCTGGTGCGCTTGGCCCAGCCTTGGCCCTTAGCCCTTGGCTTGGCCCCCCTTGGCTTGGCCCAACCGCCTCAGCAAAGCAGGGTGCACAGGCTGGAAGCTGCATCAGATGCCCCGCGCGTTGCAGCACAGCCGACCCTGCTGCGCCCAGTGTGTGGGGCGCGAGGCGCCCAGCAGCGCCAGGCCGCCGTTTCTGTGCCCAGCGTGCGCAGGTGTGACGGGCGCGGCCAGCCGGATCCTGCCACATTTGGTTATAGGGTTTTAACCGCAGCGCATGCGCGCAGGTACGAGCGCGGCGGCGTCACCGCGGCGCTGGTGGACGCGTACCGGACGCCGCAGCTGGTGCGCGGCTGGGAGCGCGGGCTGCTGCGCTTCATCGCCGCGCGTGTGGCCGGCGGCGGCGGCCTGGCCGCGTCGCTGCGCAGCCGCGGCGCGGACGATGAGCGCGGCGGGCAGGCGGCCGAGCTCGCGCGCGTCGTGGCCGAGCACGGCATCAAGGCGCGCGCCCGGCCGCCCGCGCCGGGCAGCGCGGCGCGTCTCTCCTGGGGAGAGGGTGGTGGAGAGAGTGTGTGCGACCGCATGATGTGCTTGCATGCGCCCGCGTGAAACGCTGGCACACAGACACAGAGCGCCCGGCAGCGGCCCCCGCCCGCCTGCGTCCGCGCCGCCCTGGCTGCGCCCCGCACGTGCGAACGCGCGCGCGCGCAGGTGCTGGTCGTGCACGGCACGGCGGACGCGCTGGTGCCCGCCTGGAACAGCCGGCGCCTGGCGGCGCGGCTGCCGGGCGCGCGCCTGGTCGAGCTGGGCGTGTGCGGCCACATGCCCATGGAGGAGGCGCCCGACCGCTTCCTGGACGCCCTGGCGGATTTTATTGCAGACTTGGACTAGGCCGCGTGGGCAGCCTGCGCTCGGTGGAGTGAAAGCTGGCTTGAACTGAGCAGGCCGGATGTGAGGCCGCTCAGCTGCCCGTCTGCAGGGCGCGCCTGGCTGCCCTGACAGGAGTCTGTCCTCAGCTTCTCAAGGAGCTGTGCTCTTTGGGTCAGCCGGCCGGTGCGCGCACGTGGCACCCTCGGGCTGCTGTGTGCAGACCATGCGACCGATGTTGGCTGGTGCGCGTCGCTTGCTGGGAATGACTGGCATAGGCTAAGGCGGCTCCCTTCCAGCATGGATCACCCTGGCATGTGCAGGGAGAGCATGCATAGCGATGCAGAAGAATGACGGCCTTTCGTGACTGTCGTCGACAGTGAGAGCGCTGCCCTGTGAGGTGACTTTCAGACACTTTTTTGGCATAGTAGCAGCTGGGCCATGGCTGCTTTGCAGCTTGAACGTGGCCGTCTGTACAGATACACATGTGCAGTCCCTACACAGAGACGCGCACGCTGATCACCTTGTTCAAGGAGGTCGTACGCTGCTGCCTGGTTGGCGCACATGTGTGAGCTGCTGAGGCAGCGTGCGCATGCCTTGCGGGCTGTGCAGAGATATTTGGGTCCCAGGAGAGAGCGCTGTGTTCGTCATTCCTGCTGTTGGTTCTGCAGGTGTGGGCAAACGCCCATGCAAGCAGGATGAGTGCAACACGGCTTCACTGGATTCAGGCACTTCAGGCACGGCTGAAGTGCTTTCACATGCGAGCTCAATACACATGCGGTGCGCCTGAGCCGTAGGTGAGGTCGAATACTTACACACGCCTGGGAACGGCGTGGCTGGACACTCCAGCCACAGCACCCCTTTCGCTGGCGCCAGGTGGACGACCCCAGACAGTCACGCACGCTGGGCCAGCACGGCGACTCTAGCGGAAAAACAAGCACAATCGCATCTGCCTACACTCGCTCGCACACTCATAGACAGCCGACCCACCAGCCCCCTGACACAAGCGCCCTCACTGACAGGCGCCCCCGCTGAGGCCTTGACCGCCTGACTGACCAGCCACTTCTGCAAACAACTGCACATAGCACAGCGCACACCGCTGGCGCAAGCGCAAGAATGGGGCCAAGCCTTGACCCAGGGTCGGGACGACGCCTTGCGTAGGGGTCCCCCCCCGCCGCGCAGGACCCCCACGCACACACGCGTCCCAGAATGAATTCCTGGCAAGCAGCACGCCCTGCTGGCCTGCCAGCTTGCATTTGCGCATTCCTTGCAGCCCCGACGCGCCACCCCACGCCTGTTTCACCGTCCGTCGTCTTGGTGGCGGTCACATTATGACATACACCCCACGCAGGACCCTCCTGCTGCACATGCCCCGCTAGGAAAACGCGCTGTAGCGGCCTAAACACAGTCCTAAACGGTTCCACAGAGCTCAGGTGGTGACGCCTTGCCGGCAGGGTGCTCGCACCCCGCCTGCAAGGGCACCTGGAAAAACCTGCTCAAAACGCTTCTATGCACCCGGCTGAACCCACACCCCGGCGAGATCGCACACCGGCGGCTGCGCAGGGGCGCGGTCCCCACCATGTCAAAAACCCTGGTGTGCGCACTACGAGCCCGCAGCGCGCCTGTGCCGCCCGGAGCTGGCAAAACAGGCAGCGGCCGCCAAGAGGCGCCGCGCCCAGCCCGCTCCGCTGCAGACGAGCTCGTCTGGGCGCACACGCATCGCCTGCCGGCACGTTCTGACACCTGTTCCTAAAGCAGGCTGCGAACAATGTACCCACGTGACCCGTTCTCCGCCGGCAGGCGCCAAGCCCCACAGGGAGCGGCCTGCCCCGAGTGCCCACCACAAGCGCGCGCACGCGGAGCGGCCACAAGAGCCATACACACTATGTCAAGCGCCAGATGTCCATATCGCTGCAATGGCGCGAGGCGCACAGGCAGCCAGACAGCCCGCCAGAGCGCCCACGCTTGCAGGGTAGCTAAAGCAGAGCTTGAAGGCTGGAGACGCCTTGACGCCAAGCGAGCACGAGCTCAACGCCTGACCTGCTGCAGGCTTGCCTCCACCCTCGCGGCGCAAATCACACTCTGTCCCCGCGCCGCCCCGTTAAGCTTGCTTGCTCCCCGCTGCACGGTGGACAAGCTCATCGCACCCTCTCATGCTCGAGCGGCAGGCCACAGACAGCGCTCAGAACACCGCCGCCGCCGCCGCGCCGCGCTCGGCGCGCCGCTACGCCGCCAGGCGGCGGCTGCTGCCCGAGCGCGACAGCGCCAGTGCAAGCGTCGTGGCCACCAGCGCCAGGCTCAGCTGCTGCGCGCGGCGCAGCGGGCCGCGCGCGGCGCCGCGTCGCCGCCGGCCGGCCGCCGGCGCGGGCTCGGCGCTGGGGTCGGTGTCCGTCGCGGACGTCTCGGAGCCCGCCAGCGACAGCAGCGACGCCGCCGAGTCGCAGCGCAGCGCCGGCGGGTTGGGCGTGGCCTTGGAGCCAAACGCGTCCGGGTCCGGCTGGAACTGCGCGCGAGAACCGCAAGGCCGTCAGCGGTGACCACAGGAGTTCCAAGCGCGCTGCTGGCAGTGACCGCACACAATTTCATGATAACACACGAGCGGCGCTTGATACCATGTTATCAGTCTACACACCTCTCGTGCCCTCAGCCCTGGCACTTCTGTACTGGGCACCGCGTGTTTTCCGCGAGACTTACAAGAGCAGGAGCGCAGCATGCGCACAGCAGACAGGTGCACGGCACAGAACGGAACGGATTCAGAGGAGTTGAATCCGAAGGGCGCGCACCGGCCCCACGCGCGCGCGGCGCTCGGCGACAAACGCAACCACCGCCGGGCCCATCTTCTTCACGAAGCCGGTCATGCCGTGGCGCACGGCGAAGCGCGCCAGGTTCTCCGGGATCTTGAAGCCCTCGTGGTGCAGCAGCACCGTCTCGCACGACGGCCGCCCGCTGCCGTCGGGGCTGGGCACCGTGCGCGAGCGCCACATGGAGTAGTAGACGTCCATGCGCACGATGCCGCGCGCGACGGGCGCACGCGGGTGCTCGATCGCCTGGCGCCCCGCGCGCCCTCAGCTCCGCGCGACTACACAAGCCTCGCACTGCCAGCAGAATATGACACACGCCCGCATCCGTCTCCCTGGACATACAACAGAAGAGAAGTAGCAGCAGAGCACGCGCAAGTACGTCGACCACACCTCATTTGCATGCAAAGGATCGCATGCAAAGCAATCCGTGGCCACATCAGCAAGCAGGCACCAGGTGTTTCCAGCTCAGGGAAAGGCAAAGCCTGCCCCGCCACTCGCTCAGCTCCTCAGCTGCAAATGTCCACCAGAAGGCACCAATCAACACGCAGTCCCTCCCTGCACGCGCTCTCCCGCGCCGCGCGCACCTTGGTGATGCCGTACAGCGCGCCGTCGTCGCCGCGCCACATGCGCCGCGCGATCACGTACTCGCGCTTGGAGATGAAGGAGAAGGGGAAGGTGCGCATCCAGCGCACCACCTGGCAGCGGTGCCGGCCGTCGCCGTTCTCCAGCACCTCGGTCTCCGAGATCATGGAGTCCTGCCGGCCGGCACGCCCCCCGCAGGTCAGGCCAGCCAGCGCGGTGAAAGCGACGCGGAGCCATTTCACGCGATGTGACGCTTGCCCGCTCGCTAGGCAGGCGCACGCCAGCGGACCGCCGCTGGCCGAGCCTGGCGGCCGCGTGCGCTCTCCCACAGCGCAAGGGGCCCGCGCGGCCGGCGGTTGCGGCGGCCCACACGGCCGGCGGCGGCAGCAGCCCACGGGGGCGCGCACCCACTTGGGCCGCGTGGGATCGTCCAGGTAGAAGTCCATGAACTCCTCGGCCGTCGCATCGCTCGCCACCGTCACGCTCTTGTACTCTGTCTTGTTGCCCTGCGCCCGCACCTCCCGCTCAGTGCCGCCCCTCCCGCGTCTGCCAGCAGAGCCGCGTGCCGCTGCCGGAGCCAGCAGGGGGGCGCGTACCGGCAGCGTGCGCCGCCAGGCCTCGTACGCCAGGCCGCCAAAGTCCCGCGACATCATGGCCTCCCACGGCCCCGCGCCGGGCACGGCGCCATCGCGCTCGATGCGGTGCTTGAACACCTCCAGGTCCTCCTCGTTCACGTACCTGCGCGTTGCGCGGCTCTGTGTGTACCAGGACCGCCGATGCAACGTGCACTACCCTTGGGACTTGTCAGCGCCCGCAGCATATGCCCGTGCAGACCCAACGAGCGCGGCGCGGCTGCTTCGCGCACGGAAGAGAAACCCAGCACGGAAGCTTCCTGACGTGTCACCCCGCCGAGGGACACACAGGAGGCCGTACACGTCCTGACATCCAGCACGGCCTGGGGCAGCGCGGCGCGGCGCTCACCAGTCGACCTCGCCGCCGCCGCTGCGCTCGCCGCTGCCCTTCTTGCGCAGCTTGCGCGCGGGCCGGCGCGACGCCAGCTGCAGGCGCCATCCGCCGCCGCAGAGCCAGGTCCACGCCGCGCTGGCCAGCGCATGGAACGTGCCCGGGGACGTGAAGTAAAACCAGATCTCCCTGCGCGTTGGCGCTCCCAGGTTGTCAGCACCGGGCGACGAGCGCCACAGGCTGCTCGGCGCGGCGGGAAGTGCACGGCAAGCCCCGGCGCCCCGCGCGCAGCAGCGCCTGCCCGCCCTGGCAGTCCCGAGCAGGCGCACAGCGCGCAGCCCGCCCAGGTGCCTTCCCGAATGTCGCGCGCGCGCACACAAGCAGCGACAGTCGGTCACAGCAAGCGCCGCGCCGCGCGCCTGACCATGAAGGCGCCCTGCGTCAGCAGCGCCAGGCGCCCGACCAGCAGCCCGAGCGGGCTGGAGAACGCCCAGCCCCAGCGCGCCGCTGTGAGAAACTTTGGCCGTGGCAGCCTACGCAGCCAGCTGCCAGTCAGAGCCGCTGCGCCTGGCAGCCTTCAAGAGAAGTCGGCACAGACAGCGGCTCCGGGGACGGGACTCACAAAAATCCCACGAAAAAGCTCCGAGCAGCCACAAAATCAGCGCTGCGGCCACTGCGCTGATCACTGCATCCACGCTGGTCGCATGGCTGTTTCCGGCCGCCCACTTTTCGGGCGCGACCGCCATGCGGGCAGCACGACGTCCGAGTGCTCCTTCGGGTTCAAGCCAGCCACAGAGAGCGGCCTCTGCGGCTCCAGGTGGCGCGAGGTGCAGCCTGGACGTGCTCCTCCGCCAATGAGCGGCAGATTCTGCCGTGCAGAGACTTCTGGCTTACAAGCCTAATAAGGCATGGCCCTGCCAACCCTGTTATCTAGAAACCCTGGTTTGGGTGATCCATTTATTTTAAATGATATAATCATATCAGCCAAGTGGCTGATATACAGTTGTAATGCATTCTCTCTCAAGGCCTCTGGCAGTGTGCCACCGCCTGTGGCATCAGACGCCATCAGCCTGCTTCACGACGCTTGTAGAGCGCGTGCCGTCGTCCTGCGACCGCGCCCATCAGCCGGGCATGCGCCGTGCACACTGTGGGGCAACGTGCAAATGGAGCGCACCTCGGCCAAGCTGGAGGACATTTTCCCTTGTTCAAGATAGATGTGCGCGTCAGAGTCTGGGCCCTGTGGCGCACGGGTTTGCAGAGGTCAGCGGCGCGCGCAACGGTGTACACGCGCTTCATAGATCGCCAGTGCGCACCCAGTCGGCGGCGTCCCGCCCAAGCCATGCAGGTAAAGTTGGCAGCGGCGGCAGCGTCGTGGCCACCCAGCCGGCCGACGGCGCCCCGTCGAGGGGCGGCAGGCGGGGCTGCGGGGCGGCCTCCAGGGGTGTCAGGCCCGCGCGCCCGTCTGCAGCGACCGGCAGGCCGCCTGCTTCCGGCTCAGGCCCCTCGCCGACCGCGAGCGCGCTTGGGCAACGCGGCGGCGGAGCAGCCTCGGGGCTGCTGCCGCTTGCGGCCGTGTCGCTCGCCTGCCGCGAGCGCCAGCCGCTCAGCCGGGCCGGGTCACAGGTCGCAAGCGACGGGCGCCCCTCCTGAGCTCACCTTTGCGGGCGGCGACGGCGACAGGGTTACTGCCACGCTCGCGTGTGCCAGGCCCGCGAGCCCGTCCGCGGGCGCGCCCAGCTCTTCCGCGCTGCGTGCCAGGCCCCCGCTCGTGGTGCCGCGGGCGCGCGCTTCTGCGCGCGCCAGAGCGAGGGCGTCGACCAAGTCGCCCGCCTTGCTGCACAGCGGAGCTTTCGCAAAAAGCGAGGCCAGGCGGGGCACCCGGCACTGGCGACGACGCGCTGGCGCTTGTAGGCGTGTCGGGGGCGGGCGTGGGGCTCGCTGCTGGCGCGCTGCCGGGCAGGTAGGCATGCAGGTGCTCCCGCAGCACCGCCAGCAGCAGCGGCTCCCCCTCGCCTGGGGTCAGGCCCTGCCGCAGCGGCGGTCACATGGCAGGACGCCTTGGTAGGGCACCGCCGAGTGTGCGCAGCCCTGTGTTGAAAGCATGCACGAACACAACTCGCCCGTCTGCGTGTCCCCAGCACACGATGAGGGCGGCAGACAAGCTGGGTGAGCTGACAAGCTCAGACGGCCCAGAGCTCTGAGCAGGTACCGAGGTGCCAGGCGTTCCATGCAGCCATGAGCCATGAGCCACAAGAGCCCAGGAGCAATGGCCGCGGTGTCAGCCGCTGTGCGCTGGCACGCTGCGCGTGCCGCAGGCGCCCGTGGCGGGTCAGAGCCCAGCGCAGGGGCGCGCCAGGATGCCCGCAAGCTGCTCGCGGCTGAGGTTGTCGTCGGCGGCCAGCCGGACCTCTGGCTCGTACACCTTGAGCGTGAAGCCCAGGCGCACGGACGCGAGGAAGTCCTTCACGAGCGCCGCGAGCAGCGCCCCCTCATCGCTCGCCAGGAGCTGCTCCCGCAGAGGGTTGGCGACGCGCTGCGTCAGGCCTGCGCGCAGGGGCAGGCCCCATGCGTCTTCCTTCCGTCCGCAGGACAGCATCAGCTTCAGAAAAGGTACGTGATGGGGCCCCACCGCAGCCGTTGGTGGACACCTCCTGCTCGTCGAGTGCCGAGAACACACAGGCCCGCAGCTGCGCCTGCGACGCCGCTGTGGTTGTAAAGACTTTCCTGGACATCGCACTGGTGCGGCACCACTGGTGCGCAACTGCACAGCAGCGGCCGCCCGCACCCGCAGGCTATCAAGCACGCCCTGCTTCTCAAGGGCGCTTGTCACCACCTGTTTTGGTCGCAGCGGTGGGTCAGTGGGCTGCCACTGACGCAAGAGTCGGGCAGCACGCTCCCATGCGCACCTCTCTGACCTCATCCATTGTTGCTGTGTTTGGCGAAGATGGTGTTGCGCTGATCTGGGCGTCCTTTACTCTGCGCGTCCACGAGCCCAGGCTCAGACTTTGATCAGTTTCATATTTGAAGACCTTGCACCCCGAGGCGGGATTAAGGACCTCGACGGCGGCTGCGCGAGTCTTGCTGCCGGGCGGCGCGACCTGAGGCTCAGTCCCTCAGTGAGCTTGCGCCTATTAGTCATAGGTGCAGACTTGGGGACCAGCGTCTGGCCGCGGTGCACTAAGCAGCAGACACAGGTGCGTTGGCTCTCGGCGCTGCGCGAGTGGAAGCGCCGCTGCAAGTGTAGACTGTATTTTTACAGAGTCGCCTGGCAACCGGCAGGTAGCCCAGCATGGCGATGAAGCCTGTTGGCAAGCCTGGCCTGGAGGACGACTCGTCGCCCATCCACCGTATCCGCATCACGCTCACGTCGCGCAACGTGAAGAACCTGGAGAAGGGTGCGAGCGCACGCCGTCACGCTGCGGGCTGCACAAGCAGCGCTGACGGCCTGGTGCTCGTGGCGTCCTGGCCGAACGCAGCAGCGCCTGTCGTGTGCACTGAGTGTGCTCTGACGCCTGTCGACGGGCTGCGCCCTGACGCAAGGACGTGTGCGGGCGCTGCAGTGTGCGCGGACCTCATCCGCGGCGCCAAGGAGAAGCACCTCAAGGTGAAGGGCCCGGTGCGCATGCCGACCAAGGTGCTGCACATCACGACGCGCAAGTCGCCGTGCGGTGAGGGCACCAACACCTGGGACCGCTTCGAGATGCGGTGCGGGCCCGGCCGCCGCCAACCGCCGCCCGCCCTGCTTGCGGCCAGCCTCTGTCAGCCTGCGTGCTGCTGGCGGGCACGAGCAGACGAGGTGGAGGCGCTGACGGGCGTTGCGTGGCACCCGCGCAGCATCCACAAGAGGCTGATCGACCTGCACAGCCCCGCGGACGTGGTGAAGCAGATCACGTCTATCAGGTGACCCTCAGCTTCACTTGTCTGCGCTGGTGTCGTATGTGGTCGCTCCGAAGGCGTACTCGTGCGTGTCCTCTTGCAAGCTGCTCGAATCAGCAAAGCCTTGGGCGCCTGCCTCAGCGAGCTGGCAACGGCAGTATGGTGTGGACAAAGCAAGTGATTTGGAGCGCGTTGTCTGCGCAGCATCGAGCCCGGCGTGGAGGTGGAGGTGACGATTGCTGATGTGTAAGGCTTGCGCGCGGCGGGGTCGGAGTGTGTGTCCTGCTTGGGTGCATGGCCAGTACTAAGCTCTTGCTTTGCTTGGGTGCGAGCGCTATCAAGCGCCTGTGCCATGTGGTGTTGCTAGGCTCTTGTTGAAGCGGTCTGGTAAGACTGGAATAGCCTGAGTGCCCGCTCTCCCTTCGTCGTGCGCTACATGCAGTTGTTGCAACACATATTCACAGGGGGCACGCTTGATAATGCTGCTGGCATCCGCCTGTGATCACCTCAGCTACTCAGGCGGCTCATGCGCCCTATGCACGCCTGGTCGCTCTGGGGCACCATGAAGCGGTCCTTACCACGGGATGCCGCACCAAGACCGGACGGCGAACGGCTTACATACCAAGTGGTCCATGGCAGACCACTGCCAGCAGTAGTGTTCTTTGGTGTATATCTTGCTATATACACCCCGCAGGGTCGTGTGCGCACATGGCAGTGGCTGGCAGCACAGTGTGCTCAAAGTCTTGAATGAACGCAAACCTTCATCGCTCATATCTAGTCGCACGCCTGTTGTCACGCTGCGAAGAAGCAAAGGGCGACACGTTGTGTGGCTCTGTGCGCTCCTCTGTCGTGCATGGCAGCGCTTGGGCACACTCCCCGCCCGCGCAGGGCCTGGAGGTGCGAAAGCGGGCTCCGCGGGTCATGGCGCGGCGGCGCGTGACGCTGTGCGCAGCCGTGCGCGCGCCCACCAGGGGCCAGGTCTGCCCCAGGCCAGCCGTGCTGCAAAGAGTGCGGTGAACGCGCCCAGAACCGGCCCGGATTCTTAAGGTATGCTGCGGCGCAGGTACTCCTTTTTGCGCCCAACCTGGTCGGGTATGCGCGCCTCGCGCTGCTCGGGGTCGCGGCGTGCGTCGGCGCACAGACGCAGCGCGCGGCGCTCGTCACATACTGGGTGCTCCTGCTGAGCTTTGCTTTGGATGGGCTCGACGGCGTCCTGGCCCGCCGGCTGTGCCAGGTCTGCAACCGCCCCTCGCACTTGGCAGTTCAGCTGTGAGCCTCCCGCACACCTCCTATGTCAGGACGCGCACGTGGTCGCTTTGGCGTGCAGGCGGTCAGTGACAGATTATTTAGCACAGCGCTCTCCTGCGCCTGAGCTGCGACCTATCTCATCTGCAGGCCACCGCTTTTGGCGCGTTCCTGGACGTCGCCGTCGACTGCTTCTCCCGCGCGTGCGTCTGGGTGTGGGCGGTGGGCCCCGCGGCGGCCGTCCCCATCACCCTGGAGCTGCTCACTTTTGTGTGCACGCACAAGGCGCGCCTCCTGGCCCTTGAGAGCTCGCGCGCTCTGCCGCCCACCCGGGAGGCAGTCTAGTCTTTCAGAGCTGCTTCTGATCACAATCCAGGGCTGCACAGCGATGCGCGCTGCTTTAAATGAAAGAAAAGGGTGCAGGCCCTGTGGGAGCGCATCCATTCCTTCGGCAGGCGCGCCGGGTCCGCGGCAGCCTCGCGCAGGGGTGGTCATGCAGGTCCAAAATGCGCGGGGCCCGGACGCGGCAGGCCGGCGGCGCGGCCTGGCGGACCGGCTGCTTCATGGACGCGCCCGCCTGGGTGCGCGCGGTGATGGCCGACGGCTTCCGCACGCCGGCCGGCGCCGCCGCAGTGGCCGGCCTGTTCGGCGCGCCGCTGTGGCTGTGGGCGCGCCGGCACCTGCCCGGCTCGGCGTACGCAGCGGCGCCGCTCGGCGCCGCGCTGGGCGCGGGGCGGCTGGTCGCGGCCGCGGTCGAGGCCTGGGTCGTGCTCAGGCACGCGCGCGGGCTGCTGGACGAGGACGCGGGGCGCGCGCGCGCGCGCGGCGCGCCTGGCGCCGCGGGCGGGGCCGCACAGGCGGACGGCGACGCGGCATTGGGCGCCGAGTGACACAAGCCTCAGGAACACTGAACGCACATGCCGCGGGCAGCATATGGCGCACCTTGTCCTTGCGCTGGCCGTGCACGTCTTTGCGCAGGCCATGCACACTTGTACAAAGAGATGTTCTACGGACGCCGTGGGCGTGACGCCACCTATCCAAGCGCTACGCTGTTTTTTTACAACAGCTGCACACCAAGCTGTGTCATTCCAAGCACAACCTAGCCCCTCTCGCCCCTTGCACCCCAGCCTACCCTACTGTGTAGCCCCGCCTGCAAGGCGGCGCCACGGGACAAAATCTGGAATATGCATGGCAGGCCACTGAACACATGCAGACGGCGGGAGCACTTGCATTCGTCGTACAGACACAGAGGGGCGCATTTAAACGAGGGGGGCAGTGAAGGAGTGTGCTGCCGCAAGGCTCCGCACACAGCAAATCGCATCCAAGTCTACAGAAGGGGCCATACTTCGGGCTGCGCTCGTGAGGACGAACTGTCAACAAACCCCAATCCTACAGCAAAGGGCAGGGAGTGCGCTCACTGGGTGGCCGTTGGAAGGGGCGCCCATGCGCAGCAGTCCAGCCCGCCCTCCTGTGTTCCTCGACGCGCAGCCCATCACACATACCCGATTTGATCTGCCCATAATGCGCCTTGATCCATGCGGGCCGGACCTCCCGCCATACACCACGCGACTACCCTGTCCCGGAGCGCATGTACTACCACAACCACGACCCACGTTGCAGACTTGGTGAGCTTGGACAGCCATGCACATGCATGCCCCCCAGCTCCCTCCCACCCCCCTACATGTTGATGCTCACACCCGCCTCGCCCCCTGCTCCTGCAGCGGCCAGCAACCGCGTCACCCGCAGGGCCGGCCCCTCACTCGCTGATCTCAAGGTCGCCCTCCTCGTCGAACGCCGCCGCCGCCGCCGCAGCCTCCGAGTCGGCGCCCTCGCCGTCGCTGCCGCCCGCGGCGCCGGGCTCCGCGCGCTCCTCCCTCCCGCCTGCGCGCCCCCGCCGCTCAGCACGGGGTGTGCACCACGGAAAGAGCCCCAATCGCGCAGAGTCGCACAGACTGCCCTGCGCGGTGCGCTTGGCCGGGGCCGAACACTGACGCCCCTGGCGGCAGCCATGTAGGCCGATGCATGGTAGTCGCAGCTGAGCCGCAATGCAGAAGTTCGTGACAAGCAAACGCAGGCCCCGACAATCTTCCTGACGCCGCATACGCCCACGCCGCTCACCAGCGCTGGCCGAGCGACAAGCCCACAAGCCCGACAGCATCAGCACCTCAACGGCGTTCACTGAACTGCTGCTATCCAGCCCGGAAAGAGCACCCAGCGCTCCGACGACAGCATGCCTGGTGCAGGACACCTGGGGCAGGGTTCCTGGACAGGCGCGCACCCTCGTCGGAGAAGGCGGGCGTCGCGCGCGCGGACGCCTGCGCGCCGGCGTAGCCAAAGTCGTCGTCCTCCAGGCCGAAGCCGTCGTCGTCATCGTCGTCCTCGCCGTCCTCGTCGTCGCTGCGCATCTTGTCGAACTCGTTGCGCAGCGCGCTCTTCTTGGGCCGCGCGCGCGGCGCCGCCTTGCCGCCCGCGCCCTTGGCGCCCCTGCGCGGCCGCGCGCAGGGAGCGTGAGCGCCGCGGGGCGCAGGTGGCGCGGCCGGTCAGGATCGAGGGTCGGACATGCGCATGTCCCGTTGCTGCCTCTGGTGCCGAGGGTCCGTGTTCGGCCTGGTCTGCATGCCAAGCTGCCATTGTTGCGCGGACAGTGCCGCAGGGCAGGCAGGGGCGCACGCAGCGCCGGCCGCGTTGCGCTGGCGCGGCGCGCCGGGCTGGCCGCGCGCGCGTGCGCGGCTGCGCGGCGCCGCCCCCGGCGCCGCCGGCGCCGGCATGCTCAGCCCGGCCGGCAGCCCCGCGGCCGCGCCCGCGTCCGGCGCAAACACGTCCGCGGCGTCGGCGCCGTCGCCGGCGGCGACCTCCTCGCGCAGCCGCGAGACCGGCAGCTTGAACACGCGCGGCTTACCCACCAGCAACGCCTGCACGCGGTTAACATTAGGGAGACACGGTATTAGGGTTAGGGCGACACACGCATCATTCATTGGTGTCATCTGTTGGTGTGCTGGGGCCGATGCAGGTCAGGGAATCAACGCCGGCCCTCGCTGGCCCAACCAGCAGGGGAGGGCGCTCTGGAGGCTGGGACGGCGGACGCGCGCAGCGAGCGCGGGGCGCGCCTGCGGGAATAGCGGGAAGAGCGTGGGCCGAGCGCGGCCGCCCGGGCCGACCGGCATGGCGGGCACGCAGTGGCTGACCAGCGCGTCCGGGCCCTGCGGACGCTCCGCGGGCAGCGCCGGGCGCTGGCTGTACTTGTACGCCTGGCGCGCGCGGGGCGGGCGCTCGGGCGGCCGCCATTTTGCAAGGGCGGGCGCAGCTCACCGGCACAGACAGCAGGCCGCTCCCTGGAGCTCGGGGAAACATCGCATGCGCTCAGAGCGGCTGCGCGCCCGCGAAGCACTGCTGTGCGGCGGTCTGGCGGCCTCTCCAGACAGCCAGCTGTGGCGCGCTGGCAGCAACACGGGCACCACCATCGGCCACGCGCTGCCTCTCCGCCGCACTCCTACCACTGGCCTGATTGAGACATGCCGCTGAGGGTGTCCAGGGATGCCGCGGCGCTGGACGCGCGCAAGCAGGCGCTCGCGCGGCGAACCCTGCCACTGCTAACGAAACCTGCTTCTGTTTTGGACCCTAACCCTAAGCCTAGGTCCCTGTGAGCGTGTCAACTAGGGCTGCGGCGCAGGGGCGCACGAGCAGGCGCTCGCGCGCCGGCGGCGCGCCGGGCTCCAGCAGTGCCGCCGCGTCCAGCGCGGCCGCGCGGAACGCCACCGCGGCCGCCGTGGGCGGCAGCCACGCGAGCGGCGCGGGCGCGGGCGCGGGCGCGCCGCCGTCGACCGGCGCGGGCGTCGCCGCCGCGTCCAGCGCCGCGTGCGGCGCGTGCGCCTCGCCGTTCGCGGCGGGCGGCGCGGGCGCGATCGCCGCCGCATCTGTGCATGCGGGTGCAGGGATTTGCGCGCGGGCCACTGCAGGTCGGCACTCGATGGTGCTTGAACACTGCCATGGTCTGGCCCTCTGACTGGGAGGGTGCCGGCTAACTTCCCAGCCTCTGTGGCTGACGTAAGCGCGGCAGGCATGACAGGAGCACCCGGCTTTGCTTCATGATGGTATGCGGCCAGTTTAAGAGTGCCTGTCACATCACAGGGAACACCGCGCGCAACGGGATGCGCGCAACGGGTTGCACGCGGGCGGCAGGGCGCTGAGCCAAGGACATCGCCCCATGACAGTTATGTGATCTGGACACATGTCTGTGCAACACCAGCAAGGGTAGACCCGGTCACCAGCACTGCACCGCTCCTGTGGCAATGCATGTGTCTGCGCCTGCGGCCTAGGCGCTGAGCTGCGCGCGGCGGGCGCACCCGGCAGCGGCCAGGCGCCCTGGACGAGCGCGGGCGCGCGCACGAACTGCGCCGCCAGGTACTCGGGGCCGACTGCGGCCTCTAGTTCGCCCAGCGCGTCGCGCAGCGCGACCGGCGCGGCCGCTGTGCGCACGCCCTGCCGCCATGCCAGCCGCAGGTTCGCCTCCCCCGCGACACCCCGGCCGCTGCTAACAGCTGGTCAACGGGACGGAGCATGAGGCGGTTGACAGCAAGCGTGCACGCTGCGCCAGCGCCCCGGCTGCCGCGCCTCAAAATGTTGCAATGCATTGCCGATGCACTGCTTGCGCCATCTGGACAGGCGTCCTGCGCAAGCGACGCATCTGTGCGAGCGAGCCGGCGCGCGCGCCGGCTCTGGCCGCAGCGCCGCTGCCCCGCGCCCTCAACAAAATGCGGGCCCCTGCCCTGCCTCGCCAGACAGCCCCGCGTTGGGGGCACGCATGAGGGCCAGGGCGCCGCGCCTTGCGCCAGGGCGCCGAGCGCCAGGCCGGCGCGAGCGCGCCGCGCTGCAGCAGCCGCGCCTCCAGCCGCAGCAGGTCCGCCTTGAGCCGCGCGGCCAGCGGGCCGTCGCCGGGCACGCCGGCGGCCTCGGCCTCGGCGCGCGCGGCCGCGGGCGTGGGCGGCGCCGCGGCCGCCAGCGTGCGCGCGGCCGCCACCCACGCGCACAGGCGCTCGTCCGCGCGCGCGCGGTCGGCCGGCTTCCAGCGCTCCACCGGAGGCGGCAGCCTGCGCGGCGGCCCCGCATCTTGCATTCCTCTCGACATGCGGCGCAGCCCGAATGCGCCGGGGGCGCGCCAGAGCACAGGCTCTGCGCAATCACCGAATGGGGCTGCAATGCATGGACCCCGCGCGCTGCCCGGCGCTGAGAAATGTGCGCAGAGCGCCCGCGCCCGACGGGGGCACAAGCACCCCGCCGCGCTGCGTTGCGGACACGCACGCCGCCCGCGCCGCACCACGCGCCGCAGGGTGCGCGCCCGCAGCGTGCTGCGGCACGCAGAAAAGGCAGGCGCGCACCGCAGCGGCGGCGCGGGCATGCCGGCCAGGAGGTCGCCGCGGCGCTGCGAGAGCGCGAGCGCGAGCGCGCCCTCGCGCGGCCCGCGCCGCTCCAGCGCGCCCAGCAGCTCCTCCAGCTGCTCCGCCTGCGCGGCCGGCCGAACACCGCGCGTGAGGAGAGACATGGGTGCCAGCGGCGAGGCGGCGGAATCCCTCATTCAATGCTCCGCCTGCGCGCGCGGCCGGCCGCCGCGCGTGAGGAGAGACATGGGTGCTGCGGCGAGGGGCGGCGGAGTCCCTCATTCAATGCTCCGCCTGCGCGCGGCCGGCCGCCGCGGGTCAGGAGGGACATGGGGGCCGGCAGCGAGAGGCTGCAGAGTCCCTCCTCCAAGACTCCCCCAGTTGCTTTGCCTGCGCGCGGCGCGAGGCGCAATGCGGACACACAGGACACGCGCAGGCGGAGCAGCTGGAGGAGAATCTTCGACGAGGAACTCCGCAGCCTCTCGCCGCCGGCATCCATGTCGCGGCGGGGCGCAATGCTCAAGGAGAAACATGGGTGCCGGCGGCAACCGGAGTCTCTCATTAAACACACTCCCCCGGCTGCTCGCGCGGCAGTCCGCCGTGCGCAAGCAGAAACTCAATCCCAGTGCAAGAGGCACTGGAGCCCTGATCCCATACTCCTCCAGCTGCTCTGCCTGCACGCGCGCCGCGCTCCAAGCCGCGCCCGCCGCCGGCGCGCGGTCTCGCGCACCCCGCACCGCGCGCGCACCCTCGGCAGCCCAGGCACACATTGGACAATTCGCGGCCATGCAGCACGGCGCGCCGCGTGGCCGGGCGCCGGCCGGGCGCGCGCCTTGGCGAGCAGGCGGAAGGCGCCGCCGTCGGCGCCCTCGACAAACACGCGCCCGGTGCCCGCGCGCGGCTCGCCCTCGCCGGGCGGCAGCCACCAGTAGCGGTTGCGCCGCCGGTCCAAGCCGAGCGGCTCCACGCGCACCGCGTTCTCCTCCTCCGCGCGCCTGGGGCCGCCTCATCGGGTTAGGGTCATGGGCTTCTGCTGCCGCCCGCTCAGCACCATCACACCCCCCCCGCTTCTCACCCCCGCCGGTGGGCGGCTGGAAGCACCCCTTGAGGTGGAGCGTGCACTGCAACATGCATCACGGCACGCACTGTAGGCGTGAAGACTGCATGCCAACATGCTTGACACGTCAGTCTTTGCGGATACCCCGGGCTCGCGCGGGCGCCCCGGCGCGTGCCGGCCGCAAGTGCCCGCACCGGATGGCATTGGCGCGCTGCTGCGTGCGCTGCTTGGCGGCCGCGTTGGCCTCGTGCTCCTCCTGCTCCAGCAGCTGCGCGGCCGTGCGGCCTGCGCGTCAGTCAGGCGCGGCGCCGGGGCCTGCCACCACCCGAGCTCCACAAGCGCGTCCGGCGGCGGCGGGCTCTGCGGCAGGGCCGGCGCCCGCCCCAGACACCCGCCCTGTCATGTCACGGTTGGTGCCGCCCGGCCCCGCGCGGCCGCCCACGCAGCACAGCACCCCGGCTCCAGGGCGCGCCGCGCGCTCGGGGCTGCGGGGAGGGCGCCGCAAAGCCGGTCGCTGTCCTTGTCCGGGAGGCGCGCCTGCTGCGCGGAGGGCCCGTCCGGCTCGTCCTCGTCCATGGGGTCCTCGCCGGCCTGCTGCGCGCGGAAGCGCGACAGCGCGCGCTCCGCCTCCTCGGCCGCGCGGCGCGCGCGGTCGGCCGCCTCCACCTGCTTCTGCTTTGAGTCCGCCTGCGCGCCGCGCATGACATGCAGGGTTTCATGCCCTACTCTGCGCCGCAGCACCATGCGCCTGGCACACGGACTGCTGCCCTGCGCCCGCCCTTCAGCAGCCCGGGGCTGGTCGCAGGGCGCTGCGGCGCGGCTGCCCGGCACGGCGCGCATCGCAGGCTGCAGGGCGGCGCGGCCGGCCGCGCCGCAGGCAACAGCCCGCAACGCGTCCGCGCGGGGGCTTGCGCGCGCCTTGGACTCGTCCCACATGAGCTTGCGCACGCGCGCGGCCTCGTCCAGGCGCGCGTCCTGGCAGGCGCGCACGAGCGGGCCGTCCAGCGCCAGGTGCGCCAGGCGCGCGAGCGCGCGCACGCGCTCGCCCAGCGGCAGCGCGCCGTACTCGTCGCCCGCCAAGGCGGCCACCCAGGGCTCGCCCGCGTCGGCCGCCTTGGCCTGCGCGCGCGGCGCGGCCGGGCCGTCTGGGCGCGCGCAGCCGCGCGCACAACCTCTCCCGCACGCACAAGCAATGTGCTGTCTCCAGCACCCCAGCATGCGGCCCGGCGCGGGCTGCACGGCCACAGCGCTGGCGCGGGCGCGCAGTGTGCAGCACAGCCATCTGTGGCGCGGCCCAGGCCCTTTCTGTCACAGCCGCCTCAGCTGAGAAGGGTTTTTTAGGGCTTATGGGCGGCACGCACCGGCGCGGGCTCCTCCTCGTCCTCGCTGGCGCTGCCGTCCTCGTCGTCCTCGCCCGCCTTGTCCGCGTCGCCCTCCTCCGCCTTCACGGGTTCGGCCTTCACGGCCCCACCGCCCGCACCGCCGTCGCCGCCGCCGCCGCTGTTCGCTCCAGGCTCAGGCTTCACAGGCTCGGCCTTCTCGTCTGGCTCCGCCGCCGTGGGCGCCGCCGGGTCCGCCTTGCCGTCGGCGGGCGCGGCGCCGGCAACACCGGCTTCCGGCGGCGCCTGCGGCAGCTTGGCGCCGGCGGCCGCGGCGTCGAGGGCGCCCCTGCGCAGCGTCGACAAGGCCCGCCTGTCGATTGCGTGCTGTGGGGCACAGCCATCCGCCATGTGCACAGCTCGGCCGCACCCCATGGGGGCAGGCTGTAAGGGACTGGTAGGCAAGACACGCAAACATCAGCTTCTGGGGGCACTCAGCTGCAGGCAGAAAAGGCTCACAAAGGCTTTTGCTTACTTGCGATGTGCATGCATCGCCGTGAAAGCTGCTTGCTCCAGCTCCCCAAGCTGACGGCATTGCAGCCTGATGCACAGCATGTGCCATGCACAGACGACTTTGCCAGCGCCAAGGGCGGCAGGGGCCCTCTCAGTTTAGAGCAGGGTACCGACACCAGGCATGACAAGCGTCAGTGGCAGCACGGGGGCGGCGGGGCGCGGGCGCACTTGCGCGGCGTGCAGAGCGACGCCAGCGCGTACGTGCCCGGCCCCACGCGCCCGAACACCACATCCCGCGACAGCGCGGCCACCACGGACGCCTGCGCGGCCACGCGCACGCCGCGGCCGGCTCACACAGCGCCGGCTCAAGGGGCGGTGCTGGGACTGCCCGCGCGACTGCCCCTCACGCCTCAAGCATTGAATCTGACCTCGACAGACCCTGCCATGCTTCCCCTTCCCGGCGCCTGCGCACAGGAGCTGCCGCAGGCGCGCATGCCTCTCTGTCGGTCTCGAGTGCCGACGCCCTGACCGGCAGGCCGCTGAGGCGCTCCAGGCGGCAGCCTGCACGCAGGCTGGCTGTGCGCCCCCGGAGCTCGTGACCAGCTCGAACGATCACACACACACCCTAGGGCTCCCCGAGCGCTACCCCGGCCCGCCTGCCCGCCTGTTCCTGCCCAGGCGCGCGCCGCGACCCCGCGCCGCCAGGGCGCGCCCACGCCAGGCGCGGGGGTGCACGCCTCGGGCGTCTTGGAGGTGCGCAGGTCGCGCAGGCCCGAGCGCTGGATGCGGCGCGCGATCTCCGCGATGGACAGCCCCAACGGCCCCGCCTCCGCCAGCACCTGCGCCCGCAGGCGGGCATCTCAAACGCCTTCGGCGGCGTGACAGTGTAGCATCCCGCCTGACCCCCCCTGACCCTGGGGGAGCCGCACGCTGCGCCGGCGTCGCCCTGTGCTCGGAGAGCATGCGCTCAGACTGCACAATTGCTATTGAAACTGCTGACCGCATGGTCAGCCATCCCAGCACCACGCGCAGGTAAGCAGGACTGCCCGAGCGGCTCACTGCATGCGCAGACATTGCTCGCGCGGCTCCTGGCATGCGCGGCGGCAAGCGCCCGGGCGCCACAGGGCACCCTTGGGCGCCGCCCCGGGTCTGCCCCCTGCGTGCAGGGCCGCGCGCCGCTCCAGACACGCAACGCGTCACCCCACCGGCAGGCCCGCGCTCACGCGCAACTGTATACACGCGGGCGCGCACATGCCAGGCGGCGGCCTTGAGCGTGCCGGCGCCGAAGCGCGGCGGCAGGCGCAGCTGCATGCCGCCGCCCGCGCCGGGCACCACGTCCTCGCCCTCCGTGCCCTGCTTCGGGCGCGGCGCGCGGCGCTCGCGCGGCCGCTTGGGGCCCAGGCCCAGCGCGATCGCCGCCTCGCGCAGCACCTGCGCGCGCCGCACGGCAGACGGCTCGGGCCGCGCTCGCCGCCACCTGCTGGCGCGCGAACAGAGTCTGGGCGCGGCCTGCGGCCGCCGCGGCCCTCTGAGCGCCGCGCCTGCTGCACGCCCGCCCCTCCACAGGGCAGCAGCGCGCAGCTGCTGGCGGCGGGCCTGAGCCTGTTCAGATCACGCCGTGCGCGGCATCCCATGAGGCAGGCGGGTGCGGGGCGAAGCGGCGCGGCAGCGGCGGCCGCGCCGGCAGGCGGCCGCGGGCCGGCGCGGCGCACCTCGGGCCAGGACAGGATGTTGAGGTGCGCGCGCCAGGCGTCCACGTCAAAGCCCCAGGCCCAGGCCTCCTCCAGCGCGGCCGCGCGCGCCACCACCGCGCGGTCCACAAAGTTGTTCCCGCTCTGCGCGCGCGGGACGCGGCGCGCCTGAGGGCGCCGCGGGCTGCGCTGGCGGGCAGGCGCGCGCCTGCGCGCGCGCCGGGAGCGCAGGCGGCCAGGCGCCACCTCCTTGGCGTCAACCGCTGGGCGCTGGGCGCAGGTCGAGCCCCACGCGCCAGTGGCCGCCCGCCGCAGCCCGCGCGCATGCGCGCGGCGCCTGCACCTGCGTGAGGCGCCGGGTGCGGCGCGCCCGTCGTGGATCGGGCAGCCAGCGGCCGGCACTGAGACGGCGGGCGGGGCACCTGCAGCGCGCCGCTGGCGTGCGCCTCCTCCATGTCGGCCAGCAGCAGGCGCAGCAGCGCGATGTGGATCTGGCCCAGCAGCCGGC